>ERZ889217.593-NODE-593-length-21194-cov-11.592459_pt1 | contig 21194 bp, 15 predicted proteins | sample MGYA00521098_ERZ889217 | MGnify/ENA primary metagenome ERZ889217 (study PRJEB32303, sample SAMEA104408613) | aquatic metagenome | biome: Brackish water; feature: Pelagic; material: water | place: Baltic Sea | collected 2014-06-10T22:04:00 | depth 2,362 m ... | reverse complement strand
CGACGTGGACGTGGCCGCCGAGAGCAGCCAACTCGCTCGCTTCCAGATCCTCCAGCAGGCTGGAACAGCAATGCTTGCTCAGGCAAATACTAGCCAGCAATCGCTAGTCCGTCTGCTCCAAGGCTGATCTATTCTGTTATTATAATTAACTTTAAAAGGCCCGCCTTTCGGCGGGCCTTTTTTACTTATTTCGTAAGAAAGCTACAATGAAAGCATTCAGGTTTTTTCATATTTTATTCCCGTGTCGCCGGAAATAAGGCTAAGAAAACTTGATTGATCTTCATGAGATTCACTCAGTTTGATTGGGTGATACTGGGATAATTGCTTTAGGGGTTCGTTTCTGCGAAAAAACGTTGAGCCTTGCTCGTCAACGCTTCATTGTTACGGGCTTCTTATGATTGTTACACCCAAGATTCGCGGATTTATTTGCACCACGGCGCATCCGACTGGCTGCGCAAAACATGTCGCCAACCAGATTGCTTATGTGAAGGGGCGGGGGGAGATCCCCGGGGGGGGCAAGAAGGTTCTTGTCATTGGGGCATCGACTGGCTACGGGCTTTCCTCACGGATCGCCACGGCATTCGGGTCCGGGGCCTCGACGATCGGTGTATTTTTTGAGCGTGGAAGCGAGGGCTCAAAGACTGCGACAGCTGGCTGGTACAATTCCGCCGCATTCGAGCGTGAGGCGGCAGCAGCTGGTCTTTATGCAAAATCTTTCAATGGCGATGCGTTTTCGGATGACTTGAAGCAGCAGGTCATCGCGGCGATCAAGGCTGATCTGGGCCAGGTCGATTGCGTGGTTTACAGTCTTGCTTCCCCGCGCCGCACGCATCCTAAAACCGGCGAAGTGTTTAAATCTGCTCTCAAGCCTATCGGTGAGACATATACCAATAAGAACCTCAATACCGGCACGGGTGAGGTAAATAGTGTCACTATCGAACCTGCGAATGACGAGGACATCGTCCACACTGTCGCTGTGATGGGTGGCGAGGACTGGGAGATGTGGATGGATGCACTTGCAGAAGCAGGCGTGCTGGCTCCTGGAGTGAAGACATTGGCGTATTCATATATCGGCCCCGTCTTGACATGGCCGATCTATAAAAATGGAACAATTGGCAAGGCGAAGGAAGACCTCGAGCGCGCCTCGGCGGCGATTAATGCCAAGCTCGCCTCACTTGGTGGCAAGGCATGGGTCTCGGTGAACAAGGCGCTCGTCACGCAGGCGAGTTCTGCGATTCCTGTTGTGCCCCTCTATATTTCGATTCTCTATAAAATCATGAAAGCCGGAGGCACTCATGAGGAGTGTATCGAGCAGATGGATCGTCTTTTCCGTGACCGGTTGACCCAATCCGAGCCTCCGACGGATGAAGTAGGGCGAATCCGAGTGGATGATTGGGAAATGGCCGACGAGGTACAGGCATTGATCAGTGAGCGTTGGGAGGCGGTTGAATCAGCCAATCTGAATGAACTCGCCGACTTCAAAGGCTACCAAGCCTCTTTTCAACGATTGTTCGGCTTTGGGTTCGAGGGGGTCGACTACACCGCCGAGGTGGATCCCGCAGTACCTATTCCCTCCATCGCCTGAGTGGAGTCTCGTTTCTTGTTATTCGACTTGCGCCGATTGGGGGTTGAAGTCCCTCAAGGCGGCGCATAGCCTTTCCCGCTTCAAAAAATGAAAATACAACGCGCTTTGATTTCTGTTTCAGACAAGACCGGAATTGTGGATTTTGCCCGAGGACTTGCTGACAATGGTGTTGAAATCCTTTCCACCGGTGGCACCGCAAAGGCACTGCATGATGCCGGCATCAAAACTGTGGAGGTTTCTAATTTCACGGGATCACCCGAAATCCTCGATGGCCGAGTGAAGACTCTTCATCCGAAAATTCATGGTGGGCTCCTCTATGTTCGAGGCAATGACGGGCATGAGGAACAGGCAAAATCCAACGGAATCCGCCCAATCGACCTCGTTGTTGTGAATCTCTACCCCTTCGAAGCCACGATCGCCCGTGAGGATGTGACCCTGGGCGAGGCCATTGAGCAAATTGATATCGGAGGTCCTTCGATGATCCGAAGCGCTGCAAAGAATTACCAATCCGTCTGCGTGGTCACCGATCCCGCTGATTATATCTCGGTCCTTGAAGACATGAAGGAAGAGCAGGGCGGCACAACGCTTGTTCTTCGGGAGCGCTTGGCGATTAAAGCATTTTCTACAACATCGTCTTACGATTCCGCGATTTTCGGCTACCTCAACCGAGAGCAGGAAACGAGCAGTCGATTTTGCTTGGATTTGCCTCTAGAGATGAGGCTGCGGTACGGCGAGAACCCACACCAGCAAGCGGAACTCTACGGCAATTTTGGTTCATATTTTGACAAGCTTCAGGGCAAGGAACTTTCCTACAACAACATTCTTGATATCAGTGCCGCCGCGAACCTCATCGCGGAGTTTGGCAAACCAACAGTGGCGATCCTCAAGCACACGAACCCTTGCGGAGTTGGCTCTGACCCTGATCTCCGAGAGGCTTGGGAAAAAGCCTTCACTACGGACAAGCAGGCTCCCTTCGGCGGAATCATTATCTGCAACCAGCCTGTGAACATGGCGCTGGCTAAAGCGATATGTGAAATTTTTAGTGAGGTCATCATTGCTCCCGAGTTCGACACCGATGCCCGGGCATTGCTCGCCAAAAAGAAAAACCTCCGACTCATGCGCATCCTCAAGCCGCTCACCCAATCCGGTCGCGACATGCGCGGTGTGCTCGGTGGGTTGCTCGTGCAGGATTCCGACTCCTTAGACATTCCCGAGCTTGAGCACAAGGTGGTCACCGCGCGCCCACCAACGAAGGCTGAGATTGATGCTATGGAATTCGGTTGGAAGGTCGTAAAGCATGTGAAGTCCAACGCGATCGTCTATGCCGCCGCCGATCGCACGCTGGGAATTGGAGCGGGACAGATGTCTCGCGTCGATGCCTCACGCATTGCCGTATGGAAAGCTCAAGAGGCGGGGCTCTCACTCAAAGGAAGTGCCGTGTGCAGTGATGCATTTTTTCCGTTTGCCGATGGACTCATTGCCGCCGCCGAGGCCGGGGCGACTGCCGCCATTCAGCCGGGAGGTTCTGTCCGTGACAGCGAGGTTATTCAAGCAGCTGACGCCAAGGGCGTGGCAATGGTCTTTACCGGGGCACGCCACTTCCGCCACTGATCGTGACATCCCACGCCACACCCCGCAGTTGCCCGCTTGCCGTGGTCACCTGTGGGCCGGCGTTTGAGCCATTGGACCGTGTCCGACGGATCTCGAATTTCTCCACCGGGGAGATTGGATCGATCCTCTCCAGAGCGTTGCTCGTTGCCGGTTGTGAGGTGATTTGCTTCCGGGGGGAGGGGGCAACATTTCCAGTTCCCTCTGGCGTTGAGGTGCACCCCTTTTCAACAAATACCTCCCTGGCAAGTGCCATCAAGTCACTCCCTCACGAGCCCACGCTAATCTTCCATGCAGCCGCCTTATGTGATTTCGAAGTAGCTGGTATCGAGGGAGCCTCAGGAGAGCGTAAGCTCTCCAGTCGGAGCGGTGAGCTCATTGTTAGACTCCGTCCGGCAGAAAAAATTCTTCCTCACTTCCGCGAATGGTTCCCTGGCGCCCGGATTATCGGCTGGAAATACGAACTTGATGGAACCCGTGCAGACGTTCTTGAAAAAGCCGCCTCCCAACTCTCGGAAGCCCGCAGTGATGCATGTGTGATCAACGGATCCGCCTACGGACAAGGTTTTGGGATCGTCCGGCCCGGCGCTCCAATTGTGGAATGTCACAACAAGGAGGAATTGGCCGCGGCCTTGGTTGCTCACTTCGTCAGATGAGGTGATTCATACAGCGACTGTTCAACTTCGCGAACAGTCGATTTGACTGGAACTTTAAGAGCTGCCTTTTTTTTATTATCCCAGCGTGTCGTCGAGAGCCGCAAGGAGGGCATCGATGGACTCTGGAGATTCATCTCCCATATTTGAGAGGCGAAATGTTTTCCCCTTGAGTTTGCCGTAGCCGCCATCGATGGCGATGTGGTGTTTTTCACGGAGGCGCTTGATCCAATCGGCAATATCGACGTTGCGGTTGTTTTTAACGCATGTGAGAGAAAGTGAGCGGTAGCCTTCAGGGGCAAAGAATTCGAAGCCGCGTGCCTTGACCCAATCGTGGACCTTGGCGTTGAGGGCGGCATGGCGGGCGTGGCGAGCCTCAACGCCTTCAGTGAAGATATCGTCAAGCTTCGACTCCAGCGCGTAGATCAGCGAAATACAGGGCGTGCTGGGCGTCATATCCTGCTCCTGATTTTTGGCGAACTCGACGAAATCAAAATAGTATCCGCGATCGTTCTGAGTGGCCGCGCGCGCCATGGCGCGTTCAGAGACAGAGAACAGGGCGAGGCCTGGAGGAAGGGCGAGTGCCTTCTGACTGCCTGATAGGAGGACATCGATGCCGAGTTCATCCATAGGAATCGGCTGTGTGGAAAACGAGGATACCGAGTCCACGATAAACATCACTTCGGGAAACTCCCGCATGACTGCAGCAATCTCAGGGAGGGGATTCCGAACGCCGCAGGAGGTTTCATTGTGGATGAGTGTGAACGCATCGAAGCCGCCTTGGGAGAGTTTTGCACGGACGAGCTCAGGAGTGATCGCTTGTCCCCACTCGACTTGGAGGTCTTCCGCCGCCTTGCCACATCGCTTGCTGACATCGAACCACTTGTCGGAAAAAGCACCGCACATGCCATTCAGCACTTTTTTCTGAACCAGATTGCGAATTGCGCCCTCCATCACCCCCCATGCGGATGAGGTCGAAAGAAAGACCGGGCGGGTGGTTCCAAAAAGAGTCTGCAGGCGGGGTTGGATCCCTCCGTAGAGTTTCTTAAAATCGCCGCTGCGGTGACCGATCATCGGGCGGCACATGGCCTTGTAAGTTTTTTCGGAAACCTCGATCGGTCCAGGAATGAAAAGTTTAATATGGGATGACTCGCTCATGTAGAATAGGCATCCTACGCAATCGCCCTCGCGCATGACGAAGAAATTTTGCAATCCCTGAGGTCTGGGATCATGCTGCGTCCCGATTCACTTCATGCCTGCAAAGTTACCCAAAGCCCCAATTTATTTCGTGAGCGGTTCGGATGAAGCCGCTGTCAAGAAGACAGCAGCTGATTTGGTGGCTGTCATTGCCCCTGGGGCCGATGCATTTGGACTTGAGGTCGTTGATGGAGGGGTTGAGACGGTCGATGCCGCGATTTCCCGGACTTCAGAGACCATGCAGTCACTTGTCACACTTCCTTTTTTGGGCGGCAGTAAGGTGGTTTGGCTGAAATCCGCCACCTACCTTGCAGACACCCAGTGCGGCCGTTCCGAGAATGTCCTTGGTGTTATCGAGTCGCTTTGCGACTTGATCGAGAAGGGCCTTCCTGAGGGGGTGACCTTTGTAATGAGCGCGCCAGGGGCAGACAAGCGGCGATCCGCTTACAAAAGGCTTTCAAAGATCGCCCAAACAACGATCTGCGACAAACCTTCCCTTGGGTTCGGTGCCGGTGAGGGGGAGATTGTGGATTGGACGGCCCGGGAACTCAATAAACACGGCCTGAAATTCACTCTAGAGGCTGCCGAATCCCTTGCTGCGCGGATTGGGCTCGATTCCGGGCGTCTTCTGAATGAACTTCAGAAGATCGAAACGGCATTTGGTTCGGCCCATGAGATCACTGGCGATGATATCCGAGGTCTTGTTCCTGCGACGCGTGAGAGTGGTGTCTTTGATCTAGGAAATGCCATTTCCGCACGCGATTTGCCGCTCGCACTTGAGACCCTTGAACAATTATTCCACCAAGGTGAAAAGGGTGTTGGCATCCTTCTGGCCTCGATTGTACCGACATTAAGAACCCTCGTCGTGGCAAAGCATCTGATGGTGCGCTACAAGCTCCGTCCTCCATCGCGCCCTCAGGATTTTGCCGCCAATCTCTCCAAGTTGCCTGCGAGTGAAACTGAGTTCCTGCCTCGTAAAAAGGATGGAACATTGAATTCCTATGGCTTGGGAGTGGCTGCCAGAAATTCTGTGCATTACACTCTTTCGGAACTACAGGGAGCAATTCATGCCTGCGCCGAGGCCAATATGAGGCTCGTGACCGGAGGCGGAGCAGAGAGTGTGATTTTGACCCGCCTGCTGGTCGGGTTGTTGGGGCGCCGCCCTTAAGTCGGTGTAAGGTTTTTTTGGATTTCAACCAACCGTTCAAAGAGCGGTCGCAGACCCTCGGGAATAATCCGGGTGCCGCCCACCACAGCGATGAAATTCGAGTCTCCTGCCCAACGCGGCACGATATGAATGTGAAGATGATCCAACACTCCGGCACCGGCAGCCTTACCTAGATTCCACCCGACATTGAATCCTTGAGCTTTCACCGCTTCACGCAAGAGATGTTGTGCATGAATCGTTAGACTCCAGAGATCCAGCGTCTCACTCTCCGAGATCTCTGCCATATCCACCACCTTTCTGTTGGGAACGGCCATGAGATGCCCGGCGGAGTAGGGGTATTTGTTCATGATGAGGAATGCTGTGTCACGGCGGGCCACGACCAGGTGAGATGCATCGTCATCTGTCGTGGCCGCATCCGAAAGAAAGTCCGTGCCACTTTGGTGTTCTGCTTGGAAGTATTCCACCCGCCAGGGTGCCCAGAGGGATTCGATGTGATCTTTTGGAAACGATTCGTTCATCTCATGAGATTGCCTGCACGAGGGGGGATTGAAAAGCATCCAGGTCAAGACTGCGAGGGATGGAAATCAAGGCATCTGATGCTTGCGAAGCAGGGCTAGGGTTTTTAAGGTTTACGGTTCAATCTATTCACACCAATCCACCCTATGAAATTCAATACCGTTTGCCTCCATGGGGGCACTGCTCCTGATCCCGTGACATTTTCCCGTGCGGTGCCGATTCATCGAACCAGTTCTTTTGTCTTCCGCGATACCGAGCACGCAGCAAACTTGTTTGGTCTAAAAGAGCTCGGAAACATTTATACCCGCCTCATGAACCCCACCCACGACGTTCTCGAAAAGCGCGTGGCGGAACTCGAAGGCGGAGCCGCAGCATTGGCGCTAGCTTCAGGAACAAGTGCGATCTTTTACTCCATTATCAATCTCTGCGCGGCGGGCGATGAGATTGTTTCAGCCAACAATCTGTATGGTGGCACGTTTACCCAGTTCAACGACATCCTTCCACAGTTCGGAATCAAAGTGAATTTTGTCGATCCGAGGGATCCGCAGAACTTCGCTAAAGCAATCACGCCCAAGACCAAACTCCTCTTTTGCGAAACGGTCAGCAACCCGGGCCTCGATATCTCTGACCTTGAGGCAATCGCGGCCATTGCCCACTCCAATGGGATTCCGCTGGTTGTTGACGCCACATTCAGCACGCCTTACCTGACTCGACCGATCGAGTTCGGTGCGGATATTGTTGTCCACTCACTCACAAAGTGGATTGGAGGTCATGGCACCGCGATCGGCGGAATTATGATCGATTCCGGGAAGTTCAATTGGAATTCGGAAAAATTTCCGCTCATGACGCACCCCGATGCCAGTTACCATGGTGTCCGCTGGGCCACCGACATCGGGCCGCTTTGCCCGGTTGCCTATGCCATTCGGATGCGAGTGATCCCACTCCGCAATCTTGGTGCCTGCATTTCGCCTGACAATGCCTGGATGTTCCTCCAAGGCATTGAGACCCTTCCTCTGCGCATGGAGCGGCATTGTGAAAATGCCAATGCTGTGGCTAGGCATCTTCAATCGCATCCGAAAGTCGAGTGGGTTCGCTTCCCTGGTCTGCCAGGCGACCCGAATTTCGAACTCAATAAGAAATACCTCAATGGCAAGGGGGGGTCGATGGTTGTCTTTGGCATCAAGGGGGGCAACGAGTCCGGGCGCAAGTTCATTGAGAGTCTGAAAGTCTTCTCGCATCTGGCCAATGTCGGCGATGCCAAGAGTCTCGCGATCCATCCTGCCACGACGACACATTCGCAACTCACCGCAGAGCAGCAGGCGGCAGGGGGCATCACGCCAGAGCTTGTTCGCCTTTCTGTCGGCATCGAGGATATCGCAGACATTCTTGCCGACCTCGATCAAGCCTTCGATGCCTGATCATCTCCCAGTGCTCGAAACCCGGTTCTTCAATTATGGAGGACCGGGCACCCCTGTGGTATTACGCACGGGAGCAATCCTTCCGGACGTGACTCTCGCCTACGAGACCTACGGCACGCTTGCGCCGGATGCATCGAATGCCATCCTGCTGTTCCACGCCATGACTGGCAGTCAACATGCCGCCGGTTGGAACCCTTCTGTTCCTGGGCTCTCTGTGGAGTGGAATGATGAGTGTCAGACCGGGTGGTGGGATGCCTTCATCGGTTCCGGCAAGGCGTTGGACACCGATAAATATTTCGTTATTTGCGCAAACTATCTCGGTGGTTGCTATGGATCGACGGGTCCCTCATCAATCAACCCTGAAACTGGGGCTGCTTTTGGGGCCTCGTTTCCGAGACTCGAGTTTGCCGATATTGTCGATAGTCAGGTCAAATTACTCGATCATCTCGGGATCCATCGGGTGCGAGCCGTCTGTGGCGCATCGATTGGAGGGCTTATGGCGTTGGAGTTTTCCGTGCGTTTTCCAGAGAGATCCGAGTCGGCTATTTTGTTAGCGTCAGGCATGGAGGTTCAAGTGTTGCAACGCCTCATGAATTTCGAGCAGATTTTTGCCATCGAATGCGACGGGGGTTTCCTTGGCGGGGATTACCTTCCCGGCCCTGGTCCAGTGCGTGGCCTCGCGTTGGCTCGGATCATTGCCCACAAGACCTTCATTAGTTTCGACACACTCGGCGCACGCTCGAGGGATGAGATTCAAGTTCCCGGCGATCACTTTGGCGCTTATCCGCTGACTCATCCGGTTGAGTCCTACATGCTCCATCAAGCGAACAAATTTGTTCCCCGTTTCGATGCCAATTCCTATTTGAGGATTGTTGAAGCCTGGCAGCGCTTCGACTTGGCGCATGCCAGTGGTGTCCCTGACTTGCAGAGCGGGCTTGAGCGGTGTGCAGGCCTGCGTTTTTTGATTTTCAGCATCGCCTCGGATGTCTGTTTTTACCCCGAGGAACAGGAGCGTTTGGCCCAGTGTCTTGAGCTTGCTGGAGCCGATGTCACTTTGAGGCGCGTGGATTCCGCTAAAGGGCACGATTCCTTCCTGCTTGAACCGGAACTCTACGAGGCGGGAATCCGCGATTTGTTGGGCTAAGAAGGGACCCTGATCCAACGCTGCTCCGGAAAAAATGGAAGAGGAGCCGAATGAAGGCGGAGGGCTTCCTGGCCACCAAGTGTAAGCCAGTATTCGCAGACGTCGGTTTTTACGACCTTCTTGGCGCGTTGATCATAGTGTTTTCGAATATCCTGCACGCGCCAACTTGAGGCAGTGGGCTTGCGAATCCCCTGCCATTTCAGATCCCCTTCACTCCAACCAAATTCAGCCATTGCTTGGGGAACCACTTTCAAATGCCCCAGAAGGACGCCATTGTTGGCTGATACCTCGAGGAGGCATCCGTCAAAAGTATCGCCAACGCGCTTCCAGATGCCTTCGAGACCCGCTTGAGAGGGAATGAGGAAGTGAAGAAAATCCATCAGCCGTTCCCGGTATTGAGTGCCTCCAATAAATGGGCGGCGGCTCGCTTGCTGGCTCCCTCAGGATGCAGTGAGGAAAGGGTCTCCGCAAAGGATGCTTGGAGCGCTCCCCTGGCTTCGTTGTCTTGGAGGAGACGGATCGATTCATCGGCCAAGGCGTGGGGTGTGGCGTCATTCTGAATGAATTCACGAACGAGATGAGGGGCGGATGATGCCGGAAGGCGTGGGTCGGACGGAGGGTTTCTTCGGTAATTATTCAAGATGTTCACGATTCCCAAGGAATCGATATCCACCAAGCGCTTGCCAACCTCAAACGTCAGCCAGGCGGTTTTATAAACGAGAGCGTATGGGAGGGCGAAAAAGGCTGCTTCCAAGGTGGCTGTCCCTGAACAGACGAGCCCAGCCGTGGCTGTTTGCATGAGTGTGTGGGCATCGCCAGTTGTGATGCGTACCGGAAAGTCGCCCGCGATTCTGCTCATGAGTTCGGCCCTCGCATTGTTCGCTGCTGCAGCTTCAAAACGGATATGAGGGAGTTTGTGCGACACAATGCGAGCGGCCTCCACCATGACCGGGAAATTGCGCTTCACTTCCTTCTCACGGCTCCCTGGAAAAAGTCCTAGGAAGGAATCTTGCCGGGAAGTGGGTGCGCGTTTTTCCATTAAGGCCTCCAGAAGCGGGTGACCAGCAAAGACGGTGTGCAAGCCGCTCGCCTCATACATCGGGGCTTCAAATGGGAAGACACAAATCATGAGGTCGAGAATACGAGCCATTTTTGGAATGCGTCTCCTGTTCCAAGCCCATACTTGGGGGCTTATGTAATATAAAATCTTTCCTCGATACCCCTCCGCACGGAGAGCGTTGGCGAGTCGCAGGTTGAAGCCCGGATAGTCCACAAGAACAACGGCATCGGGTTTCTGGTGGCGGATCCCCAAGAGCATTTCACGAAACTTACGGCGGAAATAGGGATAGTTTTTCAAGACATCCCACAAACCAGTGACGGCTGCTTTCTGGGCCCAGTTGTCAAACTTCTCAGTGCACAACGCACGCATGCGATCTCCCCCTGCACCTCCAAAACGAATTTCAGGCAGTAATATCCGCATCGCGCGCATCACTTCTACAGCACGTGCATCACCGCTTTCCTCACCGGCGATAAACCATAGAAGCGGCGAGTTCATGAAGATGGGGGCGTAACTTGTGGAGGCGGCGTCGGAGATGGCATTGTTCCAGTAGGCTTCGGGCGCAGAAGCCATGAGGAGGAAGCCAAATCATCCAACGGAAGGTTATAGGTCAGGCTGTAGGTGGCGGATTTGGCGTCGTAATCGGTTTGCCAGAAGTCATTCCCGTGCACCCCTTGATTCAAGGGGACAGGTGATTCATCAACGACCCTGCAGAGTTCCATGCCATTAGAGTTTTTTAATCCCACAAAACGGACAGGAACCATTCCCACTCCGCCGGTTATATTTAACGAAATAGTGGGGGCATCGGCACGAACGACGATGGGATAATTCTGGAGAATTGATCCCCCGCTGGCATTGATCTTTAAGGAATTTCCCGAGGCTTCACGGTAGATGGTTTTCCATGACCCGGGCAATTCCGTGAGATGCTTTCGAAAAGCGGTATTCGGCCCGTAATAGTCAATTGCCTTTGCTGGGTAGGTGATCCACTCGACATCCAACTCAACTGTGTCCCCTGGTTTGAATGTGGTGACACTGGGCGGTGCGACCAAGCGGAGGTCCACATTTGCCAGCCCTGCATCATCGGTATCGATGTAGTGCATCGCCACGGTGGGATTGGTGTAGGGTTGACCGCCAAAAACGGCATGGTAGGAGCGGATGACGAGCGCCCGGCTGCCATTTGGCATTCCTGATTCGACCGATCCACCAGGGAACCCAGCCCACCAAGGTGCGGGTCCCTCTATCGTAGCTGGCTCCATGTATCTTGTGGTTGTTGGCGGAACGGGCTTCGAGTCTTCCAAAGTGATTGGCCCATTGGCATTGCCAATGGCTATTTTGGGTGTCCTCGTCGCACGGGTGGAACCCATTTTGAACAACCAAGTATTTTCTGCCGGGAGTTCTTTGGCAAAAGTATATTTCAATTTCTGAAAGACACGGGAGTAGTCGTCCGTGCGCAGGGTTTGAACTCCGGCATCCAGTCTCACGGCATGATCCAATCCGTAGAATCCACAATATTCTACATCGGTGAGACAAGGCCCGTGCGAGTGGTACGCCGCTTTCATGGAATTTGAGGTGAGTTTTCCCCCCTTGGAATCGAACACCCCCAGCCAGTCGCCTCCCCAGCCAGCATCTGTCCATTGCCACATCGGTCCATCAGCCCCCACACGGGTCATGAGCATGCGCACGTCGGTGACCATGACATTGGTGCAATCGTGTTCGACATCGAAACACATGGTCTCACCCCATGTTCCAATGGCCAATTGCTCCCAACGGCCGCCATGGGAACCATAGCCGACAAGGCAGAGTTGGGAATGACTCGCCGAGGGGAGTTGACCATAGAACCCATAAGCGATGCGGAGTTTTTTGGTGGTCTGTCCGGGCTCGCAGGGAATCAATGTATAAAAACGCGCATAGTGGCCCATCTTTCGCATGTGCCAGTTTTTACCAAATTGGACTGGAATTCCGGTAGGTGTGCCGTCCGGTTCACAAAGAATCGGGCATAGTCCCGTGATGCTGGCCACAGATGAGAGGTCAATAAGAACCGGAACCTGGATCGGTTTTCCAGAGGAATTGTCCACAACGACATCGATCTCGTCATAGTTGCGAGTCCCGTCGTTTCTAAAGCTGCGATCCCGCTTTAGAGACTTGATCTGGCACTCCCAAGCGCCTACTTGAGGATTATAGACTGCCGGCAGTGGCCCATCCAACTTTGTGGAGATAGCCACAGATACTTTAGCCGTCTGAATAGGTGTTGGGCTGAGGTTGCACTCCAAAGTGACAGATTCCTTGTGCTCGCTCCAATCCCCATTGATTGGGCGTTCCGCTTTCCATGCTTTGCCATCTTTCCCGAAGGCGATGCGCATGACCGCATTTTTCCATGGCAGTGGTACACCAGCGGGTGGCTGGACGAGCTTGTCGAAATTTTCCTGAAATTTCAGGCCCTCTGTAGAGGACAATACGATTGGTTGTGCGGCATGGGCTTTGATTTCATCCGGTGACAGATTCCTGTGCCAGATCCGCAATTGGTCGAATACGCCCGGGAAGGCCCCCGCTCCACCCCGATCGGGTAACCCTAAAAACAAATCCCCTTTGCCTTGTGTGCGTGGCTGGGGGAGGGGCAATTCTTTTTGGAGTTCCCCATTAACATAAAAACGCGCAATGGTGTCATCACAAGTCAGCGCAAGATGGTACCACGTATTCGTTTTCAGCGGCGCCTTTTGGCTTAGTGACAAGACAGCATAGCGCCCGCGGCCGTCATTGATAGTGGCGATGATTCTTTCGTCCTGCACTTTGAAGCCGTAGTGAGTCGGTTGGTGCTCGTGCCCATTTTTTGCAAGCAGATACCCGCCCGTATCAGTTTTCAGACTGACAGGGAAATAAACCCAGAGTTCAGCCGTGAAAGATGGGGCGTCAGGAACAGATGGAGGAGCCACACGCCAAGGTTTATCAATGATACATAATCCGGTTTTATCGATCCCTTTTGCAGATCCCTCTTGGTAAAAATGGTCTGGGGTGATGTTTGCGGTGAGATGAAATGATTGAGGCCAAGCGTAGATGTCGAGTGAGGAGGAACAGGGGAGAACCTCGCCATCGGCACTCATGAAATTCACGCCAAGCAATTCATAATGCTGAACAAGTCGGGCGGATTCCCACAGGCGAAGGTTATAGAACCGCTGGGGTTCGCTTTTGTCACCGGCCAGGCAGGACATCGCGCGATACACTTTACCATCTAGTTCCAGCTCGAGATTGAGGTTTTTGGGCTTGAGGGATTCCAGTCGCTGAGGGCCGGCTTTCAATGCCTCTGCATAGGTTAAGTCGTCTTGAAATATTCCAAACTTGGATTTCTGAAAGTCGGCAAGATCGAACGACAGCCCGTAGAATCCTGTCTCAATAGACAATGTGTCGGGGAGGGAACTTTCAGTATTGTTGCGGAGACCGCTTGGCAAAACCCCAAATGTATAATCCCGTTGCCCGGTAGGAGGCAGAGCATGGGCGCGGCTATAGGAATAAATTATTGCGAGTGATAAAAGCACCCACACGGGAGCCATTTTCCAAAGGTTGGAATGGTATCTCATTATAAAAAAAATCCGGCGCATCATTGTCGTCAACTGCAGCGTTGGCGAGTTTCTTTCCTTTTCATGTCATCCACGAGGATCTGATCAAATTCACTTATTGCGCGGGGGTTGGGGATTGATCGTGACTTAAGAGACACATCGCTATTGCATTTCTACCTCGTGTTGAGTTTGGCATTTTCACCTTATTTGCTTCTCTGCATTCTTCCGAATGCTCGATCGCTCATAGTGTTCCTTATGATCTGCGGACTGCATGACCAAGCCGCATGGGGTATTTCTCCCTCAGAGAGAGATTTAGAAATCCAACGCGCAGGAGAGTTGTTCAAAGGTGGTCAAAAAAACCAGGCGAGGGAATTATTCGAAGACATTCTCCGGAGGCAGGAGAATTCTCAAGGGGTAATTCCTACCGATCTTGTTCCCACGTTGGAAAGTCTTGCGGCCACCTATGAATCCTCCGTTGCAGACGCGAGCCCAGCCAGTGACCATGCGGCAGCGCGAAAGTATTATCTTCGGATTCTGCAGCTCCGAGAGGATGCTAGCGGTGGGGACGATGCCGTCCTTGTGTCCCTTTTGAACCGTATTGGTGACACGTTCAATAAACAGGCGAGGCATGAGGATTCTTTGAGTTACCATAACCGGGCTCTTGCTATTGCTGAGTTAAAGCACGGGGTGGACAGTCCATTAACTGCCCACCAGATCAACCGGTTGGCCGATACCTATCGAAATTTAGGGGATTCCTCGAAGGCATTGGATCTCTTTGAGCGGGCGCTTGCCATTCAGGAAAAATTTCAAGGTGCCAAAGCGTTGCACACTGTCCGAGCCCTTGAGCAAGTAGCCCAAACCCAAGCAATAATGGGTGATGCAATACACGCAATTGAGTCCTACGAAAAAACGCTGGGTCTTTACCAAGAGTTGCCTGGAAATTATCAAGAGGCTGTAGCTGTCATCTGGGCTAGGTTGGGAGATCTTTACACCCAGACCAACCACTTCTCCAAAGCCAAAGACCTCCTTGAAAAATCCATGGCCTTTTTCTTGGAGCGATATGGGCTGGATTGCTCGCATCTTGGAAATATCAAAAGCATGCTCGCAAATGTTTACAGCGCAGTTGGCGACGATGAAAAGGCCCTTGAGCTTGATAAAGAGTCAGTGCGTATTTTGCTGGCCACGCTGGGGCCGAACCATCCGCTCACCGCCCACCGCATGGATAATCTTGGGTTGCGTTACGATGCTGTGGGAGATTTTAAAAAAGGCAGAGAACTTCATGAGCGGGCACTGCCTGTGATCGAGAAAGCCTATGGTTCGGATCATTCATCGACAGTTCATGTGTTGTCAAATTGTGCGGAAGCCCTTCTAAGAAGTGGGGAAACCGCCAAGGCCAAGCACCACCTTGAACGCATCCTTGAGATTCGAAAGAAAGTTCTCGGGCCCCGTCATCCACGAATAGCCGAATCACTATGCATGCTCGCAGCCACTTATGGCCAATCAGGTGATGCTTCCAAGGTAAGGGAACTCTCTCTCGAGGCATTGTCCATTTATGAAGAGACCCTCCCTGCGAATAGTCCCCGGATCGGCAGGCTTCTCAATGATATGGCCCATGCGGATATGGCCACGGGGGATTTAACCAATGCCCGAAAAAAATATGAGCGCGCCTTGGCAATCCTTGATGCGGTATATGGCCCGCAGCATTTGCAAACGGGAATAACGCATCTTTGGCTTGCCGAGATCCATTATTTGGAAAACCGCTTACCCCTGGCACGAAGCCACGCCGCCCGTGCGGTCGCCTCATTTGAGCGAGAGATGGATGCCGCATTGATGTCAGATGAGAGGACGCGATTGGAAATGCTCACTGAGTTTCAAGACATGAATTTTCTATATTGTCTGTTAAGGCCTGAGCAAATAGCCCAGCTCAGCCTTCGCTGGAAAGGTATTGTCTTGGATTCATTGCTCGAAGACAGAGCGTTTGTTCGCACCTTTTCGCAGGACCGCGAAGCTGTTGGTGAATTGGATGAACTAAAGACATTGCAAGCCGAGCTTTCAAGGATTGGAGAGGGCATGGAGTTTGCCGCCAATAGGGAATTGATTTCCTCAAAGATCGGGGAGATTCAGCGTAAAATGGCAGCAAGGACCTCGGTTTTCGGTCGTGTTCGTTCATCCTCAGACCTAACATTGGATAACGTACTCCCTGCTCTGACAAATGGGGGAATGCTTGTGGATTTTCTAAAGTTCCAAGATCCGAAATATCAGGGAAAAGAGGCCCTTTTTTACGGAGCGAGTCTCTTAACAGAGCATGGAGATCCTGTATTTGTAAGGATTCCTGATCGTGACGGGATCGATTGTGCAATTGATAACGTCCATACAGCGTTAAGGAGCGGTAATGAGGAACTCCTTACACTTGCGATCAATATTCTCTCCGAGAAACTTTGGCGGCCGATTGCCGCTCATATTCCGGAAACCATAAAACGCTTGGTATTTTGCCCTGAGGGGAAGCTTAATTTCGTTTCATTTGCAGCACTGCCGGATGACGCTGGTGCATTTCTTTGCGAAGAGTTTCAAGTCAGCTACGCCGCCACAGCAAGAGATCCGGCTCCTGTTGATAAGGCTACTCGTATGCAGTCGATCGCCATTTTTGCTAATCCAGACTTTGACAACTCCGGGGAGAGGTCCTTTGCCGATAGGTTTGCCATGCGCGCAGCTGAGGTGTCGGCATTCGGGCAAATTCGCCTCCCCGCTTTGCCTGGCTCGGAGAAGGAGTCCGAATTTTTAGAAAATGAGGCTCGCTCCCATGGTTGGACAACGCGTGTGTTTCTTGGAAGGGATGCCACGGAGAAAATGATCCGCTCGTTGCATGATGTGGATATCCTTCATCTTGCAACGCATGGTTTTTATTTGCAGCCGTCTGGCGCCCCCCCAGAGGGTTCTCGTGCAATTCATCTTGAGCCAAAAACCCAAGGGGAAGCGGCTTTTGCTCAACTTAATGTCGAGATCAATCCCATGAAGGCCAGCGGCATTGCCCTTTCCGGTGCCCAAGCAACATTCACATCATGGAGGGAGGGGACCGCTCCTGATCCTGAAAATGATGGTATTCTTACAGCTGAAGAAGTGGCCTGCCTGAACTTGGAAGGGACGTGGCTGGTAAGCTTGTCGGCTTGTGACACAGGGATCGGGTTCGTGCGATCCGGCGAGGGTGTCTTTGGTTTGCGCCGGGCATTTATTCAAGCGGGGGCAAGAAATCTTCTGATGACACTATGGCCGGTGCGTGACACCATCACGGCAGGTGTCATGGCTGATTTCTATGCACAATGTCTTTCTTCCGGGGATCCTTCACGCTCGCTTTCTCTCACGCAACGCAAGTGGTTGGTGACACTTCGCAAGGAACAAGGATTGCTTGCAGCAGTGAGGGATGCCGGGGCCTTTGTGTTAAGTTCACACCGGCCCGGTGCAGGCTCAAATTGAGTGCCTGAAGGCGCCGCTGCATTTCACTCTCAAGGTCAAAGTCACTTGGAGGGGAATGAGCTCACAACAATATAATCCGTGCCCCATCGCCTGTTTGGCTTCTCAGTGTCCACTGTAGCGGATATCGCGGAATCAATGCCCTCAACAATAATCCCCCTAGTGACGACTTGAAACGGTGACGAGGAGGTAGTGGGTGGAATCTTTTTAGCAATCTGCATGTGAATTTCAGTAAGGCTTGAACAGGCGATGACCTCAACGACATCCGACCCAAAGGGTGGACCGATTCTCAAATTGAATTTGCTCGAGGAGGCTGGAATTTCGATGGTTTCATTGGCTTTTAATTGCGTGCTGCGGTGCCATCGGTTTGGGAATAGAACCACGGAATTACCATCGCTTTGGTGGCATAAGACAGTGATGTGGCAGTCTTCATTGCTTCGAACAAGAAACCCAATCGGTTCGCCATCGACATATGCTCTTTTGCCGTCAAGGGTCTGAATCCCAACTTGAAAATCGGATGGAATTTTTTCAAGACGATCGGTGATGACTTGCTTGTAGGTCTGCTCACTCAATTTGAGATTTTGAGGTTCAATCACTCCCTCTTGGCCAGGGGCACAGGCATACGCTCCGAAACGTTTTTGAAGAGCAGATGTAGGAACTTGGAACTTTGTGTTTTCAATTGATCCATGATCAAGCATGGTCACTTGTGCATTCACTTGGACACCGTTTGAGGTGTTATAGAAACGCCCACGGACGATTGCCGACAAATCTGATGTGAGCGAAGGCTGCACCACGATGTCAGGTTGAAGGGATTTTGATGAAAGGGTGCCGGACTTTGCCATTTCAGAGATTTCTTGGCGCGAAACCACAGCAACCATACCGGAGCGTTCGAGTTCTGAACGGAGGTCCTCTTCCAATACCGTTGAAAGACGCGATTGCATGTCTGTTTCGGCATAGTTGAAGTCCCCCACGGCGATTTTGATTTTCTTTCCATCCACTCGTTGCTCGATTCCCGCAATCATTCTGAGAATGAATTCGGTGTTGAAAAAAGGCTCAAGTTTTCGGGGAGAACTTTCCAATGTTTTCGCGGAAAGCGATGCCGTGGCGAGTGCCAGGCTGCAGGCAAGCACTTCCATGGGTGCAATGAAAAATCGGACTCTCCTAGGCAACATCATTTCTTTAGTATTCCTAATAGATATCGTTGTCCCATATTTAAAAGTGTTTGAAATAGTCAACTCAACATCCCGTACATGAGAGGAGATCGATTCCTTGGTGCGGGATAGTCTCCAGCACGCCTTGAATCCCATTTCATGAAATCCTCAATTCCACATGTTTTTCGGGCGGTTCTCCTGCCAAATCTGTGCGTGGCGATTGGGGTCTACTTGGCTGCATGGGGTTCATCACTTCTCTTTCGTAACGGGGGTGAGGCAATTTCTACGGTATGGCCGACTGGTGGGATCGCCCTGGCGGCAGTCCTGTTGCTTGGGTTCAAGGTTCTTCCAGGAGTGTTTATTCCTCTTTGCGTCAGTAGTGTGACGGCGGGCAACCCGTTGCTTTTTTCACTGCTGGGTCCAGCAGGTGTTGGCCTTGGTGTCTGGTTGGGCGCATCTTTGCTGATAAGATTCCGGTTTGATACGGCAATGTCCTCGACGCGTGACATTCTGATGCTCGCAGGTGTGGGGTCTATTTTCCCAATGGGAATCGCAGGTCTTTGGATTTCCCTAAGCCTCTTGGCGGCGGGTCTTATTGGAGTGACTCAATTGCTTCCAGTTGCCGGCATCTATTGGACGGCAAATGCTGCTGGAGTTTTGATTTCCGCTCCTGTTGTCCTGCTTATGGCCTCCCGCAGGGTTTTTTTAAGTATCCCGGAAGTGAAGGCCTTCTTGATTTGTGTGATCCAAGTGGGACTTGTGGCAGTCACTTCATGGGTTGCTTTTTCGGGGGTTGGCTCATCTCTTGTTTCATTTGAGGGACTGGCCTATTTGCCATTTCCTTTTGTTGTTTGGGCAGCCCTCAGCGGGGGACTGCCAAGTGCATCGATCTCTGTCGTTGTGGTTGTCCTGACTGCGGCGGGATTCACAAGCCGGGAACTGGGGCCTTTCTCTTCTGATGTCGCGCTGGAGACCTTTTGGCAATCGGAGGTATTTATCGCTATTATTGCCTCCACAGGACTCTTGATCGGAGCCGGTTCGGATGCCCAGCGGCGTGAAAAGCGATTGCTTGCGGAGGCTTCTACTCGCGAGGCAGAACTTGAACGCCTCAAAGCGCAAGTGAATCCCCATTTTTTGTTCAATTGCCTAACAGCGATTCAATCTCTCGTTCGCACCGATGGGCGTGCAGCTGAAGAGGGTTTGTCAGCACTTTCGTCATTGCTCCGGAAGTCACTCGATGTTGCGAAGGAGCCATTGATCCCATTGGGTGAGGAGCTTGGAATCATTCGTGATGCTCTTCGGTTGCAAAAAATGCGATTTGAGGAAGGGCTGGAATGGAGTATTCGCTCCGCCCCTGAGGCTGAAACTTTCCGAGTGCCTCCGATGTTGCTTCAACCTCTTGTTGAGAATGCCGTGAAGCATGGCGTGTGCGATGGATTCGGACAGATCGATTTGGAGGCTAATGTGCACGATGGGGAGTTGGTGGTGACTGTGCGAAACACCGCCCCTGCAATTTGTGATCCAGCCAAGTGGAATGAAAGCGTTGGCCTTGCAAGCGTCCGTGCCCGGATTGCATCGTCCTGCCCCAAAGGCAGTATTCTTGAATTCAGCCGCACGTCAGATGGAACTATTCAAGCTTTGGCAAGAATCAAGCCGATGCTAGGAACACATTCATGAACATCCTGATTCTCGACGACGAACCGCCCGCGCGAAGATTCCTAAGACAGGCTCTTGCTTCGATCGGGATCTCAGATGTGCGTGAGGCTGGAACGATCGATCAGGCGATTAAGGAACTGCTCGAGCGCCGCCCCGATGTCATGATTCTCGATGTCGAATTGCGAGGTGGAAAACAGGGGTTTGATCTGTTGGAGACAATGCCAGCCGAAGGCATCCCGGTAATTTTTCTAACGGCACATGCTGAACATGCCGTCAGGGCTTTTGAAGCGCGTGCAGCCGATTATTTATTGAAGCCAGTCGATCCCCATCGTCTCAAAGAGAGTTTACGGCGCGTGTCAGAATTGATTCCTCAGGAAAGCGTTTCAGAAAGGGTGTTTCTCAAATCCGAGACTGCCATGTTCCGAGATGGATCAAAAAATGTTCTGCTCAGGGTGGGGGATATCCAACTCCTTGAGGCAGGGGATTCATTTACAAAACTCGTTTTGGGGGACAAATCAGGCCCCATGGTCAGTGGCACACTAAAAGGTGTTCTTCAACGCATGGATTCCACAGTTTTTTTTCAAGCGAACCGCTCTCAAGCGATTAATCTCGATCATGTAGTAGGTATTGAGGATGGAGTGAACGGCCATGTGGCTGTCTTGGGAAATGGCATGAGAGTGGAAATGTCCCGGCGGCAAAGTTTGGAATTTCGCCGGCGCATGGCGCTTTAGAATCAACATATTTTGCAAATCCGCTGAGCGGTCGATTCCCGGGGATGATCGGCCAAATATCACGCTCCAGCGGTCCAAAATGATATGCTTCCTCATGCAAATCAACGGTGTGTGATTTGCCAATGCAAAAAGCAACATGTACCGATCGTGAGCATGTTTAGCCTCCACGCAATACTGGTTTTCCCCATTAACTCGCCATCAGGTAATCCCATGATTCTCGAACTCTTGAGTGTAAAAATCAACTTTTCTGGAGGCTTGCGTTGAAATGATCCTTAACCTTTGCGAAAAAAA
>ERZ889217.591-NODE-591-length-21237-cov-13.576338_pt1 | contig 21237 bp, 18 predicted proteins | sample MGYA00521098_ERZ889217 | MGnify/ENA primary metagenome ERZ889217 (study PRJEB32303, sample SAMEA104408613) | aquatic metagenome | biome: Brackish water; feature: Pelagic; material: water | place: Baltic Sea | collected 2014-06-10T22:04:00 | depth 2,362 m ... | reverse complement strand
CTGACCTCTTCCTTATCAGGGAAGCGCTCTAACCAAGCTGAGCTAAAGGCCCAAACGCGAGAATTTAACTGGTGAAGGCTACCCGACTTTAAAGCCTGCGCCAAAAGGGTGGAAAATCACGGCAAAGTTCTTACTCTTTAACCTGAGTAATCGATACGACAGAAATGCCTTCATCAAGATTTACTAATCGAACTCCAAGGGTGTCGCGACTGGTCTCGCGGATTTCTGAACATGCGGTTCGAATTACAACTCCGCCAGATGTAATTGCAAGAATTTCATCGCTTAACTCAACGATCATTGCGCCGACTAGAACTCCGCGCGAGCCCTCATCGATCTTCGCAGCTTTAACTCCAAGCCCACCACGTCCTTGTGGTCGATATTCATCTAATGGTGTTCGTTTTGCATAGCCGCCATCTGTTGCAGTCAAGACAAATTTTGGCGAACTAATATCTGTAATTGCCGCCATTGTTAATAGTTGGTCTGATCCACGGAACTTCATTCCAATCACTCCACTAGTTGAACGTCCCATTGAACGAATTGATTCTTCGTCTGCGCTAAACCGTAGTGACATTCCATTTTTAGATACAAGGAGAATTTCATCTTTCTCACTAACGAGCGCTGCTGACACTAGCTCGTCGCCATCCTTTAAATTAATTGCAATTAAGCCACCTGAGCGGGGGGAGTCGTATTCTATAAGCGGCGACTTCTTAACAATTCCGCGACGAGTTGCGATGGCTAAGTAGGGATGAGATTTGTAATCTGAAATTGCGATGACTTGGGCAATTATTTCATCTGGCTTAAACGCCAATAGGTTTGCAACGTGTTGGCCACGTGCATCTCGCCCAGCATCTGGAAGTTCGTGCACTTTTGCTCGATAAATTCTTCCTTTATTTGTAAAAAATAAGAGCCAATCATGAGTGGAGGCGACAAAGAAATGTTCGACCAGATCATCTTGTTTCAGAGCTGCGCCTTTAACGCCTTTTCCACCGCGGCGTTGCGAGCGATATAAATCAGCCTTTGTCCGTTTGGAATAACCTGTTTTAGTAATTGTGACAACGACGCTCTGCTCTGGGATAAAATCTTCTACTGATAAATCAGAGTCGCCAGCAATTATTTGGGTGCGCCTCTCGTTTCCATACTTAGTGGTTAGCTCTTGTAATTCAACTTTAATAATTTCGCGCTGCTGCTCTTCTGAGGCCAGAATGCTATTTAGTTCGATGATTTCAGCCATCAGTCCTTCGTATTCGTCGTTTATCTTCTGCCTCTCAAGTGCTGCGATACGGCGCAGTTGCATATCCAAAATTGCATTTGCTTGAACTTCATCAACTTCTAGAAGTTTCATCAGCCCTGTACGCGCCTCTTCTGGAGTTATAGAGGCTCTAATAAGAGCAATGACTGCATCTAGCGCATCTAGCGCTTTGAGGTATCCGCGCAGAATATGAGCGCGCTTCTCCCGTTCTCGCAACCGATACTTTGTGCGTCTAACAATTACTTCAACTTGGTGCTCTATGTAATACCTAATGAATTCATCAATTCGAAGAGTTCTTGGTACGCCATCAACCAAAGCCAACATATTTGCGCCAAATGAATCTTGGAGTTGAGTGTGTTTGTAGAGGTTATTTAGGATAACTTTTGGAATCGCATCATTTCTTAGAACTATTACTAACCTCTGCCCTAAGCGCTCATTACCCTCGTCTCGAACATCAGCAATTCCTTTTATGCGGCCATCTTTTACAAGTTCAGCAATCTTTAGAGCTAAATTATCTGGGTTCACTTGGTATGGCAGCTCTGTTACAACTAAGCATGTGCGTTTATTTATCTCTTCTACCTCAACAACTGCGCGCATGATTATTGAACCACGGCCAGTGCGATAGGCATCTTCAATCCCTTGGTGCCCAACAATTAGCGCTTTAGTTGGGAAGTCTGGTCCTTTAACAATAGTTAATAGTTTTTCAAGTAAGTCTTTGGGGTCAGCCGATGGGTTTTCCAGTGACCAGACAACTCCCTCTACAACTTCATTTAGGTTGTGTGGTGGGATATTTGTTGCCATTCCAACTGCGATTCCGGCGCTGCCATTAACTAATAAATTTGGGAAGCGACTAGGAAGAACTGTTGGTTCTTGTGATCTTCCGTCATAGTTCGGAATGAAATTAACGGTGTCTTCGTCGATATCTCGCATCATCTCCATTGCGAGTGGTGCTAACCGCGCCTCGGTATAGCGCATTGCTGCTGCTGGATCATTTCCTGGAGAACCAAAGTTTCCATTTCCATCAATTAGTGGGTAGCGCAGAGACCAGAACTGAGCGAGCCGGACTACTGCGTCATAAATAGCTGTGTCACCGTGTGGATGGTAATTACCCATAACATCACCGACGATACGAGAAGATTTGTAGTATCCCTTATCTGGTCGATAGCCCGCGTCATACATTGCATACAAAACTCTTCGATGCACTGGTTTTAGCCCATCGCGAATATCAGGAAGCGCCCGTCCAACAATTACCGACATTGCATAATCTAAATAAGAGCGCGCCATCTCAACTTGGAGGTCGACGGATTCAATACGGTCATGTGCCGCCTTTTTGTCAGGATTCATATTCTCAGCCATATTTAATTACCTAGATATCCAAGAAGCGAACATCTTTAGCATTACGTTGAATGAAGTTTCGGCGAAGTTCGACATCTTCACCCATTAAAACCGAGAATAAATCATCAGCTGCCGCGGCATCTTCCAAGGTGACTTGAATTAATACGCGATGTGCCGGGTCCATAGTTGTATCCCAGAGTTCCTTTGCTGGCATTTCACCAAGTCCTTTGAAGCGCTGGATTCCATCATCTTTAGGTAGGCGCTTGCCGGAATCCAATCCGATTTGAATAAAGCCGTCGCGTTCACGATCTGAAAATGCATATTGAACTGGTTCTTTGCCGCCCCATTTAAGTTTGTAAAGTGGTGGTTGGGCTAGGTATACGAATCCATTTTCAATTAGTGGGCGCATAAATCTGAATAGCAAAGTCAATAACAGGGTCCGGATATGTTGGCCATCAACATCGGCATCTGCCATAAGGATAATTTTGTGATAACGAAGTTTTGCAACATCGAAATCATCATGAATTCCTGTTCCTAGAGCAGTGATTAAAGATTGGACTTCATTGTTCTGTAGTACGCGATCGATGCGTGCCTTCTCAACATTTAAAATCTTGCCTCGGATTGGAAGTACTGCTTGGTATCTAGAATCGCGACCGCCTTTTGTAGATCCACCAGCTGAGTCACCCTCGACTATGTAAAGTTCACATTTTTCCGGCTCGGTCCACTGACAATCTGCAAGCTTTCCGGGCATTCCGCGTCCCTCTAGAAGGCCTTTGCGGTTGCGGGATAAGTCTCGGGCTTTGCGCGCCGCTACCCGCGCTGCTGCAGCATCAATACTCTTTCGAACAATATCTTTTCCTTCGCCTGGGTTCTGCTCAAACCAGCTGGTTAAATGATCATTCATGCTTTTTTGCGTAAAAGATTTTGCTGCCGTGTTGCCGAGTTTGGTTTTTGTCTGTCCTTCAAATTGTGGCTCAGCTAATTTAATCGAAACAATCGCAGTCAAGCCTTCACGAATATCTTCACCTGTTAGGCGATCTTCCTTCTTGCGAATAAATCCCCACTCTTCACCAAACTTGTTAACAACAGATGTTAGCGCTGTTCTAAAACCTTCTTCATGTGCCCCACCTTCGTGGGTATGGATTGTGTTTGCAAAGGTATAGACCGATTCACCAAATCCAGCATTCCACTGCATTGCAACTTCTAAACTCATCTTATGTTTATTTTCATCAGAAACAAATGAGATTATGGACTTGTGAGTCTCACCCTTGCTCTGGTTTAAGTGTTTAACAAAATCTATAATTCCACCTTGGTAGTGGTAACGAGTATGCAGGGCCTCGCCTTTATCATCCACGTGGCCTGGGCGCAGATCTGTCAGAGTTAAAATAAGTCCTTTATTTAAAAATGCCATCTCTCGAAATCGAGTTGATAGAACCTCAAATGAAAAATCTGTAGTTTCAAATATTTCAGATGACGGCCAGAATGTTACGGTTGTGCCGGTCTCTAATGTAGCTTCACCTTTTCGCACAGGCGATTGTGGAACTCCTAATTTGTACTCTTGATACCAATTAAAGCCGTCTCGCTTCACTTGAACTGAAAGATCTTTGCTTAGTGCATTAACAACTGAAATACCTACACCGTGTAACCCACCAGAGACGGAGTACCCACCATCTCCAAATTTTCCGCCGGCGTGTAAAACTGTTAGTACAACTTCGAGTGCTGGTTTTTTCTCAACTGGGTGCATATCGACTGGAATCCCACGGCCGTTATCAACGCATTGCAGAGAGCCATCTGGCATCAAGGTAATATTTATCTCTGAGCAATATCCTGCCAGCGACTCATCTACCGAGTTATCGACAACTTCATAAACAAGATGGTGGAGTCCGCGTTCACCGGTTGATCCGATGTACATTCCAGGGCGTTTGCGAACCGCATCCAATCCTTCTAGGACGGTTATGTTGGAGGCGTTATAAGTACTCTTGCTCATTTTGGAGCCCCCTTCTTCTTCTAACCTGCTTCAAATAGCAGCTGGTCTAACTTAGATAAAACGGCCAAGAATCTAACCTCAAGCGTTTTAGTTAATTCACTGCCTCAATCCTAGTCCTTAACCCTTTGTTGAACCACCGCAAAATGGGCTTGTGTGGTGGGTTAGAGAGGCTATCTTAGGGAAGTTGTGGGTACTTACTGAATCCTGGTTTTAACCATAGGTATCTCTAGGGCCTTTGGCGCCCCTGATGGTTCTAAGGCCCTTCTTCCAACTCGGCGCGTGTGGCCCGATAAATGTAAGGGTTTCTACTAGAGCCCCAGGTGCGCTGCTACTAATTATTTTTAGCAGGTTAGTTGAAATTAAATTTAACTGGGTGGCCCAAGCTGTCGATGAGGTTTGAATTGTGAGCCTGCCCTCTAATAATGAGATTGGTGTGCTGTGAGTTGATATTTCTATACCAACTATTTTATCCCATTCCATGAAAATATTTCCTTCTGCTAAACCCTGGCGCCAGTCACGCGCTTCTACAATTTCATTTAAGACTAATCCAATTTGTTGTGGTTCATCCGTCTGTGATCTAGTTTCAAGGTTTTGAGCAAATCTATTTTTGCGTGGTTGATTTCTAAATGCTCGATATAACTCTCGGGCTAGATCGCGCTTCATTTATTCACCTACTTCTATTTTTGTAGCTTGTCCTGATTTTACTAAGAATTTATCTCCTAATAACTCTTTTGGGAGATCGTTTTCGACGGCAACTGTTATAAAGGTTTGTTCCGCTGATTTGGCTAACTTAATAAGTTGCACTCGCCGCTCTTCGTCTAACTCAGAGAAGACGTCGTCTAAAATTAAAATTGGTTTTAGTCCATCATTCACTAATAGTTGATAGGTGGCCAATTTTAGACTTAAAGCGATTGACCAGGATTCTCCGTGGCTTGCATAACCTTTAACTAAATGCTCCCCTAGGTTTAAAAGGAGATCATCCCTATGGGGGCCAGTTAGGGTTAGCCCTCTCTCAATTTCGGAGGTTCGAGTTAAGTGCATCCTCTCTAAAATCTTATTTTTATTCTCTTCTGTGTTTAAGGTTGGCTCTTCAATGCTTGACTTATAGTTAATAAAAGCGGTTTTTTGGGGCGCGATTTCCCGGTAAACACTTTGAAAGATTGGTTCGAAATCTTTTAGCGCTTGGAGTCTTGTTGCGATTATTTCACCACCGAAATTTGCTACCTGCTCATCCCAGGCGCTAAGTGATTCTGTACTTGCTCTGGATTTTAAAAGTGAGTTTCGCTGCCTAACCGACCTTTCATAATCAGAGATAACCCCGGCAATCCTGGGTGATCTTAAAATTAAAAGCTGGTCGATAAATTTCCTGCGCTCACCTGGGTCTCCTCTCACCAAATCAAGATCTTCTGGCGAGAAATAAACAGCTTGAATAATTCCAAAGATCTCTTTCTGGCTCCGGACTGGATTTTGATTTATTCGAGCGCGGTTTGCTCTTTCACTATTTATTTCTAACTCAATTAATACTTCGCGGTCAGGTAGTTTGGTTTGGGCGCGAATGTAACCACTTGCACTTCCAAGTTGGACTAGGGGTTGATCGTTAGAGACCCTATGTGATGAGAGAAATGAAAGATAGAGAATCGCCTCAACTATGTTTGTCTTTCCTTCACCGTTTCTACCAATAAATATTGTTAGGCCAGGGTTTAGTTCTAACTCTAAATTATTATAGGAACGAAAGGTTGTTAGTGAGAGTTTTGAGATAAACACTTGGTTTTATGAGGTGTAGCGCATAGGCATTAACAAATATTTGTAGGAAGTATTTACAGCGCCTCCTGGCTTAGTTTTTCCTGTTAGTACCGCTGGTTTTTTATCCCCTGTAAATGAGATGTGGACAAAAGGCGAGTTGATGGCTTGTAGTCCATCTGTTAAAAAGGTTGGGTTAAACGCAATATTTATATTTTCGCCAGAATAATTAATGTTTAACTCTTCTGTCGCTTGTGCATCTTCCCCTGTTCCAGCCTCTAATTGCAGGGTGTTGTTTGCAAAAATTAAACGAAGAGGAACTGTTTTGTCAGTCACTAGAGCTACTCGTCTAACAGAATCTAAAAATGGCGCTACTTCAATTGTTGCCTCTGCGGTTGAATCTGTTGGTAATAGGTGTCTAAATGGTGGAAAGGTCCCATCTAAAGTTCTAGAGATCATACTTTTCTCTTCGGAGATAAACCCAACAAGTTTTTCGTTTGTGGTTGAAGGGGATAGTGCGAAAACTATCTCCCCGCTTCCAACCAATAATTTTGCTGCGTCCACAAGGGTTCGTGCGCGAAGAAGTGTTGAGGCCTCTAGGTTTTGATCTTTTGGTAACCAATTAATCTCTTTGACAGCCAGGCGATATCTATCAGTTGCAGCCAATGTGATTGTGTTTTTGTTTATCTCTATTTGCACGCCGGTTAAAGTGGGAAGTGAGTCGTCTCTGCCTGCAGCGATTGCGACTTGTTGGACTGCGGTTGTAAAAACATCGCTTGGTATTGATCCAGCTGTTTGAGGAAGCTCTGGGAGGTTTGGGTACTCATTTATAGGAAGGGTGGGAAGTGTGAATTTTGCGCTTCCTGCTTTTACTAAAACCCGAGTTCCATCTAAAGTAAAAGAGATTGGTTTTGTGGGAAGGGAACGCGCTATTTCAGCAAGCAACCTTCCTGGAACTAAAACTTTTCCTTTGCTTTTTATATCTGCTGAAATACTCGCTTTTGTTGAAGTCTCTAAATCTGAACCTGTAAGTGTTATTACATCTGTTACATCAATTATGATTCCAAGGAGAGCTGTTTGTATAGGTCTAGCCGACAAACTACGGGCAACCCAATTAACAGCATCAATCAATGGATCTCTCTCGACTATGAAGTTCATCCCCGTATCCTCTCTTGTAGTCGCCTAAGTACAAACCTTAATTGGTTCGCTAATCCCCAACCTTCTCTCTTTAATATAAGTATTCGTAGTAACCAGAGCCCAAACCTGTGGATAACCAATAAAACCCCTGGTCCCCAACCTAAAACATTTCTGTTTTTTATGTGTAAGAAGTGTGTACAACTAGGGACAACACACTCATTCCTCCCTTTGCCAACCACAAACCAACCCTTTTTCCACAGTTATCCACACCTTACCCACAAATTATATAATTAACTTCTTACCACCAACTAATTTCTAGCTTGAAGTTTTATTCGGTTGGTCAACTCAGTCACCTGGTTATAGATAGACCGGCGCTCAGCCATAAGGTGGCGGATCTTGCGATCAGCGTGCATAACAGTTGTATGGTCGCGGCCACCAAAAGTTTGGCCTATTTTAGGTAGAGATAGCTCTGTTAGCTCACGACAGAGGTACATTGCAATCTGCCTAGCATTCACCAAAACTCGTGAGCGAGAAGAGCCACAGAGGTCATCTAAAGTAAGGCTGAAATAAGTTGCAGTCTGAGCCATGATTGTTGTGGCGGTTATCTCCGGACCACCCTCTTCAGGAATTAAATCTTTTAAAACAATTTCAGCCAAACCAAGATCTACAGCTTGTCTATTTAGAGAGGCGAAAGCAGTAACTCGAATCAACGCACCTTCCAACTCACGAATATTTGAAGAAATTTTGCTAGCTATGTACTCCAACACATCATCAGAAGCATTTAATTTATCTTGTGCGGCTTTCTTTCGCAGGATTGCAATTCGAGTCTCTAGCTCTGGAGGTTGGATGTCTGTAATAAGGCCCCACTCAAAACGACTACGCAAACGATCTTCTAAAGTAGTTAATTGTTTTGGTGGTCTATCACTGGAAATAACAATTTGTTTATTTGCATTATAAAGAGTGTTAAAAGTATGGAAGAACTCTTCTTGAGTCCGCTCCTTGTTCTCTAAAAATTGAATATCGTCAACAAGTAGAATATCTAGATCACGATAACGGCGCTGGAAAACCGAAGCTTTGTCATCACGGATAGAGTTAATAAAATCATTTGTGAACTCTTCGCTAGAAACATAGCGAACCCGCACACTGCCGTACAACTCCTTAGCGTAAGCCCCAATAGCGTGTAATAAGTGGGTTTTGCCAAGTCCAGAATCACCATAGATAAATAGCGGGTTATAAGATTTAGCAGGCGCCTCAGCAACAGCAACAGCAGCTGCATGTGCAAAACGGTTAGATGCGCCAATAACAAAAGTTTCAAAAATATAACGAGGGTTTAGTTGGCTTGGCTCGGCCGAGGCCGATGATCTTGTGTCCCGACCAGTTCCAACCTTGGGTTGTTGCTCAATAATATTTTCGACAATATTTTCATCAACAACTTCCTGAAGACTTTCATCAACAGTTACAGCAATATTTATTTTTTGATCTAATTTTAGAGAGAGCGCCTCATTTAAAACCCCGCGCAACCTTGTCTCTAAAACATCTTTCGCAAATATGTTTGGCGCAGCGAGAAGTAAGTTCGCCCCACCTTCATTCTGGATAAGACCAAGGGGTTTAGTGAGGGATAAAAAAGCTCTGTGTTGGGGGGACTCGATGGAGACTTCAGTAATTACCGCTCCCCATAGAACGATTAGTTCATCAACCTCGAGCAGCGCCATTAGAACCCCTAATCCAAATAATGCCTAAAAACCAAAATATTGAATATCCACAGGGTTATCCACAACCTGTGGTCTAAACCAAAACTTGAGCCTTTTAAGGGTTCAATTATGTGGATAGAGAGCGAAACTAAGGGTATTTATCAGAAAGCGCAAGTGGTTATCCACAAATCTCTAAAATCTTTAAAATCTCTAAAATCCAAGGTTCCACTCAAATTGGACTCTAAAACCTAACTCGACTAGATCTCAGGTTTGACCCTTATCAACAGGTAGCCGTAACCTAACCCCCTCACAGTAACTGTGATAGTTGTGACCCAGAAGGTGTAGACCTAATGGAGAGATTCCCAAAAGTTTTAAGGAGAGATTTATGTCAAAGCGCACCTTCCAACCAAACGTACGTAAACGCGCAAAGAAGCATGGCTTCCGCGCTCGCATGGCAACACGTGGCGGAAGAGCAGTTCTTGCTCGTCGTCGCGCTAAAGGCCGCACCAACATCTCTGCATAATTGCCGATATCCGTGCTACCAACCAAAAACAGGTTGCGAGCAAGTAAAGATTTTGCCCTAACTACAAAAACTGGAGTTCGAGCAACATCTCTCTCGCTTGTTCTATACCTAAGAGCCAACTTAAATAATCCATTAGCGCCCCAGGTGGGATTAATTGTCAATAAATCGGTCGGTGGCTCGGTTGTGCGCCATAGGATTTCTAGGCAACTTCGCCATCTTGTAGCCAATGAGTTAAAAAATATTCCACCCAATACTCAACTTGTGATTCGCGTACTTCGCAACCAGCCAAATTTTCAGAATGAGTTTAATGAGTTGCTACCCAAAGCTCTTAGCAAATTTAGAGCAAACACATGAGGAAAATCTTCTCCAAAGCGATCAAGTTTTATCAAAGATGGATATCTCCAGCTTTCGGCCCTCGTTGTAAGTACTACCCAAGCTGTTCAACTTATGCACTTAATGCAATTGAGGAATATGGCGCCAAAGGCATTGTTATGTCAGCTTGGCGAATTATTAAGTGCAACCCATGGTCACATGGTGGCGTCGACTATGTCCTATCAAAGAATTCAAAACAACCAATAAAAACTGGAGCTAACTAATGGGATCGATCCTAAACCCCTTGTACTACGCCGTTTCCTGGGTGATGGTAACTTTTCACTCTTTCTTTGGTTTTATCTTTGGTAAGGATGGACACGAAAGTATTAAATGGAGTCTTTCAATCATCGGGCTCGTAATTGTTCTTCGAATTATTTTAATTCCGCTCTTTGTGAAACAAATTAAGAGTCAGAGAGCTCTTACAGCTCTACAACCACACATGAAAGAGATACAAAAAAAATACAAGGATGATCGCCAGAAGCAATCCGAAGAGATGATGAAGCTTTATAAAGAGCATAAAACCAATCCCCTTGCATCATGCTTTCCAATCCTTGCCCAGGCACCAATATTCTTTGCCCTATTTACAGTATTAAATGGAATTGCTCGAGATGTGCCACATGGATTTTTAAAAGGAGATCTATTAAACGCAGCACAAAAAGCCGAATTCTTTGGAGCCAACCTCTCTAGTACATTTTTGAGTTCTGGCACCAACGGACAGACAAAACTTGTGACCATTGCACTAATTGTTTTTATGTCTGCAACAACCTTCACAACCCAACGCCAGTTAATGGTCAAAGGGATGCCGAAAATGGACTCTTCAAACAATATGATGTTGCAACAACAGAAAATCATGCTTTATGTTTTCCCAGTCATCTTCGCGGTAACCGGAGTTAACTTTCCAGTTGGTGTTTTAATTTATTGGTCAACAACAAACCTATGGACTTTTGGTCAACAATTTTATGTAATCAAGCGAAATCCAACACCTGGTTCACCAGCATACGAAGAGCTAATAAAAAAGCGTGCTATTAAAAATAGCGAGACCGGCGAGCTTCCAAGTATGGATGGAAGTGCGGCTGGGGATGTGAACCCAGATCAAGATGATGAAACAAACCAGCAGAAACAAAGACAACAACCTTCAAAGAAAAAGAAGAAAAAGAAGAAATAACGGATATATCGGGCATAACAGATATATCAGTCAAAAGAGAAGCAAGTAGAGATTTAATCGATAAAAGGAGAGAAAATGAGTGAAGTAGTTGAGAAGAGCGAGAAGAAGTCTTTGGTGGCCCGACTCGAAGAAGAGGGTGATGTAGCGGCAGATTACTTAGAGGCGCTACTGGATATCACAGACCTTGATGGTGATATCGATATCGATGTCGAAAATGACCGAGCCTCCCTTTCAATTGCAGGTGGCGCCCTTGGCCATCTAGTTGGGGATAGAGGAGAGGTCTTGGATGCAATTCAAGAGCTAACCCGCCTTGCAGTCCAAACATCCACAGGAGAACGCTCGCGATTGATGCTCGATATCGACAACTTCCGCAGCAAGAAGAAAGAGGAGCTAGCAAAACTAGCCCACGAGGTTGCTGAGCAGGTCAAGTCCTCTGGAGAATCGGTAAAACTCCGCGCCATGAACGCCTTTGAGCGCAAGGTTGTCCATGACACAATTCAAGAAATTGGACTAACTAGCGAATCTGAGGGCGAAGACCCAAATCGTTGTGTAGTTGTTCTACCTGAGTAAATAACTCACAAGTGAGCGTTTCACGTGAAACCCTTATCTCGACCTACTTTGGCGAGCGCCAGAGCGAGATCGAGAGATATGCGCAAATTCTGGCTACCTGGGGTATCGAGCGCGGCCTAATTGGACCAAAAGAGAGCGATCGAATCTGGGATCGCCACATCGCAAATTGCATTCCTATCACCACCCTTCTCTCCCAAAGCTCTTCACTTTTAGATATCGGATCAGGAGCGGGGCTACCAGGCATTGTCATAGCTCTAGCGAGACCTGATATTCAAGTAACCCTTCTAGAACCCCTTCAACGCCGAATCAATTTCCTTGAGGAGGTTGTGGCCGAACTTGGGATTGATATCGCAGTAAAACGGGGGCGAGCAGAGTCCTTCAAGGGTGGATTTAACTTTGTAACAGCCAGGGCGGTAGCGCCACTCCCAAAACTAGCCAGCATCTCATGGCACCTTGTGGTGGGTGGTGGCTCACTCTTGGCAATGAAGGGAGAGTCGGCAGCCAGCGAACTAGAGGATGCAAAGAGCCAAGCTCCAAAAGTCTTTAAAAAGGTCGCCCTATCTGAGATTCATGAGATCAACCTAGGCGAGTTGCCATTAGCCCGAGTAATTCAACTCAAAAAGGCTGGTTAGATACGCACGTGAATGATTCACGTGAAACCAATGCCACTGCCGGCGAGGCAAAGGCTAAAGTCGTAGGAATCCGACGCCTCAAAGAGCCGATGCCCACACCTCTTAAGACCAGGGTCTTTACTGTGGCAAACCAAAAGGGTGGGGTCGGGAAGACAACAACAGCTGTAAATATCGCAGCAGCCCTAGCAATGGGAGGGTTAAAGGTTTTGGTCATAGATCTCGATCCTCAAGGAAATGCTTGTACTGCTCTTGGCGTCGACCGCGATGGGATTTCTGGAATGTATGAAGTTCTTGTAAAAGATTTACCACTCTCAAAGATAGTAACCAAAGTTGCAGGCTTTCCACACCTTGAATGCGCTCCTGCAGATGTAGAGCTAGCTGGCGCCGAAATTAATATGGTCGGTTTTGTATCTAGAGAGTCAAGGCTCAAGCTGGCTTTAGAGAAATTTTTAGCAGAACGAGAGGCAAGTGGTACTCGAATAGATTATGTAATTATCGACTGTCCACCAAGCCTTGGCCTACTTACAGTAAATGCATTAACAGCAGCCGAAGAGGTAATGGTTCCAATCCAATGCGAGTACTACTCACTAGAGGGAGTAACACTTCTACTAAAGACTCTACAACAAGTTCAACAGATGTTAAATCAAAGAGTGCGGATAACAACAATTGTCTTAACAATGTTTGACTCCAGAACAAGGCTTGCAAATGATGTTGCGAATAACGTTCGCCAATATTTTCCAAATGAATTAATTGATGTACCGATTCCAAGAGCAGTCCGCGTATCTGAAGCCCCATCATTTAATCAGACTGTGATGACTTATGACGCTTCATCACCAGGAGCAATCGCATATATGACGGTGGCGCGAGAGATTGCCCGGCGTGGATCTAGTGAGATAAATAATCAAACATTAAACCACCAAATCAATGGTCATAACAACGGAGCACATACAGCATGAGTACTCGTAAAGGCGGACTAGGGCGGGGTTTAGATTCGCTAATTCCAACATCGCTCTCAGATCCAATAACTTCAAACACTGGTGTAAAGATCGCTGACCAAGGTCAAGTAGATATTAATTCTATTATTCCAAACCATAGACAGCCTAGAACTAATTTTGACACTGATGCGCTAAACGAACTTTCTTCATCAATAAAGGAAGTGGGAATTTTACAACCTCCCGTAGTTAGAGATCTCGGAAATGGAAAGTACGAATTAATTATGGGAGAGCGCAGATTGCGCGCCTCTAAATTAGCTGGACTAAAAACAATTCCAGTAATTATTCGCCAGACTCCAGATAATGAATTACTTAGAGAAGCGCTATTAGAAAACATTCACCGCAGCGAATTAAATCCACTTGAAGAGGGCGCTGCGTATCAGAATCTATTAGATGATTTTGGGTACACACATGATGAGCTCGCTTCAAAAGTTGGAAAATCACGGCCTGCAATTACAAACACAATTCGATTATTGAATCTACCTGCAAGTGTGCAACGTAGAGTCGCAGTAGGAATTTTATCGGCGGGTCATGCTAGAGCCCTGCTCTCATTGACCAATGAGAGCGAGATTGAGAAATTAGCAGGGCGAATAGTCTCTGAGGGATTAAGTGTCAGAGCAACAGAAGAGATTGTTGCGACTCATCAAGGAACAAATAAGAGAGCAAAACCTAGGGCAGGAAGATTATTATCTCCACACCTTAAAGAGTTGGCTGATAGCTTGTCAGATCGCCTAGATACACGAGTTAGTGTCGAGCTTGGAAAACAGAAAGGAAAAATAACAATCGAATTCGCGACACTTGAAGATTTAGAGCGAATTAATAAATTAATTTAAGCCGCGCAGTTGCATCTCTGTATTAATTACTCCCGCCAATGATCTAACGCCTTCACGAATACGCTCTGGGCTTGGATAGCAGTAGGAAAGTCTCATAGACCAACTACCAAAACCATCGGCATAGAACGCTGTTCCTGGAACGTAAGCTACCTTTGCGACAATCGCCTTTGGCATAAGCGCTTTGGTATCAATCTCTGGCGGAAGAGTTATCCAAACATAGAATCCACCACCTGGTTTAGTCCAAGTAGCCCCTTTTGGGAAAGTCTCCTCTAGAGTCTCAAGCATTGCATCTCTACGAACTTTATAAAGCTGGGTAAAAGAGGCAATCTGGTCGCGCCAAGGCTGATCAGAGAGATAGCTAGAGATTGCTAGTTGTGTGAAATTTGAGGGACATAAAATCGAAGACTCACTTGCAATAACCAACTTCTCTTTTAATGATTGTGGAACTAGCGCCCACCCAACTCGAAAACCAGGTGCAATTGTTTTGGAGAAAGTTCCAAGATAAAGCACGTTCTCCGAATCTTCAGCCCGCATTGCATTTGGGGATGGTCGATCAAACCCAAGTAAGCCATAAGGGTTATCTTCGATTACAAAGATTGACTCTTCGCGGCAGATTTCGAGAATTTCTGTGCGGCGCTCTGCAGTTAAAAGAACTCCAGCTGGATTTTGGTAGTTCGGAATCAGATATAAAAATTTAATCTTCCGCCCAGTAGTCCTGGTAGCGGTTATGGCCTCACGCAGTGCGATCGGAATCAACCCATTGTCATCCATTGAAACATGAATCACTTCAGCTTCGTATTGGTAGAAAGTACCAAGAGCGCCAACATATGACGGAGCTTCAACTAGAACAACATCGCCTGGATCAATAAAAATTCGAGATATTAAATCCAGTGCTTGTTGTGAGCCAGTAGTAATAATTACATCATCAGGATGGGCACGAATTCCTTCTAAAGCCATCACATCACAGATCTGTTCACGAAGCTTTGGATGGCCCTGTCCGCTTCCATACTGGAGCGCCTCTTGACCATTTTCAACAATTAACTTCTGTACAACATTTGCCATCATCTCCATCGGGAAAGCTGAGAGATTTGGCATTCCACCAGCCAACGAAACAATGTCAGGTCTTGATGCAACAGCGAATAGAGATCTAATCTCACTCGGCTTCATCATTGCAGCACGATTTGCGAAGCGATCGGATAGGTTTTGAACCTCACCGGTATGTATTCGCGTAATCTCGTTATTCATCTACCAATCTTGCCATATTTAAAGAACAAGGCGAATTTAATTACCTCGGACTAATCCCGCCGAATACCGGCCCGGCGCAAATCAGAGATTTTCAAAGCACCCGTCTTGGCATCGCTCTCGGCCGATAGATAGAGCCTTTGAATAGCCACCATGATCGCCTCAACGACTGTTTCACGGAATGCGAGATCAGATAACCGCTTCATATCGCCAGGATTTGAGAGATACCCAAGGTCAATTCGAACCGTCGGTGCTTTAGTAAGGCGTAACAAGTCCCAACTTTTTGCATGGGTCCGGCAATCTAGTAAATCAGTGCGAGCCGAAATCTCACGCTGTACCAGCGCCGCAAACCTCTCGCCAACAACTGAATGCACCCCATGGGATTCATTGCCGTAGTAGTAAGTAGCTAAACCATGAGCGGTCGCACTTTTGTAATTATCGGTATGAAAGGATATGACTAAATCTGCTTCAGACTCATTAGCTAAATTAATACGATCAATATCACTCGGATCTTTCACCTTGCTTCTAGATAAATACACAGTCACGCCTAGCGCAATAAGACGTCCCTCTAAACGCTGTGCGATATCAAAGGTAATTTCACGATCTTGATCTAGTGAACTTGGATCTAAAACAATTATTTTATTTGCAAGTGCTGGACCACGAACAGCGCGCTTTGCACTATCCCGAAGTTGGGTCGGCGCTCCTCCGGAAACAGTTTTAATTAGCCTCATTAGAGAGGTAATCGTTGCTGGACCACAAACCCCATCAATCTTCACACCTACTGATTTTTGAAACTCTTTAACAGCTAGATCCGTTCGGGATCCAAAAATTCCATCTACCCGACCACAATCAAAACCCATCTCAACTAACCGTGATTGCAAAGTCGCAACATCATCTCCCTGAAGAGCTCCTCCTGGAAGAAAGGAGAGAATTCGATCGCCAAGTTTCCAACGCGCCTCTTCGATTGCCCGGCGAGTTGGAGCATCAATCTCGCCAGAGACAATCAAGCCTCGTTCTTGTTGAAAAGCGCGCAGACCATTTCGTTCGAGTTCACCAAGGTTTGCCGAGGGTGATTGCAAAAACCCAAGTCTGGCTAAAGTATTTGTGACCAATGAAATAACATCGGCCTGCGCACCAGATGGCGACATGTATTTAGAGGAACGCTGCTAGTTCTTTTAACAGTGCTGGCTTTGGCTTTGCGCCAATTACAGTTTTAACTACCTCACCATTTACATAGACATTAAGTGTTGGAATTGATGTGATCCCATATTTAATCGCTATCGCTGACTCTTCATCAGTATTTAGTTTTACGATTTTAATTTTACCCGCGTACTCAGCCGCGATCTCATCCAGGATTGGAGCAACAGCGCGACAAGGTCCGCACCAGACCGCCCAGAAATCAACTAGTACCGGGATTGAACTCTTCAAAACCTCTTCATCGAAAGTGGCTGCCGTTACTGGAGTTGCTGCGCTCATAGTTCCTCTTCCTCTTTGCTGTTTCTCGGCTATTTCTTAGCCATTTTGTTATTTGTATGGGATAAATTTAATGGAAATTCCTATTGGTGCCCAGCTAAAAACTTTTCAGCGTCGAGAGCAGCCTGGCAACCAGAGCCGGCAGCGGTAATGGCCTGGCGGTAGGTGTGATCAACCAAATCGCCACAAGCAAAGACCCCCTGCTGATTAGTTCTAGTAGAGCTGGCTTCAACGGTTACATATCCTTGAGAATCCAAGTCAATCTGTCCAACCAATAGATCACTTCTTGGGAGGTGGCCAATAGCTACAAAGAGACCATCGAACTCTCTCTCGCTCTCTTCTCCCGAGATTAAATCACGGAGTTTTAACCCAGAAACCTTCTCATTACCTAAGACATCAATAACTTCAGTATTCCAAATAAATTCAATCTTTGGGTTTACTCTTGCGCGCTCGATCATAATCTTTGATGCCCGCAAAGTATCGCGACGGTGAATTACATAAACCTTACTTGCAAAGCGGGTAAGAAAGTTTGCCTCTTCCATAGCAGAATCCCCGCCACCTACTACAGCAATTACTTTTTCGCGGAAGAAAAATCCGTCACATGTCGCACACCAAGAGACACCACGGCCTGAAAGTCGTTTCTCGTTTGTTAAACCAATCTCTTTATATGCAGAACCAGTTGCCAGAATTACAGATTTAGCCTTTACAGTATTTCCAGAACCATCTACTAAAACTTTTATCTCACTACTTAAATCCATTTTTACAACATCATCTGTAATTATTTTGGTTCCAAAGCGCCCCGCCTGTTTGCGCAGCAAATCCATCAAATCTGGACCCATAATCCCATCTGGAAAGCCGGGAAAATTCTCTACATCTGTGGTGTTCATTAGGGCGCCGCCAGCTGTTACCGAACCCTCGTAAAGTATTGGCTTAAGTTCGGCTCTAGCAGCATAAATTGCGGCGGTATATCCGGCAGGCCCAGACCCGACAATTACAAGATCGTGAATTTCACTCATTTAGCTAGCCTATCTTTCTACGAGACTTAAGAACTTGAACAGCGCTAGTTATCTCATCCACACCAGTTATTTTGCAGAGAAGAAGGTATCCAACAGCGCTAGTTGTTATAACCAAAATTAACTGCAGGCTATTCCCACCCGGAATTTCATTTCGAAGAAGCCAGATCGGAGCGGCAACCGCAATCGCCAGCGTGAAGAGCTTGAGGTAAAACCCAAAAACTTCCGAGATTGAAATATTTATTTGATATCTCCGAAGTAAACGAATTGAGCTCCATGCGCCGAAGAAGTAACTAAAGGCCAGCGCTCCTGCCAAACCAACAGTCACCCATTTGGGAGGCAGGGCGAAGGCAGCAATAATTGATAGCACAACAGCCACAAAATTCATCAGGGTATTGCTCAGCACTTGTAGCTTTACATTTTCAAAGGCATTTAGCCCGCGCAATGCAATCAAATTAACGCTCATCGGAGCTAACCCAAGTGATAACGCAGAGAGTGTATAGCCCAGGTAATTTGAGTCATCAGCTGAAATTCCAAAGTAGAGCGAACTTGTCATTAATGGACCAAAAAATAGGAAAGCTACAGCGCTCGGGACGGTAATTAGCCCAACAAGGCGCATCGAGTTAACTAATTGGTCATGCATTAAATCTGACTTTTTCTCGTGGGCGAGCTTTGAGAGCATAGGCAGAAGCGCAGTAACTACTGAAATTGTAATTATCGAGTGCGGCAACATGAAGACGAGAAAGGCATTACTAAATGGGGTAAAGCCAACACCGGTTTCGATCCCAGCCTTTGCAGCCTTAACTGCAGCGCCAGTAGATAAGTTCACAGAGACCAAATAACTTACCTGCGAAATTGCAGCAAAGATAAAGGTCCAGGATGCCAAGTGAACAGATTTTCGCAACTCTGAATCGCGCCAATCAAATCTAGGGCGAATCTTAATTTTGGTCTTACTAATTACTGGAATCAAAATAAAAGCCTGAACTAAATAACCACTAGTACTACCGAGGCCAATCCAGATTATTTCAGAGGTCGGAATTGTCTCAACGGTAGGTTGGGTTGAATACTTCAAGAACCAACCAAAGACACCAATCGCTATTAAGTTATTTAAAACCGGGGCCCACATCATTGGGCCAAATCTGCCCTTGGCATTTGCAACCTGGCTGAGCAATGCGAAGAGACCCATAAAGAAAATCTGTGGCAAGCAGAAGCGCATAAATAAAGTGGTTACATCAAACTCGGGGCGACCGACATAACTTGTAGCAAAGATCCTAACCAGGACGGGGGCAAAGAGTATTGAGAGAATTACAAGCGCGCCCAAGAAAACCGAAACAACAGTAACCAGGCGAGAGATAAATGCGCTGCCACCATCAGAATCATTTGTGGCTCTAAGAATTTGTGGAACAAATACCGCAGTAAGTGCGCCACCTATTATTAAATTATAAAGAATATTTGGCATTGTGTTTGCGACATTGAAAGTATCTCCGAGCAAGGTGGTACCAAGAACTGCAACTAAAAGTAGGCCCCTTGCCAGACCAGTAATGCGCGAGACTATGGTGCCCGCCGCCATGACAGTCGAAGATTTTAAGAGCGAGTTATTATTCATAATCGTTTCCTCCGTATCCGCCTATAGCTCTGAATGAGCGCAGATATAAATAAAATAATTGCGGCGCCCGTAGTAATCCAAGTTGCAATTGGACTTATTACTCTCAGATTGACCGGGAAGAGAACCTCTTTTCCTAACAACTTTCCACTTTTAGATCGCAATGAAACCAGAATCGAACTCTCACCCGATGTAACAACTTCAACTGGAACCATCAATTGAATCTTTGAACTGCCCTCTATAACTTGGTCAGCAACCGAACGAACTAACAATTTTCCATTAGATGCCAATACTCTCACCGAAACCTCTACAGCTTCTGGAAAGTCATTTACTAAGGTGATAGGCAAGTCTTGTTTATTGGAAGTAATAGTAAATCTTCCTGAGATCAGCCTTATTTTTCTAGTTAATTGTTCAGTATTTTTCATTAAATCTAAACGTAATTTAGCGCGTTGGGCAGTTATTAAATCCACATGAAATATTGATGCGCTCTTTGCTTGGAAAATTTCTACATCCCCAAGTAACATGTAGGGAGCGTTAATTTTTAAGGCTCGCTGCGCGCCTTCAAATGCAGCAATAGCAAGGTTATCTACCTTTGGGGCGTCCCTTCTTGGAAATTCTTGCATCTGATTTACTTCACGGCCGAGCAGCTCAGTTAAGCGGTTAGCTCCTAACTCAAGATAAAAACTTCTCTTTCCAGGCAGTAATTTCGAAATCCAATACCCGGACGGATCGCCATATGGCAGAGCCGAAATTTGGTCACCACGGGTGATAGCTTGCAGTTGATTTAACCAAGCGGTTGCCACTTCAACACCAGCACCGTCATCACCATTGATTAATTTGTAGCCAAGTGACATTGCAGTTATATCTTCAATTAATTCTGGATCTATAAACCAGATTCGATCGCCGCGAGGAGGGCTAAATACCAACTCACCTAACTTCCCATCAAAAGCAAGATGTTCAACTAGTCCATCATCAATAAAATCACCATTCATCTGCCTATGGCTTGGTTCGCTTACAGATATCGAGACTTCGAGCGCAGTGGCGCTCTGCGAACTAGTAAATAGAAATAAAGTTGCGACAATCGCTGCCAGGACTCTTCTCATATCCTCAACTCGCCAGACTTCGCAATTAATTTTTTCTCATCTGGGTATGCAAGTAGTTCAATAATTTCACCAAGTGGGAACCAACCAACATCATCAACTTCAGTTATTTGAGGAGCAAGGCTCCCACCCACCTCTTTAAAGAGATAATGGTGAACAGTTTTATGAATTCGATTTCCACCAGCCATAAACCAGAAATCAATTACGCCGAGCTCGCGAGCAATTTCACTTTCAATTCCGGTCTCTTCTTGAACTTCTCTAATTGCAGCTTGTTCGGGAGTTTCACCCTCTTCAATATGTCCTTTTGGTAGCGACCACAGCAGACGCTCTCTGGTCTGGTCTTTAAGATCGCGCCTACCAATTAGCAAACCCTTGGTGCCAGTTGAATCAATAACTAAGCCACCTGCACTTACCTCATCAACTCGCCTGGCATAAACCCGTTTAGGCGGTGCTTTTTTGGCAGGGGGTTTATTTTGTGGGGTGGTAGATGTATTTGAATTTGGTGGGGTTGGGCCCTTTGGACGCCGTCTCCGACGTTTTTTCCGTTTAGCCTCGCCACCGCCACCAGGCGCCGTGGTCA
>ERZ889217.590-NODE-590-length-21238-cov-9.978096_pt1 | contig 21238 bp, 23 predicted proteins | sample MGYA00521098_ERZ889217 | MGnify/ENA primary metagenome ERZ889217 (study PRJEB32303, sample SAMEA104408613) | aquatic metagenome | biome: Brackish water; feature: Pelagic; material: water | place: Baltic Sea | collected 2014-06-10T22:04:00 | depth 2,362 m ... | reverse complement strand
TTGGCATGAACGACTTATCTACGAACTCCAGTGGTTTATTGCAACAACAGAATAAACGGGTTCTTTCAAAAAAATGTTGAATGCATTAGGCATCAAAAGATGGGACTTTTATCAGCCGGCTTTAGATTGCTTGTTGCCGTTTTATTTATCCAACTTTTGGAAGGTAGGGATAGCTCAGGTGGCGGCGCATTTGATTCCTGCTTGATCGCGCTCCAACCTGAGATCACCTGCAGTGTTCCTGCCGCTTGGATGGCAGAGTACGCGCTTATCGATGCGGAGTCACAAATGGTTGAAATTCCGGTTGCCCCCGTTTGGATGCATTCGGGCCCGGAAGCTTACGCGGTTACTGTCGTGTTTCAAGATGATGGCGATGGTGGTCCGGCGTTGGAATGGCGAGGAGCCTCAGGAGACTTGACTGTGCTATCGCATGGGCTGGGGGGGATCGGCGCTGCGCTGGGATTAAACTCACGCACCGTGCTGGTGCCAAAATCGCTGACACGCGATGGCGGAGCAATCCTTGTTTCCTATTACGGTAATTTTGAAGCCTTGATCAGTTTGGCGGTTGCCCCCCTCCGTGAGGATATCGTTTCGGTGTCAGGATTGAAGCGTTCGCCGGCGCTTATCGATTCCGAGCTGAGGGTCTTCGAGGACCGTGATCTTAACGGATCACGGCCGATCTCGCTCGGGGGTGATCTTTGGAGTGCCAACATCATCAAAGCCGAGCTTGCGGCCGAGATTGAGCCGCTCAAAGACACTTTGGAATTCGTTGTGCCGCTCAAAGGAGAAATGGAGGGCGCCATGCTGCGATTGGAAACCCTGGGCCTTGATCCAGCCGCCAAAATCCAGATAGCAGTCAATGGCTTAGCCATTGGCAGTGTCAATATGCCCGGCTTTCAACTCGACGACCCCTCACTGGTCATGGACTGGAACGGATCGCTCATCTATGCCGGCTGGCGGTCTGGCTCTCTTTTCATTCCCGTTGTGTTACTTAAAGAAAACGATAACTCGCTCGTACTCACCCTTGAGCGCTCTACAGGAGAAACAGGCCGCGATGTCTTCCTCCGAAACGCCGCCATCCATATCCGCTTCAAACACACTCCCGCCCCCCTGTTATTCGATTCCCCCCAGGCCCACTTTCCCGCCAACCCGGCTGAGATCGATTTCAACCTCATCGATCCGATCTTGCCGGAGGCATTTCTCCCCTCTTCGCCCACATCCCCCCACGACACTCCCGCTCTAGAAGACACAGAAAGAATCAGCCCAAAGAAAGATATCGGCCATCCTGCTAAGATCAACGAACCTTAAGGGAACTAACGCTGGTGAGGATGCCCGCGATCATGGAGTAGGCGATAATACCGACAAAAAAAGCGACGAGGAGGATGATCGCCGGTTGGACGAGTGTCGTGAGGTGACCGATACGCGAGGTGAGGTCGCGATCGTAACGCTTGGCGGCACGCTCAAGGGAGGTGGCAATGTGTCCTGTCTGCTCGCCTATTGCGAGGATGTCGATCATGACAGGTGGAAAAAAACCCACCTTGCGGAATGCCCCGGCGAGCGATGTCCCTTCGCCGACCATTCCTGCGGCCCGGACGAGGAGCGCCTTCAAATAGACATTCGCCGTGGCGTTGGTCATGAGCTGCAGTGCTTGGAGAAGGGCTACACCATTTGAGACAAGCGTCGCCAACGTTTGTAGCATTTCGGCGAAAAACTTGGCCTGAAGAACGGGCCCGACGACAGGCAGTTCGAGCATCACTCGATGCCACCAATCACGGCCCGTGGGAGTCCGAACGGCTCCACGCACAATAAAGGCCCCCACGCCCATCGACGCTAGAATCGCCCACCACCATGCCCCGCAAAATTCGCTTACAACGATTAAGGCGCGCGTGATCACAGGAAGTTGTTGCCCCGTTTTTCCGAGAAGAACTGACAATTGAGGCACCAAAAATGTAAGGAACACGAACATGAGCACGATCGCAGAGGCAAAGACGATGGCGGGATACAACAACGAGGACACCACGCGGCGGCGTAAGTCCTCAATGAGCGCAAGGTAGGCGCACTGGCGCTTCAGGATTTGAGGGAGCGCGCCAGAGGCCTCGCCGGCAGCCACGAGATTGCAATAGAGAGTATCAAAGGTGCGACCACAGGATTTTAATGCGGTCGAAAAACCCGCTCCATCTCGCACCTGCCGCCTCAGATGTGCAGCGATAAATGGTGCGCCCGATTTTTCCTGACGTTGCTCAATTACTTTCAACGCTCCTTCAAGCTTCAGACCAGCTTCAAGCAATTCTGCCAATTCCTCTGTGAAGTGCAGCAACTGAACATTGCTGAGGTTCGGCAAAGCCCCACCAACAGCAGAGGATTTTTTGCGGGATGTCACAGGCGCATCGGCCTTGACGAGGCTCACAGGGCGAAACCCACGGTCGACCAACATACGAAACGCCTCCACGCGCGACTTGGCCTCAATTCGACCCTCCTCGCTCAGCCCACTCGCATCAGCGGCTTTGTAGGAAAATGAAGGCATTATCTTTTCTTATCCCCGCACAGCGTTGCTCGTTGCCGGCGCGCTCCGCTGCAGCATCATGCTATTCATCCAATACCTCCAGCTCGCTGCTGGTCACTCGCAAAACCTCCTCAATTGAGGTCACCCCTTGGGAGACGCGATCCCATCCAGCCTTGCGAAGTGGCGCCATGCCCTCGCGCATAGCTATCTCCCTCAGCTCGGATCCTGGAGCCCGGCGCTGGATAGACTCCTGAAGTCTGTTGCTCATCATACAAATCTCAAAAATTGCTGACCGCCCGGCATAACCGGTATTGCGGCACCGCTCGCATCCCGTAGGCCGGCGTATTTTTTCAGCCCACTCAACTGGATACCCAAAGCCGCGCAAATCCTCCTCCTTGTATTCGGTAGGCTGGGCACAATGAGGACACAGCTTTCTCACCAGTCTCTGTGCGATGAAGGAGCGCACAGCTGATCCAACCAGGAATGGCTCTACCCCCATGTCCAACAAGCGTGTGATCCCACCCACCGCATCGTTCGTGTGCAAAGTGCTGAAGACAAGGTGCCCTGTCAATGCGGCTCGGATGGCGATTTCGGTAGTCTCGAGGTCACGCATCTCGCCAACCATGACTACATTGGGGTCGCCTCGCAGGATGCTTCGCAACGCAGTGGCAAAGTCGAGGTTGATCTCAGGTTTGACAGCGATCTGGATCACGCCATCGAGCTTGTGCTCTACGGGATCCTCGATCGTGACAATACGACGTTCTTTTACATTCAGGGCGCTCAAAAATGTGTAAAGCGATGTGCTTTTACCGCATCCAGTTGGACCAGTGACGAGGATGATGCCATTTGGCGTGGCGATGAGATTGCGAATGGTGCGTTCGTTTTGCGGGTCTAGGCCAAGGCCCGAGAAGTCAAAGCGTTGCTGACCAAGCAGACGGAGGCTCACATTTTCACCATGAACAGAAGGGATCGTGGCTACGCGCACATCGATCGGCCTCCCAGCTATCTCAAGAGCAATGCGGCCATCCTGTGGGCGCCTCCTCTCGGCGATATCCAGTCCGGACATGATCTTGAGCCGAGAGGTCAGCGAGTCCTGAAGCAGCTTGATTCGCTGGGGCACTGGTGTTTCATGGAGAACGCCATCGATCCTATAGCGAATACGCAAATCTTGGCCGAGGGGCTCGAAATGGATGTCTGTTGCCCCCTGCTGAAGCCCTTCACGCAGGATCTGATTCACAAACTTCATGACAGACGCTTCGGAGTCGTCCTCATCTACGATATTCACCTCCTCACGCACGCTCTCGGAAAGGTCATCCCTGTCTTCAAGCAACTCCTCAAAGGTGTCCGCACCGACACCATAGGTTGTTTTAAGGCTCTCCAAAAGATGCCGGCGCGTGGTCATGCGCATCCTCACCGGACCGCGCCAAAACTGGGCTACCGCCTCCCAAGCTGAGTGATCAAAGGGATCGAAGCCAATCACCTCCAGTTCGCCCGTCTCAGGAAGCAACTCCGGAAGCACCAAGCACCCTAACGCCAACCTTGCCGGGAAACGCTCTCTGGCATTGTCAGGAACAATCACTTCCGACTCTTCACGCCATGGAATACGTAACTCCTCTGCGAGTGCCCGCAGAAACAAAGGCTCATCAACAAGACGGGCATCCAATATCGCGGCGATGGGCGATTTCTGCGCAAACGCCGCCGCCTTTAACACCGCACGGCATTTCTCGGAATCGGTGCACCCAGCACGCCCCGCAAGTTCCAAAAGGGCCTCAGTCATACTCGGGTTTATTCCACGGCCACCTGAATTTTTTCTTTTTCGGCTCAGGCCTGAATACCGAGGGTGGTCCTGTTTGCTCGGCAAGCGGAGCAGTCATCACCTGGCCATCTATTCCAAGCGCCGTACGATCGCCCTCATAGGCGCTCGCTTTCATCATCTCCTCATTGGAATCCACGACCACTGGCTGGATCATTACGATCAACTCCCGTCTGCTGGTCTTGTTCTGCGTGCGTCCGCCCAACAACGTGCCCAGCACGGGAATCTCTGAGATATATGGAATACCCTCCTTGCCGCTCTCCTTGTCCTCCGAAATTAACCCACCTAGCACGATCGTAGACCTGTTTGGAACCCGCACGCTGGTAGTGATCTCTTGTGTGGCGATAATTGGGACTTTGTTTCCGGAGATGGTGTCGCTCCCGACGATGTTGTCATTCGTTTGTGCAATGATAAGATTCACATCCCCGTCAGAATTGATCAAAGGAATCACCTCAAGCTTTAGTAGCACATCTTGGTATTGGATGTTTGATGTAATCGAGGATCCATTGCCTACATTCCCTCCGCCAGTCGCCGTGGTGAGGGACTGCGTAGGAACTGGCACCTTCTGACCAGATAGGATTGTCGCTTTACGGTTGTTAGTGGTGTAAACGACCGGCCTCGACAGGGTCCGGAACCTGTCGGTGCTCTCAAGAAACCTAGCAAATACATCTACAGAATCCGCTATTGTCCCATAGATAGTCAGCCCCGATAAGCTAGACATGGCGGGCGTCAACTTACTTGGGTCTGTGATATCCAGCGGATTTGGAAAAACTCCACCTGGGATCATGCTGGGATTAAGGGCTGTGGCAGCGACACCGCTTGATGATGAGTTTCCAAGCAGGTTATTCAGCGGCTCAAACCCCTTATTCCTAACTAGATAGCTGACTCCGTAGTCCATCCCTTTACCGAGCCGCAATTGACCAATAACAACCGCCAAGTATACCTGCTTGGGTCGTTGGTCGAGCAATTCGAGGATTTGCTTTGCGCGGAGTTTGCTCTCTGGAGGGCCGAAAACGATGATGCTATTTGCATTACTGTCGGCAATCAGTCGGATCTCTCCAATGGTCACGGATTGAGGGGCTCCTTGGTCAGATTCATTCGACATGAGATCAGGGCGATCCATTCCGGTGCCTCTGTCGGAAGAGTTTCTTCCTCGCTGGCTGTTGTTCCCAAAGCCGGAGTTGCCCTGCTGGTTTCGACTCTGCTGTTGGGATGTTCTTTCGCCACCCGAACTCTGTTTCTCAGTGTCAGGGTCGGCAAGCATGTCAGAAAGGACAGGCAGGACATCGGTAACAGAAACATATTTCAAGTTTTGCGTGTAAGGTTGCTCGAAATCAGCTGCGGCATCGAGACTGGCTATTACATCCTGCACGTAGCGGTAGTTTTCGACACGCGTGACTACAAGCACGCGGTTCGTCCGTTTGTCCGCGAGGAATTTCGCTTGCCCGGTGACAAGATTGTTTTCATAGCGGGCAGAAGAAACACCTGTTGCAGATTGGGCGGGCGGCGTGGCATCAACTCCATCCACCGACTTGCCTTGAGCTTGATTTGCTCCGGATCCAGAACCTTGCTTCCCGCCCTCGTCCTTGGTGAACATGGCATCAAGCATTTCAACCACTTTTTCAGCATTCGCTCGCTGCAGAGTGACAAACTCCGTCACCACGCGGGCGGGCTCGACATCAATGAGCCTTAAAACGGCCAACGCTTTTTCAATCACGGCGGTCTTATCAGTAATGATTACGGCATTCGTGTTCGGAACAGAGACCAGCGACCCGTAAGCGTTCATTTGAATCACCCCCTGTAACACAGCGGTAGCATCCTCTGGGGACAAAAAGGCCAGCGGCTTGTAGAAGCTGAGAACCTGGTCGCTTTGCGGCAGTAATTCCTCTTCACTTAAAAGAGGCACTCCTTCAGTTCGCGGAGCGCGGCTGGGCCCAAGGATTTTGACTGTTTCGGCATCCACTGGCACGAGGCTGTAATTATTCAGCAACAGCGAGCTTTCTATTATGGAGATCGCATCTTGGCGCGAAACCGGCTTGGAGATCATTATTGAGAGCTCTTGGCCGGCGAGGTTTGAATCACGTATGATCCGCTTGCCGGTGAGGACCTCGTAAAATGCAATGACATCCAGCACTGAGTTTTTGGGGAACGTGATAGTGACATTGTCGCTTTCACTCGTCTTGGCCGGAGGCTTGAGCCTGGGGGTGACAGGAACGCCTGGCGGAACTGCTGGCGGTTGCTGTGCATGCATGGGATTGGCTATTGCAATCAGCAAAAGGAAAAGCAAGGTGTAGCGCATCATTGTTTAGAAGTGTTGGGCGGGGGGGATCCGGAAATGACTCGGCGCCGAATGACTCGGCGTGGCATTTCGGATTCGGGTGTGCCCGGCATGATTTTGGAATTCGGTATAGCCTGGGCGTTCGTCGCCACAGCAGGGCCCTTGGCTGGGGGGGGCTCAGGGGCTTGAGATAGCACGAAGGCGGCATCTAAAAAACGAACATCAGCGGTTTGCCCCGAAATTTGCACCTTGGCCCGCATATTTTTTGGATTTGGGTCGGCAATAAATTCCAAAAGCTTGTTCCCGGAGCTATCTTCTCCCTCTCGGAGCAGTAGCCGCTGTTGTGTGTTTTTGTCCCAGATAAATACTACTTGCTCACCCCCCATAGTGGCAGCTCCAGCTAAATAGAATCTATCCTCTGGAGCCACTTTTTCCTCGGCGGTGGGCAATGAAAACGGCGACCGCTCAAGGAGCGATGGAAAATCCTTAAGCGCCCTTGACTGCTCCCAAGTCTCTACGGCGCGCGAGGGATAAATGCTGGCTAACAAAAGCCAGCCCATGGCCAAAAATGGGGTGTAGCGCATTGCGTTCATAGGCTGCTTTCCTTTTCGTTGTAATGTTGCCGAACCACAATCTCGGCAATCACATTTGGCGGCTCTTTGTCACTACGGATCGAAATTCTGTCTATTGATCTCCAGGCTGTAGGGCTCTGCAACCCGAAGAGAAATGCCGCGACTCCTGCAAAGGGACCCCCCACTTTCGTCTGTAGCACAGCGGCAGCCGCTAAATCACTATCTGTGGACATAATGCTCTCCTCGACAATCGCAAGGCCCGCTGAATCGGCGGAAGCCCTCACTTCACCTAGGAGCTTTGTATTTGCCTCGTCCGCCGAAAATATAGGCGGCGGATTCGATGCTATCCATTGGCTTGCAGGCATGATCAGTTCGGCAGCTGAAGCCAGGTTGCTGTATTCGGCAAGTTTCGTCCTGCTCTCTATGATGGACTTCTCCACATCGCGCTTCTTGTCGATCCAGAAACGAATTAAAAGCAAGTTTCCTGCGACAAAAACTGCCGACAAAAAAACCACCAATAAACGCCTCTCGTTACTTGCTAGGCTCCGCATCGTAACTTGTGCCCTCCATTTCAAACCTCACCTTGTTATGCCCCGCCAACTTGGGTTGGCGAGCTGTCCAATCGTAATCCTGTAGACGCGGGTCGTTTTGCACCCTTTGAAAAAATTCGTATGACTCAGACACGTCCACCGCCTCCCCTGCAACGAAGAGTTTCCCCTTGTGGAATTCGTATTCTGTCAAACGCACACGGTCACCGGGGATTTGAGCAGCAACAGCAGCAAGTTGATCAATCGCAAAAAGAGCGGGATCCACTGCTGGCCGGGCTTTTTGCCAAGCATCGATGCGGGCCCTCGCTTCGAACGCCGCCGGCTCGATCTCCTTAACCTGATGTTGCAGCCCGTGCTCTTGAATCACTCCTAATGTATAGTCCAATGCCAATCCAGTCAGCGCCACTGAATAAACAATCGCCACAATTAATGTGAACCGGAGCGTCTTGTGTTTTCTGGCGCGTTGTTCAACGCGCTTTGCTACTAGAGGTGATTGAGGATTCCCACGAATTGCCGGAAGTATCGGAGGCGGCAGGGCGGCCTCCCTTCGCCAATCGATACGCAACGCCTCGCCAAGGCGTCTGCCCTCGTCGTCGGAGAACCCGCCAAACAAGACTGCCCTCGTGGGGATTCCGGGAAGAACCTCTTCCCAACGTAGTCGAGCAGCCATGCGTGAAAGCGTTTCACATAGAGCTGCTGTTAATTGATTCTCTCCAGTATAGGCAAAATGCACGCATTCTTTGCCGCTGTAAAAAGCAAAACACACTTGGGAAAACTCCTGCCAAACCGCCAATTCGGCATCTTCCGGATGGAACAACCTTGCCGAACACTCGAACTCACGAGCGTTGTAAACAGCGTCAGCTGATGCACTGTCATCTACCACTCCCATGGCTAGCACCAAGCGACGCATTCCACTTTCCAGCAAAGTTAAATGATTTAATCGTGCATTGCGAGACACCAGATGGCGCGCTGACATTTCAAGCTCTACGATGGCGTCTAAACTACCATCTAGAGCGGCCCAGAGCGGAACCGATAAGATATCCCGGGCAGGAACTGCATAAAGAAGAGCTTTGAAGCGGGAGAGATTTCCGATATCCGCCTTCAGCAACTCTAAACCCTTTTGGCCCATGATCCACAGCTCCCAATTATTGGGACCTGGTCTCAGAATCGCATCGATGGCCGTGTTATTCATTGCTCCTGCCAGGAAAGTATCCTGCCTCCACCATCCTGTCGACAAATGACACTGATCTGATGGGTAGCACCATTGCAAAACCCTTTGCTTTCTATGCGGCGGATTTCTGCGCCTCCACTGGTTGAGAAAAAAGCTCGCAATGCCTTGCTTTGCAGACCATCCGCTCCAGACAACACCTCGACCGCCTCGATCGAGGGAAATTTTTGGTCGTCTGCGGTACGCTCGATTCCGTCAACTCCTGCACGGAACTGAATTACTGACTCGATCTGCCTAGGGAAAAATCCAACGAGATCGGCTAACACCAATTCTGGAGCATCATGGATATCAATCATCCCCGCATACCATGTTGTGAAGTAATCCCGCCAGCCTCCGCAGTCTATCAGTATTTCCCGAAGGTTCATCACAGACTCCATTTCGCGAACATTCGACAGTGGACGGTTTGCAGGATAGCCAGGCCGACCAGCCGCATCGTATTCCTGACGCTCGGCTCCCTTTACTGAAGGAAAATCATCTCCATCGATCCAATCGATGAGCCCATCGATGGCCGCATCAGACTGGTCGAGCTCATAACCCCATGCCTCAAAAAGCCGCTGGAACAGCTCCCTGTTCGACTGTGCCACCCAGTAGTTAGGGTTAATCCTTCCCGACTCGCCGGTAATAGACACCTCGTATCCCTCTTCTTCGGCCGACTCGCTATTCAGCAATGGGCTATCTGCAGCAATAGCAGGGTTCATGCCCAGGGCCACGCCGCTGAGGGCCATTTGGCGGGCGACAAATTTACGCTGCGCTAGAGACTCGCCCTCGAGCCATTTGTTCACAAGTCTCCCACCAAGCACTACCAAACCGGCAAGAAATATGATGCACCAAAGCACCAATAGAAGCGCTGCACCATTGTGGCTATTGGCTTTTATCGGACGGCACATCTTCATTTTTAGGCGGGGGCTCTTGGTCTTTTCCGGGATTTTCTTTGCCATTGGAGATCTGCGCCGGTGGGTCTACCTCGGGAACCCAGAACTGAGCATCGACAGGGCTGTGGGGGGCTCCCGCGTAGTCAAAGGTCACCCGAACCATCCGTGGTCGTCCGGCGCCACTTGGCCACTCTTCAAGCCAATCTTCCTCTCCACGCTTGAATCGCCACACTACATTTTCCACGCCGCCCAGCAGCGAAATACAAGGTTCTTTGGATGTCTCGATTCTTGATGGAAACGGTGTCCCCCTCTCTTGCCGGAGCAGTAGAGCAAACTCGCGCGTTCCATTGGATAAAGGCTTCGCGGCTAGAGCCAACTCGCCTGCTCCCATGCTTGAAATCCCAAAGACTCCGGGTGCCCTCTCGAAGATGATCTCTGGTATAGGGGCTCCACTGACAGATTCCTTCATTTTCAAATAAACTACCGCATCCGCTGGGAGGTTCACGAAAGACTGACTCAAGACTCGCAGAAATGCATCCAGTCGATTGCAAGCCTGATACTCCCATTTTACCACTTTACTCGTCTCCAGCGCCGCCGTTGACAACGCATATACTGCCCCTCCGAGCAGTCCGAGAATCAACATGGCCATTACCACTTCGAAGAGAGTAAAGCCCCTGTTGTAATGCTGCCGCAGGCGCCTCATGGACGGAATACAAGCACCTCGGCCTCCTCCATGGAATTCTCCCATCGGGCTTCGATGCGTAATGTCCACAAGCCGGGTATCGTTAGCCCATTTGTGTCTGTCAGTTCGGCAGGCTCCATCGTTTCAACCACATGGATTCCAGCATTGGTATCGGGATCAATTTCTCGCACCCCTTCTTTAATCGGATTTGCATATGCTAAAGCTAATTGTGATTCAATTATATGCCTAGCTGCCATGCGCTGACGGGCGATCAGGGCGCCATCAACCAAGGCCTGCAATGCCATGGTGAGACCCGTCGCGGCAATCGCAAAAACGCCAAGCGCTATCAATACCTCTAAGAGTGTGAATCCCCGCCTACTTCTCATCGGACAATACCTCCGCACTTAATGGATCGAACGCCACCCTTATTGATTCCTCTCCATCGCTGAGCATCAATTCAAGTGGCTCGCAAATCCCTGCACCGTTGAATTCCCAAAACTCTGCCTCACCAGGTTTGCGGAAACGGGTTTCGCTAAATCTTTTCAATTGTAACTCCCACCCTTCCGGCAGCAAAACGCTTCCGCCCGCAGCCTCCTGAAGACCTTTACACGTAACATGAATCCTACGGGACTCGCCGCCTGCCACGGCGTCACGATGGGTGGCTGTTGCGACCTCTTGGATTTCGATGATAATAGCTTCAGCGGGCGAGACGGACAGTAAACTCATAACCAATGGCGTTGTCACCCCGAGAGCAATCGCCATGATTCCGAGTGTTAAAAGAATTTCAAAAAGGGTGTAGCCCTCCAGTTGGGATGAGCCGCCTGCTTTCCCCTTATTCCAAGCCCGGATCGTCATCGCTCTCCTTGCCATCGGCACCAAGCGAATACAAGTCGAATGCCTGACCGTTTTTCCCAGGATTGCGATAAACGTATTCATTTCCCCAAGGATCTATTGGCGCTGATTTCAACAACTGCTTCCAGCGGCGCGGACGTGGTTCCGTTGAGGGTTTTTCGACCAGCGCTTTTAGGCCCTGCTCGGTGGTGGGCATCCGGTAATTCAACATCTCATAAGTGCGCAACTGCATCGAAATAGCCTCGATGTCGGTTTCTACACGCTGCTCTTTCGCCACATCGATGTTTCCGACGAGCATGTAGATGGCAGATCCAACTAGGACAGCGATAATTCCCAGCACGAGCATAATCTCGAACAACGTGTAGCCGGCATTGCGGTGGCGACGGGGATAGGGCTGTCGGATCGATTTCATAGAACTGGTAAGCTGTAACAGAAACCCACCACGCAGGCCGCGCCATCTGTTGCCGGCTTCTGCAAGCGCCTCATGCGGGAAGGTGCTTTTGTACTTCTGCGCTGAGCGTGCGCCCGTCGACGCGGCCGGCGGATTTTTCGGCGAGGATTTTCATGACAGCGCCCATTTGCTTGCGACTGGTGGCAGCAGCCTCAGCGATCGCTGCCTGCACCATGGAAGCAACCTCATCCGCCGAGAGAGCTTGCGGAAGATATCCTTGGAGGAAATCCAATTCGGATTTCTCGGTGGCAGCCATCTCTGGTCGCCCCCCTTTCTCGAACGCCTCGATTGAGTCTTGGCGCTTCTTCACCTCTTTCCGAACGATGGCCATGGCATCGGCATCATCAAGAGACCCGCCGGCGCCGTGTTTTTCAATTGCGGCATTCATGAGGGCGGTCTTAAGCATGCGTAGAACCCCAAGCCGCGTGCTTTCACGGGCGAGCATGGCGGCTTTGATGTCTTGGTCAATTCGGGTTTGGAAGCTCATAAGCATGGTTGATCCTATTTACGGCGGAGTTGCATCTGCCTGACATAGGAATTGTCGACGATATCATAGATGCGCTGGGCAGGGACAACACGGTTACTGATATAATCCAAGTTGCCGTCCTCACCGATGATCGCGATGGCAAATCCCTTTGGTGGTGCGTCATAGGCAGCAGCGGCAGCAACGCCGTTGGGAACATGGAGAAATGGAATATTCGAACGGATAACCCCCTGCTCCTCCGAAAATGCTACGATGCAAACAAGTCCTTGCGCTGCGAATCGCTCATAGATTTTTTGTAATTGGCCGACCTGCGAGCGGAAAGCCCATTGCCTTGGACTTTTGGCGATCAGAACGACTATTGGCTTCCCGCGTAGCGAAACGAGGGATTTCTTCGCCCCAGTCGAATCAACCCAAGCGAGATCTGGAGTTTGTCGCACGACCTCGGCGATTGCTGGATGCGCCAGCAAAATGAGTGCTAAGAGAAGTGCGGCCGGTTTCATATCTTCATGAGTTCGGCTTCCTTTGCCGTGGATATTTTATCAATGTCTCCCACAAAGCGGTCTGTGAGTTTCTGGACATCTGTCTCCGTGTCGCGCAGTTCATCCTCCGTGACTTTTCCATCTTTTTGGAGCTTCTTGGCGGTATCAATGACTGAGCGTCGGCATGCCCGCACACGAACACGGGCATCCTCGGCAAGGCTTTTGACCGTGCGCGCGAGATCACGGCGGCGTTCCTCGGAGAGTTCAGGAATCGGCAGGCGGATCATTTTGCCATCCACCGCAGGGTTGATCCCAATACGGGATTCATTGATCCCCCGCTCGATATCTCGAACTGTTGAAATATCAAATGGCTGAATCACTAGAAGTCGTGGTTCAGGAGCCGTGATGAGGGCCAATTGCTTTAGCTTCATCGAGGAGCCATAGGCCACAACGTCGATGTTCTCTACAAGTGCAGGAGATGCTTTGCCTGTGCGAATCGCATTGAATTCATGGGACATGAATTGCACCGCCTTTTCCATGCTCTCCTCGGCCTCGAACAGTAGTTCTTCGATACTCATGATTCGGATTTTTCGGAAACGAGTGTGCCTACGGATGCTCCCTCGATGGCAAGGCGAATATTGTCTTCTTTATTCATATCGAAGACAATAATTGGCATTTTGTTGTCCATACAAAGGCTGAAGGCCGTAGAATCCATGACTTTCAACCGCCTGGAAAGTGCATCCGTGTAGGTGATATGAGAAAACCGCTTTGCCTCTGGATTTTTTAAAGGATCTGCATCGTAGATGCCGTCGACCTTGGTAGCTTTTAGGATGACTTGTGCTCCGATTTCAGCAGCGCGCAGTGCTGCTGTCGTGTCGGTCGAGAAAAACGGGTTTCCTGTGCCTGCAACAAAAATAACCACCCGGCCAAGCTCCAAGTGGCGCGTGGCACGGCGAACTATAAAGGGTTCGGCGAGGTTCTGCATCTCAATCGCCGTTTGTACCCGTACTTCAATGCCCAGATCTTCAATCGCCGCCATGAGTGCGAGTCCGTTGATCACCGTTGCAAGCATGCCCATGTAGTCGGCAGTGGTACGGTTCATGCCACGGTGGCTTGCCGTTAGACCACGCCAGATGTTTCCACCTCCGATCACAATGGCTAATTCTACACCCAATTGGCGAGCTTCTGCTACTTGGCGTGCGATTTTTTGGACGACTTCAGGACTGATGCTTTCATTGTTGCCAGGCGCGCGGAGGACCTCTCCGCTGAGCTTTAGGACAACCCGTTTGTAGCGAACTTTAGATGGTTGAGACATGCGGAATATTCCTATCAAACCGGATCATCCCTTCTGAGAAAAGGACAAATCCATGGATGAAGCGCGATTCACTGGAAAACCTCTCAGAAAACCAGCGGCATCCATGCGTTTTCGACCCTCAAGTTGAACGCTCTTAAGGGCGAGTGCCCCCACGCCCGCGGCTACCACGAACCCCTCTGCATCCGCTTGCAAAAAAGTCCCGGGCTTACCATGCCCCTCCACAGCCACGGCCTCATGAATTTTCAAGACGCGGCCGCCTAGGTGCGTGAACGCACCGGGCCATGGAGACATGGCGCGGACCCTCAGCGCCAGGCGAGCAGCGGGTTGGAGCCAGTCTAGCACTCCATCAGCCTTGCTCATTTTCGGGGCATGGGTGGAAAGGTCTTCGCGTTGCGGGATCCTTGGCGCGTTGCCTTGATCAATCATGGCGAGCGCTTTTACCAAAGCAGGCACGGCGATTTCAGCCAGGCGATTATGGAGTTCGCCTGCCGTCTCAGTCTGCGAGATCTCCAGGGTCTCCGAAAGCAGAATGTCTCCGGTGTCCAGACCCTCGTTCATCCACATCACCGTGATTCCCGTTTCTTTTTCCTCTGCCAACATGGCAGCCTGGATCGGCGAAGCCCCGCGGTGTCGAGGCAATAGGGAGGCATGCAAATTCAAACACCCGATCCGTGGGATATCTAGCACCTCTCTTGATAAAATCTGTCCATAGGCAACGACCACCACCACATCGGGGCTCAATTCGCGCAGCACCCTCACAGCCTCTGGAGTTCGAATGCGATCGGGTTGAAACACGCCCACCCCCCTTTTCAATGCGAGCGTTTTGATTGCTGAAGCGCGGGACTTCAATTCACGCCCGGCTGGTTTGTCTGGCTGTGTCACGACCGCCATGACCTTGTGGGACGGTGCGTCAAGCAGTGAGCGCAATACCGGAAGACCTATCTCCCCAGAGCCACAAAAAACCAACCTCATCACCTTAGATCCCGAAGCTTGGCTGAGCCGCAGACCGGCTGGATGCCATTGCCCGCGCTAAAACCCTGGCACCGGCGGTCACTTCGCGCTGCCCAAGGGACGATGCACATCCCGTGCACAGATAATCGTGAATTTCCTTGTCCGGCAACACGAGGAGTAACTTCTCACGAACAGGCATCGCTGTGGCGCATTTTTGACAGTAGAGCGAAGAGGCTCGAAGGGTTTCGAATTGCTTCATGCGGATCAGGTCTCCTTCCGATCTTCAACCACCCGGTCAAGGATGTCCTTCATCACTTTCACTGGGTACTGGGTGGCATCGATATCAGTGATCAACCCGGCACCATAATACTCCAGCAGCGGCTTGGATTCTTGTTCGTAAGCCAACAGGCGGCGGCGGATAACCTCTTCGTTGGCATCATCAAGTCGGTTGTCCTTCAATGCCCGCTTCTTTAAACGCGCAACGATTTTCTCCCGGTCGGGGCAACTGAGGTGGAACACATGCCTGACCTCAATGATGTCCTCCATGAGTCTCGCCTGTGCAATGTTTCGCGGAATGCCGTCCAGCAGAAGATAATCAACATCCGGCTTGAAGCGCCCGTTGGCTTCCGCGCCTTGAATGGATTCCATCCATAGCTGGATCGTGATCTCATCTGGAACCAGCTCGCCCTTGCTCGAATATTCTAGAAATTTTTGCCCTAGCTCGGTGCGCGTGTCCAAGCGGCGAAACACATCCCCGCAGGCACAGTGGAAAAAGCCAGGCAGTGTCCCTAGGGTGACGCCTTGCGTTCCTTTGCCGCTACCGGGAGCTCCAAAAAACAGGTAGGTTGGATATCGATTGCTCATCGGAGAAAAGTTATGCCCGCGCAACCTTAACGCGCAACCCGAATTCCCAGTTTCGTCTTGATTTTCCCGAATCTGCTTGCCTGACCTGAGGAGACTTGGTTTCTCAAAGATCGTTTTTCGTTTTAAAACCATATCCACCATGACTGACACCACCATCCTATCCATCCGCGCCCGCCAAATTCTTGATTCAAGGGGCAATCCCACCGTTGAAGCCGATGTCGAACTGGCTGGTGGCGCATTCGGCCGTGCAGCTGTTCCAAGCGGCGCGAGCACTGGTGAACATGAGGCAGTTGAACTCCGTGACTCGGTCAAAACCAGCTATTTGGGCAAAGGGGTCACCAAGGCTGTTCAAAACATCCACAAGCTCCTCGTCCCTGCGCTGATTGGCCTCGATGCGGCCGACCAAATTTCAGTCGATAAAACCATGATCGCCGTGGATGGCACACCCACCAAACGTAAAGTTGGAGCCAATGCTATCCTTGCCGTCTCTCTGGCCACAGCAAAAGCCGCAGCCGCACAAGTAGGTCAACCTCTCTACAAATACCTCGGAGGCCCGAATGCCAAGGTGCTGCCTGTGCCCATGATGAACATCCTCAATGGTGGCGCCCACAGTGATGCCCCGATCGATTTCCAGGAGTTCATGATCGTGCCAAAGGACTTCCCGACGTTCTCCGAAGCCCTCCGGGCTGGTACTGAGATTTTCCATGCCCTTAAGAGCGAACTCAAGGGCCGTAACCTCTCGACGGCCATTGGCGACGAAGGAGGTTTCGCTCCCGCACTTTCAAGCGCAGAAGATGCTCTGGACTCGATTGCCAAAGCCGTGAAAGCCGCAGGATACAAATTCGGCAAACAAATTTTTATCGCTCTGGATTGCGCCTCCAGTGAATTCTACGACGCAGGCAAAAAAACCTATATCTTCAAAAAATCCGACGGATCGAAACGCTCAGCCTCTGAGCTCGTCGACTATTATGCCGGCCTCTGCAAAAAATATCCGATCATCTCGATCGAAGATGGGTGCGCGGAAAACGACTGGGATGGATGGAAAAAACTCACCGACAAACTCGGCTCTTCCACCCAACTGGTGGGAGACGACCTCTTTGTTACAAACGTTGAGTTTCTCCGCAAGGGTATCGATAAGGGGGTAGCCAACTCGATTCTTGTGAAGGTAAATCAGATCGGATCGCTAACCGAGACGTTGGATGCCATCGAGCTTGCCAAGGAAAACAACTACACCGCCGTCATCAGCCATCGCTCCGGCGAGACGGAGGATGTCACCATCGCGGATATTGCAGTGGCCACGAATGCAGGCCAGATCAAAACCGGCTCCCTCTGCCGCACCGACCGCGTCGCCAAATACAATCAACTCCTTCGGATCGAGGAGGAGCTCGGAGATAACGCCATCTACGGCGGCAAGATGCGCTAAGACCGGCGCCAAGCAAATCACCGCGCCTGAGGATTCACGGGCGCGGTCTTTTGTTATATAAGCCTTCTGTGACCGCTCCGCTCCTCATTGCCGTCCTCGTTCTTGGCCTCGTCCAAGGCGTCACGGAGTTCCTGCCGATCTCTTCAAGCGGGCATCTTATTCTTGCGGGGAGGATGATTGATTTCGAGCAAGCTATCGGCGGCGAAGCCAAGGGGGTGGTCTTTGAAATTTTTATTCAGGCCGGTTCTATCGCTGCGATTCTTGCGGAGTACGGTCGCGAACTCTGGAAAACCGCGCTGACCGCCATCCAACCCAAATCCGGAAAGCCTCACCTCTTGATTGGCCTCGTTATCGGCACTGTACCCGTGGTCCTCGTCGGCGGTATCTTCGGGGGTGAAATCCAAGAACACCTCTTCAACCCCACTGTTGTTGCTTGGGCATTTATCTTCGGAGGAATCATCATGTGGGTCGTGGAATCCCTCCCGATCAAGCACAGCTGTTCAGATACCCACATGATCTCATGGCGCCAGTCGCTCTTTATCGGTCTCGCACAGGTCCTTGCGCTCGTTCCAGGCACCTCCCGCTCCGGTGCGACCATCATGGGGGGGCTTTGCTCAGGACTTGACCGCCGTACCGCAACGGAGTTTTCGTTTCTCCTTGCCTTGCCAGTTCTCCTAGCCGCAACCACCTATACTCTCCTCAAGCACGCCGCGCTGCTGGATTCTCAAATGCTTACCCTCCTCATGGGCGGCTTTCTGGTTTCGTTCCTCTGCTCTTGGGCTGTCATCCGCTGGCTTATCCGCTACGTCCGCTCCCACTCCTTCAAAGTGTTTGCTGCCTACCGGATTGCCTTCGGCGCGGCGATGCTTTACGTCTTCCGCCACTGATTCACAATCAAAGGATTCTATTGAGCCCCTCTGGGTTCAGGCTTAGATTCGTTCGTTTTCATGACATCTCTCACCTTTGAAATCTCTTTCATCATGGCGCTGCTTTTGGCAAACGGCCTTTTTGCCATGGTGGAAATCGCTGTCGTTGCAGCTCGCAAGACGCGCCTGAAAACCATGATCGACGAAGGCCACCGCGGAGCAAAATTGGCCCTCTCCCTTGCAAATTCCCCTGGCAAGTTCCTCTCAACCGTTCAGGTCGGCATCACTCTTGTGGGTATCCTCGCGGGCGCCATTGGTGGTGCGAATATTGCAAAAAAAATCGCCCCGTTTTTTGCGGAGATTCCTTTGCTTTCACCATACGCAGATCCTCTCTCCCTTCTTATTGTCGTTGTTTTGATCACCTATTTTTCGGTCATCATCGGGGAACTTGTGCCGAAACGCATTGCGCTGAACAATCCCGAGCGGATCGCCTCTGCGCTGGCCCGCCCCATGAAACGCCTAGCATCCCTGTTTTCTCCGTTGGTGAATCTTTTGAACCTCTCAAGTGACACCCTCATGGCGGCTCTCGGCATCCGCAAGCCCAAGGAAGCCGTGACTTCGGAAGAAGAGGTTCGTGTCTTGATCGATGAGGGGCTTAGCGCCGGCGTGTTCAAAAAAGAGGAAAAGGAAATGGTGGAAGGCGTCTTTGAACTCGATGAGCAAATCGCCGGAGATCTCATGACCCCCCGAGCACGCATGATCTGGCTCTCACTGGATGACACAGATGAAGAAAATTGGCGCAGGATCGCCGGAAGCGGACACTCGCACTTTCCTGTCTATCAAGAGACCCGTGACAACGTCGTGGGCATGATTTCGGTTAAATCCCTCTGGGCAAACCTCTCCCTCGCCGGCCGTGTTGAACTTCGCGCCCTCGTCACTCCTCCCCTCTACGTGCCAACTGCCATGCCCGCAGGCAAGCTTATCGAGGAATTCAAAAAATCCGGAAAGCATATTGCCTTGGTTGTGGATGAATTCGGGGGCCTCCAAGGTCTCGTCACGCTCAATGATGTCATGATGGCGATTGTCGGTAACCTGCCCGAGCGCGAACAACGTCATGACCCGAAAGCCATTCTTCGTCAGGATGGCACATGGCTTGTGGATGCCATGCTGGATATTGATGAAGCCAAGAAAACCCTTGAAATTGAGGACGACCTCCCGGGCGAGGACGCTAATCGTTATTCGACCCTCGGTGGATTCATTCTCCACCAACTTGGCCATATTCCCCGCGAGAACGACAAATTCCAGTGGGACCGCTTTGAATTCGAGGTGATCGACATGGACCGCCAGCGCATTGACAAGGTACTTGTCACCGCGAAGGCCCCGCCGCCGGCACCACCTGAGGACGACGAGGAAGAAGACTAATCCACGTCACGGGAAAATCCCGTGGGCCAAATGGCTCTTCGCCACCAAATCAATCGCATATGCATAGGTGGCAGTCCGGAGATCCTCCATGTCATGTACTTTCCAGTGATCATGGATGGCGTGGTAGGAACGCGCCATTGTCTCACCAAGTGATGTTCGCACCAGATCCAACTCGGTTGGCCCGGTAACAATCTTTGCCCTTTGCTCCGCTGGGATGTTCTTTCCCACGAGCTCTTCTACTACTTTCAGCAAATTCTCGCGGGAGATTTCTGTGTACCGGGATGTCATCCTGTCGAAACTCACATGCGATAAGTTTTTCAACCACTCGAAGTAGGACACGATCACCCCGCCGGCATTGAGATACACATCTGGAATAAGAAAAATACCCCGCTGAAGAAGGATTTTCTCAGCATCAGCATCCACTGGCCCATTAGCTGCCTCAGCGATGATCTTAGCGCGGATCCGCGGCGCATTTTCTGGCGTGATCTGATTTTCGAGCGCTGCGGGGACCAATACATCGCACTCCTCCTCCAATAGTGCCTGCGCGTTCTCAAAGAAAGTCCCATTGGGATAGCCATCCATCGTTCCTCGATCGGTGAAAAATGCTTTCACTGCTGCTGGGTCAAGCCCCTTCGGATCCAAAATACCGCCATTGTATTCTGTGATTCCAACCACAACGGCTCCAAGCTCTCGCAATGCCGCCGCTGCATGATAGCCGACATTCCCCAGCCCCTGCACAATCACTCGCTTTCCCTCGATCCCGGGAGTGATGCCCAATTCCTTCATGTCTTTAAGACGGCTCAGGCACTCAGAAATCCCCATGCAAACGCCTAAACCTGTGGCCTCCCTGCGGCCGGGTATGCCATGCAACTCAAGCGGTTTTCCTGTCACGCAGGCATAAGCATGCAATTCTCCCGGTTTCAACCCTCTATAAGTGTCGGCCATCCACGCCATCTCCTGCTCGCCGGTTCCATAGTCGGGAGCGGGCACATCCACCGCCGGACCGATAAAATCTTTTTTCACCAATTCCGCCGTGTAACGCCTTATCACCCTCTCACGAAATCCTGTGGATGATATGCGCGGATCGATTCTCACTCCGCCTTTGGACCCACCAAATGGCACGCCAACCACAGCGCACTTGTAGGTCATGAGCGAAGCCAGTGCGATCACTTCGTCCTGACTTACTTCCGGGCTGAAACGAACCCCTCCCTTGCACGGGAGCCGGTGGTGACTGTGTTGAGCCCGAAATGCTTCAACCACTCTAATCGACCCATCATCCTCCCGCACCGGGAAACGCATGCGGTAAACGCTGTTGCACGTCTTGATAAAATCCAGCAACCCCGCTGGATGCCGACTTAACCGCGCCGCTCGGTCGAAATACCGCGACACCGAGGAATGGAATCGTTCATGGGCTAGCATGCGCAATATTTAAGCACTCCCAAAAACAAACGCCGATCTTCTTTTTCATGAGATTCATTGCACCACAAAACCAAGCACAATCACCAATCCGCTATTTTCTACAGTTGATGGGTAGCCAGTCATCCAAGGCCAATAGAGCGAACTTGCGATTCAATCTTTAAATAAGGGGCTGTACTAGCTAAGGACTAGTGATGGGTTTGTTTATACCAGTGTTTCAGT
>ERZ889217.587-NODE-587-length-21311-cov-13.680843_pt1 | contig 21311 bp, 23 predicted proteins | sample MGYA00521098_ERZ889217 | MGnify/ENA primary metagenome ERZ889217 (study PRJEB32303, sample SAMEA104408613) | aquatic metagenome | biome: Brackish water; feature: Pelagic; material: water | place: Baltic Sea | collected 2014-06-10T22:04:00 | depth 2,362 m ... | reverse complement strand
ACGGCATATCCCACCACATTTTGGGGTGGATAGGAAAACCTGCGCCTAGCGACGCCGATTTTGGGCTCTCAAATTCGAGCTAGTTGAACCCAATGAGTGCCAAAAAGCGCTCTGTCAGGGTTATGCCGAAATGGCTATGGAAGAACATTTTTCCTACACGCCCAATCGCCTTGATAGCCACTGTCAGTACATGAGCATTGGTGATTGCATTGATTATAAATCCCAAGTTCTTCTCCCTTTATTTTCTACCGGTATCCCGGTATCCGTTGATTACCTGCGAAAGATAGAGAGATTCGGTGTCGGGATTTGAAGTATTTTAAAAGATCTTGGACAAAGTTATGGTGTGTAAAACTCTTGGCTGGTAATCTCGAAACATGACGACTCTAGAGAATCTCGGCCAAGAAGATCGTAAGTTTGCACCGTCCGTAGATTTTGCATCTCAGGCAAATGCCAAGGCAGAGATGTATGAACGAGCAAAGAGCGATCGCTTGAAGTTTTGGGAAGATGCAGCAAGTGCTCTGCATTGGGAGAAGAAATGGGATCAAGTTTTAGATTGGCAGATTCCATCTGCTAAATGGTTTGTAGGCGGAAAGATAAATGCTTGCTATAACGCACTTGACCGAAACGTTCTTGAAGGTCGCGGAGATCGCGTGGCATTTCATTTTGAGGGTGAGCCTGGCGATACCCGCACGATTACATATTCTGATCTGTTAAGTGAAGTCTCTAAATTAGCTAATGCCCTTACTGAAATTGGCATCACATCCGGCGACCGGGTTGCTATTTACATGCCGATGATTCCTGAAGCTGCAATGGCGATGCTCGCTTGCGCGCGTATCGGCGCCGTACATTCAGTAATCTTTGGCGGATTTTCTGCAGATGCCGTAGCAGTTAGAAATAACGATGCCCAAGCGAAGTTAGTTATTACCGCAGATGGTGGCTTTAGAAAAGGTGCGCCTTTTGCACTAAAACCTACAGTTGATAGTGCACTTAAAGCCTCACCAACTGTTGAGAAGGTCATAGTTGTAAAGCGCACTGGAGAAGAGACCGAGATGCAAGATGGTCGAGATCTCTGGTGGCATGACATAGTTGATAGGCAATCTGATAAGCATGTGGCGCAGGGTTTCGATAGCGAACATGGCCTCTTCATTCTCTATACATCTGGCACAACTGCTAAACCAAAGGGTATTTATCACACCACCGGTGGCTACTTAACGCAGGCGGCGCTCACACACAAGATGGTCTTTGATTTAAAGGCTGAGAGTGATGTCTATTGGTGCACTGCAGATATTGGATGGATTACGGGACACTCATATGTTGTTTATGGCCCGCTAATAAATGGTGCGACGCAAGTAATTTATGAAGGAACTCCAGATACGCCAAATAAATCGCGAATGTTTGAAATTATTGAGAAGTACAAAGTTTCTATTCTTTATACCGCGCCAACTTTGATCCGCACTTGGATGAAATGGGGCGATGAATTTCCAAAGGGCTCTGATCTCTCATCACTTCGCTTACTTGGTTCGGTGGGTGAGCCAATTAATCCTGAAGCATGGATGTGGTATCGCGAAGTGATTGGCGCAAATCGCTGCCCGATTGTTGATACCTGGTGGCAGACCGAGACTGGTGCGATCATGATTTCACCTCTTCCTGGTGTGACTGAATGTAAACCTGGATCTGCAATGCGCGCTCTGCCTGGAATAATTGCAAGAGTTTTAGATGAGAAAGGTAATGAGGTTGAACTCGGTGGTGGTGGTTACTTAGCACTGACCGAACCGTGGCCTTCAATGCTCCGCGGTATTTGGGGCGAGGAAGAGCGTTATAAAGAGACTTACTGGTCGAGATTTAGCGGAAAATATTTTGCTGGCGATGGCGCAAAAATTGATAAAGATGGCGCGATCTGGTTGCTTGGTCGAGTAGATGATGTAATGAATGTTTCAGGCCACCGAATTTCAACTACTGAAGTTGAATCTGCGCTGGTTTCACATGAAGTTATTGCTGAAGCTGCAGTAGTTGGCGCTAAAGATGAGATGACTGGGCAGGGGATTGTTGCATTTGTGATCCTTCGCAGTGGTATCGACCATCTAGATGGTGAGGCTCTGGTCAAACAGTTGCGTGATCATGTGGCGAAAGAGATTGGGGCTATTGCAAAGCCACGTCAGATAGTCGTTGTAAATGAGCTACCTAAGACCCGCAGCGGAAAGATTATGCGCCGGCTGCTGCAAGATGTTGCAGAAGACCGAGCGGTCGGTGACTCCACAACTCTTGCAGATCCAAATGTTATGAAGCTAATTCGCGCCGGTCTAGATTCGGGAAAGAGTGAAGATTAATTCTTTCCGAATAATCTGCTGAAAAGTCCTGGACCTTTAGGCTCTACCGGATCATTCTCTTCCTTCTCCATCTTATTTTTATATTTTAATCTTGAACTACGGTTTGACCTGCGCCAGCCCAGGCACCGATTCCACCGTTTAAGTTATAGAGCGAGGTAAAACCTAGCTTCGCCATTTGCGATGCGGCAATTGCTGATCGCCTTCCACTCTGACAGTAAATGGCATAAGTTTTGGTCTTATCTAAATTCGCAACTTGATTTGCGAATTCTCCAGTTTCAACATCGATATTTATCGAATTAGAGATATGTCCGGCAGCGAATTCGCCAGAGGTACGAACATCTAGAACTACAACAGATTCATCTGAGATAGTTTTAGCAAAGTCTCCAACGCTCTGATTTGTTGTTGAATCTGAAGAGCCACATCCAGTTAGGAATAGCGCTGAGATACTTAGAATTGCAAATAGTTTTCTCACGGTTACGCCAGACTTAAAAATAGTTTTTGAAGCTTCTCGGTAACTGCATCAGAATTTGTCTTACCTTCAACTATGCACTCTTTGAGACTTGCTGAGATTAAAGTAAATGCTGCAGTATTAATTGCTTTACTGACTGCTGACATTTGAATAACGATCTCATCACAACTTCTGCCCTCCTCAAGCATGCGAGAGACTGCGCCGAGTTGACCTTGTGCCCGTTTCACGCGCTTTGATATCGCCTCAATCTGATCTCGATCAGAAAGTACATGCGATGTTGTTGATTTAGCCATGAGAGCCTCCACTCACTATTTCCGCCTACTTTATCATACCCCTAGGGGTATGGGTAGCTCCTCCAACTATTATTTAGTGAGGCTATCAACGCGATCGGTGACGGTTTTAATGATCTGCGGAGTATAAGAATCAATCTCCTGGTAAATCTTGCTCGTTGGGATATTTTCATCTGCCCAGCTCCATGGTGTTGCAATACAGATAGTCGCAATTAAATAGGCCATAAGTAGCGTGCGAATAAGAGAGAAGGCCGCGCCAAGCAATGAATCTGCCCACTTAAAAGGGCCAAACAAGATTTTGCTATGGAAAAATTTGGCGAATTTAATTAGCGCCCACTGGCCTATCGTAGATCCGATTGAGATCGCAAGAAGTAAAAGAGCAAATTTAGCTAGGATGTTCTCCCAGCTCTGCAGAAAATTCCAACCTAGAGCTAAACCCAAAACACCGCCGCCAACAAATCCAATCATGGAAAATATTGATTTTATAAATCCAGTTCGATAACCAGCTACAAATGCGAGAACAGTTAGTACGCCAAGTACTAAATCTACCCAGTTATATTTCATACCTTAATCCCCAAATACTTCTCGACCTCCGCAAACAATATCTCTTGTGATGCGATTACCCCGATATGGCGATAGGTAACTTTGCCACTGGCATCTATGAACCAGGTAACTGGAACTCCAAAACCAAAAGTTCCTTTGCTTCTGCCATCGTCATCAAATAGATTTGGCCAAGTGATTCCCTGTTGGACTACAAAGTCTCGCGGAGTCGCCATGTCAGGCTCGTCGATATTTATTCCGACAATTGCAACTTTTTTACTCTGTGCCAGAGCTACTAAAAACGGCATCTCTAACTTGCATGGTGGGCACCAAGATCCCCAAACATTTATAAGTACTGGTCCACGAATTGCTTCAAGGATTACTTCAGATTTTCCATCTAAACATTGAAACTTTGTGCCGCTAGTTATCTTCGGATCTATATTGATTTGGTCACAAGATTCAACAAAACCAACTTGGTTATTAGCGCTTATGTTTTCTGCCTTATCTCTAGTCAGCCCGAAGGAGGCTAAGAAAATCACCGCAACAATCGCTGCTACAACGTACTTCATCGGAAATCTTCATCTCGTTTAACTAGCGCCATGGCTTTAACTTTATCCATTTCTCCGATGCCAAATGAAGGACACAACTTCGCTAATGGACAGGCGGCGCAGGCGGGCTTTCTAGAATGGCAGATTCTGCGGCCATGCCAGATCATTCGCTGCGAGAGATTTGTCCATTCGTTGCGATCAATCAGAGCTCCGACCTCAAACTCGACTTTCACTGGATCCATTGATTTACTCCAGCCAAAGCGGCGGCTCAAGCGGCCAAAGTGGGTATCAACCGTTATCCCAGGAATATCAAAGGCATGTCCTAGAACTACATTCGCTGTTTTGCGCCCGACGCCAGGAAGTTTTACAAGTTGCGTTAAATCGGGCGGAACTTCGCCGCCATATTCATCCATAATTTTTATTGATAGGCCTTTTAAGCTCCGAGCTTTGCTGCGAAAGAATCCCGTTGAATGAATTAGCTCTTCAATTACCAATAGATCAGCGCCTGCCATTTTTTTAGGAGTTCCGAATTTTTTAAATAACTTGGGAGTCACCCTATTCACCCGCTTATCGGTGCATTGCGCTGATAAAACTGTCGCGCATAAAAGTTGAAATGGTGTTTTAAAATCTAACTCGCATCGAACATCTGGGTAAGTCTTAGTCAGAACCCGATAGATAGCACGGGGTTGGCTGGTCATGTGCTAAGGCTAACCTGATTGGAGTTAGAAGCGCCATTACAGGTATCCTTTGCAAATGCCTACCCCAAAGGAAATTAACGATGAAGCTGTCGTTCGCAGGGCCCCACTATTTAGTGCTCTAGATGATGCAGAAGCATCCTCACTTCGCGAATCGATGGTTCTGGTAAAAGTTTCAAAGGGGAATACGCTCTTTAAAGAGGGTGATGACGGTAATCGGTTATATGTAGTCCTCGAAGGAAAATTAAAACTTGGTATTACTTCAAATGACGGCAGAGAGAATTTACTTTCAATTCTTGGGCCAGGTGAAATGTTCGGTGAACTCTCCCTCTTTGATCCAGGGCCACGCACTGCAACTGCGACTGCTGTAACAGATGCTCGCCTGCTCTCACTTGCACATGATCAGGTAATTGGCTGGGTATCTGAACATCCAAAAGTTTCATTGCAATTACTCGGGCGACTTGCACAGAGGCTGCGTCGCAGTAATGAAGTTTTGGCAGACTTGGTCTTCTCTGATGTACCTGGCCGTGTCGCAAAAGCAATTATGGATCTAGGTGAGCGCTTCGGAGTTAAAAAGGCGGATGGTTTATATGTAAACCATGATCTAACCCAGGAAGAGCTCGCACAACTTGTAGGAGCCTCTCGTGAGACTGTAAATAAAGCACTTGCTGATTTCGCAGGACGTGGCTGGGTTCGACTAGAGCCTCGCTCTGTTGTCGTTCTAGATATCGACCGATTATCAAAGCGCGGTCAATAAAACTTACAAGACTTTTACTTTAGTTCGAAAGTTAATTCGACTTCGACTGGTGAGTTAAGCGGTAACTCTGCAACGCCAAGAGCTGAACGTGCATGCTTTCCATTTACATCGCCCCAGAGCGCCAAAAGTAATTCGGAAGCGCCATTTATGACTGCTGGTTGATTTACAAAACCAGGAGCGCCGTTTACATATCCAACTACTCGGACAATTCGGGCTACATCATCAATATCTGCAACAAGATTGAGCGCAGCTAAAGCATTTAGTGCACATAGTTGGGCGAGCTCTTTAGCCTGATCAACAGTTACTTCGGCGCCAACTTTTCCAGTCATTGCAATTGCGCCATTTAACATTGGTAGCTGGCCAGCTGTGAAAACTAATTTTCCAGTTTTTACCGCTGGGACATATGCAGCAAGTGGCGCTGCAGCTACCGGAAGGTCTAGTCCAAGTTCTTTAATTTTTTCGCGGATGCTCATTAAGCAATCTCACGCTTCATATATGCAACAAGTTGTTCACCTGTACCAGGTGCTGGGATTACTTGAACGAGCTCCCAACCATCTGAACCCCAAGTATCTAAAATTTGTTTTGTAGCATGTGATAAAAGTGGAACGGTTGCATATTCATACTTAGTCATTAGTTTCCTCCAGTAAGTGCTGCTTTAACTAACCCTGAAACTAGTCCACCATCTGCTTTGCCGGCAACTTTAGGTTGGATTGCTTTCATTACAAGGCCCATTCCTGCAGGCCCTGATGCTCCGGTCTCGGCAATCGCATCAGCAATTATCTTGGTGATATCTTCTTGTGAAAGTTGTTCTGGAAGATATTCGGTAATTACTCTGCCTTCCTTGGTCTCTTGCTCTGCGCGATCAGCGCGACCGGCATCTTTAAATGCATCTGCAGCTTCCCGGCGCTTCTTCGCCTCTCGGGATAAGACTGTGATGATTTCAGCATCACTTAGAACTCGTGCGCTCTTGCCAGATACCTCTTCATTTGTAATCGCAGTTAAAACCATACGAATTGTTCCGGAGCGAAGCTCATCTCTTGAGCGGATGGCCTCGGTTAAATCGCTATGAAGTCGTTCTTTTAGTCCCATAGCGGTATCTTCTCACGCCTATGAGTTATCAACTACGCGAGGTCACCCTCCCCGTTCTGCCTGCTGGCCACCGCTCGATTCGGGTGCTGCACTTTTCAGATCTCCACCTAACACCAAGGCGCAAGGTTGAGATTGCAGATATCAAATCTTTGGCCGAGCTGGCACCAGACCTAGTAATTAGTACTGGCGATTTTTTAGCTCATAAAGATGCAGTCCCTGTAGTTGTCGATGCACTGCACCCGTTATTTGATATCCCTGGTTTATTTGTCTTTGGTTCAAATGATTATTATGGACCAAAACCAAAGAATCCGTTCTCATATCTATTTAAAGATGGCGGCCGGCGAAAGCTTGGACCCGAATTAGATTGGAAGGGTCTGCATAAATCACTAACTGGAATCGGGTGGTTGGATTTAAATCATTCTCGCGAAGTTATAAAGATTAATGACACAATAATCGAGGCGCGCGGAACAGATGATGCACATTTAAATCTTGATAATTACAGTGAAGTTGCTGGCTTACCAGATAAGAAAGCCCATCTTGCAATTGGAGTAACTCATGCGCCTTACTTGCGAATTTTAGAGGCAATGAGCCGCGATAACTTAGATCTGATTTTTGCTGGACATACACATGGCGGCCAAGTTCGCTTGCCATGGATTGGTGAGAGTAGAGCGTTAACTACAAATTGTGATTTACCAACTTGGCGTGCACGCGGTTTAACTCGCGAGCCAAATCAACCATGGCTACATGTTTCGGCAGGGATGGGTACAAGTCCATTTGCAAGAATTCGAGTGGCATCGCCGCCAGAAGTTTCGCTACTTACTCTTGAAGCCGGGTTTTAAGTAATTTGTAAATTGAGCAATCTCAACCATGCCTGCTCTTTTATAAGCTTTGATTGCCGCAGTATTTGAGTGTGAAACACCGAGTGAGAGCGTTTGAATTCCTAACTCGCTTGCTCTCGAGATAAAGCGTTTCATCAACTCGGTTGCATAGCCCTTGCCTCGCTCGGATTCGAGAGTCGCAACTGAAGAGATCACATGTGCTCCTGATGACCATCTAACTAAAGCGCCTATTGTGGTGACATCGCCCCCTTGGTTTCGAACACATCCCCATTGAATTATCTCTGGATTACCCGGATAGACCGAAGAGTTTGGGGCATCGCTCTCTAGAATATTTTTAATTAGCGTTTCATCTTGCAACTCTTCGATACTCTCAAATCCAGCAATTATTTGGGTTCTGATGCCGTAGGTATCAAACTGATTTGCGATTTCAAGGTGGCCAAGTTTTGGCCCAAATGAGTTAAATGCAACTCCGCACTTATCCCAGTGTGGATCAATATGCGGGTTTGGACCATAGGCCTGGCCATAGATAAAAGTTGATCCCATGGTGAATGAGAAGGAGCCCTCGGACTTAAATGCTCGCACAAAATCTTGGGCATTTACCTCCGAGATGAAAAGGTTGGCCCCATTTATTTCACCTAGTTGTTCGCGCGCCCAACGAAGTGCAATCTTAAGGTCAGTGGTCTCCTTAAAACTCTTTGGCAATTAGTTCTGCAATCTGCGCGGTATTTAGAGCGGCGCCTTTACGTAAATTATCGCCACATAAGAAGAGGTCTAAGGCGTGCTTGTCATCGAGGCTCTGCCGAACGCGTCCTACCCAAGTTGGATCTGTACCAACTACTTCTGCTGGGGTCGGGAAAATATAATTTTCTGGATCATCAACAAGCTTGACTCCTGCCGCGTTACGCAATACATCTTGCGCAGCTTCTCTGGTGACTTCCTTCTCAAAGATTGCATGCACGGCAAGTGAGTGCGTTGTTAGTACTGGTACTCGGACACATGTGGCTGAAACTTTTAGATTTGGAGCACCGAGAATTTTGCGTGATTCATTGCGCACCTTAAGTTCTTCAGAGGAGTAACCCGCCTCTTTTAGCGAACCAGCCCAAGGAATAACATTTAGCGCAAGTGGCTTTGGAAATGGCCCGTTCTCTTTAATGTAAGCCTTCGAATCATCTGCGATATCTCCGGAGGTTGTTCCGGATACTGCGGTGATTTGGGCGCGCAAAGTATCGATACCAGATTTTCCGGCGCCTGAGGCTGCTTGATATGAAGCAACTACTAATTCTTTTAGTCCAAATACGCGGCTAAGTGCGCCCATCGCAACAATCATTGAAAGTGTTGTGCAATTCGGATTTGAAATAATTCCCTTTGGACGTTTCTTAGCGTCATCAGGATTTACTTCTGGAACAACTAGTGGAACTTCTGGATCCATTCGAAATGCACCAGAGTTATCGACAACTATTGCCCCACGAGCGGCAGCGATTGGTGCCCATTTAGCGCTAATCTCATCAGGAACATCGAACATCGCAATATCAATTCCATCGAACGCTTCTGGTGAAAGTGCAACAACAGTTAGCTCTTCACCGCGACAGCTAAGTTTTTTACCAGCACTTCGCGCCGATGCGATTAATCGAATCTCACCATAAACATTCTCGCGCTTACTCAAAATATCGAGCATCACTGTTCCAACTGCGCCAGTGGCGCCAACTACTGCCAGAGATGGTTTCTTGCTCATCGACCAGTTCCCCCATGAACAACAGCTTCGATCTGGGCGGCATCTAAATCAAAGGCAGTATGTGCAGCTTTTACGCCCTTTTCAAGATCTGATGCACGGCAGACAATGGAGATACGAATCTCTGAGGTTGAAATCATTTCAATATTTACACCGGCATCTGCAAGACAGGCAAAGAAGGTTGCAGTAACACCTGGATGTGAACGCATTCCTGCGCCGATCAATGAGAGTTTTCCGATTTGATCATCGTATTGAATTGATTGGAAACCAATCTCGCCTTGAATGCGTCGCAAGATAGCTGTTGCGCCTGCGCCTTCTGTCATTGGCAAGGTAAAGGAGATATCAGTTAGTCCCGTTGCGGCAGCTGAAACATTCTGGACGATCATGTCGATATTCACATCGGCATCAGCTATTGATTGAAAGATACGCGCCGCAGTTCCGGTGCGATCTGGAACTCCAACCACAGTTATCTTTGCTTCGCTCTTATCATGGGCGATGCCCGCGATGATTGCTTGTTCCATGTCGCTTCCTCCTTCAGGATGATCTTTTACCACCCAGGTTCCTTCGTTATTTGAAAATGATGAACGTACATGTATTGGCATGTCATAACGACGTGCGTATTCAACGCAACGCAGGTGCAGCACTTTTGCGCCAGATGCCGCAAGTTCTAACATCTCGTCATATGTAACTGTCTTTAATTTCTTTGCTGCTGGTACAACTCGTGGATCTGCAGAGAAGATTCCATCAACATCGGTATAGATCTCGCAGACATCTGCTTCAAGCGCAGCGGCAAGTGCAACAGCGGTTGTATCTGATCCACCGCGACCAAGAGTTGTTACATCTTTTGTATCTTGGCTAATTCCTTGAAAGCCCGCAACAATTGCAATTGCGCCTTCTGCAAGCGCTTGTGTAATTCGAGATGGCGTTACATCGATAATGCGAGCGCGGCCATGTGTTGAGGTAGTAACAACGCCAGCTTGGGATCCAGTAAAAGATCTAGCTTCATTTCCTAAATTTCCAATTGCCATTGCAAGCAGGGCCATTGAAATTCGCTCGCCAGCAGTAAGTAACATATCTAGCTCGCGGCCATTTGGAAGCGGGGAGACTTGGTTGGCTAGATCGATTAGTTCATCGGTCGTATCCCCCATTGCTGAGACAACGACAACGACTTGGTGGCCAGCCCGCTTGGTGGCCACGATCCGATTGGCGACTCGCTTTAGCCCTTCGGCATCAGCAACGGATGAGCCGCCGTATTTTTGAACAATTAAACCCATGGCTTAACTATCCTCTATGGCTCTCTGATGGCGAAGCTAGTTTCAGGATTATCTCAAATAATGAAACTCATAAGCGTATCAAATAATGAGAAATGTCGAGACTTTAATTCTCGAGCGTACGGCGTCCCTCAAAGGCGCGGCCCAGTGTGACCTCATCTGCATATTCGAGGTCGCCCCCAACTGGAAGACCAGATGCCAGGCGGCTGACCTTCATCCCTAGTGGTTTTAGCAATCTCGATAGATATGTCGCCGTCGCCTCGCCTTCAAGGTTTGGATCGGTGGCGATAATAATTTCTTGAATTTCGGTTGCCGCAAGGCGGACCATTAATTCACGGATACTCAGGTTCTCAGGGCCAATGCCATCGATTGGTGAAATTGCGCCACCGAGGACGTGATACTTCCCGCGAAATTCGCGCGTCTTTTCGATTGCGATTACATCCTTACTCTCTTCAACTACGCAGATGAGTGTGGGGTCGCGACGAGGATCGCGGCAGATCCGACAGAGCTCTTCTTCTGAAATATTTCCACATTCGGTGCAGAACTTAACGCGCTCTTTAACAGTGCGAAGAACATCGGCCAGCCTTGAAATATCAACGCGCTCGGATTGAATAATATGAAAAGCAATTCGCTGCGCTGATTTTGGTCCGATGCCTGGAAGGCGACCGAGTTCATCGATTAAATCTTGAATGGCACCTTCATACATTTGTGATTAATCCTTCTTGGTTTCACTAATAATTTGAGCTCCGAGCTCGCGCATCAAAAGTTCTTGGCCAGACATTTGATCGGCATCACTTGGATCTTCAGAGGTGCGATGTGATGGCGCCGAAGTATTTGCCGTCGAGTCCACAACACACTCGATACTTAAATCTAAACCGGTCACATCGATAAATGCACCACGCAAAATCTCATCACTGCCGGAGCGAATAAAGGAGTCACGCGCGCCAGCATTAACGATACCGATAGTTATTGCCTTATCGTCAACCGAGAGAACATGTGCGCTAGAACTTAGTAGCGACCAGGTTAGCCGGCGGCGCTTCTTTACATTCTCAATTATCTCTGGCCAGAATCTGCGGAGCGCTGCAGCATCGATTGGACCAGTTGGTTTATTTATATTTGGCGTTGGCCCAGCGGCGCGAATAGGTGCCTTAGCTTCTAGAGTCGCCTCGGTTCTCTCTGGTTTTTTAACTTTATCTACAGTTGGCTCTTTTGCAACTGGTTCTTTCACAGCTGGCGCTTTTGCAACTGGCTGTGGTGAGGCAATATTTTCGCGGAGCTCTAAGCGTTCAATTCTGGAGACTAAACCAAGATCATCGCCACCTGGCAGAAGGATTCGGCCACAAATTAATTCGAGCATCAATCTAGGCGCAGTTGCACCCCGCATCTGAGTCAAGCCGGCCGCAACAATATCTGCGCTACGAATTAAATTTGCAGTTCCGATTATGGTTGCTTGAGCTCGCATCCGCTGCAATTGATCTTCTGGAATCTCGCGAAGAATCTGTGATGCACTCTCTTCTACGGCGCCGACGATAATTAAATCTCTAAGTCTTTCTAAGAAATCTTGGGTGAATCTCCGTGGATCATGTCCAGACTCAATTACTCGATCGATTGATTTAAAGAGCGAGGCACCATCTCGGGCCGCTATTGCATCTATCGCTTCATCTAAAAGTGCGCTATCGGTATACCCAAGTAATTGAATTGCAATTTCATATGTAACGCCCTGGCTTCCTGCGCCAGCAAGTAGTTGACCAAGTACTGAAAGTGCATCTCGAACCGAACCACCAGAGGCCCGGACCACAAGAGGTATAACACCTTTAGCGACTTCAATTCCTTCAGATTTACAGACCTTCTCTAAATGCGTAGCAAGAATTCCAGGTGGGATTAAACGAAATGGGTAGTGGTGAGTACGAGATCTAATTGTAGAAATTAATTTTTCAGGTTCGGTCGTTGCAAAAATGAATAGGACATGAGGTGGTGGCTCTTCGACAACTTTTAATAACGCGTTTGCTGCGCCCGGCCCGAGTTGGTGGGCCTCATCAATAATATAAATCTTGTAGCGCGAGCTAACTGGAGCGAAGAATGCTTTATCGCGCAGATCTCTAGCATCATCTACTAAGCCATGAGTTGCGGCATCTAGTTCGATGACATCGATTGATCCCGGACCATTTGCAACTAAATCTTTACATGACTGACATTGACCACATGGATTTGGAGTTGGCCCATTTTCGCAATTAAGTGAGCGCGCCATAATTCGGGCGCTAGAAGTTTTCCCGCAACCGCGAGGACCTGAAAATAAATATGCGTGATGAATTTTTCCAGATTCGAGTGCATTCGAAAGTGGTTCGGCAACATGTTCTTGGCCAATAACTTCACTAAAAGTTGAGGGGCGATACTTGCGATACAGAGCTAGTGACATCGCGCATCCTCTCTACTTTTCGATTCCTGAACATAAAAAAAATTGTTAGGACCCTTCGCACACCCGCCAGAGCGGACCTACCCTTGCTGCCTTCCAGCCCTGGGGGAGTTCAGTACGATTACGTCGCACGAAGGATCTGGGGGCAATCATAGTTATTTGAGCCGATAGGCTCATCCCCCTCGGGAGGATTCGCATAGCGGCCGAGTGCGCACGCTTGGAAAGCGTGTATAGGGCAACCTATCGAGGGTTCAAATCCCTCATCCTCCGCCAGCTAATCAATCTGCGCTCTTTGTGGCCTCTGACTTTTCAATCTCTGCGCGAACTCCATCCATATCTAATTCATTTACCTTGCTAATTATCTCTTCCAAGGCTGGTGCTGGCAGGGCGCCTGGTTGATTGAAAATCAATATGCCATCTTTGAAAATCATAAGAGTTGGAATTGATGAGATCCCTACTGCTGCTGAAATCTCTTGTTCGGCATCGGTATCTACCTTTGCAAAGACGATCTCTGGATACTTCTCAGATGCTGCCTCAAATACCGGGGCAAATTGTCGGCAAGGTCCACACCATGCTGCCCAGAAATCAACAATTACCGTTCCAGGCTTGCTAATTACTCCCTCAAACTCAGCGCTTTTCAAATTTACCGTTGCCATTTATCTACCCTTCTTTTATTCACTTGAATCTAATAAACCAATAGTTCTGCTCTGATATTCCCGTAATGAAATACTAAATCTCTACGCCTATATATTTAGTTTCAAGAAATTCATAGATTCCAGCGAAGCCGCCCTCGCGGCCAAGACCGCTCTGCTTTACGCCACCAAATGGCGCTGCTGGATCTGAAATAACTCCGCGATTGATTGCAACCATTCCAGATTCGATAGCTTCGGCAGTTCGAATCGCTCGCTTTAAATCAGATGAATAGACATAGCTAATAAGTCCATACTCTGTTGCATTTGCTAACTCGATAGCTTCGGCATCATCTTTGAAAGTTACGATTGGGGCCACGGGTCCAAATACTTCGCTCGCCAAGATCGGATTGTTCTTATCAACGGTTATGACAGTAGCGGGATAGAAAGCTCCAGTGCCATCTGGTGTCTGGCCACCCAGAAGTAACTTTCCGCCAGCTTCAACTGCTGCGCCAACTAAATCAGCAATTTTGTTCCGCTCTGTGATTGAAACACTTGCCCCAAGTTGAGCGCCATCTTCTAAACCAGGTGCAAGTTTTAGTGCGCCCATAGCTTCTGTAAATTTACTTATGAATTCACTCGCAATACTTTCGGCAACGATAAAGCGATTTGCTGCGGTACATGCTGCGCCACCATTTCGCATCTTTGCAATCATTGCGCCCGCAACTGCGTCATCTATGTTGGCATCATCTAGGACAACGAACGGTGCATTTCCACCAAGCTCCATTGATGTGCGAAGTACGTTATCGGCAGACTCTTTAATTAGCATCCGACCAACTTCGGTTGAACCAGTAAAAGAGAGATTTCGAACTCGTGGATCATGCAAGATCTTTGAAATCATTGGGCCAGTCTTTGATGGCAAGATGAAGTTAACAACGCCCTTAGGCACCCCAGCGCGTTCTAAAATTTCAATAATTGCGAGCGCAGTAAGTGGGGTTTCACTTGCTGGTTTCAAAATGACTGTGCAACCCGCGGCGAGTGCAGGACCAATTTTGCGAGTGGCCATTGCTGCGGGGAAATTCCATGGTGTGATTAAAAGTGAGACACCGATTGGTTGGTGGGTTACTAAAATTTTCTTATCGCCTGAAGGCGCCTGTCGATAATCTCCAGGTGTGCGAACGGCCTCTTCAGCAAACCAGCGGAAAAATTCTGCGGCGTATGTGATCTCACCCTTGGCATCTGAGAAGACTTTGCCGTTCTCCATTGAAACAATCTTTGCCAAGCTATCTGCTTCGGCGACCATGATTTCAAAGGCCTTTCGAAGGATTTCACCGCGAACTCTTGGCGCTGTATTAGACCAGCTTGCGAAGGCGTTATGGGCGGCTGAGACTGCGGCATCGCAATGTGATTGGCCAGCAGTCTGTACTTCTGCGATCACATTTCCGGTGCTGGGGTCGGTTACCGGCAATGTGCCGTCGCCCAAAACCCACTCGCCATCAATATAAAGGTCAGTTTTTAATTGCATGCGGCAAGCATACGCCTCGATTGCGAAGTAAAATTAATCCCAGTGAATCTGGAGATTTACCCCCTCAAATAGGAAGAGTGCCCGTGCCAAAGTCTTGGACCGATGACGCCCCCGAACCGATGGTTCTCCAGGAGCATGCGCATTTAGATGATCCGATTTCCTATCGAATTAAACTCCGGCTTTTAGGTAATCCGATCAATCGACATTCCCTAGGTGATCAACGACTTTCTAAAAAGTCAGCTTTTGGAATTCTCTCTTCTGATTGCATCTCATCTTCTGCCTACGGTGGCGAGCAGATATTGGTTGCACTTATTCCAGCTTTTGGTTTAGCAGCTTTTGCAATATTTCCGCCAATGGTGGCAATCATTCTTGCCATGCTTCTTATTATCACCTTTTCGTATCGTGATGTGATCGCAACTTATACGAGAACTGGTAGCGCTTATATTGTTGCAAAAGAGAATTTTGGCACCAAAGTTTCTTTAGTTGCAGCTATTGAACTGATGTTTGGTTACATTATTACGGTAGCAATCCAGTCTGCTGCTGGTGTAGCTGCGATAATTTCAGCCTTCCCTGAACTCTCTGATATTAAAGTTCAGATAACCCTTGCCGTAGTCATTCTCTTAACATTTGTTAATTTACGTGGGGTTAAAGATGCTGGTCTGATTTTTGTTCTACCCTCTTATTTATTTATGTTCTCTATGTTTACTGTATTTGGTTTTGGTATTTATCGGCATATCAATGGCACTCTGCCAAACTATGCAACGCAAAGTGAAGGCCTACTGCCACTTGGAGAATCACAAGGTTTGATTTCACTCGCTGCTGCTCTACTAATTTTAAAAGCATTTGCTAATGGCAGCGCATCTCTTACCGGATTGGAAGCTGTATCTGATTCTGTTCCACTCTTTAAAAGTCCAGAACATAAGAATGCTCGTACAACTCTTACTCTCATGGCGCTCACTTTAGGAACGTTGATTACGGGCATTGCCTGGTTAGCTCAGAAAACAACTGCTGTCCCTTATGCTGAAGGAACTCCAACGGTTATCTCTTTAGTTGCAAAAGCAGCTCTTGGAGATAGCGCATTTGGAAATATCTTCTTCTATATTGTCCAAGCAGGTACGACATTTATTCTCTTTGCCGGAGCTAATACTTGCTATAACGCATTTCCAAACCTTGTCAGCATGGTTGCAAAAGATGGCTTCCTGCCAAAACGCCTTACTCAACGTGGCCATCGGTTGGCGTTTTCAAATGGGATTATTTTTATTACAGGCGGTGCATCAATACTGGTTATTGTTTCTGGGGCAAGCATCACAGCCTTAGCAGCAATTTATGCCTTAGCTGTCTTTGTTGGATTTTCAATCACTGGATTAGGAATGGCAAGAAAAACGTTGCGAGAAAAAGTGAGTGGCAACCGTAAGGATCTATTCCGGCTAGCTCTCCATTCCCTCTCTGGATTCATCGCACTTATTACCGTTGTTGTTCTCTCTGCAGTAAAGTTTTTTGAAGGAACATGGATTGTTGTTATCGGAACCCCAATAGTTGCCGCACTTATGCTTAATTTTAATCGCCAATATATGCGTGAGAGAGAGGCCCTTCTCCTTACCACCTCACATGAGAGAGCAACATCAATTGCTCGCCATGATGTTAGTGTTCTTGTTGACAATCTAGATTTAGCAACAATTGGTGCAATTAGATATGCCCGATCTTTAAATCCCAGACATTTGAATGCGGTTCACTTTGTTATTGATGATAAATGGGCAGAAATAATTAGTACTGGTTGGGCGGCGAACGCTGCAGTAAGCGATGTTCCACTGATCTTGATTGATTGTCCTGATCGTAGACTTCCGAATGCTGCAGTCGATTATGCAATTCGATCTACTGCAAACCATGATGTCGAATTAACCTTGCTTTTGCCTCGACGCTCATATTCGCGATGGTTAGGCCAAATCCTGCATGATCAAACAGCTGAAACTATTGCCGCCCCAATCTCACAATTAGAGCGCGTTGTTGCGACGATTATTCCCTTCGATGTTGAGAGGATTTTAGAGACTGGCACGCGCGGTAAGACTGATGTTAATTTAGTAGAACCTCAAGTTAAAGCTAAGAAGGTGGTACTGCCTAAGGTTGTTTCACCTGACACTGCTCCGATTAGTCATTACAGTGAAAATGTATTTCCGATAGCCGATGCTACTTGGCGAAAGCGCGCACATGTCTGCGGCAAAGTAACTTCTATTACAACTGCGCCATCTGGTGGAGCGCCAATGGTAGATGTTGAAATTTGGGATACAACTGGCGGAATCACTCTGCAATTCTTAGGGCGACGTGAAATTGCTGGCCTAGAAGTTGGTTCTACTATTTGCGCCGAAGGTATGGTTGGTGAGCGCGAAGGATCTTTAACAATTTTAAATCCTTCTTATGAGATTGTTATTTAATTACTTTCTAATAAATAATAAGCGAGCAACTACTAGGCCTATCGGCAGGCCAATTAATTGTGCAATCATGTAAATCCATGCCGAGTGAAGTGTTATGCCTGCGAAGGTATCGCTCCAAATTCGAGCAAAGGTAACTGCAGGATTAGCAAATACAAATGATGATGTCGCATAGAAGGCAGTTGTTATCCAGGCTGGAACTAAATATGGCACAAGCTTGATTCGATTCTGATCATGAAGTAGATGAATAATAAAAATCAAACCTGCAGTAGCAAAAATCTCACTCAAGAAAAGATTGTTCGCCGTGCGCTCTTGGTGTGATTGAAAAATTGCTGGCTTATCAAACATAAGATTTGCAAAGACGGTTCCGCTAAAACCTCCTGCAAATTGAGCAATGATGTAGCCGACTGAACTCTTGCCATCGATTCGCCCTTTGAAGAGTTCACCTAGCGTTACAACTGGATTTAAGTGAGGGCCACTAATCGGCCCGAATAGGGTAATAATTAGATAAAGCATAGAAACTATTGAGATTGCATTTATTGTGAGTTGAAGGCCAACGTCATCGGTTAGGTTCGTGGCCATAATCCCTGAACCAATCACTGATATCAGCAAGAGGGCTGTTGCTAGATATTCAGCGAAGATTTTTTGTAGTTTCACATGGCGTAATTTAGTGGGAAGATATGGGGCATTGCCGCCAATCTAGGATAAGCGGCGCTGAAGCCCGGAAAAGAGCGCGGAAAGGGAGAGCCCAACAATGTCATTGGCATTTAAGAGCTTTGCAATCTCTGACCTTGGCCTGCATCGCGATGGGAATGAAGATGCTGGGCTGGCTTCAGCAACTCTGGTTGCGGTGGCAGATGGAATGGGTGGGCATGCTGGCGGCGAGGTTGCGTCAAAGATTGCAATCATGGCGCTGCGAGAGCGACAAGACAATGCAGTCAAGAGCGATGAAACTTTGCTAGATATAACTACTGCTATTGATCAGAGAATCTCTGAAAAATCTAAAGAATCACCAGAGCTCTCTGGAATGGGAACTACCTTGACCGCGCTGCATTTACTTGGTGAGAGTGTTGAGCTTCTCCATGTTGGTGATTCAAGGTGCTATGCGTATTCTGGTGGAAAGTTAACACAGTTAAGTTATGACCATACTGTTATGCAAGAGTTGATCGATCAAGGTCGCCTCACACCAAGTGAAGCACTTAACCATCCACAGCGATCTCTATTAACACAGGCACTCATGGGAGATTCAGGGATTGAGACCGTCTTGAAAGAATTTCCGGTAAAGATTGGTGACCAATTTTTACTTTGCAGCGATGGCCTAAGTTCAGTCCTCTCTGATTTGCAAATAAGTAAAATTTTGAAGAAGCACTCAGGTCAAAAACTTTTAGAGACACTAGTTGAAGAAGTTAAAGCTAAAGGCGCGCCCGACAATGTGACGATTATTTTGGCCGAAGTTGTTACGCAAGATGCTGCCAGTGATGCGCAATTACAAGCACAATTAATTGGGGCGGCCAATGTCTAAAGTCTTTGGAAACCGCTATGAGATTGGCCAGATGATTGGCACCGGTGGAATGGCTGATGTTTATATTGGTGAGGATAAGCGCCTTGCTAGAAAGGTTGCGGTAAAAGTTCTACGAAGTGACTTAGCCCGCGACCCATCGTTTCTCGCTCGCTTCCGTAAGGAGGCGCTAGCTGCTGCGGGCTTAAATCACGCTGGAATTGTTGCGGTTTATGACTCTGGCGAGGAAGGCCTTAATTCATACATTGTTATGGAGTTAGTAAATGGCCACACCCTTCGCGAAGAAATTCAAAATCCTGAGGGAATCACAGTTGATAGATCTCTGGAAATTATTGAAGGTGTACTGATTGCTCTCGCTTATTCGCATGAGAATGGGATTGTTCATCGCGATATAAAGCCCGGGAATATTATGTTTACCGATAATGGTGATGTAAAAGTTATGGACTTTGGTATCGCCCGCGCCATGGATGATATTGGTGCGACGATGACAAGTACTTGGAATGTTGTTGGTACTGCGCAATATCTATCACCCGAGCAAGCTACTGGTGAAACTGCAGATCACCGAAGCGATATCTACTCTGTTGGATGCCTGCTCTATGAATTAGTTACGGGCCAGCCACCCTTTACTGGCGATACACCTGTGGCGATTGCCTACCAACATGTATCAACAGAATTCGAACTACCGACGTCGATAAATCCTAATTTGGATGAGAATATTGACAAGATTATTACGGTGGCAATGGCTAAGAGCGCTAACGATAGATATCAGAGCGCAGAACTTATGTTGGCCGATATTAGAAGAGCGATGCGTGGGATAGATGTGACAACAAAGATTCGCCGGATTATTCCGCGGCGAAATTATTTGGTTTTGGGTGGGGCAGTTGCCGCGCTAATAACGATAATTTTACTTGGGCTTACCTCTTTTAATTCTCAGGCCCCGGTCCAATCTATGCAGATCCCAAATGTCGTTGGCCTTACTCAAAGTGCTGCCGAAGAATTATTGAAGGGTTACACAATTAATTTGCAGCGGGCGCAAGATTCAAGAATTCCCCTGAATCGAGTCTCATCTCAGCTACCACTTGCTGCATCACGCGCTCCAAAGGGAAGCAGTATTACTTTAACTATTTCTGATGGCCCTGGTGATACGACTGTGCCAACGACGATAGTTGGGCTAAGTCTTGAAGAGGCCCGAAGCGCCCTATCTGCAGCTGGTTTATTGATCACTAAAATCGTTCCGGTTGATTCAAATTCAAGAACCGGCATAGTTCTAAAAATTACTCCAGATGCTGGTTCAATAATCAAAGCTGGCGGCGGTGTTCTCTTAGAAATTGCAAGCGGTAGTTTAAAGATTCCGAGTTTAATTAATTTATCTGGCATAGAGGCCCAGACTATTTTGACTCAGGCCGGCTTCTTGGTTCGCGAGATAATTGCATACGATGAGACTGTAGAACTTGGTGTTGTCCTTGCGCAGGCACCGAGCGCTGGAACAACTCAGATTATTGGTTCAGATGTAACAATCACAGTTAATAGGGCGCCTTAATGTTTGTTTAGATAAGAGCTGACAAACCATTAGCACGTTTGCGAGCGCCGGTATCTCCACAGATTTCTAACCAGTTTGCTAGAAGTTCATAACCATACTCTGTAAGTACTGCTTCGGGATGAAATTGCACACCGTAGATTTTTAGCTTCTTGTGCGCTATACCCATGATCGTCCCATCTTCACTTGTCGCCGAGATTTCTAGCTCTTCTGTTACTGAATCCGCTTCGATTGCCAGAGAGTGATATCTAGTCGCGCTAAAACTATTTGGTAAATTGGCAAATACATTCTTGCTGTTGTTATTAATTACTGAGGTTCGCCCATGAATAAGTTCTGGCGCAGCTGAAGTTCTGGCACCAAAGGCAAGTCCAATAACTTGAAGTCCTAAACAGATGCCAAGTACTGGAATATTTTGAGCCGCGCAAAATTCGACTAATGATGCGCTCGCACCTGCCTCCTCTGGCCGTCCTGGTCCAGGCGAGATTAGGACTCCGGCAAAATTCTTGGCCATTGCCACTTCAAATTCTCTGTTGCCAAGTACGGTGGTTTTCGCGCCGAGTTCATTCAAATATTGGACGATATTAAAGACGAACGAATCACGATTATCGATGACTAGAATTTCTAGACCAGAGCTATTCATGTGGCAATTGTGGTGTAATCTCTGCCCATGCCTAAGTCACCATTGCGCAAAAAAGAGAAGGCCTATAT
>ERZ889217.586-NODE-586-length-21323-cov-12.674535_pt1 | contig 21323 bp, 18 predicted proteins | sample MGYA00521098_ERZ889217 | MGnify/ENA primary metagenome ERZ889217 (study PRJEB32303, sample SAMEA104408613) | aquatic metagenome | biome: Brackish water; feature: Pelagic; material: water | place: Baltic Sea | collected 2014-06-10T22:04:00 | depth 2,362 m ... | reverse complement strand
ATGGAGGGAGGGGGTTGCTCACGGCCGTGACCGGCACCGTGATGGTCGCGCTCTACGCGGCGCTTATTCCTGAGGATGTTGGGAATGCTACTCTTGAACAACGAACAGCAGCCATTCGCCAGGTCATTTTCTGGTTTGCTGGCATGACCTGCGCGTCGGCAGTTCTGGTCTGGTTTGTCTTGCCAAAGCGCGAGCGAAGAGAGCAGTCGAGCTTTTCAAGCTTTAATGTCCGAGGCGTGCTGCATGTTTTTAAAATGCCAACGGTATGGCTTCAGTCATTAATTATCATATGCGCCTATGTCGGGTTTAAAGCTACCGATGACTTTTCCTTGTATGCCAGCGAAGTTCTGGGTTTGGACGAGGTCGAAGCTGCCAAGGTTGGCACGGTCTCCTTGTGGGTGCGGCCCGCTGCCGCAATCGCTGCCGGATACCTTGCCGACCGGACGAGCGCGGGATTGATGACGATCGTGAGTTTTGCGCTCCTTGCGACCGGAAGCCTCGTGCTCGGCTTGGGCACGATTCAATCTGGAATGCTTGGATTCTACCTCATGACAATCATCTGTGCGAGTCTTGGGATATTCGCGTTGCGCGGTCTCTACTTTGCTATCATGAAGGAAGGGAATGTTCCTGTCGCGTTTACCGGCAGCGCAGTCGGTCTTGTATCCGTCATAGGCTACACTCCCGATGTCTTTATGGGGCCTGTCATGGGGTATTTGCTGGATAGCTCTCCCGGGCCGTTGGGCCATCAACACGTATTTCTAGTGGTCTTTGGATTCGCAATTATTGGTTTGGGAGCGAGCATGCTTTTTAGCCATATCACCCGCAAAATCAGAATGCATAACAAGGCAGTGGACTCAACGCGCTACCGCGCGTGAGTCACCTTTGACGTTCGACAAAAAAAAATCGCCTTCCCGCAATTTCAGGGTAAAATTCCTACATGACCACTCAAGAGATCAGGACCCTACCGATCGACGAGAAAGTTCGGATTATGGCGGCGATTTGGGAAGATATGCGTGATCACTATGAGGACGCGCCAATTTCCCAAGATGTCATCGATTTATTGAAGGAGCGCCGATCACGGATTAACCGTGGCGAAGCCCAACTTCTCGATTGGGACAAAGTGAAGTTCGCAATCGGACGCGGATGAAGAAAATCCTCATTTCAGAGGATGCCATCGGCGACCTCAATGACGGTTTCCTATTTTACGAGGCTCAAGATTTCGGACTTGGCGATTACTTTACCGCGTGTCTGCGTGCTGACATTGAAGGACTGAAAGTTACAGCAGGCCTTCACAGAGAGATTCATGGATTTCACAGGCTTTTGAGCAGAGTATTTCCTCATGGAATTTTCTACACCTCGCAAGCCGAGGAAGATACAATCTTGGCAGTAAGCGATCTCCGACGAAACCCTGACTGGATAACCAGTCGACTGAACCAAAGATAAGACGAACAATGCGATCCACCGAACGCTTACCCGTGCCACAACCTACCTTCCAGTCGGTGGATGTTTCAGTTTTTCCCTCTATGAAAAAATTGGCACGAGAACTGCAGTATACCCCTCGCCGCATGGAAAAATGCTAAAAAAGAAACAAATCGCACCCTCGAGCGGCTTGAGGGTGCTCAAAAAAACACACCAAACACAGAATGGCTAAATACAAACTCGAATACATCTGGCTCGACGGCTACGAGCCCGTCCGCAACCTTCGCAGCAAGACCCAGCTCAAAGACTTCGCTTCGTTCCCCAAGCTTGAAGCCCTTCCTAAGTGGGGATTTGACGGCAGCTCCACTCAACAAGCCCCCGGCGGCAGCTCTGATTGCGTGCTCGTGCCCGTGGCCGTCTACCCTGACAGCACCCGCAAAAATGGCGCGCTCGTCATGTGCGAAGTTTACAATCCCGACGGCACACCCCACCCATCGAATGACCGCGCCACCATTTTGGATGATCCCAATGCCTGGTTCGGCTTCGAGCAGGAGTATTTCTTTTATCAAGACGGACGCCCCCTCGGCTTCCCGGAAAATGGATACCCCGCTCCACAAGGATCTTACTACACTGGAGTCGGTTACAAAAATGTTGGCGACATCGCCCGCCAGATCGTTGAGGAGCACCTCGACATCTGCCTCGACGCCGGCATCAACCATGAAGGCATCAACGCCGAGGTCGCCAAGGGCCAATGGGAATTTCAAATCTTCGGCAAAGGTTCCAAGCGCGCCGCTGACGAGGTCTGGGTCGCCCGCTACATCCTCCAGCGCCTTTGTGAAAAATACGGCATTGATATCGAATACCACTGCAAACCGCTCGGCAATACCGACTGGAATGGCTCGGGCATGCACGCCAATTTCTCCACGAAATACATGCGCGAAGTCGGCGGCAAGGACTACTTCGACAAGCTCATGGCGGCGTTCGACAAATACAAAAACGAACACATCGCCGTGTATGGTCCCGACAACCACATGCGCCTGACCGGTCTCCACGAAACCCAGAGCATCGACAAATTCTCCTGGGGCGTCGCAGACCGAGGTGCCTCGATCCGTGTTCCGCACAGCTTCAAGAACAACGGCTGGAAAGGCTACTTGGAGGATCGCCGTCCGAACTCCCAAGGAAACCCCTACCAAATCGCCAGCCGCATCCTTCAGACGATCACCTCGGTTCCGACCGGCAAGGCGCCCGCCAAGAAGGGCAAATAACCAACCATTCACTCAACAAAAACGCCGTCCGAGACCCGGACGGCGTTTTTTTATTTCGAAATACTTCGGCGGAGCTACGAGCAACCCCGCTCGAGCGCAACAAAGCGGCGGTTTGGATTCGTTATTCTGGATGCCCTTACTGGCCGATTTCTTTAACCCAATTCCCAGCCGAGGTCAGATCGCTGCCCGCGCCGGAAAGCGCGCCGCCGACCGTGCCGCATCCGGACAGAGAGAGTCCAACCAATGCGAGAAAAAGAAGGGTGATTTTTATCATCATGATTTTTTAAAAATCAGAAGCCGAACGGGGCTGCAAGGCGTTTCTGTTTGCAGGCCGACACCCGCCCGACTCTTTCCAGGAAATCCTCACTCCCAAAAGCTCGTCTTCATCTCCACCGCTTTCGCGAGTTTTTCCAAATACTCGCTGCGAGGGATTTCGCAGGCCCCAAATTTTTCGAGGTGGGGCGTGACCCATTGCGTATCAAGAAGCGTGAAGCTCCGCCCGCGCAGGCGCGCGACCAAACTCGCCAGGGCCACTTTCGATGCCCCGGGCATGCGACTGAACATCGACTCGCCGCAAAACGCCGCCCCGATCGCCACACCATAAAGCCCACCAGCCAACTCGCCATCCCGCCAGACCTCGACCGAATGGGCATGGCCGAGGTGGTGAAGTTCCGCGTAACTCCCAAAAATGGTTTCGTCGATCCAGGTTTCGTCCCGCTCCGCGCACCCAAGAACCACCTCCTCAAACGCCGCATTCACCGTCACCTTCCAAGCGGGGTCGCTCAGGGTTTTTCGGGAGCCATGGGGAACGCGGAATTTCTCAAGTGGAATCACTCCGCGCGGGTCGGGCGAGAAGAGCCGCAGCTCGCCATCCATCGCCATCGGGAAAACCCCGCGACGATAGAAATCCAGCAGGATATCGGGCGGAATGATGGTTGCCATGGCGACTCGATTCATTATTCTCCGCCGCGATGAAAGGCGTGATCTTTTTTTGTATGTTAGGGCTTCTCGGGCTTCTTTCGGGATGCGCAATTTCCGAGCAATCGGTCGAAGATGTCGGCACTCGGTTCGAGGAGGGAATCCAAGGCCGCGGCCAGATCGTCCCGAACAACCCGCTCTCCGACGACTTCGGCCCAGACTTCAACTAAGCGCCGCCCATCATGCCATCACAGCCCGCTGAGGAAAAAATCCTCATTCTCGATTTCGGTTCCCAATACACCCAGGTCATTGCCCGCCGCGTTCGCGAGTGCCGCGTCTACTCCGAAATCCTCCCCTTCCGGACCAAAGCCTCACAAGTCGCCAAGCTGAAACCCTCCGGCATCATTCTCTCGGGCGGCCCGGCCAGCGTTTATGCGGCCAAAGCTCCGCAGGTGGATAAAAAAATCTACGACCTTGGCATCCCCGTTCTCGGAATTTGCTACGGCATGCAACTCATCGCGCACGGCCTAGGCGGCAAGGTCGAGCGCTCCACCGCCCGCGAATACGGCCCTGGAAAACTCAAGGGCGATCCCAAGTGCGCGCTGTTCGACAAACTTCCTGCGACCCTCGAAGTCTGGAACAGCCATGGCGACAAGATCACCAAACTCCCCGCCGGCTTCCGCCCTCTCGGCAAAACTGAGAACTCCCCGCACGCCGTGATCGGCGACACCAAGCGCCACATCTACGGGCTGCAATTCCATCCCGAAGTCGTCCACACCCCTCGCGGCAAGGAAATCCTCGCGAATTTCGTGCACCGCATCTGCGGCTGCAAATCGAACTGGACGATGGAATCTTTCATCGACCGCACCTGCCGCGAGATTCGCGAGCAAGTCGGCGACGGCCGCGTGATCCTCGGCCTCAGCGGCGGTGTCGATTCCTCCGTCGCCGCTGTCCTCCTGCACAAAGCCATCGGCGACCGCCTTACCTGCATTTTTGTAAACAACGGACTCCTCCGCGCCAACGAAGCGGCAGCGGTGGAAAAACTTTTCTCACGAGAGTTCCGCATCCGGATGAAAACGGTGAACGCGTCCGAGCAGTTCCTCAAAAAACTCAAAGGCGTCACCGACCCCGAACGCAAGCGCAAGATTATCGGGAACGAGTTCATCAAGGTTTTCGAAGCCGCCGCGCGCGACCTCAAAAAATCTGACCCGGGCAACTACCGCTTCCTTGCTCAAGGCACGCTTTACCCCGATGTGATCGAGAGCGTTTCCATCTCCGGCAACCCAGCCGCGCTCATCAAGAGCCACCACAATGTCGGCGGCCTGCCCGAGCGCATGAAATTCGAACTCGTCGAGCCGCTCCGCCAACTTTTCAAAGACGAAGTCCGCCAAGTCGGTGAAGAACTCGGGCTCTCGAAAGAAATCGTCCACCGCCAGCCGTTCCCCGGACCCGGCCTCGCCGTCCGCGTGATTGGCGAGATCACCGCTGAGCGCCTCCGCATCGTGCGTGAGGCCGATGCCATCGTGCTCGAAGAAATGAAAGCCTCGGGCTGGTATTACAAAGTCTGGCAATCCTTCGCCGTCCTGCTCCCCGTGCGCAGCGTCGGCGTAATGGGCGATGAGCGCACTTACGACTACACGATTGCGCTGCGAATGGTGAACAGCCACGACGGCATGACCGCCGACTGGGTGCGCCTCCCACACGAACTCCTCGCCAAAATCTCGACCCGCATCATCAACGAAGTCAAAGGCGCCAACCGCGTCTGCTACGACATCTCCAGCAAGCCGCCTGCCACGATTGAGTGGGAGTAGAGATCCTCAGTGGATTTCGATTTGGCCAGCGTTGAGGGGGAGGATGTGGCGGAGGCCTTCGATGAGGAATTCCTCGACGGCGGCACCGTTGCTTTGAAGGAGACGGATGGAGTCGGGGGATTTTCCTCGGTGAATGACGGCGCGCTGGACGCCGGGTTGGTCACTCACGAGGAGCAATGGCAGACCGTCCTCAGTCACGAGACGCGTTCCGTTGGCATCAATTGCTGCGCGGATCGTGATCGTTTCGCGCTCGCCGGTAAGAGGATTTTCCTCAAGTCGGAAGCGGAGCGAGTCGAGTTGGGGGGCGGTGCCGGCATCGGCGGTCACTTCGCCGTTTGAAAAACCAAACCGCTCGGATTGGCGGATGGTTTTTTCCCAATCGACCACCCATTCGCCCGACTCGTCGCGGGTGAGAGAGCGGAGGCGTTGAGTGCCGGGGAGTTCCTCGAGAACGACAAAGCCCGACTGGGTAGCGCGGATTTTTTTGGGCGCGGGATCGCCGGATTCGTAGGGGAGCGCACGGAGGATTTCGCCATTAAAATCCGCCTCGCCGACCACTGGCGGTTGGGTGGAATCCGAACTGTTGCCGACAAACCAGAAGGACTCGCCATTGACGAGAGAGACCGATTCCACACGCGCGGGCAGGTCGATTTTTCGGGGGGTCGTGCCATTTTGCGAAATCCAAACTCCGTCGGCGCTCGCCCCGAGAATCGTGTCGCCAAACGCGTCGATCGAATGGAAAGCCTCAGCCGGTTGGCCAGAAAGCTCGGTGAGCTTTTGTCGGGCGGGTCCGGTTTGGTCAACGGGTGGAGATTTTTCTACCGCGAGCGTGCCGTCTTGGATGGAGGCGCGAATGAAGACGGAGTCGGTGGGAGTTTTTGCGGTGAGCAGGATGTCGCCGCCGTCCAAAACCTCGAAGTCTTCGATCTTCGAAATGGGCGGCATGCCGGATTCGGAAATCCAGTCGTTGAAGTGGAACGCCTCGCCTGAAACCGCGACCTCGCCAATCTGGTAGCCGCGGATGTGGTAGATGCCGGGCGAAACTTTTTTCCCGGAGTCGTCGAGGCCATCCCAGTGCGAGATAAAGCCGTTGAGGCCGACTTGGAATTTCTCCTCGTCGTAGAGCGCGTGAAGGGTCCGAACGAGGTGGCCGTTTTTGTCGAAGACGCCGAGCGTGATCCGGCCGGTTGCAGGAACCGCAAAGACAAACTCGTTCTGCGCCGGTGCACCAAAGGCCAGGCCGAGTGAGAGCAGAAAGAGAAAAATCGAAAGGAGCCTCACAGGTAGTGCTTCCAGTTCACATTCGGGAAGAGGTTGTCGCGCTCCTCGCAGGCGGTGAGCAGGTCCTCGTCTGGCGGGCCGGATTGGAGCATTTCCCAGAGCCGAGTGAAGCGCAGTAGATGATCGTTTGTGCGGCGCGTGGCGTAGTCGACTGCCGTGCCGGTTTTCATCAGGAAAGCCCAGTCGCTGGATTGGGCGAGGAGGAGTTCGCGCGCGAGTTGTTTCAGCGTCCGGTCGATAAATGCCGAGCGCGTCTTGGCGTGCTGGCGGGCGGCTTCGGTCATGCGGCGCGCGGCCGTGTGGAGGTGCGGATAGATCCAGGAATTGCAGTGGTCGAGCCAGACTTCGGAGTAGCCTTTGTTTCCCCAACTCGATGGAGACGGGCAGAGCATCTGCTGCGTGGGATTTTCGTGAAGGTAAATGCTGGGAGTGGTGAGGCGAAATGTCTTCTGGTCATAGGCCGCCTTGCGCAGAAAGAGGTCGAGAAACTCCGGGCCTTCATACCACCAGTGGCCGAACAGCTCAGCGTCGAACGGGCTGAGCACGATGGGTTCGACGGGGAGATTTTGGCGGAGGTGGTCGATTTGGCCGATGCGGGCATTCAGGAAATCCCCCGCGTGGTGGTCTGCGGCAGCCATAGCCCAGGCGCGGTTGTAGATCTCCTTGTGGGGCGAGCCAGTGATGCGGTGGTATTTGATTCCGGTATTTCGGCGGTGGCCGGTGGCGGGAAGGACCGTGCGGAGGTAGTCCTCGGGCAAATCCATGCCGATATCGCGGTAGAAATCCCGGTAGGCGGGATCGCCCGGATAACCCTCTCGCGCACTCCAGACCTGCTTGCTCGACTCGCGGTCGCGACCAAAAACCGCCGGCCCGGAGGGCGTGAAATACGGCGCGTAAATCGCGAAGCGCGGCCTCGGCTCGCCATACATGAGGCCGTGCGCATCGACCACGAACCACCGGATGTTTGCCTCCTGTAAAATCGCGTCGATTTGCGGCACATACCCGCACTCCGGCAGCCAGATTCCGGCGGGATCGACTCCGAAGCACTCGCGGTGCGAATCGCGGCCCATGAGAATTTGGGCGCGCATCGCCTCGGGCACGACTTCCATCAAGGGCAGAAAGCCATGCGTGGCGGCGCAGGTGATAATCTCGAGGATGCCGTCTTTTTGGAGCTGGGCAAAAGTGCCGACGATGTCGCGGCGGATTTCGTCGCGGTAGAAACGCAGCGCCTCGCTGAATGAAGCTTGGTAATGCCGGGCGATGTGCTGGAGTGCCTCGTCGCGGGAGGTGCGGTCCACTTCCATCGCGGCGAGTTCGCATCCCCGCTCGAGGTATCGCTCGGCGCGGCTTTGCAGGAGGGGATCGCGCAGCATCGCGCAAAGAGTGGGCGTGAGCGTGAAAGTGATCTTCGCGGGAACCTTGTCCGCGACCATGCGGCGCAGGATTTTTAGCAGGGGGATGTAGCACTCTGTGATGGCCTCGAAGAGCCAGTCCTCTTCGAGAAACTCCTCGTGCTCGGGATGGCGCACCCAAGGGAGATGGGCGTGGAGGAGGAGGGCAAGCGAACCTTGGCGCATAAACGGGGAAAAGACTTACGACGAGGCAGGGTCCGCGACAAGCGCGCAGAACCCTACCGCACCCAGCCGGGCCAAACCTTCATAGCCGCCAACGCCCGCCCGCGATGGCTGAGGCTGTTTTTGGTGTCTGCGGAAAGTTCGGCGAATGTCTCGGAAAATCCCTCAGGCACAAAAAGCGGATCATAACCAAATCCTCCCGCACCTTTTTCACTCCCGATGATCGCGCCTTCCACCGACCCACTGAAGTGCGCCAAAACCTCGCCACCCCGCGCCAGCGCGATGACGCAGCGAAACCGCGCGGCGCGTTGATTGGAGGGAACGCCTGCAAGTTTTTCCAAAAGCAGGGCACGGTTTGAGGCATCGGTTGCACCCTCGCCGGAAAACCTCGCCGAGCGCACCCCGGGGGCACCGCCCAATGCATCGACCTCGAGCCCCGAGTCGTCCGCCAGCACCCAACCGCCGAAATGCGCGGAAGCCGCGAGGGCTTTGAGCGCGGCGTTTTCCTCGAAAGTCTCACCGGTCTCCTCCACCTCGCCGAGCGCGGGCACGCACGAGAGATCGAGCAACTCGAAGGCGAGGCCGAGGATTTGGCGGATCTCGACGAGTTTGTGGGCGTTCCGAGTCGAGACGAGCACCGCGTATGGATTTGCAGGGGCGTGTGGTTCCAGCATAGGCTTCGCCCCTTTTACGATGTCTACGCAGCGCAAGCAATTTCCCTTCTCGGAGTTCGAACCCAAGTGGCAACAACAGTGGATCGAGGGCGGTGCCTTCCGCGCCAAAAACCCGGGCGACGCCCGTTTCGACGCCACCAAGCCGAAATTCTACATCCTCGACATGTTCCCCTACCCGAGCGGCGACGGCCTCCATGTCGGCCATGTCGAGGGCTACACCGCGACGGATATTCTCGCGCGCTTTCACCGCATGCGCGGATTCAATGTGCTCCACCCAATGGGTTGGGATGCCTTCGGCCTACCGGCGGAACAATACGCGATCAAAACCGGCCAGCATCCGCGCGTCACCACCGCCCGCAACATCGAGAATTTCCGCCGCCAACTCCAATCGGTCGGCTTCAGCTATGATTGGGACCGCGAGGTCAGCACCACAGACCCCGAATACTTCCGATGGACGCAGTGGATTTTCCTCCAGCTCTACAATTCGTGGTTCAATCCGGCCTCGAAAAAAGCCGAGCCGATTTCGAGCTACACCGGCGCGGACCCCGACTCGGTGCGCCTCGCGTATGTCGCCGAGATGCCAGTGAATTGGTGTCCGCAACTCGGCACCGTGCTCGCGAACGAGGAGGTGGTGGACGGCAAGAGCGAGGTGGGAGGATTTCCCGTCGAACGCCGCCCGCTCCGCCAGTGGATGCTCCGCATCACGGCATTCGCCGACCGCTTGATTGAAGGACTCGACGGCCTCGACTGGCCCGAGGGAATCAAACTTCTCCAGAGAAATTGGATCGGCCGCAGCGAAGGTGCCTCGGTGAAATTCCGAGAGGAAAAATCCGGCGCTGAGATCGAGGTTTTCACCACCCGGCCCGACACGCTTTTCGGCGCGACTTACATGATCCTCTCTCCCGAGCATCCGCTGGTTTCAACAATCACAACCGCCGAGCAAAAGGAAGCCGTCGAAAAATACCGCGCCGCTGTCGCCTCGAAGAGCGACCTCGATCGCACAGAACTCAACAAAGAAAAAACCGGCGTCTTCACCGGCGCGCACGCGATCAATCCGGTCAACGGCGAGCGCATTCCGATCTGGATCGCCGACTATGTGCTCATGGGCTACGGCACCGGCGCGATCATGGCCGTTCCTGCGCATGACGAGCGCGATTTCGAGTTTGCCCAGAAATTCTCGCTGCCCGTTCGTGAAGTCGTGCGTCCTGCAGAGCCTTGTGAAGGCTGCTTCTCCGGCGAGGGCGTGGCGGTGAATTCCTCGTTCCTCGATGGGCTCCCGACTGCCGAGGCGAAGCGCCAGATCACTGCATGGCTGGAGGAAAAATCCCTCGGTCGCGGCACCGTGAATTTCAAACTCCGCGACTGGCTTTTTTCCCGTCAGCGCTATTGGGGCGAGCCATTCCCGATCGTGTGGGAGAACGGCAAACACCGCGCGATTTCCGAGAGCGAACTCCCGCTCGTCCAGCCGGACATGGAGGATTTCAAGCCGACAGGAACGCCCGAGCCTCCCCTCTCGAAGGCCCACGAGTGGGTGCGTTACTCTGAAACCGCCAAACGCGAGACGAACACCATGCCGCAATGGGCCGGCTCGTGCTGGTATTACCTGCGCTTCTGCGACGCGAGAAATTCGGAACGATTCATTGGCAAGCCAGCGGATGAATATTGGATGGGCAAAAACGCCAAGCCCGGCGGCGTGGATCTCTACATCGGAGGCACGGAGCACGCGGTGCTGCATCTGCTTTACGCGAGGTTTTGGCACAAAGTCCTCTTCGACCTCAGCCATCTCACCACGCCGGAGCCGTTCCAACGCCTCGTGAATCAAGGCATGATCCTCGGCCCCGACGGACAAAAAATGTCCAAGAGCCGAGGCAATGTCGTCACGCCTGACAGCGTCATCGCCGAATACGGCGCCGACTCGCTGCGTCTCTACGAAATGTTCATGGGCCCGCTCGAGCAGATGAAGCCCTGGAGCATGAAGGGCGTCGAGGGCGTTTACCGTTTCCTCGGCCGCGTCTGGCGGCTCGCGATGGAGGAGAATCAAGAGGGCGACTGGGTTTTGTCCAAGGACCTTCAGGAAATCCCGCTGACCTCGCAGCAACTCCGCCTAGCTCATGCGACGATCAAAAAAGTCACCTCCGACATTGGCGAACTTGCCTTCAACACCGCGATCTCGCAGATGATGGTTTTCACCAACGAATTCGTGAACGCCACGCCGCGACCGCTTGAGGCTTTGCGCATTCTACTTCCGCTTCTCAGCCCCTTCGCGCCTCACCTCGCCGAGGAACTCTGGTGCAGGCTTGGTTTTTCTGGCCTGGCCTCGCAGCAGTCTTGGCCCATCCACGACGAGGCCCATTTGGTCGAAAACGAAATCGAACTGGTCGTGCAAGTGAATGGCAAGGTCCGCGAGCGCCTGCGCGTGCCGAAGGATTCTTCGAAAGAGCAAATCGAAAAGGCTGCGCTCGAGAGTCCCAAGGTCGCCGAATCGACGGTCGGGCTCCAGATCACCAAGGTCATCGTTGTGCCCGGGAAGCTCGTGAATATTGTGGTAAAATAATGCCCATGACCCGACTCCTTCCGCTCGCGCTCGCGCTCTGCCTTTCGGCATGGACGCACGCCGCGCCGATCGCCGAGAGCCTCGTCCGCATTGAAGCGGCCTCGCAAGAGCCGAACTACAAAACTCCTTGGAGTCCGGGCACCGTCGTTTCCGGTGTGGGGGCCGGATTTGTGATCGATGGTGACCGGATCATGACGAATGCCCATGTCGTGAGCAACGCGCGCTTCCTCACGGTGTCCAAGGAAGGCGATCCGAAGCCCTACACCGCCCGTGTGCTCCATGTGGCGCATGATTGCGATCTGGCCTTGCTCAAGGTCGACAAGGCCGAGTTTTTCAATGGCACCTCTCCGCTCGAATTCGGCGGACTGCCCGAGATCGAATCTGTTGTTTCCGTTTATGGCTACCCGATTGGCGGCAAGCGACTCTCCGTCACGCGTGGCATTGTCTCGCGCATCGATTTTCAAACCTACTCGCACTCTGGGGTTGATTCCCACCTCACGATCCAGATCGATGCCGCCATCAATCCCGGCAACAGCGGCGGCCCCGTAATGCAGGATGGCAAGGTCGTCGGCGTGGCCTTCCAAGGCTACTCGGGCGATGTCGCGCAGAATGTCGGCTACATGATTCCCGTGCCGGTGGTGGAGCGATTTCTCAAGGATGTGGAGGATGGAAAATACGACCGCTACATCGATCTCGCCATCAGCTATCAAAACCTCTTCAACCCCGCCGCGCGACGGGCGCTTGGTTTGGAAGACGACGACCGCGGCGTGATGGTCGGCGCGGTTTACGGCGGAGGCTCCTCGGATGGAATCCTCAAGGCGGGCGATGTGTTGCTCGAGATCGACGGATACCCGATCGCGAGCGACGGCTCGATCCGCCTCCAAAACGGCGTCGTGCCGCTCACCGAAATCGTCGAGAGAAAATTCCGGGGCGAGAAGGCGAAACTCGTCATCATTCGTGACAGGAAAAAACAAACCGTCGCCGTGCCACTCGATGACCCCTGGCCGTTCACACTGCAATCGAACGCCTATGACGAAAAGCCGCGCTATGTCATTTACGGCGGACTGGTTTTTCAACCGGTGGACCGCAATTTCCTCGCTACGCATGACCCTTCGAATCAGCGATTGAACTACTCTTTTGATTTCTTCGTGGAGGATGAGATCTATCGCGACCGCAAGGAGCTCGTTGTTTTGAGCAACATCCTTCCCGATCCCGTCAATGCCCACACAGGAGACTTCCGCTACTCGCTCATCAATGAAATCAACGGACGCCGAATCCAAACTCTCCAAGATGTCGCGCAGGCCTTCGCGAAGCCCGAGGAATATTATGTGATTAAAACTGCCGATGTCGGCCCCCCGATCGTTCTGGAACGCAAAGCTGTCCTCGCCTCTACCGAAAACATCCTTAAGCGCTACGGCATCGCCTCGGAGCAAAACCTCGAAAAATGAACCCCCTCCTTCGCCTCATAGCCTTTTGCATTTTGGCGCAAGCCGCCGTCCTTGGAGGAGCATTTCAGCCACGCTTTCAGCAGCAATCCCAGCCGACCCCGGTCCCCAGCCCTTCTCCAGCGACGAGTATCGAAACTCCCACACAAGTCACGACCCGCTCCATAATTCGTGTGAATTCCACGAACCAAGCCTACGACTATCAATCGCCGTGGCAGAAAAAACCATCTTACAGCCGCCGCGGCCTCGGTGTGTTGATCGGTGAGAACCGCATCCTTGTAACGGCTGATCTCGTGGCGAATTCCAATTTCATCGAACTCGAAAAGGCCGCCACCGGCGAAAAATCCACAGCGACCATCGAACGCATCAGCTACGAGTGCAATCTTGCGATCCTGCGCGCCACGAATCCGATATTCCTCTACGGCATGATTCCCCTGCCCCTCGAGGGCAAGGTTTCGATTGGTGACTCCGCGACCGTTCTTCAAATCGAGCCGAACGGCGAACTCGCGCGCACCCCTGGCCGCATCTCCTCGATTTCCGTTGCCCCCTACCCGCTTGAAAATCTCGGCCTGCTCGCCTTCAAGCTCAGCATCCCACTCCAACAGCGCGACGGCAGCTTCACCCTTCCCGCCGTGCGAGATGACAAGCTCGTCGGCCTCCTCATGCGCTACGACGCGCGAAACCAAACCGCCGACATCATTCCCATGCCGGTGATCTCGCGATTCCTTGATTCCGTGAAATTCCCGCGCCTCGGAGTTTCCTACTCTCCCCTGCGCGATCCCCAACTCCGCCGCTACATCGGGTTGAAAGAACCCGGCGGGATTTATGTCACGAAGATCTCCCCGAAAAGTTCCGCTGCTTCAGCAGGACTCCGCGAGGGCGATGTGATTCTTGCCGTGAACGGCCTCCCGCTCGATCAAGACGGAAACTACGAGGATGCCGAATACGGCCGGATTCTCTTCAGCCACATCAGCAGCACCCTCACAGCTCCGGGCGGCAAAGTGGTTTTGAAAATCCTTCGCAACACAAAAATCGAGGAGATCACTGTTAAGATCGAGCCGATGGATCGCTCCAACACCATCAGTCCATCGTTCATCGCCGATGCCGCGCCGCCCTATTTTATTCTAGGAGGGATGGTCTTTGTGGAACTCTCCCGCCCCTACCTCCAAGAGTGGGGAGTGGAGTGGACCAAAAACGCCCCGCAGCGCTTAGTGAACTACGACGCCTTTCAGGACGAACTTCCCACCGATCGCGGAAAAATCATCGTCCTCGCCCAAATCCTCCCCTCGCCCGATACGCTCGGCTACGACCACATCGACAATGTGGTGGTGAAGGAACTCAACGGCCGACCTATTAAAAGCATCGCCGACCTCGCTGAGGCCGCGAAGCATCCGGTCGAAGGCTTCCAGAAAATCGAACTCGAGGAAGACCCCAAATGGCTCTTCCTCGACGCCGCCTCCATCGAAGCAAACCGCGCGGAGTTGATAAAACACTACGCGCTCCCGGCGACGGAGAGATTGGATTCGGCGACTTCCGCCCTGCCATGAAGCTCCTCGTTGCGGCCCTGCTCTGCGCCGCGGCCCTCTTGCGAGCCGAAAAGCCGCTGGAGGAATTTCAAAAATGCGAATTGGTTTCCGCCGAGTGGGCTGATGGCGACAGCTTCCCGGTGCGCCTCCCTGATGGCCGCGAGATCACCGCCCGCCTCTACGGCGTCGATTGCATCGAACGACATGTGAAAACCGAATCTGTTGCCCGGCGCCTCCGCGACCAGCAGCGCTACTTCGGCATCGGCGGAGAAGATGCCGCAAAGGCCTCCAGCCTCGCTCGCGACTATGGACGCCATGCCGCCGACTTTACCGTGAAGGCTCTCGCCAAGCCTTTCACGATTCATACAGCCAACTCCGACGCCCGAGGCGGCGAATCCTCGAACCGAATCTATGTTTTTGTCAAAACCCACGACGGGCGAGATCTCGCAGAGCTTCTTGTTGAGGCCGGCTTGGCCCGCGCTTTTGGCGTAACCCGCGAGACTCCCGCCAAAATTTCTGCAAATGATTACCGTGACCTATTGCGCGATGCCGAACTCGTCGCGGCGGCCTCCAGCAAGGGCATTTGGGCCTCCACAGACTGGCAGAAAATTTCTTCCAGCCGCGCCGAGGCTCGCCGCGAAGCCGCCGAGCTTCTCAAGGTTCTTCAACCCCGGGTTCCCTCAGAAGGCATCGACCTGAACACCGCAAGCTCGGAGCAACTCGAAGCCCTGAACGGAATCGGACCCGCTCTCGCACAGAGAATCATCGCAGCCCGACCTTTCGGCTCCGTGAAGGATCTCGAACGCGTCAATGGCCTCGGGCCCGGCTTGATTTCGAAAATTTCCGGCAGCGTTCATGTCAACGCCGCCAAGAAAAAATCTCCCTAGCGCTTCGCAGGCACGCCGAGCACGACGCGGAAGCCGAAGCTCGTGAAACGCGAGGTCGGGTAGCCGAGGTCATTGCGGAACGAGGATTTCATTCGGTCGGCGTAGCCGTTGAACCACGACGCGCCGCGAAGAACGCGGCATTCATTCGCCCGGTCGTGGTAGTCGAGACACCACTCCCAGACATTGCCGCCAAGATCGAAAATCCCAAATGCATTCGCTGGGAAACTTCCGACCGGAGAGGTGAATTCAAAGCTGTCGATGCCGAGTTCCTGAGAGTAGTTGCCCACATCTTTTGGCGGTGGCCACTGGGTTCCCCATGGATATCCATCGAGTTGTCCGCTGCGTTGGTCGGGCCGGGCCCCTTCCTCTGCGGGAAGTCCCACCGCGGCACTCCACTCGAGATCGGAAGGTAGTCGGTAAACGAGGCCCTCGGGGAGTTTCCCGTTGGCCCGTTCACGCTCCGTCAGCCAATCACAGAAGTCGACCGCCTCTTTCCAGATGATATTCACGACGGGATGGTCAGAGCCGGAAGCCGGGGTCTGCGAGGGAACCTCCATGCCTTTCTCTTTTGCAAAGACGGCATAGTCCTGAACCCGTGTCGGCCAGATGCAAAAGAGCGTTTCAAAATGCGGCACCGGAACAAACGGCATGCCGAGGCTATTGACAAAGGGTGAGGTTTTCTTGGCTTCGCCAGGTGATTGGGCAGTCGGAGTGCTCATATGGAAGAAGTCGCGGTTTTTATCTGTTCCAAAAAACGCTGGCCAACCTTTTGTTCTCGTCCCGGGATGAGAATTCTTCGCGATCTTTGGTTTGCCATCCCCCCTGTGCCGGGAGTAGTAGTCACGGTCCCTCAGCCAGATCAACACTTCCCGCCATGAAATTTCCCATGTCACTCCGCCTCGCTCTTGGTGCCACCGTCCTGCTCCTCGCGGCCTGTTCCAGCGGCCCGCAAGTGAATTCCGCCGTGCTCTCGGCCGCGACCTCCCGGGGAGTAGCTCAAAGCACTGAGGAAAAAATGTCAAATGCCCGACCGCTGAATTTGGCCGACTTGGAAAATCTCGTTTCCAAAGGCGTCCCGTCACCAACGATCATTGCCTACCTCACCAGCATTCGCCAAACCTTCCGCTACTCGGCGGAGCAACTGGCCGACCTGCAATCCGTCGGTGCCGATCAGCAACTCCTCGCCTTCCTGCGCGAAACCGGTGGCTTTTACAATTCCTCCTCACCAGCCCGCACAGCGAGTCACTCGCAGGAACCCGCCGGCCAATACACGAACTCGCGCGGTTATCAAAACGAGCAACCTTTTGCCTACAACGAACCGGCCGTCGACGGCTTCTACGATTCCGCCTACGAGGAGTCGCTCTACAGCCCGTTTTCCTTCAACTAATCGGTTAACCAAGGACGCCTCGGGGTGACGGATCGCGCATTCCCGTGGCAACAGCGCCTGCCGTTCGCAGGCCTTCTGTTTTCAGCCATCGGCGGCATCTTGCTGGCCGCCTTCCTTCCGATCGACCCTCGGCCATGGCTTGCGGGGCTTGGAATTTCTCTTCTCGTCTGGGTGATCCGCCGGAAATCTGTTTGGATTTATCTCGCGGCCGGATGCGCCTTTGCCGCTCTGCAAGTCTGGCAAACACGCGAATCGCCCTCGGCATGCTTGGCTGAATTAGTCGGCAACGAACCGGCCGTAGCTACGGTGCAAGGCCGCGTGATTGGACACAGCGACGGGAACCCCGGAGCAAAAATCCGGTTTCTCATCGAGGTCGAGGAATTGGAACTCCGAGGCGAAACCCTCCAGCCAGCCTGCCGGATTTTAGTTTACGCCGCCGTGAAACCTCCGCTGTGGAATGACCGTGTAACAGCCTCGGGCAACCTCCGGCTCCTGCCCAGCGCGCGCAATCCGGGGCAATTCGACATGCGCGCCTACTTGGCTAGGCAGGGGGTGACTTGCGAGTTGATCGTCCCCTCCCCGGCCGACATCCATCTAGAAGCCGCCACCGGATTTTCCATTCCCCGCTTCGCCTCGACCTGCCGCCGCTGGATGGAGGCGACCTTGCGCGAAGGAATTTCAGGAGATCCACTCGTTTGCGAACTCCTCGCCGGCCTGGTGCTGGGCGCGACCTCCGAGATTCCCGAGCCCCTCCAAGACCAATTCCGCCAAACAGGAACTTTCCATATTTTTTCCGTGTCCGGCCTGCATGTCGGCATGATCGCCGTGATCCTCTGGCAACTGCTGCGCGCCTTCGCGGTGGACCGCCGTGCGTGCGTCCTTATCATCATCCCAGCGCTGTTTTTCTACTCACTCGTCACAGGCTGGAAACCCTCCAGCGTCCGGGCCGCAACGATGACCGCCATTTTCCTGCTGGGCATGATTTCCTCGCGTCAACCCGTGCCGCTGAATTCGCTATGTGCGGCGGCATTCCTCATTCTTGCCCAATCCACCAACGAACTCTTCAACCCCGGCTTTCAGCTTTCCGTCACGGTCGTGGCAGCCATTCTGGTTTTCTCTGCCCCGATTCAAAAGCGCCTCCGCGCGGGACTCCTGCCCGATCCATTCATCCCCACCGAACTCTGGAATTCCCTTCAAAAAGCCCGCCACCTGCTGGCCGGGGCCGTCTCGGGCCTGCTTGCCGTCTCGATCGCCGCATGGCTCGGATCGCTCCCTCTCATGCTCTGGTATTTTCAGCTCGTTTCTTTTTCAGCTCTTGTCACGAACCCCGTCATCGTTCCGCTGACCTTTGTGATCATGTCCACGGCCCTTCTGTCCTTGGGCTGCGGGATTTTCAGCTCGTTCCTCGCGGCGGTCTTTAACAACGCCAATCTCGCCCTCACCCAAATCATGCTCGCCATCATTCAAATGATCGCTCCATTGCCGGGTTCGTTCGTCATTCTGGGCCTGCCCCCGAGGGCGCCGCTCGAAGTTGTTGTTTTCGATTTTGGTGCCGGCGGCGCCTCGGCGATCCGAGGCGGTGGCAAATTAACCCTGCTGGATTGTGGCAACGCTTGGGATTATCAAAATACCATTCAGTCCTGGATGCGTGGGATTGGAAAACTCGCGCCCGACACGCTGATCCTCACCCATGGCGATGCGGAGCACATTGGCGGCGCGGCCTCCATCGCCGCAACAAACTCGCGAACGCGATTCATCGACTCTCCACTTTCCGACCGATCGCCCTTTCGGCAACGCCTCCAAAACGAACTCGCTGCCCGCTCCATCCCAAGATCAATCCACCAAGCAGGCGACAGCATCCGGATTTCAGAAACCGAAACGATCGAAATCCTCTATCCACCCGCGTCGCTACTTGAGACCCGGTCCAACAACAAGGCGATCATCGCGCTGCTGGCGAGCCCGTCTGCCCGAATCCTCTTCCTCTCGGATTCGGGGCCGGCCGCCTGGGAATCCCTTGGCCCCGCTCCTGCCGATATCGCTGTCGTCGGCCGACACCATTCCGGGATTTTGCCCGGCGCTGAGTTTCTTCAAAAAAACAACATCCGCGTCGTCATCTCTTCCGCTGCGGGCTTTCCAGACAACGAGCCAATGGATGAAAACTGGGCAACCATGCTACGCGAGCGCGGGATTGAACTTTTCCGTATGGACGAGTCCGGTGCCGTCCAAATCCTCGGTTCTCCAGGCGGCTTGGAAATCGAGGGATTTCTTGATGGCAAGAAATACTCCCCTCCGCGCTAGGCGATCACCACCGGTGTTCCCTCCGGCACGAGATCGAAAAGTTCGACCATGTCCTCGTTGCGCAAGCGCACGCATCCGTGGCTCGCAGGCGTTCCGACCAAATCCTCACGGTTCGTGCCATGGAAATAAATGTAGCGCTCGCGCGTGTTCGCGTTTTCGGGATCGAGCCCCTCAAGCCACAGAATCCGCGTCAGCACCCCATCGCTCTCGCCTCCAGGCTCTGCGAGTCGTCCGGTCGGTTGACGGCTTTTGAACTCCGCCCACAGCGGCGCCCCCGCCCCGATTTTCTCAGTCACCGCAAACCTACCCGTCGGCGTCTTGAAACTCCCAGGCTCAAATCCCAGACCGAACCGCGAGGTCGAAACCGGCCAGGTTTTCAGCGTTTCACCATTTTGAACCAAGCTGGCCGTCTGCGTGGCGACATCCACGCGCAATTCGTAATTCTCCCGATATTGCGGCGAGGCGGCGTTCCCTGTCATAGTTCCCGATTATGTCGAAATCGTATCGAGTCGCAATCGTCGGCGCGTCCGGAGCGGTCGGAGTGGAAATGCTCCGCGTCATGGAGCGCCGCAACTTTCCCGTCGCCAGCCTCCGCCTCCTCGCCTCACCCCGTTCGGCAGGCAAGTCGCTCGAGTTCCGAGGAGAGACCCATCAGATTGAACCCCTCACTCTCGACGCCTTTCGCGACATCGACATCGCTCTTTTCAGCGCCGGCGGCGGAATTTCCCGCGACTACGCCAAGGCCGCTGTCGATAGTGGCGCGGTTGTGGTCGACAACTCCTCGGCCTTCCGCATGGTGCCCGAGGTGCCACTCGTCGTTCCCGAAATCAACGGCGAGGATGTGAAAAACCACCGTGGCATCATCGCCAACCCGAATTGCACGACCGCGATCACCCTCATGGCCCTGCATCCATTGCACCGGGCTTTTGGCGTGAAGCGAGTCTTCGCCTCGACCTACCAAGCCGTCTCCGGAGCAGGTGCCCGCGCGATCAATGAACTCCGCGAACAAAGCGAAGCCGTGGCCCACCACAAACCCATCGAGAAGGAAATCTTCCCGCACCAGATCGCTTTCAATGTGATTCCCCAAGTCGATGCCTTCCTCGATACCGGCTACACCAAGGAGGAGATGAAAATGGAAAACGAGGGCCGGCGCATCATGCACCTTCCGTCGTTCCAAGCCTCCGTCACCTGCGTTCGCGTGCCGGTTTACCGTGCCCACTCCGTCGCGCTCAGCGCGGAGTTCGAGAGCCCTGTCACGATCGACGCCGCCCTCAAAGCCCTACAAGCCGCGCCCGGCCTGCAATATGTCTCGGACGGCTACCCGATGCCGCTCGACAGCGCCGGCCAAGACGACTGCTTCGCCGGACGCCTCCGCCGCGATTGCGCCATGGAAAACGGCCTCGCCCTCTGGGTTTGCGGAGACCAACTCCTCAAAGGCGCCGCCCTCAACGCCGTCCAAATCGCCGAGCTTTTGTAGACGCCTTGCGCGGTATTGAGGACATCTTCGATCGCTAGCGGGTGCAGCTTGAATCGGGCTGCACCCGCCCCCAAGTCCTGAACCGCGATCCATTATTCGTAAAAAAACAAGAGGCCCTCCCTCGCGGGAGAGCCTCTTTTTATCTGATATCGATCGAAGCCCCAGCTTAGCTGATGAGTCGAAGGATCGACTGGGTCGACATGTTGGCCTGGGCCAGCATCGCCGTGCCTGCTTGCTGCAGGATGTTGAAGCGGGCGAGTTGCGAGCTTTCTGCGGCCACATCCACATCGACGATGCGGCTGTTGGCGGCTTCCAGGTTGATCTTGTTGATCGACAGCATGTCTGCCGCGAAGGTCAACCGGCTTTGTTCCGCACCATTGTTGGCACGAATTGTTGCAAGGTTTTGAATAGCCGTTTGGATATAATCCACGGCGTCTTGGGCCCCCGTCGTGCTGGTGATGTCCATGTTGCTGGCAGACGCTGTGTCCGTGATGTCGAACACTACTTGATTCAAGTCTACCTGCGTGATTCCCACCGTTTGATCTCCATCGTGCGATGTGACAACCGTTAGGGTCGAATCGGCATCGAAAGCAACGCCAGTTCCATTTGCAGTGGCGCCCGTGCTGAACAGTTCAATGCCATTGAATTTCTCGGATAGCATCAAGTTCAACTGACCTTTGAGTTGGCTCAATTCTGTATTGTAGAGATCCAAATCCTCAGGGGCTTTGGTCACATCCGTAGCCAGCATCGCTAGCTCCGACATGCGGTTGAGAACCTTGTCGGCATTCTTGAGAACGCCGTCTTGGG
>ERZ889217.585-NODE-585-length-21343-cov-11.626409_pt1 | contig 21343 bp, 21 predicted proteins | sample MGYA00521098_ERZ889217 | MGnify/ENA primary metagenome ERZ889217 (study PRJEB32303, sample SAMEA104408613) | aquatic metagenome | biome: Brackish water; feature: Pelagic; material: water | place: Baltic Sea | collected 2014-06-10T22:04:00 | depth 2,362 m ... | reverse complement strand
GGTTTTTTTTCTACAAGATATGCGATGCCCAAAGTGCGGGACACTCGAAGACAAGGTTATTGATTCAAGGTTATCGAAGGATGGTGCAAACATTCGTCGTCGCCGGGAGTGTCTCTCGTGCGAGACTCGCTTCACCACTTATGAAGCCTTGGAACGCACAGAGTTGCGCGTTATTAAAAAGGATGGTCGCCATGAGATATTAGATCGCCAGAAGCTCCTTAACAGCATTTCCAAGGCCTGTGAGAAGCGACCAGTGGGGCTTGAGCAGATGGAGGGCGCAGTTGAGGATTTGCTTCAAGAATTGGAATCCCTTCAAGATCGGGAGGTGACCTCTAAGAAGCTCGGAGCCCTCATTATGGCAAAGCTACATGCATTGGATTCTGTTGCTTATGTGAGATATGCATCAGTCTATCGGCAGTTTCAGGAAGTTGGTGATTTTATTGAGGAGATCGAATCCCTAGGGCGCCGAGCGGTCACGCCGCCAAATCAAGCGGAGCTTTTCAAGGCGTGATTGCAATTCGAGACAATTTCCCTCTGGTAAGGTTCCAAGATGGAAGTGTGATGAATTATGACCGTAACTGGTTGAGTTCGGCTGTAGTTCGCGCGGCAGAGTCTGCGGGATACAAGAAATGGTGGCTGACAACCCATGTCACAGAGAGTGTCTCCAGTTTCCTGCAGCAGGAGTTCGATGAGAATATTGTTACTATTTCCCGGTTGGAAAAGGCCGTCCGCTCAGTTTTGAAGGTCATCGGGTATTCCGATGTGGCAAACTGCTTCCAAACTCTGCCGCCTCCGGTGAGGGTATCATTGTTTGATTTGGCCAAGCGCTCCGGAACTGGCTATGAATTGGTGTTTTTCGGGTTATTGCGCGAGCGATTGTCAGAAATTCTTTGCTCTCCCACTCAGTTGGTGGAATTCAGTGGGCTGCACGCCGGTGTCAAGCAGTTGAAAAACGCCAAGCACTGGAATCGCGATTGTTCGCGCCTTACCGATGAAATTGTCATTTTTATCCGTTCCGAAATTGCCGCCGCCAATCGGACTGCTCAACTCCAATTTCAGCTGACATGACACTGTTTGAAAAAATCATCGCCCGGCAAATCCCCGCCGACATTGTTCATGAGGATGAGCATTGCATCGCATTTCGCGATATCTCCCCCCAAGCCCCAGTGCACCTCTTGGTGGTGCCAAAAAAGCCAATTCCTCGCATCGGTGAGGCGATGATAGAGGATCAAGAATTGCTTGGGCATCTCATGCTTGCCGTCGGCGAGATTGCGAAAAATGAAAGCCTCGCTGAATCTGGTTTCCGTGTAGTGATGAATCACGGCTCCCATGGTGGAGAGACTGTTCCCCACTTGCATATCCATATTCTTGGCGGCAGACCGCTAGAGTGGCCCCCTGGATAACTTGTATTAGAGCGGCCAGTTCCCGGGGCTAAAAGAAGAGTCATTCAAATAAGGCTTCCTTGGCTCAAATGCATCGCGTTAGCTGATTAATGGGTATGTGTTATTTCTTTCGCGTCCTTTTTCTGGTGACGATTGTTTTTGGGGGAGGGTGTGCCAGTTGGAATCCACTTGGGAGAGATACTCAGGGCCCAATGCCGCGCCCCCCGCGCCCGATGCCAGTTTCTTCTGCGCCGTTTGCTTGGGGGATTTCGACCTCCAGTTATCAATATGAAAACCCGGATGTGCTGCCGCAAGAGAGCCATTATTTCACCACTGATTGGGATGCGTTTGTGAAAGGCGGAAGGGCCCCGGCTAAGGGGAAGGCGCTCTATTCGTGGACGGAATTCGATAAGGATTTGGCTGCGTTGAAGAAGATAGGTGTCTCCCACTACCGCTTCAGCCTGTCGTGGGCGCGGATTGAGCCACAGCCAGGCAAATTCAACGAGGAGGCGATAGAGGGGTATGTGGCGATGGCGCGAAAGTTGAAGGAGGCAGGCATCGAGCCGGTGGTGTGCCTTTGGCACTTTACTTTTCCTGGCTGGCTTTACGATCCGAAGAAGCCGAAGCAATCAAATTGGCTGCACCCTGAGGTGCGCCGTCGGTGGCTGGCTTATTTGGAGAAGGTGCTTCCGAGACTCGCCCCATACACGAATTATTTTGCGCCTCAGAACGAGCCAAACGGGCAAATCACCACAGCCTACCTCGCTGGCCAATGGCCGCCCGCGATGCTTCTGGCTTTCGGGACATATAGGAAGGCGATCGATGCCAGTGCTGGCATGTTTCGGGATGCCGCATTGCTGATCAAAAAGGTAAAACCCACGGCAAAGGTTTTGTCTGTCGAGGCTCTGCCATGCTGGGAGCGCTCACCGCTGGATCCGGGAGGGTTGTTCTACAACACGATGACCCATGGCAATATCGACCACCTCGACAGGATTTGGGATGTGTGCGATATCGTAGGTATCAATTACTACTATTCGCAAAAAGCCAGCCCAATATCTTTTCTGGCGGAGCGTTACCGGCGAGGGAGCAACTACTCGATGATGGGATGGCGGATCAACCCGGAAGGCCTCTACAAGGAAATTCGCCGTGTTGGGGATAGATACGGCAAGCCAATGATGATCACCGAAAATGGCATTGCCACCGATGACGACCCCAAGCGTGAATTGTATATGCAAAACCACATTGCCGCAGTTGGGCGAGCCATTCAGGCTGGTTATGATGTGCGTGGTTATTTTAGTTGGTCGCTTGCGGATAATTACGAGTGGCACTATGGCTATAACGCCTTTTTCGGTCTTTCACACATGGATCCCGCTACTCATTCCCGTATTTTGAAACCCTCTGCGCTTTCTTTCCGCAAGATCATCAGGTCAATAAAAACAGTAGGCATGGTGCCCAAGCTCCCCGTGGAGACCGGCTTTATTGGCACTCAACCCAACAAGACGCCATGAGTGCCGGAAGAGCTATTTATCCAGGGACGTTCGACCCCGTGCACCTCGGGCACTTGGATGTGATCCGGCGGTCGGTGCAAATGTTCCAATCTGTCATTGTTGCTGTCGCGGCAAACAAGCCCAAGGGCCCACTATTCAGCGTCGACAAGCGCATGGAAATGGTTCGTGAGAGCCTTGGTGACGACCCGGCAATCGAGGTGGTGCCGCTTGAGGGATTGCTAGTGGATTTCGCTTTAAAGCACGAGGTCTTTACTGTGATTCGTGGGCTGCGCGCAGTATCGGATTTTGAGTTTGAGTTTCAAATGGCTCTCATGAATCGCAAGCTCGAGCCCAGGCTGGAGACGGTTTATCTGACCCCTAAGGAGGACTACTGCTACCTGAGTTCCCGCATCGTGAAGGAGGTGGCATTGCTGGGCGGTGACATCTCGGCTTTTGTAACCGAGCCAGTCCGACGGATCTTCCTTCAGGAGTTAAGTGCGCGCTCTACCCAAGGGAAATCCCTTTAGATGTGCACGGTGGCGGCTGTGCTTGGGCGTGGCCGGAACGCATTTGGAGATAGTCAGCTCATTGGCAAGGCGGTCAGAAAGCGCAAAAAACTTGAGTCGAACGTTGCCACGTCCAGACAAGCTTGTTAGAAACCACGCCACCTTATGGCTTACACCGTCAAGCGTCCGCGCCTCACATTGGCCGAGAAACTCTACCTGCCGACCATCATCGCCGGGTTGGCAATCACGTTGCGCCACATTGTAAGAGTCCTCTCGGGACAAACAAAAGTGACGATGCAGTATCCCGAGCAAAAGTGGGACGCGCAAATGCCCGCTTGGTATCGCGGTGCTCCTACTCTGGTGAGCGATGAGCAGGGTCGCGACCGCTGCGTGGCGTGTCAGCTGTGTGAATTTATCTGTCCGCCCCGTGCTATTACTATCAACCCCGAGGAAATTCCCGCAGCAGACAAGTGGAGCAAAGTTGAGAAGCAACCCAAAAGTTTCGATATCGATATGATTCGCTGCATTTATTGCGGTCTCTGCGAGGAGGTCTGTCCGGAGCAAGCGATTTTTCTTCGCAAGGACTACTCGATTACAGGCCTCTCCCGTCAGGAAATGGTTCACGACATCCACAAGCTCCGCGAGCTGGGTGGAGAAATGGGCGGGCTTGTCAACAAGTGGAATGAAAAAAAGTAGAATCCGCTGCCGCTCGCTGTTAGAAACCCATCCCAATTGATCTGATGCAACTAGCCCTATTTTGGATTTTTTCCCTGTTGATGCTTCTTTTTGCAGCGGGAGTCGTCTTGCTGAGAAACCCAGTGTCCTCCGCCATGAGCCTGGTAATGTCTTTTGTCGCCCTTGCAGCGGTCTTTGTGACACTGGATGCCTACTTCATTGCTGTTGTCCAAGTGCTCGTCTATGCCGGAGCTGTCATGGTGCTGTTTCTTTTCATCATCATGCTTCTGGATTTGCGTGAAGAAAAAACACGCCGCGTGCGCCTCTCTGCATGGGTGGGTGGAGGTCTTGTGATTGGCGGATTTGTCTCTGCTCTCGTTCAAGTCATCTCCTCTCTTCCTGGCTCAGGGAACACGAAGCCTGTTGTCTCCAACCCCGAGGCCAATGACGTCGCCCTGGTCGGTTTCACGCTTTTCAAGGACTTCAATTTCCCGTTCCAAATCATCGGGGTCCTTCTTCTTGTCGCCACTGTTGGCGTCGTGCTTCTTAGTAGAAAGGAGTTGAAGTGAGCTTCGGTGCCTCCGAGCTGCTTTATTGAACATCCCATGCCAACATTAGCTCACTATTTGATCGTCAGCGGCCTGTTGTTTTCCATCGGCCTCGCCGGAGTGCTCCTGCGCCGGAATATCCTGATTATTTTCATGGGTCTTGAACTCATGTTGAATGCTGCCAATCTCTCTCTGGTTGCATTCTCCAGATTCAACCTGCTCCCCGACGGAATGCCGAATTACAACGGACAGGTGCTGGTGTTTTTCATCATTACCGTAGCGGCGGCGGAGGTGGCTGTTGGTCTGGCTATCATCGTTGCGCTCTTCCGGGCGAAGCAAACAACACACGTCGAGGACCTGAACACGCTGAAGTTTTAGATGAGCATGCAAACCGCTCCTTGGATCATTCTTTTCACGCCATTAGTGGCCGCTGCCCTAATTCTGCTGGTGGGCCGGTTTTCAAAAACCCTGAGCTCCACGCTGGCGATCTTCTCCGCCCTGACCTGCTGTGTTCTAAGCTGGAACCTGTTCCTTTCGGGCGGCGAGGGTCCTAAAATCTCCCACACATGGCTGAGTTTTGGCCCCGACCTGATTATCCCGATTAGCTTTACGTTAGACCATCTGGCCAAGGTCATGCTTCTCGTCGTGACCACAATCTCCCCGCTGGTGTTCATCTACTCGCTCGGGTACATGCGCGATGAGGAAGGTTATTCACGCTTTTTTGCCGGCTTGTCGCTTTTCCTCTTCTCGATGCTTGGCATCGTGCTGGCAGACAATTTCGTGATGATGTTTATCTTTTGGGAGTTGGTAGGAGTGAGTTCCTACATCCTAATCGGCCACTACTACTCAAAGGATTCGGCTGCAGATGCCGGCAAGCAGGCGTTTATCGTGAACCGCATTGGAGATTTCGGTTTCATGCTTGGGATTTTGTTGCTGTGGTTCGCCACGGGCACAGTTGTTTTCAGTGATATCGTGTCAGCGATTCCACAACTGGGAACGTTGCCCCTTTATCTCACAATCGCCTGTGTGCTGGTTTTCTTGGGAACAGTTGGAAAATCGGCCCAAATGCCACTTCATGTGTGGTTGCCTAACTCCATGGAAGGCCCGACCCCTGTCTCCTCGCTTCTCCATGCTGCCACGATGGTCGCCGCCGGCGTTTACATGCTGGCCCGTATTTTTCCAATCCTCGAGGTGGTGCCGACCGCGCGTGAGATTATCGCGTGGGTGGGTGGGATTACCTGTTTCGCTGCAGCACTGATGGCTACCCAGCAGTCAGACATCAAGCGCATCCTGGCATATTCGACTATTTCGCAACTTGGTTACATGGTGCTCGGCATAGGTGTTGCTCCGACATCGGACATTGCGATGTTCCACCTCTTCACTCATGCATGCTTTAAGTGCCTCCTGTTCCTTGCCGCCGGTTCGGTGATGATCGCTATGCATCACGGCGTAGACATGTGGACAATGGGAGGGTTACGCAAAAGACTTCCTGTAACGATGATTTGCTTCATTGCGGGCATGCTTGCCTTGGCCGGTTGCCCTTATACCAGTGGGTACTATAGCAAAGACCTCATTATCGAGTGGGCGGTGGTACAAATTCCATTCCTCGGTTGGCTTGCCGCTGCCGCCGCGGGTCTCACCGCGTTCTACATATTTCGCGAGTTCTTTGTCATTTTCTTTGGCAAGGAGCGCAGCAGCCATGCCGAGCATGCCAAGGAGCAACCGATCACCATGCTGCTTCCCATGCTGGTGCTAGCTATTTTTGCCATCTTTTCCGGGTGGCCGTTCATTCAGGAGCATTTCTTTACTCTAGAGCGTCCCGAACATGTTCCGCACAACCTTCACCCGTTCCTTTACGGAATGTTTTTTGGCGGTGCGGGCTTGGCAACCCTCCTCTACGTGAAAGCCGCGAAGGATCCTGTGAATATCCCGCTCTTTGCCAATCGTCTCTACATCGATGCCGTCTATGACTGGTTCGTAAAAAACATCCAGGGCGGCGGTGCGGCACTTCTATCTTGGGCAGATCGCTGGGTGATTGATCTCCTCATTGTCCAAGTGCCTAGCAAACTCACTTGGGCCTGCGGGTTCGCCCTCAGGTTCCTCCAATTCGGCAATATTCAAGCCTACGCGTTTTTCTTCGGAGCCGGCGTTGTTGGCCTTATCTACATTCTAATTTCGACAAAATGAGTTCCCTGAGCCCGCTCCTGTTTCTCATCCTAGTGCCAATTCTTTCGGCTGCCCTAATCATGGCTGGAGCCAATCCCCGCTTTACCGCGCTGATTGGCTCGTTGGTCAATGTCCTGCTCTTTGGTGCGCTGATCTTTTTCTTCAATCCCCTCCAAGAAGGATTTCAATTTGTCTCCAGTTTCCCGGTGGTTCCCGATCTTGGCATCGGATTCACCCTGGGAGCAGACGGATTGAGCATGGTTATGCTTTTCCTTTCAGTGGTGGTCACGCTTGCCGCCATTGCCGTCGCCCGGACTCCGGTGGATGGGGCCCGGTGGTTCTATGCCAGCCTCCTCTTTATCTCCGCGGGTGTGGTCGGGGCCTTTGCTTCGGTGGACGTCTTTTTCTTCTACATGTTCCACGAACTTGCGTTGATTCCGACATTTTTGCTCATTGGCATCTGGGGATCGGGCGACAAACAGGCTGCCGCTTGGAAGGCGACTATTTATCTAGCGACAGGGAGCTTTGTCTTATTGCTCGGATTGATTGGTCTTTACCTTATTCAACCGGTTGACGCCCGTTCCTTCGACCTCAGGGAAATCGTTGCCCACGCCGATGCCGGGCTGATCTATGATTCACCGGTAGTCTATCTGTTATTGCTTTTTGGGTTTGGAATATTGGTTTCGCTATTCCCATTTCACACTTGGGCACCTCAGGCTTATGCCTCCGCTCCCGCCCCTGCGGCAATGCTTCATGCCGGCGTACTGAAGAAGTTTGGTCTCTACGGTCTGCTCCGCATTGCCGTTCCTGTGCTTCCCGAATCCATTCAAGAGTTCCTGCCGCTTCTGCTGGTCCTTCTCATTGGAAACATTCTTTACGTGGGCTATATCACGATTGCCCAACGCAAGCTCGACTGGATGCTTGGATACTCGAGCGTCATGCACATGGGGTACATTTTTCTAGGGTTTGCGGCGCTGAACCAGATCAGTCTCACTGGGGCCTCAGTTATGTTATTAAGCCATGGATTGACAGTCGCCGCTCTTTTCGCTCTCTGCGGAGAAATTCGGGAGCGCACAGGCACGCTTGATTTTTCCGAACTTGGGGGACTTGCCCGTACTGCGCCGCGTCTAGGGCTTGCGTTCGGCTTCGCGGCAATGGCCTCGGTCGGCCTGCCGGGCTTTATCGGCTTTGCCGCAGAGCTCATGGTCTTCTTTGGATCCTTTGCCGGAGCGCCGCCCGCCATGGGGGTTTTCGATGGCAAGGAGGTCTTCGCCTTCAACTTCCTCCAGATCGGCACGATTTGCGCTGTTTGGGGGATTGTCATCTCCGCGATCTACATGCTGCGCGCTTACCGCCGCATTTTTATGGGACCGCTTAACGATAGTTGGACTTCCATCGGGGATCTCAATGGAGTTCCTCGAGCAGCTATTGTCTTGATAATAGGCATTATGCTTTTCTTCGGCTTCTTTCCGCAAATTCTTGTGAACCTTATTACTCCCGCTTTGATCCTGCCATGATCCAGCCCATCGCTTTGGAAATCATCGTTGTTTGTTTGGGCATATTCTTGCTCATGATGGAGGCGTTTTCGACGAAAGCGTCCAAGACTCCACTAGCCTATGCCGCGATTCTTGGTCTTTCGGTGGTATTCGTGCTCACGTTTTTCATCCAACCTGCCGCCGCTGGTCTTCAAGATTCGGGATTTTATGTCCTCGATCCGCTTGGCCTGTTCTTCAAACGCTTTGCACTTGTCGCAACAGTCGTCACTCTTGTGTTGGCCTTGGATTACCTGCCAATCATTCAGCGTCTCGTTCCAGGAGAGCGTCCGGGAGCCGGGTCAGGTGAGTTTTTTATCCTGCCGGTATTCACCTGCGCTGGATTGATGTGGATGGCATCAGCTGCCGATTTCATCGTAATTTTCTGCGCACTCGAATTGGTAACGATTTCCCTCTACATTCAAGTCGCCTATATGCGTCGGAGCATTGCGAGCCTTGAGGCGGGAACCAAGTTTCTCATCCTTGGAGCTCTCTCCACCGGGTTTTTCGTTTATGGAATTACTTGGATTTTTGGTACAGTTGGCCAGACAGGGTTGGAGGCCATCCGCCAAGTTCTGCCCGGCCTCCCTGAAGCATCACACCCAGCCTTGATTTTTGGTGTGGCTCTTGTGCTTGTTGCCATTGGTTTTAAGATTGCTGCAGCACCTTTCCAATTCTGGGTTCCAGATGTCTACCAAGGGGCTCCAACTCCCATTACGGCTTATCTTGCCGTAGCCTCCAAGGCGGCCGGCTTTGTGGTTCTCATTCGTGTCCTAGAGCCATTTTTTACGGTTATCGCTTTTCAGGAAAAACTCTTCCTCGTACTGATGTTGCTTGCGGGAATGACGCTAGTCTTTGGAAATCTCGCCGCCATTCCCCAGACAAACTTCAAGCGCCTTATGGGCTATTCCAGCATAGCCCACGCGGGCTATCTTCTTATGGGATTGTCGGCAATTGGAGATTCCTTCGCTGGGCGTGCAGTGGTGTTCTATCTTTGCGGGTACCTGTTGATGACATTCCTCTCGTTCTTAATCCTTGTTCCAGTAACCAAGGCTTCCGGTGGTGATGATATCGCTAATTTCAACGGCCTTGCCCGACGTTCACCAGGACTGGCTCTGGCCATGTTGATTGCCGCCGCCTCACTTGCCGGGCTGCCTTTCACTGTAGGTTTCTTCGGCAAGTTTTTTATTTTTCAGGTCGCAATGAAGCAGGAACTCTTTGGATTGGTAATTTTAGGCATTTTGACGGTCGCTTGCGGTTTCTACTACTACTTCAAAGTGATTCGTGCCATGTACTGGCAACCTGCCACAGAGGATGCTTCTCCGGTTTCTGTTTCAGGTCTTTCAAAACTCGCTATTGTCGTTTGCTCGGCGTTGATTCTTATCCTCGGCTTTTATCCGCAACTCCTGATTAAAATTCTTCCTTGAGTGGGATAAATTGTTGCCCATGGACGACTACTGGATCCAATGGCAACCCCGCGAGCGGGCCACGCTCTGTTTTATCATCAAAGACGGAGAAATTCTGCTCATCCGTAAAAAAAGGGGGCTTGGAGCAGGTAAGATAAACGCCCCGGGCGGAAGGATTGAGCCCGGCGAACTCCCAATAGACTGTGCGATTCGTGAAACGCGCGAAGAAGTCGGTGTTTGCCCAGTTGGGGTATTGCCAAAGGGGACTTTGCACTTTCAGTTCAAGGACGGCTACAGTCTTCATTGCACTGTATTTACAGCCACGGGATGCCATGGCGACTTGATTGAGACTGATGAAGCTATACCGATTTGGACTCCGCTTGATGGAATCCCATATCATGAAATGTGGGAGGACGACGTCCACTGGCTACCCGGGGTGATAGCCGGCAGAGAATTTCGCGCCTACTTTCATTTCGATGGCGAAGTGATGCTTACGAAGAACGTAATCTGGGAAAAGCCCTAGCAATAAGCTGGACGTTACAGCGATGCGGGAGGCTTGTGTTCTGCTTCAGCAGGGATTGATTTGTCACGCATGAGCCAAGCTATCACGATGCAGATCTCATAAAGCAGGCACATAGGGCCACCCATGAGGAGGAGGGTAACAATATCCGAAGTCGGGGTAATGATTGCTGCAAAAATGAAAATGACCACAACGGCAAAGGCACGGGTTTTGCGCAGCTGGACATAGTCGACGACCCCGAGTTTCACGAGCATCAGGACGACTAGGGGAAGCTCGAATGCCATGCCGAATGCGATGATAAATTGAGTTGTAAACGAGTAGTATTCTCTGACCGTCCAGGTGGGTTGCCAGTTCATGGCGCGGGCATCATTAAAGAAAAAATCCAAAGTCTGTGGCAGGACGACAAAGTAACTGAACGCCGCCCCGGTTAAAAAAAGGCCCGACCCGATGAGTGCAACGGGAACAATCATGGCTTTCTCCTTCTGATTGAGGGCTGGAAGAATGAATTCCGCGATGAAGATTACCAGCAGGGGAAACGACAAAATAATACCCCCATAGAAGGCCAGTTCGAGCGAGATCGTAAAAGAGTCGGTAACTCCAAGGGATTGTAGGTTTGCGGCACGTTCTGGGTCGAGGTCTACCAGTGGCCGCTGGATCAAGGCGGCGATGTTGTCGCGGAATGCGAAGCAAATGAACATCCCTATCACAAGAGTCAGGGAGATTTTAATAATCGTGACACGCAGGTCCTCGATATGGGACAGGAGGGGCTTGGCTTCGTCTCCCTTGTTTCTGAAGGCCAGGAAACGCTCGAGAAAAGGTGCTTTTGTCGCAGGGGAGCTATTCATTGAAGTGTCAGTTCCCAGCGGGTGATTTCGGTCGCGATATTTTTGGGAGAAGGGGCGCCGGTTGTGCGTCGAGCAGTGAGCGCCAAACGGAGATCGAAGGTCGAGGCCACAATGTCAGGAGTAAGAACGGTGGAGGCTGCTGAAAAATCTGCTTGGGTGAGCTCATTCAGTGGCGTGCCACGTTGTTGAGCAAGGGCGACAAGGGCGCCAACAATCTCATGGGCCTTCCGGAAGGGAACCCCTCCCTCGACAAGACGATCAGCAAGGTCTGTGGCGAGAAGAAGGGGGTCTGATGCAGCTTCCAATGCACGGTCTTCTCTCAGGCTTGAGCCATCGAACATCTCCGCAAGGATCACAAGGGTGTCGGTGGCGGTTTTGATCGAATCAAACACGGGCTCTTTGTCCTCCTGCATGTCGCGGTTGTAGGTGAGTGGAAGACCTTTCATCACGGTGAGAAGTGAGATGAGATTCCCGTAAAGACGGCCCGTTTTGCCGCGAGCGAGTTCGGCGATATCCGGATTCTTCTTTTGTGGCATTAAGCTTGAACCAGTCGTGTGGCGATCGCTGAGATTGAGAAACCCAAATTCCGCCGAAGCCCATAGAATCGTGTCCTCACTTAAGCGCGAAAGGTGCATGCCGAGAATGGCAAGAACGGAGAGGAGTTCGCAGGCAAAATCACGGTCTGCCACGGCATCCATGCTATTGGTGGTCACTTTTGAAAACCCAAGCTCACGCGCGACGGCCTCACGGTCGAGGGTGATGGTGGACCCAGCAATGGCGCCTGAGCCAAGTGGCATCGAGTCCATACGCTTGGCGGCGTCGGCGAGTCGGCCACGGTCACGATCGAGCATCTCGATATAGGCCAGCAGGTGATGGGCAAAAAAGACGGGTTGCGCACGTTGGAGGTGAGTGTAGCCCGGTATGATGGCCTCGCTGTGGCGCGAAGCAAGGCCCAGCAGGGAACGCTGAAGAGATTTTGCAGCGTTTCCAAGCGTTTCACAGGCATCACGTAAATAGAGACGAAAATCGAGGGCAACCTGGTCGTTTCTGCTGCGGGCGGTGTGGAGTTTTGCGCCAGCGGGCCCAATGCGATTAGTGAGTGCGGCCTCGATGTTCATGTGAACATCCTCCAACTCAAAGCTGAACTCGAACGTTCCGGACTCGATTTCTTTGCCAATTTCGATCAATCCAGCCTCAATAGAGGCGAACTCCACCTCTGTGAGGATGCCTGCGTTTTTTAGCGCGCGCGCATGAGCGATACTGCCGCGGATGTCGTGTTTGAAGAGTTGCCAGTCAATGCTGACGGATTCTCCGTAGGTTTTAAGTAGGTCGGATTGCTCCTCCTGGAATCTGCCTTTCCACATGCGTTTGTTACCTGGCTGAGTTTGCGGCCTTGCTGCATTTCCCGCGGGACTGGAATTCGTCACAGTGGGCTTCGATGGTCACCCGCTTGTTCGCGGGGGTGAACCCCAGGCGGCGGGTAATGCAATTTTCGAGCAACTCCATATTCGGGTCCTCAAATTCGACGATTTTTTTACAATCCACACAGACCAGATGGTTGTGGGTCGGGTGTTCCAGAAAGTTTGGGTCGTAGATTTTTGTGTCGCCCCCGAAGTCGAGTTCGCGGAGCAGTCCGCTTTCGACGAGAAGCGGCAGGGTGCGATAGACAGTGGCCCGCGAGACCGAGGTGTCGATGGCGCGAGACATGGTGAGCAACTCCTCGGCGGTGTAGTGCTCGTTTGTGGCGAAGGCGGCCTCGATAATGGCGTCGCGCTGGGCGGTCTTCCTTAATCCCCTTCCGGCTAGAAAGGCATGAAGGATTTCTCGGACACTATCGCGGGAGACCGTGGACATTGGCTGATCAAACTACAAGCAGTGCGCCGCACGTCAAGACGGCGGGAAGTGTCAGGGAACCACGGCAAAGAAGATCGGGCTACCGTTGCTGCATTCCTGCCCTGGCGGGGTTCGCTCGTCCGCAGTCCATGGACCCTGACAAGGAAAACCATAGCGCCGCAGTGAGCCTCGGGCAACCGCGAATAATAAGAAGGGAGTCAGCGCTGTCGGAGAGTGAGAATCAGGTGAGTAGTGCTTTGAAATAAGGTATTCTTACGGCGCGATTCAGTTTTGCTTTCTCTGTTTCAAAAGGAAGGGTCGTACAACAGGCGGAGGCAACCATGAATCCTCCATTCTTGCTCAAGTCGTAATGCCGTGCAAAATGCCGCTTCATGTCATCGATCAATCAGGATTCCATTCGAGAGGCTTTGCGCTCAGTTAAATACCCGGGCTTTTCCCGTGATATCGTATCTTTTGGGTTGTTGAAGGAGGCGGAGGTCAAGGGGAGCGACATTGAGGTTCAACTTGTGCTTTCCACCAATGACACCGGGATTGCGCGCCAGATCCATGGGGAATCCACGGCCGCACTTGAGCAACTTTCCGGAGTGGGCAGGGTAAGTGTGAAAATCGACATCCAGGCTCCGGCATCCGCTCCTGCGGGTGGAGCCGCCGGTCCATCACGCATCGAAGGGATAAAACATGTGATCGCCGTGGCGAGTGGAAAGGGCGGGGTCGGAAAATCAACCGTCGCTGCCAATCTTGCGCTGGCGCTTTCCGAATCTGGAGTGAAAACGGGATTGTGCGATTGCGATATTCACGGGCCAAGCATCGCAATGATGTTCGGGGGCAATGAAAGGCCAACGGCTGATGACGAGAACCGAATTATTCCTATCGAGCGATATGGCGTCTCGCTTATGTCGATGGGTTTTCTTTTAGATGATGGTTCCCCGGCCGTGTTGCGCGGGCCGATGGTCACCCGATACACCCAGCAATTTCTTCGGCAGGTGGCTTGGGGGGATCTGGATTGCCTGATCCTCGATCTTCCACCTGGCACCGGGGATATTCAGTTGACGATTGTTCAAACGGTGGCGCTCTCCGGAGCGATCATCGTGACCACGCCACAGGAGGTTGCATTGATCGATGCTCGGAAGGCGATTTCGATGTTTGGAAAAACAAATGTCCCCGTGCTTGGTATTGTCGAGAACATGAGTTGCTTTATCAGTCCGACTGATGGATCGCGCCATGAAATCTTCGGGAGCGGTGGTGGGCATCGTGAGGCGGCAAGGCTCAATGTCCCGATGCTTGGAGAGGTGCCAATCGAACCAGTGGTCCGTGAGGCGGGCGATAAAGGAAAGCCGGTGGTTGCTTCCCATCCCACAAGCGCCTCTGCGCGGGTCTTTCGAGAAATATCGCTGGGAGTCCGCGCGGCACTTGGATTGCCGGGCTAGCTGGATCTTTCTAAAAGATCAGGCCGCCGTTGACGGGTGGCTTCGAGCGCTCTTTCGTGGCGCCACGCCTCGATTGCCGCGTGATTTCCGCTCAGGAGAACATCGGGAACTTTCCAGCCATTGTAGTCGGCGGGGCGGGTATAATGGGGGTGGTCAAGCAAGCCATGGGCGAAGGAGTCTTGCTGTGCGGATTGCTCATCACCGAGCACTCCGGGAAGAAGGCGCACGATGGCATCGGTGATCACCAGTGCGGGCAGCACGCCACTGGTCAGCACATAGTCACCGATGGAAATTTCATCATCGATCAAATGGTCTGCCACGCGCTGGTCGATACCCTCGTAGTGGCCACAGAGAAAAATGAGGTCACTTTCAGTAGAGAGGTCCCTCGCCGCGGCATCGGAAAACTTTCGACCCTGCGGGGACATAAGGATGACCTTGGAGGATGGCGATCGCAGATCCGTGAGGGCGCGGGCAATGGGATCGATCTTCATCACCATTCCCGGTCCACCGCCGTAGGGCGCATCATCGACTGTGCGGTGCGCGTCGCTCGTCCATTGGCGCAAGTCGACCGCCTCGAGGTGGGCGAGGCCTTTGTCGCCCGCGCGTTTGAGGATGCTCGCCTGGAGCACGCCACGGCAGACCTCGGGGAAAATAGTGAGAATTTGAATTTTCAAGTGCTGTTAAGATTGCAGGTGGGAAACTTGATAAAAATGCGTTAATCCCAATCAGTGCCCAAGCATAAATCCAGAAAATCCCCCGAGCGTCGAAAGACGCGCGCGCCGCTTGCGAAGCAACGCCGGAAGAAGCGCCGTGGGTTATGGATGTCGTTATTCAAGATCGGACTGGTAACACTTCTGATGTGGTCGATCGTCGGGGCGCTATATTATGCTTGGGCGCTGGCATTTGACCTTAAAGGGATCCATGACATGAACGAGCGCTCGGTGATTTTCGATCATGCTGGAAAATATTATTCCCGTCTCGCTGGTGAGAATCGGGAAGTTGTCCCATTCGACAAGGTTTCCAATGATTTTGTGAACGCGCTGATTAGTCGTGAGGATACGCGCTTCTACCAGCACCATGGAGTAGACCCGATTGGTGTCGCCCGGGCCGTGGTGCGTAACCTTCTTCTTGGAGGTTTCCGAGAGGGGGCCAGCACGATCACTCAACAACTCGCAAGGAACAGTTTTCCTCTTGGCGGAAAAAACCTGCATCGCAAATGCATCGAGGCGGCCTTGGCGTTCCGCATCGAAACCGAGTTGACCAAGGAGGAGATTCTCGAGGCCTACATGAATAGGATCTACTTCGGTTCCGGAACCTATGGGATCGAGTCGGCGAGCCAGACATACTTCGGCAAGCCCGCCTCTCGCTTGAATCTCCAGGAGTCCGCCACCCTTGCCGGGTTGATCCGAAGTCCAAACAGGTTTTCTCCGTTGAACAATCCCGAGGGGTCGATCAGGGAGAGAAATGTTGTTCTTGGGCGCATGCGTGACATTGGACTGATCACCACTACCCAGTTCGAGGAAGCGCAGGCCACGCCTCTTGTGGCAATGCCGCGAACCAAAACGTGGCCAGAAGACAACTGGGCGATGGATGCGATTCTCCGCGAGTTGGATCTGGTGCTCGAAGCCGGTCAGATGGATGGCGGTGGGCTGAAGATTTATACGACGATCGACGGCCCATTGCAGAACGCAGCTGAAAAGTCGATGGTTGACCGTCTTGCTTCTGTGGAGGAGCAGCCAGGTTATCCCCATGAGGGAATAAAGGCGTTTGAGGACGCGAATCTTGATCGGGAAAAATCCGCTCCATATTTGCAGGGCGCAGCGATTGCATTGGATAACAAAACTGGCGGCATCCGCGCGATTGTCGGTGGGCGGGATTTCAAGCGGAGTAAATTCCAGCGTGCGTTGCTCGGAGTGAGGCAAGCCGGTTCTGTGGTAAAGCCGTTTGTTTATGCCAGCGCATTCGAAGCGGGGTTGGGTCCCAACGAATTGATCTCCGATAACCGTATCGGACCGGGGGAAATTCCTAAAAAATACGGCAAATACGATCCCTCGAACTCCGACAAGGAATACCGAGGCATGATTCCAGTGGGTGAGGGGCTGATCGACTCAAGAAATACCGTAGCGGTGAGGGTCGGGTTGACAGTGGGATTCGACCGTATTGCAAACACAATTATACGCGCTGGTATCGCAAAGAATCCGCCACGATTTCCTTCGATATGTCTTGGGGCGTTTGAGACCAGCTTGAAGAATATAACCGCCGCCTACACAGTTTTTGCTACAGGAGGAACGAAGCTGCAACCCTACCTGATTGATCGTGTGCTGGATGCCTCGGGGAATGTGATCTACAAGGCAACGAGAGGAAGGATTTCTGTGATGAGTCCTGTTGCGGCAAAGATGACGACTTCACTTTTGGAAAAAGTCGTCGAGTGCGGAACTGCCTCACAAGCTCCCGCCTATGGGCTGAAAGGGTACGGTGCGGGAAAAACAGGAACAACCAACAACTATCTTGATGCATGGTTTGTGGGATTCGATCATCAGCTTACCTGCGGGGTCTGGGTGGGGTTCGATAAACCGCGTCCGATCCGCCCCGGAGGGTACGGTGGGGCGCTCGCGTTGCCGATATGGGTGGATATCATTCAGGCCGCAAAGCGGTGAGACGGCTGAGATGTTAAGTATGGGATGCCCGGGGAGGATGAATCCATTGGACACCTGATTTTTCAAAAAGCGCAGCGACAAGAACAACGCGGCCGTCTTCTATAGTGGCGCGTACTCCCAGCGGCATGCTGCAGCCGCCGCCAAGATCCATAAGGAGTTGGCGCTCGGCATTCACACACAACTCAGTGTCTTTGTGGTTGATTGCATTGAGTAGGTCGCATGTCGATTGGTCGGATGCCAGACACTCAATGCCGATTGCGCCTTGGCCTGGTGCGGGAAGCATTTCCTCAATTACTGAAACGTCGATCCCTTTCGGAATAAGCGTGGATCCCAACCGATGGATGGCGGCACTAGCCAGGATAAGGGCGTCAATTGAGGGGGTTTCAACAAGCTTGCGCAGTCGGGTAGCCATGTTTCCTCGGATCTCGACAAAGGAGAGATCCGGGCGCAAGTGAGCCATTTGGTTTTTTCGGCGGAGACTACAGGTGGCAACTGTGGCCCCTTCAGGGAGGGTATGCCATCCTCCATTGTGCTTTGAAGCTAGGGCATCCGAGGTGTCAGCCCGCTCGAGCACGGCAGCCACCACTAGGCCGGAGGGTTGGGTTGTCGGTAGGTCCTTTAGACTATGCACGGCCGCGTGGATCTCTCCACGCAGGAGGGCCTCCTCAAGTTCTTTTGTAAAAAGGCCCTTATCCAGTGGGCCAGGAGAGGTGAGGCTGACATCAAGGCGCTTGTCTCCGGTAGTTTTAATGATGCGCTCCTCGATAATGAGGGTGGGATGGGCGGCGCGGAGACGGGTCGCTGTTTCGCGTGTTTGGACAAGGGCGAGGGCGCTGCCGCGCGTGCCAAGGATCAATGGGTTCATCGGGGCATTGTGGGATGTTGGTGCATCCAAGTAAGAAAATCTCGGACGTGGCGATCGATAAGTTGCTCGCATCGGACGACCTCGGTTTGGCGAATTTCGATGGATTGGCGGGCGATCTGTTCCAGTGAATCCATATCGTAGAGGTAGACGTTATCGATAGTGTTTACAGAGGGATCGACATCGCGAGGCACGGCAAGGTCGATGATAAAGAGAGGGCGCTCGCGGTGGGATTGAAGGATTTTTTCGAGTTTTTCGCGTGTGACAATCGGGTGGGGCGCAGCAGTCGAGCAAATAAGAATGTCTACCTCATCGAAGGCTGTGTGCCAGTGATCAAAATGAACAGCAAGGCCGCCGATCGAGTCTGCAAGCGCGGCGGCACGGTCAAAGGTACGATTCGAGACGATGACGGTGCGCACTCCACGAGAGACAAGACTCCTTGCCACACGCTCGCTGGTTTCACCTGCTCCAAGAACCATGACCTTGCGGCCACTAAGGTCACCAAAGATTTTTCCGGCCAATTCCACGGCGACTGATCCAACAGAAGTCGAGCCGCGGGTGATGCGGGTTTCAGTGCGAACCTGCTTGGCGACTCGAAACGCTTGCTGGAAGAGCTTGTTGAGGCAGGTGTTCGTTGCCCCGTGGTCAGCGGCGGCACTGTAGGCCTGTTTGACTTGACCGAGGATTTCAGTTTCTCCGATCACCATCGAATCCAACCCGCACGCCACACGAAAAAGGTGGCGGACGCTCGGAAGCGAGTCGTGGCTGTAAAATGGAAGATCGGTGCAACCGGTTCTCTCCACAAGAAAGCGTCGAAGGCCATCCATGGCACGGAGCGGGCAAACGCTGGAAGCATAGAATTCCACCCGATTGCAAGTCGAGACGATCACTGCACCGAACAACCCATCGATGCGGCGAAGGCTTGAGAGGGAGGCCTCGAGTTCGTGGGTGCCTATGGCAAATCGCTCACGCACCTCTACGGCTGCATTGCGGTGGTTAATGCCGGCGCAGAGGATCGTCATTTCGCAGTGGAGAGGTGTTGGATTGCAGGAAGCGTGACGAGGATAAAGCCCAAGGCGACAAGTGAAAGAATGGCGGTTTTTCTCGGAGCCAAGGGATGGATTTGGCGTAAGAGGACGAGAATTCCATAAGCTGCCCAGATGGTGGCCGATGTCCAAAACTTCAGGGTGTTTACCTGCATGCCGCTAAGAAATCCCGCAGCGAATGCCACGGTAAGGATGATAAGCCCGAGTAGGATGAGTCGCGTGTTGGCGATGGCGAGTTCAGTAATCGGCGGAAGGTTGTAAAGGAGGGAGCCTCCTTTGCGTTTCTTGAGTTGGCGGTCCTGTACAAGAAACATGAGGCCGGCAATGCCAGCGAGAGCGAAGGCGCCGTAGGCGATAAGGGAGAGAGCGGCATGGAATTCGATCCACGGATCGCGGGCAGTGGCTGGAATTGGATCGCGGGAGAGCGGAGCGAGTTGCGCCAGCAGGAGAAGAAAAAGGACAAGAGGAGAAGTGAACGTCCCGAGGAGTGACAACCGGTAGGCAGACCCCACGAGGAAATAAAGAAGCGCTGTGGCCCAGGCCATAAACAACAGGACGTCGAACAAGGAATACAACGGGCATGAACGCTGGACTTGTCCACGCATCCATAGGTCGAGAGACAGGAGCGCAAATGCACCCACCATAGACGCCAAGTTTACCCGGCCGGGTTGTATTTTCCCGGCACTCACGCGCACCAGCGTGTGTGCAAATCCTGCTATCAAACACAGGGTGGCTCCAGTCAGTAGGTAAAACTCCATGCGAGGTGTCAGTATGACTGGAAAGCGCGCTCTGTATCAATGCCGGGAGTGAGCGGAAATCCAGTTTGAAAAAAAATAAAAAAATTATTGCGTAGTGAAAAATATCAACTACTACTAACAACGTTCTGGGGGGAACAACAGCCCGCTGTAGCTATCGCTGCGGCGGGCTGTAACTTTTATAGGGTGTCTTGCTCTAGTGCTTTTTCTCGACGAGCAGGCGCCAATGGGGATCCGAGATCACTGCGCGAAAACCGGTGTGTATGGAGCTTGAATCAGGGCTTGTTTTCATGCGGGCGGCGGGGCGGTAACTGGCGCAATAGGAGGCGTCGCAAAGGAAGGATCCGCCGCGATTGATGCGTTTTGGGACGGTGGGCTCCATGGGATCGAAGCTGTCGGCGGGGCCCTTGGGATTCAGTGTGGTTTTTGCACTGTCAGCATCATGCTTGTAAGTGTCTTCGCGATACCAGTCGGAGCACCATTCCCATACATTGCCGATCATGTGGTGAAGGCCGTAGGGGCTGGGTGTGTCAGAGTCAACGGGCGCGGATAGAACATATCCGTCCAAGGCTTGGGGATGATGTGGAAAATCGCCCTGCCATAGGTTTGCTGGAAGGAAGGAGTCGGAGGGTGGGGTGTCACCCCAAGTAAAGCGGCGTGCGGGGTTGCCACCCAATGAGGCGTATTCCCATTCGGCTTCGGTAGGGAGTCGTTTCCCAGCCCACTTGCAGTAGGCGACGGCATCATCCCATGAGACATGGACGACCGGTAAGTTGTCATGCATTGAAGAGAGTCTGCTGTGTGGGCCGACCGGGTGTGTCCAATCCGCACCTTTCACCCACTGCCACCACAGCGAGTGGTTGTTGAGTGGCACTCGGTGGCCGGGGGGGGAAAAGACGAGCGAGCCTGGGACAAGAATGGAGTCATCCGGTTTAGGGGTGCCGGGGGGAAGTTGTTTTTTGAGTTCCTCCCAATCGGGGTTTTTCTCAGCAGTGGTGACGTAGCCGGTCTCCCCGACAAAGCGGCGGAATTCAGCGTTGGATACCTCAGTGGCATCCATCCAGAAGCCATCGACTTGTACCCTGTGAACGGGAAACTCATCAGGGCGGGCCTCCGGACCGATGCCTCCCATGTCGAATTCGCCTGCAGGGATCCAGACCATGCCGGGTGGATGAGGTTGCGGGGGCAGGCTGGAAGCTTCAGGAACAGTCGGTGAGGGTAATCCTTGCCCCTCAGACTTAAGGGTGGTGTCGGATGTGAGAGCGCTGGGGGCCGAGGTTTTATCTTGTGTGACCAAGGTTGCGGCGCGCGAGGATGGGGAGAGGCATTGCTCGGGTGTGGATGGCTCAACTTTTGCAACAGTTGAGGAAATCTGAGCGGCCAGTGCCAATGCAAAAATTGCCGGCAGGGAGAATGTGCAAAATGTCATACGAAAGAATTAAGCATGGTGGGGGAATCAGTTCACCTAACTAAAAAGGTCGGCTGGATGTTTTTCTTCTCAAAGGAGGGAGATGATAAAATGAGCGGTATCTTTTGCGCCATTAGGGTGTCCCAATCTGGTGGTGGCAAGGAGGCGCTCTTTGTAGCGTGTGCAGGAGGGCTCTGTAAGTGATGCAACTGCGTCTGCGATGGCTTGCGGAGTTGTGGCAAAATCACCAGCGGAATTTTCAATGAG
>ERZ889217.580-NODE-580-length-21519-cov-17.381476_pt1 | contig 21519 bp, 15 predicted proteins | sample MGYA00521098_ERZ889217 | MGnify/ENA primary metagenome ERZ889217 (study PRJEB32303, sample SAMEA104408613) | aquatic metagenome | biome: Brackish water; feature: Pelagic; material: water | place: Baltic Sea | collected 2014-06-10T22:04:00 | depth 2,362 m ... | reverse complement strand
GGCTGCTCATCACGATGTCCGATTCCGGACCCGTGCCCTTGAGCCATTCGCCGGTGACGTTGGTGAGAGATTCGATGTTCATCGGGTCGTCAGCTCGCTGGGCTTTCATTCCATGCCGGCGGCAAGCCAGCGTTCCTCGATACGGCGAATTTCATCGCGGATCTCCCGGGCATTCTCGTAATCTTCGCGGGTGATGGCGTCGTGCATAGTCCGCCGCAGGCCGATCACGCTGGTCAATTCGGTGGTCGATTCCGGCAGCGATTCCTTGCTGCGGTCGGGTCGCCGTCCGGTGTGCCGCGTCGCCCCGTGGATGTTGGAGATCAGCGGCTCGAGTTCCTTCTCGAAATGGGAGTAGTCCTGCGGGCATCCCAGCCGGCCTTGGTTACGGAATTCGAAAAAGGTGATCCCGCACATGTCGCAGGCCTTCTTGTCGAGCACAGCCAATTCGTCGGCTGTTTGTCCAACAGTGAGCGGTCCAGACAGCCCGGTCCCGGGGCCGCCCTCGTCGTTGCCTCCGGCCGATTCAGACTGGCTGAGATAGGTTCGGGCATGATCTTCACAAAGGTGCAATTCACGCACCTCCCCCGTCTCGAGTTCGGTGATGTGAAAGACCGCCTGCTTGTCGCACTGCTGACACTTCATAACCAGCTCCCGGGCACGTCCAACCCTGATCATAGCGGTTGCCCAGCCGGCGGTCGCGTCCACTCCGAACGCAGCGGGAACCGACCGCGGACCGGAGCGGGAGAGCGGGCCTGTTGTTTGCCCCCGGCCGCCACAGGTAGGCTCGGCAGGTCTGAGTCCCCATCTTTCTGCTCCCCGGTGCTCCTGCAGCCGATATGTCTCACCTGCCAGACAAGCCCCGTTTTGCTGCCCTGGCCGCCAAGAGCCGGTTGGTGCCGGTCTACCGCCGGCTGTTTGCCGACGCCCTGACACCCCTCTCGGCTTTTGCCCGGCTCGATGCTGGAGAGTCGGCCTGCCTGTTTGAGAGCGTGGTGGGGGGCGAACGGGTCGGCCGGTACAGCTTTCTCGGGGCCGACCCGTTCCTCCGCCTCGAGGCCCGTGGGCGGCAGGTGCGAGTGACCACGGCAAGCCGCGTCGAGGAATGCGAGTGTGACGATCCGTTGGCGGAACTCGAGCGACGGGTGGCCGAATACCGACCGGTCCGCCTGCCCGAACTGCCCCCGTTCACCAGCGGAGCCGTGGGCTGGGCAGCCTACGATTCCGTCCGCTTTGTCGAGAATCTGCCCGACCCGCCCCCCGATGATCTCGGCCTGCCCGACCTCGACTTCGCCTTCTACGATCGGCTCGTCGTGTTCGACAACGCCACGAAAGCGATCGACGTGGTGGTGCTCGCCCTGATCGAGGAGTCGACGGAGGCGGGGATCGCGGCGGCCTATGCGGCAGCCTGCCGCCGGATCGACGAAACGATTTTCAGGCTGGCAGCCCCGAACGACTGGCCGCCGCCGGCCGACATCGGCCCCCGGCTCGAGCCCCGGTGTCTAGCGGCCGGCACGGCCCGGTCGAGTTTCAGCCCGGAGGCATTTCTCGCCGGGGTGGAGCGGGCGATCGAATACATCCGAGCCGGCGACGTGTTTCAGGTGGTCTTGAGCCGGCGGCTCGACCTGCCGTTCACGGGATCGGCCCTGGAGATCTACCGCACGCTGCGGGTGGTCAACCCCAGCCCGTTCATGTTTTACCTGCGGTCGCCCGCCTGCACACTGGTAGGTAGCTCGCCTGAAATCATGGTGCGGTGCGTCGATCACGAGGTGACGGTTCGCCCCTTGGCCGGCACCCGGCGCAGGGGAATCACGCCCGACGAAGACCGGGCGCTGGCCGAGGATCTGTTGGCCGATCCCAAGGAGCGGGCCGAGCACGTGATGCTCATCGATCTGGGACGCAACGACGTCGGCAAGGTGAGCGAGATCGGCTCGGTCACGCTCTCCGACGTGATGACGATCGAGCGGTACAGCCATGTCATGCACCTCACGAGTAATGTCACCGGCCGGCTGCGGCCCGGACTGACTGCCTTCGAGGCCCTGCGGGCCTGCCTGCCAGCGGGAACCGTCTCGGGGGCCCCCAAGATTCGGGCCATGGAGATCATCGATGAGCTTGAGCCGGTTCGGCGCGGTCCCTACGCCGGCGCGGTCGGCTACATCGACTTCGCCGGCTCGATGGACACCTGCATCGCCTTGCGGACGATCGTGGTGAAGGACGGCCGGGCCTATGTTCAGTCGGGAGCTGGGATCGTGGCCGATAGCATGCCTGAGAAGGAATTCGAGGAGACGCTCAACAAGGCCCGGGGCTTGCTCGTGTCGATCGAGATGACGGCCGATCGGCTGGCAGGTGGCAGGGGAAACGCCGTCGCCGAGGCGTCGCCAAAGGCAGGTTGAAGCATGATTCGCTGTGACCGGGCGAGCATCGCGCTGGGTGGACAATTGCTCGTCGAGACGGTTTCGCTCGAGGTGCGGGCGGGTGAGGCCTGGGCTGTGATCGGCCGGAGTGGTGCGGGCAAGTCGACGCTCGTGGCGGCGGCGGCCGCGGCGGTTCCCCTCCACGGTGGTGACCTGCTCGTGCAGGGGAAATCAGTCCGGCGGGAGCCCGAGGCGGTGCGCGGGCTGGTTGGATACGTGCCTGATCGCCTGCCCGACTGGCCGGGCCTTCGGGTAGCCGAGTTGCTCGGACTGTTCGCCACGTCCGCCGGCCTCCGGGGGGATGCGGCCCGGCAGGCCGTGGAAAAGTCATTGGCGATGGCCGGGCTCACGGGCCGGGGTCGGGCCGAACTCGACTCGCTCGCTGCCGGACATGCCAAACACCTGTTGATTGCGCGGGCGCTGTTGCACGATCCCGAAGTCCTGCTCTGCGACGATCCTTTTTCCGGGCTCGATCCGCTCCAGGGGCAGTCGGTCGAGCGGCTGATTGGTGACGCCCACCTGATGGGTCGAACGGTGTTGGCGGCGATTGACAACGCCTGCGTGCCGGCCTGCTTTACCCACCTGGCCGTCCTGCGCGAGGGGCGACTCGTAGCAGAGGGGCGAAACGATCCGGCGGCCTTTGCAGCCGGCCGGCGTTGGCGATTCGTGATCCGCTGTCCCGGCCGTGTCGAGCAGGCGATCCGATCGCTTGAGCGGTTGGTGGAGGAGTTGCAGCCGGTTGATGACGACACGATCGTAGTGCACCTGGGGGAGCATGGCCCCGGGCCGCATGAGGTCATCGCGGCAGTTGTGCGGGCCGGTATGCCGCTGGAAGCCGCCGGCTACGAACCGCCCTGGCAGGCGCAGTTGCTCGAGTGAGTCGGCGAACGCGCGAGGATCATCGGGATTTCGCCGTCCTTGCCAGAGACCCAAGCAGCTTGCTCACAAGCCCAGGGTAGCCTTTTCAGCCAGCGCCTAGGCCACGCGGCGGGTTCCAGTTTGTGACCCGGGCTCCGAGTCGACTGGCGGTTGCCAGTCGCGGGATTGCCCGGTCCGCTCTCCGTAGCTCTCTGGCAGGCTCCGCACGTGGATGTCCTGCTGCGGGAAGGCGATCTCGATGCCATGTGCCCGAAAGGCATCGTCGATCATGAGGTGGAGTTCATGCCGCAGCACCCGGGCATTGACCACTCCGGTCGCGAATGCCCGCAGTTCAAAGTCGAGACTGCTGCCGCCGAATTGGGAGAAGACTGCGATCGCCGCCGGGTCGGCCAACGTCAAGGGGTGTGCAGCGGCTGCCTCCTCCAGCAGCCGGATCGCGAGCCGGGTGTCGGAACCGTAGGCGATCCCCACGCGGATCACGACCCGCAGGTTCGGGTTTGTCAGTGTCCAGTTCACCAGCTTGCCAGTCACGAAGTCACGATTGGGCACGATCAATTCCTTGTGATCCCAGTCGCAGATCGTCGTGGCCCGAATCCGGATCCGCATCACGGTTCCACTGATGTCTCCGATCGTGACGACATCTCCCACCCGGATTGGCCGCTCAAACAGCAGGATGATTCCGGAGACAAAATTGGCGAAGATCTCCTGCAGTCCGAAGCCGAGCCCCACGGTCATCGCGGCCACGAGCCACTGTACGCTCTGCCAGCCGATCCCGATCTGTCGGAAGCAGAGCAAGGCTCCGATGACGGCCACGGCATATTGCGTAACCGAGGTGGCAGCATATCGAGCTCCGGGATCCAAGGGCAGTCGCTGAAACACCGCCAGGTCGAGCAACCCGGGCAGGTTGCGGCATGCAAGAATCGTGATGGTGAGCCAGATCCCGGCGAGAATGAGTTCGACGAGCGTAATCCGCACGGGCTCGCCGGTCTCACCGATGGCGGCCAGGCCGCTGTTCCAGAGTGAGAATCGGTTGAGATAGCCGACGGCAGGCACGATGTCCTGCCAGATGAACGCCAGGCAGGCCAGTCCCCCCACCGCGACCACCAGCCGCACCAGGCGGCCGGACTGTTCATTGATGTCAGCCAATCGGAGCTCGGTTGAACGGGCATCCGTGGACGGAAGTTCCGCCGCAGCTTCGCCGTCACCGGCCTGGCGGGACTGAAGTTCGGCCCGGCGCTCGCGCGCCCGTTTGAATGCCAGCTGCCGGTAGACGAGGAGCAGCCAGCGAAGCGCCAAGGACCGAACGATCAGGCCCAGTCCAAGCACTCCCCAGGTGGCCGCCATCTGGGACGCCAATCGGGTCGCCGTGTAGTGATAACCCCCCAGTGACAAGCCCGCCAGCGCTAGCGGAAGGGCTACAAGCACGCCCATCCAGAGTCGATCGGTCACCTGAAACCAGGCGCCGGTGTGGTGTCGGGCGAGCATCGCCCTGACTGGACCACGGGGTCGGAACAGCCGCCAGGCGATCGTTGCCAGGGCGAGCGACTCAGTCACCAGCGCCAGTCGCCCCACCGTGCCACTGAGCAGTTCATCTCCGCTGAACTCGGTGACCAGGTAGACCACACTGGCCGGTAGGCAGACCCAGCGGGCCAGGAGCAGGGCCCGACGGATCGCCGCGCTGCTTGCCTGCTCCCAGCCGAAGTGGGCCACCCCAAGCCCCTTGGGCTGGCAGACGACGGCGGCAAAGCTGAGCGCAGCCAGAGCCGCCGAGCCCACGACGAGGGCCGTCCCGAGGGCATTGATCGAGTCGCCGGTGGCACCAATCGCCGCCAGCCGCCAGCCACAGAAAGCCAGGAATGCCGGCACGGGTACGGCAAGTCCTGCCGAGACTGCGATCGCCTCGACGGTGGGCCAGAATTCGGTCACGCTCGAACGCTGTGCTTCGTGAGCCAGGGCCGAGAGCCGCGCGACGAGTCGGCGGCGGACGGCCAGCAGCCAAAGCGGCGGGATCAACAGCAGCTCGATCAGCGGGGAACCGTAGATGTCGGCCAAGACCAATTGCCAGATTTTCACCCACGCGGTCTGTTCGGTCAGGTCGCTCACCGCGGTGGCCAGTAAGGGCAGCAGGGCCGGCGTGACGGCCGTGGTGCTGCGGACCCAGAGCACGTGTTCGGCAATGAAGGCCCGCTGCTCTTCGACGACCCGGACCAGTCCTTCTTCGGCAGCCTGGAGGGCAGCGAGTCGCCCCAACTGGCCGCGGGCGCCGGCGATCAGGTCGGCGTACAGTGTCAGTCGGGCCCGCAACACGCCTTCGAGTTCCGTATGGACGTCGAGTCGTTCGGCGAATCCCACCTCGTCGCGGACAGCGTCGAGGTGGGTCGCCACCGCCTCGTCAGCGTGTTGGAGGCGGCGGCGTTCGTTCTCCCACTCCAGCAGCTTGAAGTTGATTTCGTCTTGGTTTGTCGCCTGAGTCGCCATCTGGCGTTGATAGGCCGACGTGTCGGGCAGTTCCACCCGCTGGCTCCGCAGCATCATGCCGATCGCCGGTGAGAACCGGGCCTCGTCGGCCCGCTTCCGGGTTTCGGAGTAGTGCCGTCCGAGCTGCTCCTGGAGAGCTTCGATCCGGGCGAGTTCCGCGCGAACGATCTCGGTCGCCTCAACGAGCCGGGCATGCTCTTCGGCGAGCGACGTGTTGATTCCGGCGGCCTCCCGCACGGCGGGATGCGCTTCGATGGCAGCCCTGCGGGCCGCCGCTGCGCGGGCTTCGGCCTCCTCCTGGTCGCGGTGAGCGACCGCCCGCGCGAGCGTTGAGAGTCGCCGGGCGGCCTCCGTCGTCGCCCGCTCGGCCCGCTCCTGTTCGAGGGTCATGACCCGCGCCGTCTCCGCGTAGGTCCGTGTTTCCTGCTGGAGCGATTCGAGTTCAGTGACCCGGTGCAGCCGGGCACATTCAAGCCTCAGCCGCCGGGCCGATACGAGCTCGGGTGGCTCACCCGCCGCGGGGGCCGCGGAAAGGGACTCGGCGATCGCGTCCAACCGCTCGCGGGCCTGGGCCACGAGTTCGGGTAGTTCCCGGCCGCGCACCGTCCGCCGTTCGATTTCAGTCGTAGCGCTGGCGAGCTTTCGCCGAGCTTCGGTCACAGCCATCTCGACCTCCCGATGGGCGGCCCGAAGCGGTTCGCTGTCGACCGGAATCGCGGGCTGCTCGGCGGAGGCTGCCGCGAGCTTCTCGAGCCTGATGAGTTCCTGCGGTGCTCGCTCCGCTTCGGCCTGGAGCGTTGCGATCTGGGCGGTCAACTGGGCCGTGGCCTCGAGCCGCTCGATCGCCTTGGCGTACTGCTCGCTGGCTTGTTCGCGGGCCTCCGCCGTGAGCCCTGGAGCCTCGTCAAGTTCGGATCGCAGCCGTTCGACGTCGGTGACGGTCACACCAGCCCGGCCGGGCTCGGTCGGAGCCTCGGCGATCGTCGCCGGCGTCACCAGATCGGCCACCGTTGCGGCCGGAACCTGGGTCGGGCACAACGCGACCGCCAGCCACGCAGATACGTGGCGGATGCGAACCGTCCCAGCGATCGCAGGGCAACGCATTGCAGGTATCCGGAGGGAGAGACGGTGGGAGGGTAGCAATCGGGAAACCCCGGGCCAACCCCGGCTCCGCCGGGTGATCCGTGGGCCGCATGCAGGGGCTTGACCTGGTTTCGGCGGGTGCCGCTGGACGATCTCGAGGGAACATCGGCCGGGCTGTGCGCCCGCCAACCTGCACTGCAGTCTGCTCGAGCGCATCTGAGATAGCTGGAGCGACGATTGGGCAAACTGCGAGAGGAGGCGCGGGGCGGCGAACGCTCGAGGAGCAGTGGGGCGTATCCTCGCCCGCGAGAGTCCCAAGGAGTCGTTCCTGCGACCGACTTTTGCCGACCCTGAGCCGGTGCTACGCGGAACCCGAATCCGCGCTAGCGAGCGGCAGCAGCCAGCGCGGCCACGAATTCTTCGACCGCAGGAGCAAGGCCGGCAGGCCCGCTCACGGCCTGCTCGGCGACGAGCCGCACGAGCGCCGAGCCCACGATCGCCCCGTCGGCCACCTCGCAAACCGCCCTCACCTGGTCGGGGCCGGAGATGCCAAAGCCCACCAGGATCGGCACGTCGGTCTGGGTCCGCAGCCACTTCACTCGATCGATGAGCCCCGGCGGCAGGTCCGTGCGGGCTCCGGTCACGCCCGCTACCGCCACGCAGTAGAGAAAGCCAGTGGACTTCGCCGCGATCGCGGCTGCCCGCTTGGGCGGCGTGGTCGGGGTGACGAGCCGCACGAGCGCGAGGCCGGCTGAGCGGCAGGCTTGGTCGAGATCGTCGGACTCTTCCACGGGCAGGTCGGGCACCACAAAGCCGGCCAGGCCTGACGTGACGGCATCGGCCACGAACCGGTCGATGCCGCGGCGGAAGACAAGTGAGTAACTGGCCATCGCCAGGATCGGCACCGTGATCCTGGCTGAGGCCTCACGGGCAATGCCAAATACCTTCTCGAGTGTGATCCCCGAGCCGAGGGCGCGGGTGTAGGAGGCTTGGATCACGGGCCCGTCGGCGATCGGATCGCTGTACGGCACCCCTAATTCGCAGAGCGACGCTCCGGCCCGAGCGAGGGCTTCGAGCACTGCGACGGTGGTGGCAGGATCGGGATCGCCCGCGGTCACAAACGGCGCCACGGCCTTCCGGCCCGAGGCCCGATTTGCGGCAAACATGGCTTCGAGGGCGGCAATCGGCCGTGTGGAGGTGGACATCGTCATGCTTTTCCCGGGGGTGCAGATCGTTCGCGGGGTGATGGATGCTTCCGGTACCGGGCACATCCTTGTCAACCGAGACCGAGACTCTCACCGCGGCGGCTTGGACTGGACAGTGCGTAGCGCCAGCCGTCAGACGCAGCCTCCATCCTCGGAGAGGCCGCGGAGCCGGGCGATTTCAGCCGCGTCTTTGTCGCCTCGGCCTGAAAGGCAGACCACGAGGATCTCGTCGGCTGGCCGACGGGCCGCTTCTTTGGCCACCCAGGCCAGGGCGTGGGAGGTTTCAAGGGCCGGGAGAATTCCCTCGCGGCGGGCGACCAGATCAAAGGCGTCGAGGGCCTCGGCATCCGTCACGCTCGAGTACTCCACGCGGCCCAGATCCCGCCAGTAGGAGTGTTCCGGACCGACGCCTGGGTAGTCGAGGCCGGCGGAGACTGAGTGCACGTCGGCGGTTTGGCCGTCTTCATCCTGGAGCACGTAGCTCAGGCTGCCGTGCAGAATGCCAGGTGAGCCGAAGGAGAGGCTGGCGGCATGCTGGCCCGGATCAGCCGACCGGCCCCCGGCCTCGATGCCCACCAGCCGAACCTCTTCGTGGTCGACGAATGGATAAAACATCCCGGCGGCGTTGCTGCCGCCTCCCACGCAGGCCACCACGGTGTCGGGGAGCCGGCCGAACTGCCGCCGGCATTGGTCGATCGTTTCACGACCGATGATCGACTGAAAGTCGCGGACAATCCGCGGGAAGGGATGCGGACCCACCACCGAGCCGATGATGTAGTGGGTGGTTTCGACCGACGCCATCCAATCCCGCATCGCCTCGTTGATCGCGTCGCGAAGCGTGCGGGAGCCGGTCTCGACCGGCCGCACCTCCGCGCCCATCAGCCGCATCGCCCGCACGTTGGGGGCCTGGCGGCGGACATCTTCCACGCCCATGTAGACAACGCACCCCAGACCGAAGCGGGCGCAGGCGGTGGCCGTGGCCACGCCGTGCTGTCCGGCTCCGGTTTCGGCGATGATCCGCTGCTTCCCCATGCGCATCGCCAGCAACCCCTGGCCGAGCGTATTGTTGATCTTGTGAGCACCGGTGTGGCTCAGGTCTTCGCGTTTGAACCAAATCTGCGCGCCGCCGGCGAGTTGGGTGAGCCGCTCGGCGAAGTGGAGGGGATTCGGCCGGCCGACGAATGTGGAAAGCAGGCCGTCGAGTTCAGCGGCGAAGGCCGGATCGGCCACGGCCTCGTCGTAGGCTCGTTCCAACTGGTCGAGGGCCGCAGACAGGGTTTCCGGCACGTAGCGACCCCCGAACCGGCCAAAGCGGCCGAGGAGGTCAGGAACCTGGGAGACTGCAGAGGATGCTGTGGCCATGGCGTGGTTCGACAGGTTGAGGCAGAACAAAGGCGCCGGACAGGGCGTCGGTGTAGTGTAGCCAGCCCGTGGTTCGACGGAGGAGATCGTGTCAGCCAGGGGTTTTTGCTGCCGCGAAAGCCGCCCCTGTCCGAGGCGCCTCCGCGCGACCCGAGTCGCTATGGAGGTGGTTGGAGTACCGTTTTCGCCATGCCGGAGCTGCCTGAAGTCGAAACGATGTGCCGCGGACTGGCGGGGATCATCGGGCGGCGGATCGGGCGGGTGACGTTTCCGCGCGGGCCGGTCCGGCCGCTGCTGGTGAGCCCGGAGCCACGGTCGCTCGGGCCGCAACTCGCCGGGGCGGAGATTGCCGCGGTGACCCGACGGGGCAAGCGGGTGGTCCTCGAGATCGCGCTGGCAGCGGCGGGAGGCGGCCGCAAATGGCTCGTGATCGAGCCACGAATGACGGGGCTCATGCTCGTGGTCGAACCCCCTTCGGCCGACCACGTGCGGATGGTGGTCGATCTTGCAGGGGTGGCGAAGCCGCGGCGATTTCTGTTTTGGGATCGGCGCGGTCTGGGTACGATTCGACTCGTCGACGACCGTGGCCTCGAGGCCGCCTGCGGCCCGGCGAAACTGGGGCCCGACGGGCTCGTCGTCACCGGCTGCGAATTGGCGGAGCGACTCGGCCAATCTCGTCGGGCCGTGAAGGCCGCGCTTCTGGACCAACGGGCGGTGGCGGGTATCGGCAACATCTATGCCTGTGAAATCCTGTTTGGAGCCGGCATCGATCCCCGCGTGGCCTGTTGTCGGCTGGGGCAGGGCGCCTGGGAGCGAATTGCCTGCGAGGCCCGCCGCGTGTTGCGGGAAGCCGTCCGGCTCGAGGGTTCGAGCATCGGCGACGAAACCTATCGCACGGCTGACTCGCGGCCTGGTCGCGCTCAGCGGCGGCACCGTGTCTACGGGCGGGAAGGGCTTGTCTGCCGACACTGCAGCACCGTGATCACACGAATCGTACTCGCCCAGCGGGCCACGTTTTTCTGCCGGCACTGCCAGCACCGGCAGTGAGCAGACCAGGGGCGGTGGTGCGGTTTTCCCCCAGGGCGTAGGCTGGGGCCAGCCGGGATCTGCGGTCGAATTGCCTGGAGAAGACTCTGGAGAAGACTTTCGCATGCTGCCTTTTCATGGTTCGCTCTCCCGCCGCCAGTTGCTGGGCGGAGCTGCTGGTGCGGCTGGCCTCGTAGCCGCCCGCGGATTCGCCGCGGTCACAATTCCGCCCGTTTCGACCCCCGAGTCGCTCGCGGGGTTGCTCCATGCGTCACTCGCGCCTGCCCAGCGCGAAGCGATCTGCTTCCCCTGGGACTACGTCCATCCGCAGTTCGGCCTGCTGCGGACGCGGGTGGGCGCCAACTGGAATGCCACCGAGCCCGCGGTGATCAGCGACTTCTACACGGCCGACCAGAAGGAGCTCGTGCGGGCCATCTTCGACCGTCTGATCGAGCCGGAGTGGCATGCCCGGTTTGACCGGCAGATGGAGGACGACTGCGGCGGCTTCGGACACGGCCATTCCGTCGCGCTCATCGGCGAGCCGGGCAGCGGGAAGTTTCAGTTTCTGATGACAGGTCGCCACATGACCTTGCGCTGCGACGGCGACTCTTCCGACCACGTCGCCTTCGGTGGCCCGATTTTCTACGGTCACGATGTCGGCGGCGGCGACGAAGAGAAGGACCATCCGGGCAACGTGTTCTGGCCCCAGGCCCTGGCCGCCAATCGGGTGTTCGAGATGCTTGATGGCCGGCAGCGGGGCGAGGCCCTTGTGGCCAGGTTGCCCCGGGAAAATGCCATCGGCTTCCGCGGCCGCCGCGAACCGATCCCCGGCATTCCTGTGACGGCACTTTCGCCCGACCAACGGGAGGAACTCGAGCAGGTGCTCGCGATCCTGCTCGAGCCCTACCGCACGGCCGACCGCGAGGAGGTGCGGGGCTGCCTCGACCGCCAGGGAGGCCTCGACGACTGTCGGCTGGCCTTCTACTCCACGGGCGACATTGGCGCTGACCAGGTGTGGGACAACTGGCGGCTGGAAGGCCCGTCGTTCGTCTGGCACTTCCGTGGTGCTCCGCACGTGCATGTGTGGGTTCACGTGGCCGATTCCCCCGACCTGCCGCTCAACTCCTGACCGATTCCAGTCCACTCTCTTGACCATCGACTGCTGCATCATCGGCGGAGGAATCATCGGTCTCTCGATCGCCCGAGAACTTGCTGGGCGGGGCTGCCGGGTGAGGCTGTTGGCCCGGGAGCCGCGGCGACAGACCTCTTCATGGGCCGCGGCCGGAATCCTGCCGCCGGCACCGTTGCCGAATCAGCCTGACCCCAAGGCCGCGTTGACGGCCTTGAGCGACCGCCTCCATTGGCAATGGGCTGCCGAACTCCGGGCCGAGACGGGGATCGACAACGGCCTGCGACGGTGTGGCGGCGTCTATTTGGCTCGCGACGCCTCCGGCCTCGAGTCGCTGCACGTCGAGGCTGACCGCTGGCGAGGTCAGGGAGTGACCTGCGCATGGCTTGATCGGCAAGAACTCCTGGCTGCCGAGCCGGGGCTCGCCACCGCGGTGGTCGAGGGCCGGATCACCGGAGGGTTTCTGCTGCCGGAGGAGGCGCGGATCAGACCGCCCTGGCAGCTTGACGCGCTCGAACGCTCCTGCCTGGCCCGCGGGGTGTCGCTGGGGCATTCTGCGGCGGTCGAACGGGTCGAGGTGGCTGGTGGTCGGGTCACGGGGCTTGGAGTGCGCGGCGAGCGGGGCACCGAAACAGTCGCGGCCGATTGCTACGTGCTGGCAGCCGGTGCCTGGTCGGGCGGCCTGGCAGGGCAATTCGGCCTCCGGCTCGACACCCGGCCGATCCGCGGTCAGATCGCGCTTGTCAGATTCTCAGGCCAGCCGCTCGGGCATGTGGTCAATCTTGGGCTCGACTACCTCGTGCCCCGGGAGGACGGACGGGTGCTCGTGGGCTCGACGCTCGAAGACTCGGGCTTCGATCCGGTGACCGTGCCGGCAACGATCGAGGCCCTGCTCGCCATGGCCAGCGAACTGCTTGGCGACCTCTCGACCGCGGTCGTCGAACGGGCCTGGGCCGGCCTGCGGCCCGGCTCGGTCGATGGCCTGCCGACGATCGGCCCCGTGCCCGGCTACGACAATGCCTTCGTGGCCACCGGACACTTCCGGGCAGGCATCCATCAGTCACCGGGCACGGCGGTGATTGTGGCTGATCTTGTCGAGGGCAAGTCTCCGCCGGTCGAGATCACGGCCTTCGCTCCCGATCGGGCTTCGGGCTCATGCGGCCAGCGGTGAGAGCCGATGATGGATCGCCTCGACGTCGGCGGCTGTGACGATGCTATCGGTTCGGGAGGCGGTGACGACCGCCGCCAGCTCGGCCAGTCGGACGACCGCGGCCGGCACGCCACCGGTGATCTCGTGAATGACCGACACCGCGTCGTCGCTGAGACGGGCTGTCGCAGGCAGGGCAGCCATCACGAGCCGGTGCGTGTCGGTCGGCGAGCCAGGCAGGATCGTGACCCGAATCCGAATCGCCTGCGCGAGCCGTGTGTCGCGAGCGACCAGCGTGAGCAGCCGGCCCTGGCCGGCCAGCACGATGGCGGCCGCATGCGGCTGCCTCAGGCGGGCGAGCGTGAGTAGATGGGCCAGGTCGGCCTCTTGTTCGAGGTGGGCATCATCAACCAGGAGCGTGGCCGGAAGGTCGGCTTGACCCGGTGCGAGCCAGGCCCGAGTTGGCCGAGGTGAAGCGGTTGGAGGCTGGCTCCCACCAAACGACTGCAGAATCAGCGATTTCCCGACGCCGGGTGGACCTACGAGCAGGACGATGCCGCCGCCGGTCTCTGCGCCGCAGGCCACCTTGGCGAGCGCAGCGAGTTGGGGCTCGGTGAGCTGCGACGATGAAAAGCTGTGGTTCATGCCGCGGCTTCCCTGGGGGCGCCATGGGCCGATGCGAAGGTGATGACTTCGCCCAGTGGTTCCACACCGACGGCTGCCAGCGCCACTCCCCAGGCGGATGCTGCCGCGCGGTCGGCTCGGCGGACGAGGATCGCAGCATCGCAGCCGAGGCTCGCCACCAAGAGCCGCTCCCTCCGGATCGGCCCCGGCGGAAACCAGATCCCTGCATCGATCATGATGATCCGACCGTCGTGGAGCAGGCCACCACCGAACACATCCTCTGGGCATGCCGCAAGTTCATGGGCACCGCACACGGTCACTTCGCGACCGCGGCCACGCAGAACAGCCGCCAGGCAGGTGACCAGTGTGGTCCGGCCTTCGCCCCGCTCGCCACCAGTCACGGCGATCACACGGTGGCCCGCCAAACGGACGGCTGCGAGTTCGTCGGCCAGCTTGTTCCACTGCTCTGCGGCAGCCTCGAGGAGCCGAGCCACGAGAGGGTTGGGGGGTGCGATCGAGTCTGGCGGCGGGACGGGAGCAGCCCGTGGCGCCGACGCTACAGTCGAAGCCCGTGACCGCCAGCGGTCTACAAAAGCCTGATCGAGGGCGTCGAGCGTCATCGGAGGGTGGTCTCCGAGTTGGTGAACGAAGGGTGACTGGCCATCTGCTCTTCTGCTTGTTGCCGCTTGAATCGGCGGGCATCCCGCCAGCCGGCGAACGACCAAAGAGCCAGTGCTACGAGGGCCAGGGCTGCGATCGAGGTCCAAGGAAAGGCCGGCCGGTGACAGACCCGAATGCTCCGCACGGGCTCGACCGGCTCCGGAGCCAGTGACCCGGCAGCCACCGTCATGTCCACTGTGACCACTTCGGGAATCGTCGCCAGAACTCTCATCGTGCCCGCCTTCATACGGAGCACCATCGTCGCGGCATGACAGGCTGCTTGAGCGGGGATCGAGCCAGCCCGCGAGGTCCGACTAGGGGGAACCGCCGGGGGCAAACCGCCCTCTCCAAGCGTCAGAGTATGCCCGTCCCGCAGGGTCGCCTATGATGCAAGAGTCGCGGACGATTCCGGTCGCGCCGCCCCGCGAATGAGGGGCTTTTTTGCCGGTTCAGCCAATGAGGATTGTCGATGCCCACGCCGAATGCCAACCGCACCCAACTCCTTCGCTCCGCGCTCGAGAGCCGAATTCTGATGCTCGATGGGGCGATGGGCACCATGGTCCACGCCCTAGAACTCGACGAACGGGGCTTTCGCGGCGAGCGGTTCGCCGATCACCACCGTGATCTGAAGAATTGCATCGACGTGCTGGTGCTCTCACAGAGCGATGCGATTCGCGATATTCACGCCGCCTACTTCGCCGCCGGCAGCGACATCGTCGAGACCTGCACCTTCGGCGCTACGAGCATGGCCCTGGCTGACTTCGGCCTCCAACGACACACGCGGGAAATCAATCTCGTCGCGGCCCGTCTGGCCCGGGAGGCGGCCGACGCCGCAGAGGCAAAGGATCCCACGCGGCCCCGTTTCGTGGCCGGTTCGATCGGTCCGACCAACAAGCAGCTTTCGATCGCCGGCAACGTGGCCGATCCGGGCCACCGCGACGTGAACTTCGACGAGATGGTGGCTGCCTACCGCGAGCAGGTCGAGGCACTGATCGAGGGCGGAGTGGACGTGCTTCTGGCCGAGACGGCCTTCGACACGCTCGTGCTCAAGAGCTGCCTGTTCGCGATCGAGCAGGTCTTTGCCGAGACGGGCGTACGACTGCCGGTGATGGCTTCGTTCACGATCTTCGACGGGGGCCGCACGCTCTCCGCGCAAACCGTCGAGGCCTGCTGGACGAGCCTGGAGCATTTTGACCTGTTGTGCGTCGGGATCAATTGCGCGCTGGGCCCCGAGAAGTTGCGGACCCACGTGGCCGACCTGGCGGCAATCGCACCGTGTGCCGTGAGTTGCTATCCCAACGCCGGCCTGCCCAACGCACTCGGCGGGTTTGACGAGACGCCCGAGATGATGGCGAGCGTGCTGGAAGAGTTTGCCCGGGCGGGCTGGCTCAACGTGGTGGGCGGCTGCTGCGGCACCACCCCGGCACACATCAAAGCCATCGGTGACGTGATGGCAAAATATCCGCCCCGCACACCGAGCCCGCCCCCCCGCCTGAGTCGCTACTCAGGCCTGGAAATGCTGGAAGTCCGCCCCGAGAGCAGCTTCACGATCATTGGTGAGCGGACCAACGTGACCGGCTCGCGGGCCTTTGCTCGGCTGATCAAGGAGGAGCGGTACGAGGAGGCAGTCGGTGTGGCCCGTCAGCAGGTCGAGAATGGGGCCAACATCATCGACATCAATGTCGACGAAGGGATGCTCGACGGTGTCGAGGTGATGACGAAATTCCTCACGCTCCTCTCGAGCGAGCCTGAGGTATCGAAGGTTCCGATCATGATCGACTCCTCGCGATTCGAGGTGCTCGAGGCGGGGCTGAAGTGCGTCCAGGGTAAGGGCATCGTCAATTCGATCAGCCTCAAAGAGGGAGAAGAGGTTTTTCTGCGGCAGGCCCGCACGGTCCGCCGGTACGGCGCCAGTGTGGTGGTGATGGCCTTCGACGAGGAAGGGCAGGCCACCGACGTGGACCGGCGGGTGGCGATCTGCCTGCGGGCGTACCGGATTTTGACCGAGCAGGCCGGCTTCCCGCCCGAAGACATCATCTTCGACCCCAACATCCTCACCGTCGCTACCGGCATCGAGGAGCACAACGCCTACGCCAAAAACTTCATCGAGGCCACGCGGCGGATCAAAGAGATCATGCCAGGCGTCAAGGTCTCCGGTGGCGTGTCCAACATCTCCTTCTCGTTTCGTGGCAATGATGCCGTTCGTGAGGCGATGCACGCCTGCTTCCTCTACCAGTCGATTCAGGCTGGTATGGACATGGGAATCGTCAACGCCGGCCAGTTGGCCGTCTATCAGGAGATCGAGCCGGCGCTCCGGGAGCGGATCGAAGATGTGCTCTTCGACCGCCGGGCTGACGCCACCGAGCGGCTCGTTGAATTCGCGGAGACGGTCAAGGGGCGGGATCCGGCCGAAGTGGCGGCTGCCGACACCTGGCGGAGTCTGCCGGTCGAAGAACGGGTGGCACACGCCCTGATCAAAGGCATCACCGACTTCGTCGAGGAAGACATGGAGGCGGCCCGGCAGGAATATGCCACCAGCCTGGAGATCATCGAAGGGCCACTGATGCGAGGCATGCAGATAGTGGGTGACCGATTCGGCGAGGGCAAGATGTTTCTGCCGCAGGTGGTCAAGAGCGCGCGGGTGATGAAGCGAGCCGTGAACCATCTCCTCCCATACATGGAGGCCGAGAAGGCCGCCGCTGGCGATGCCAACACGTCTCGAGGCAAGGTGTTGATGGCCACGGTCAAGGGCGACGTCCACGACATCGGCAAGAACATCGTGGGCGTGGTGCTTGGCTGCAATGGCTACGAGGTGATCGATCTCGGTGTGATGGTGCCCTGCAACAAAATTCTCGAGGAGGCGATCCGCCACGAGGCCGATGTCGTCGGACTCTCCGGGCTGATCACGCCGAGCCTCGAGGAGATGGTGCATGTGGCCCAGGAATTTGAACATGAGAAGCTCACGATGCCGATCCTGATCGGAGGAGCCACCACGTCTGCCCGCCACACGGCCGTAAAAATCGCCCCTAAATATTCGGGTAACGTGGTCTACGTGGCCGACGCTTCGCGGGCAGCGGGTGTGGTCGAGAAACTGATCAACCCCACCTCACGAGAAGCGTTTGGCAAGGCCAACCGGGTGGCTCAGGCCCGGGACGTGGAAAACTTCAAGTCTCGGCAGCAGACGACGCTGATTTCATATGCCACGGCCTGCGAACGCCGCTGGACGACCGACTGGGCAACGGCCCCGATCGACACGCCCGAATTCATCGGGGTGAGGCCGCTGGAACAGGTACCGCTCGAGGAATTGATCCCGTTTATCGACTGGTCGCCTTTTTTCATGTCGTGGGAGCTCAGGGGAAAGTACCCGGTGATCTTTCATGACCCGGTCGTGGGCGAGGAGGCGCGAAAACTGCACGCCGACGCGCTGACGATGCTCGATGAGATCGTGCGGACCGACGCCCTCGTCGCCAGGGGCGTGTATGGATTCTTCCCGGCCAACTCCGAAGGCGACGACATCGTGCTGTTCACCGACGAGACCCGCACGACCGAACTTGGACGGGTGCACACGCTCCGCCAGCAGTGGGAGCGGAAGGGGCAGGGGGCGTTCCATGCCCTGGCGGATTTCGTGGCCCCCCGGGACAGCGGGCGGGCTGACTACATCGGCGCCTTTGCCTGCACGTCGGGTCATGGCTGCGACGAACTCTGCCGTCGCTACGATCGCGAGCATGACGACTACTCGTCGATCATGGCCAAGGCCCTGGCCGATCGGTTGGCGGAGGCGTTTGCCGAGTGGCTGCATGCGAAGGCCAGGCGAGAATGGGGCTATGGACGGATGGAGGAGCTTTGTCCCGATCAACTGATCGCCGAGCAATACCGAGGCATCCGTCCGGCCCCGGGCTATCCAGCCTGCCCGGACCACACCGAAAAACAGTCACTCTTTGGCTTGCTCGACGCGGAACGGGTGGCGGGAATGACGCTTACGGAGAGTTTCGCGATGATGCCGGCGGCGAGCGTGAGCGGGCTCTATTTTGCGCACCCGGAAAGCCGATACTTCGCAGTGGATCGGATCACGCGGGATCAGGTCGAGTCGTACGCGGCTCGGAAGGGGATGCCCGTCGCCGAGATTGAACGCTGGCTGGCCCCGAATCTTGGCTACGACGCCTGAGGCGGCCGGCGGGCGGAACGCCAAGACCGGCAAGCCAGAAAGCGGCCAACATGACCACGCCGGCCGAACAGCCGAAGCGGCCGAGGACCCGGCGGATCATCCTCGACGCGGGGCCCCTCGAGGCCTCGCCCACCGCGACAGCGCTGCTCGTGGACCGCTTCCACGAGCATGTCCGCCACGAGCGCGGCCTCTCCGCGAACACCCAAACCGCCTACCGGCGTGACCTGAGGGATTTCTCGGCCTGGCTCGCGGGCAGGGCCGCCGGCACGCTTTCGGTGCGGGACCTGGGCGACTACCTGGCCGCGTTGGCTAAGCGTGGCCTAGCCCGGGCGAGCATCGCCCGTCAGGCCGCCACCCTGCGGACGTTCTACGCGTTTCTCCAATTGGAGGGCGTGGTCAGCGAAAGCCAGGCGGAACTCCTCACTCCGGGGCGGCCCGACGACGTGATCCCGGCCACTCTCTCTCCGGGCCAGGTGGATCGCCTGCTCGAAGCCCCCGATCCCCGGACGGGGAAGGGCCTCCGTGACCGGGCCGTGCTCGAACTGCTCTACGCCACTGGCTGCCGAGCTTCCGAGGTGTCGGCAATGCGGCTCATCGACGTGCACTTGGGCGAGAAGTTTTGCACCTGCCATGGCAAGGGGGACAAGGAGCGAGTGGTGCCGCTCGGCCGCCGAGCGATCGTGGCCGTCGCAGCCTGGCTCGACGAGGTCCGCGGCCGATTCGCAGTTCGGGCCGGCGGCCAGCCTCCCTGGGCCGTACTCTCCGCCCGTGGCAACCGGCTGTCGCGGATGCGAATTTGGGAGATCGTGCAGGAGCACGCCGCCGCGGCCGGCATCCCGCCCGGAATCGGGCCGCACACCCTGCGGCATTCCTTCGCCACCCACCTGGTGGCCGGCGGCGTCGATCTCCGGCATGTCCAGGAAATGCTTGGCCACGCCAGCATCGCAACCACGCAGCGGTATACCCACGTCGACGCCACCCGGCTCAAGTCGGTGCATGAACGCTTTCACCCCCGCCGGTGAACTGTCGGCGAAGCCCTGGTTGATCCGAGTTCATGCGTGCCGATGCCCCGGCGCCGCTCCAACCTGTACGACCGGGAGCATCCAATCGTTGACGTTCGTTCGAGTCGGGTCGGGGCTGCCGGCATCCTGTCGCTCGACGTTCACTCCGGCCCTCCAGGCCTCCGTCCACTGCGTCTCCGCTGCGCTTCGCCATCCATGGTTTGGCTTGGTTCCACAGCTTGCGCGAGAACGCCGGCAGCCCCTCACGCCTTTCCCGTTGGCTGATGTCAACAAGAACGTGCTCCCGGTCGTACCTGACTTACTTGGGTGGGGCGAACTTGATCTTCCGGATCAGCGGGATCACCTCGTCGCCCTCCACGATACCCGAGGCGGCCGTGATCGCGCTGACGACGTAGTCGTATTTCAGCCCCGGGTCGCAGTCGAGCACGAGTTCTGCCTCCTCGGCCTTGTCGGGGTTGTTGCCGAAGGTGTCGAGAATGCCGGCCTGAAGCGTGGCCACGAGCGTGGCGATCGCGGACTGCCGGGCCCGCTGGGCCGCCGCCAGCCCCGCCGGGTTGGCCTTGGCGTTGGCCAGCGCGGCTTCGATCTCCGCGTCGGTGCCGGCTAATTGTCCGAGCAGTTCTGGACCCACGAGTGGTTGCTCACCGAGCCGCACGCCGGCCAGCCGCCCCTCGGGTGTGGCGGTTAGACGCACTTGGAGTGGTGGCAAGGGGATGTCTTCGGCGGCGCCGGCAGCAGCCCCCAGCGGCATCTTGATGTTGAAATCCCCCTCCACGATCACTGTCTTGAGCGTGAGCATGAAAAAGGTGAGCAATTGAAACACGACGTCGATCATCGGCGTCATGTTGATGTCGATTTTGCTCGACAGGCGAGCGCGGCGTTTGGCCATCGGGAGTCGGCCTCCAGAAAGGTTCAGGGGCCTTTGTACTCGGCTCGCAGCACGAACTTCTCGAACCCCTTGGCCTGGCAATCGCGAATGATCTGCTGCACGTCTCCTGCCCGGGAGCGGCCGTCGGCTCGCACCACCACCGTGGCGTCGGCCGGAGCCTTGGAGGCTGCAATCATCACCGATTTCTCGTTCTCCAGGTAGTCGCCGAGAGCCTCGAGTGGAACTGCCTCACCATTGTAAATCACCCGCCCGTCATTCATGAGTTGGAGCGTGAGCGGCTCGAGGTCGGAGTTTTCCACCGGTTTGGCCACCTGACTCGTGGGCAATTGAATCCGTTGGTCCTGCTCTGCTTCGGTGAAGTTGAGCGTGAACATGAAAAAGGTAATTAACTGGAAAGTGACATCGATCATCGGCGTCATGTCGATGTCGGTCGCCGCCGCGGTCCGCCGCTGTCTGGCCATGCTCGGCTCCGATGCCCGAAGGGCGTGGGCGATTACTTCTTGCCCATGCCCTGAAACCGCGACATCAGCCGCGAGGTTTCGTCGTTCGCTTCAGTGTTGATCTCCTCGAGCCAGTTGCGGAACATCTGGAAGAAGAGGATGGCGGGGATGGCGATCCAGAGACCGATCAGCGTGGTGACCAGGGCGGTGGAGATGCCTCCGGCTAATTGGTCAGGCTTCGGTGCGACACCTGGATTGTCGGCGATCTTCTTGAAGCTGCTCACCATGCCCGTGACAGTGCCGAGGAGGCCGAGCATCGGAGCCAGAGCACCGATCAGCGAGATGTAGCTGATCTTGTGCTCGAGCTTCATTTGCTCCTCCCCTTGAGCCTCCTCCATCGCGGCTGCGGCGGCCGGGTAGCCTGACTGAAGTTTGCCCATACCCGCGGCCAGTACGTGGCCCAAATAAGAGTCGTCGGCGCGGGCCAATTCATAGGCCGGCTGGTATTCCTTGGCCTCGAGGTGCTTCTCGAATTGTTCCGTCAGGGCCGGTGGCAGGAGCACCGCTTTGCGGATCTGGAGGAAGCACATCACGAGCAGGGCGACAAGAATGAAGGAGAGTAGGAGAAAAACCGGCCCGAAGACCCAGCCGCAGGCTTGTGCGATATAAAAAAGAAGCGAGCTTTCGTTGGCCGAGGCCGCGGCTCCGTCGTCAAAGGCGTCGCCCCCCTCTTGGGCAACGGCTGGGGCCGGCAGCAGAAGGGTTGCCGCCATGGGGCCCGCCGTCAGAACGCAGGCAGCAAGCAGCACCTGAAGCATTGCCAGCCTGACCCGGCTGAGAAAACCTGTGATCTTGTGTTCAATTTCCGCTTCCATGGATCCCTCGCCTCCGTCGAATACCCCAGGTCTCACCGCCCAGACGATCTCCGTCGGTCGCCTAGCGTACCCTGCCACCGGGGGCAGCCGAAAGTCCGGCTCCGCAGTGCCGCTGGAGTTAGAG
>ERZ889217.579-NODE-579-length-21522-cov-18.972609_pt1 | contig 21522 bp, 17 predicted proteins | sample MGYA00521098_ERZ889217 | MGnify/ENA primary metagenome ERZ889217 (study PRJEB32303, sample SAMEA104408613) | aquatic metagenome | biome: Brackish water; feature: Pelagic; material: water | place: Baltic Sea | collected 2014-06-10T22:04:00 | depth 2,362 m ... | reverse complement strand
TGATTGCCGCCCTCCTGGCCATGGGCCTGGCAGCTCAGCTGCAAATCGCCTAGGCAGTTGCCCATGGCCTAGGCGGTTGCCCATGGCCTAGCGGTCACGGCAGCAAGGCCGGATCGAGCTGGGGCCGCAGCCAGCTGAGCAAGGCTCCGTAGCGCTTTCGCGCCACCTTGCCGCTCATCCCGATGGCAAGCCCCAGGTCGTTAAACGATCGGTTGCCCAGTACCCGCCCCAGGAGCAGCGTCCGCTCCTGGGGCTCAAGCAGGCCAACAAGCTGCTCGAGCCGTTGCCGCCGTTCCAGGGCGCAGGACCATTCGAGCGGATCGAGGCCGCCTGGATCGGCCAGCAGCTCGACCAGACCCTGGTTGCGAGCCTGACCTGGGCCATCGCCCTCCCCATCGATTCCCGGCCTGGGTTGGTCCAGGCTGGCGACCTTCAGGGCCCGGGCTGCGCCGCAGGCCTCCCGCCAGCGCGCCAGCGTCACGCCCATGCTCCTGGCCAGGTCGTCCTCGGCCAGGACTGGCTCACCCCGGTGCTGCCGTTCAAGCTGGAGCCGCTGGCCCCGGCCATGGAGCTCCCGTAGGCCGCGGCTGGTGCGCAGGGGCTGGCAGCGGTCCCGCAGGTGTTGGCGGATGGCGCCGCGGATGTAGGGAACGGCGAAGCTGCTGAGGGCCGTGCTGCGGGCTGGATCAAAGGCCTCCAGGGCCTTGATCAGGCCGAGGCAGCCCGATTGCTCCAGGTCCTCCATGGGCACGGGGGTGCGCTGGCTTTCGCGCCGGGCCAGTTTCTTCACCAACGGCAGGTTGCTCAAGGCGAGCTGGTTGCGTTGCTTGTGGCTGCGTTTGAGGGCATAGGCCGCCAGGGGAGCCTGGTTCTGGCTGCCCATGGGGCTGAGTGGGCCTGAAACCTGCCGGGGGGTTGCCATGGGCACCTGGGATCGGGCTCCAAAGGATCTGCCATCCCTCCACCGAGCTGCTTCCTACCCCTGGGGGATTGCCCTTCCCCCACCTGGGGGAGGCCGGCCAAGCACCCCAACTCCCCAGATAGGCGCCCCATCGCTGAATCGTTCCACCAGCCCGGCGGTCAAGCCACCGGCGTGGCCACCGACACCGGCTCCAGGCCAGCCCATTGCAACAGGGCCGGCCACTGGCGTAGGCGCCCATAGACCTGGCGATGGCCTTCGCTGTTGAGATGGAGGCCGTCGCCATCGAGCCAGTGCAGCCAGTGGGGGTCTGCCCGTAGGGAGGGCAGCAGCGACAGGAATGGCACATTGGCCTCCAGGCAGGCCTCCTCCAGCAGGCTCTCGTAGTGCTGAATGGCCGCCAGGGAATACCAGAGCACCCCGGCGTAGGGCATCACCGCTTCATCGACCGGGGTTAGGCCCAGCACGAACACCGGCGCCAGGGCCTGGGCCTGCCGAATCAGCTGCTGAAGGCCAAATAGGAAGCCATCGCCATCGAGCTGGGCCCGGCCATCGGGCCGGCCAACCCTGGCGCTGTCGTTGAGGCCCACCGCCAGCAGGATGCCGTGGGGAAGCTGGCGCCGCAGCTCACCGCGGCAGCTCACCTCCCGTTCCAACCGGGCAGCGACCCGCTCCAGACCATCGCCGCGCACCCCCAGCGGATAGACCACGGGACCGCCCGGAAGCCCCATCCAATGGCGGCGCAGGCGTTCACACCAGCCGCCCTCCTCGGGATCGCCCCAGCCCAGGACGCCGCTATCCCCAATCACGATCAGTTTGCGGGGGATGGGTTGGGCCATGGGGGCAGGGCGGGGCAGGCTGGTCAGGCGGGGGCCAGAAGCTGGAGCCGGGCCCGGTCGCTGAGATCTTCCCCCACCAGGGTGAGCAGGGCGTACACCACCAGCAGGGCTAGCAGTTGGTCCCAGGCAAAACTGCTGAGGCTTTCCAGGAGTTGGGTGCCCAGCCCTGCCGCCCCCACCAGACCCACCACCACACTTTCGCGCAAGATCACATCGGCCCGGTAGGCCCCGTAGGCCAGGTAGCTGCGGGCCAGACCGCTGAACCGGCCATAGAGCAGGGCCAGCCGCGGGCCGACGCCAGCTCCCAGCAGGGCGATCTCGGCCGGGGCCTGGCGATCGTCACTGGCCTCCAGCAGCAGGCGGCCGAGGATGCCCAGGTTGTGGAAGCCCAGGGCCAGGGCGGCCGTGACCAGGCCCGGTTTGAGCAGCAACAGCAGCAGCAGGGCGCTCAGGGGCGGCGGCCAAAGGCGGGCCAGGGCCCAGGCCAGTTGCAGCAGGGGCCGGGCCCAGGGCCAGGGGGCAATCAGCAGCAGCAGCAGGGGCGCTAGCCCCACCGCCAGGCCCGCAGCCACCAGGGTCAGCAGCAGGGTGCTGCCCACCAGCTGGGGCCAGGGCAGGGCCAGGATGCTGGCCCAGGAGGCTGCGTCCAGGTTTGGCAAGGGTTGCCAGTGCAGCAGGGCCAGGGGATGCACGTCCATGGCCCGGGCCAGCCAGACCAGCAGCGGCCCAAGCACCACCAGGGCCAGCACCATCTCGCGGCCGCGGCGGCCCAGGTCGTCCCGCCGGGGGGTCGGCCCCATCCCCCTGGTCCCGGCGCCGGATTCGGGGCCCAGGGGGGTGGTGGTCAGCCCCCCCAGGCCCAGGCGGCGGGGCATTAACCAGCGACGCCGCAGGCCGGCCAGGCCGGTTTCCAGCAGCAGCATCACCGCCAGGAGCAGCCAGAGGCCGGTCCAGAGTTGATGGAATTCCAGGGATTGCAGGCAGAGCTTGAGCTCGGTGCCCAGGCCCCCCAAGCCAAACACCCCCAGCAGGGTGGCGCTGCGCAGGGCACATTCGAGCCGGTAGCCGCCATAGCTCAGTAGGCCGGGCAGCAGGGGCGGCCCCAGGGCGGTGAGCAGGGCCTGGGGGGCCGCCACGCCACCGCAGCGCAGGGCCGCCAGGGCCCCGCTGGGCAGGGCATCGATCTGGTCGCTGAGCACCCGGGCCACCAGGGCGGCGTAGGGGATGGCAATGGCGGCGATCGCCACGGCCGGTTGCAGGCCGATGAGCTGGAGCAGCAGCAAGCCCCAGAGCAGCTCATGGATCGAGCGCGGCACGGCCAACAAACGCCGCAGGAGGTTGGCCGGCCAGACCTGGCCGCAGCAGCTGCTCCAGACCTGGCGCGAACTGGCTAGGGCCAGGGCTAGCCCCAGGAGGCCACTGGCCGCCCAGCCCAGCAGGGCGATCCCCACGGTGACGCCCAGGCCCGAGATGGCCGAGCCCAGGACCAGCGGATCGAGGGACGGAGTGAAGGCCGCCTGGAGAAACGCCTTGAGCAGGTCGATACCGCCGCCATGGACCAGGCCCGGCAGCAGCAGCAGCACCGGGATCAACACCAACGCCGGGGCCACCATCGCCAGGGGTGCGGCGACGCCGGTCGGACCGTTTTGGGGCATTTTTTTTGCCCGATCGGGGCTCCCTCGCTTGCCCCCGGCCCGGCCCGCTAAGGCCCTGCGAATCCGGCTGCCAATGGCTGGAATCCAAGCCGCCATCACGGCCCGCTGCCCGGCAGTTCGCCGTCGTAGAGGGCCGCCAGGTCGGCGGCTGCGAGGCTCCGAGCCGGTTGGTCGAAGAGCACCTGCCCCTGGCGCAGGCCGATGGCCCGATCAAAGCCGGCCAGGAGGTCGGGGCGGTGCAGGCTGAGCAGCAGGGCCCGCCGGGGGGTCACCTGGTTGAGCAGCAGGTGCAGGAGCTCCGCCGCCAGGCGGGGATCGAGGCTGGCCAGGGGTTCATCGGCCAGGAGCAATTCCGGGTCTTGGCGCAGCAGGCGGGCGATCGCCACCCGCTGGCGTTGGCCACCGGAGAGGGCGCTGACCGGCTGGCCGAGCAGCTCGGCGCCCAGGTCCACCTGGGCGAGGGACTCCCGGTTGGCGGCCGTGTCCAGGGGCCAGAGCAGGTTGAGCAGGGCCCGGGGCCAGCCCCAGGCCGCCAGTCGGGCGCTATTGAGGTTCTGTTGCACGCTCAGCTCTTCGATCAGCCGCAGGTCCTGCCACAGGGTGCCGATGCGGGCCTGCTGGCGGCGCCGGGCCCGCTCTGAGCGGGCCGGTGGGGCCCCCAGCCAACGCAGGGACCCGGCGCTGGGCTGGAGCTGCCCATTGGCAACGGCCAGCAGGCTGCTTTTGCCGGCCCCACTGGGCCCCAGCAGGGCCACCCGTTCGCCGCTGGCGATGGCCAGAGACACCCGATCCAGCCGCGGCCGGCCGCGGCCGGGCACCGTGATCTCGCTGAGCTCCAACCAGGGCAGGGCCTGGGGGGACACTCCAGAACCAGGGCTTGGCTGCCCAGGCTCCCGGGCCGGGGCGGCTGGCATCAGCGGATCTTGCCGATCTGGCGACCCACCTGTTCGATCTGCTTGTAATTGGCCGCCGTTGATTTGCTGAACTGCTGGGCGCTGAACAGGCCGAGGATTTGCTTTTGCTGGGGATTGGTGGTGCGCCAGCTGATGATCGCCGCCTGCAGCTTGCGGCTGAAGCCCTTGCCGAAGCGTTGGTCGAGGTTGGGTTGGCCGATCCAGTGGTAATCGGGATAGCCCGGCGTGCGCCAGATGGCGACCACCTTGGCCCGGTTGGCCCGTCCGTCGCGCAGGCTGGTGCGCCACACCTGTTCGTTGACTACGCCTGCGTCGTAGGCGCCGCTTTGCACCAGGGCGATGGTGGTGTCGTGGCTGCCGCTAAAGCCGGGGAGGCCGCCGGCAAAATCGCTGAGCTTCACGCCGCCCTTGGCCAGGAAGTACTGGGGCATCAGCCGGCCCGAGGTCGAACTTTCCGAGCCGAAGGTGAAGCGCTTGCCCTTCAGCTCCGTCAGCCCCTTGACGTCCCGGATCGGCTTGAGGCCGCTGGTTGTGTTGGCGATGAAGACGCTGTGGAAGGCCACATCAATGTCCCGTTGGGCGAGCACCTGGGCACCGGGTTTCTGCAGGCGCGCCTGGACGCCTGTGAGGCCCCCGAACCAAACCAGATCCAGGTCGCCGGTGCGGAAGGCGGTCACGGCGGCGGTGTAGTCGACCACCGGCACGTAGGTCACCGGTACGCCCAACTGGCGCTCCAGTTCCGCTGCCACCAGGGGATAGAGGCGGTTCAGTTTTTCTGGTTTCTGGTCGGGGATGGCGCCGATGCGCAACACCGGTTTTGCCTTGCCCCGGGCCTGTTCGGCCTGGGCCGGGGGGAGCAAGCTGGGGCCGCCGAGGTTCCCCCCAGGCAGGGCCGCCGGCAGCAGGACCAGGGACAGGCCTGTCAGGACAGCGGCCCAATGTTTTCGGATGGCCATCAGTTGAGAGAAGGGAGGGGTTGAAGGGGCTTGCAGGCCGTCAGGGTCTGGCGAGGAACCGCCCAAGCCGGGCCAGGCCATCCTCGATCGTCGTAGGCGAGGCGGCGCAGGAGAGGCGTATGCAGCGGTCATCGCCAAAGGCGACTCCGGGCACGGCCGCCAGGCCCTGCTCCTCCAGAAGGCGGTTGCAGAAGGTCATCGAATCGAGGCCCTTGCTGGAGATGTCGGCGAAGGCATAGAAGGCCCCCTGGGGCGGGACCAGGGCCAACCCGCCAAGCTGCATCAGGCCATCGCTGAGCAGGCGGCGGCGCCGGCTGAATTCGGCCGCCATCGCGTGGACGCAGTCCCGGGGGCCGCTGATCGCCGCCAGGGCGCCGTATTGGGCGAAGCTGCAGACGTTGCTAGTGCTCTGGCTCTGGAGGGCACTGGCGGCGGCGATCACGGGCTGGGACCCCGTTAGCCAGCCGACCCGCCAGCCGGTCATGGCCCAGCCCTTGGCAAAGCCATTCACCGTGAAAATTCGGCCGGCAAGATCGGGGGCCACGGCCGCAAAGCTGTGGTGGATCAGCCCTGGGGCCAGCAGAAATTCGTAGATCTCATCGCAGACCACCGCCACCTGGGGATGGCGGCGCAACACCGCGGCGATCGCCTCCAGATCCTCCAGCCCCAGCACCATGCCGGTGGGATTAGAGGGACTATTGAGCACCAGGAGCTTGCTGGCAGGCGTGATCGCCGCCTCCAGCTGCTGGGGATCGAGCCGGAAACCGTCGGCGGCGGTACTAGGGATCAGGGCCACGCTGGCGCCGGCCAGCTGGGCCATCTCCGGGTAGCTCAGCCAGTAGGGCGAGGGCAGCAACAGTTCATCGCCGGGCCCAAGGAGCACCTGGAAGAGGTTGTAGAGGGCCTGCTTGCCGCCGTTGGTAACCAGCACCTGGTCGGCGCTGGTCGGAACCTGATTTTCAGTGCTGAGTTTTGCGGCGATCGCCTGGCGCAGGGCCGGTTCACCGGCGGCCGGTCCGTAGCGGGTGTGGCCGGCCTCAAGGGCCGCCGTGGCGGCCTGGCGGATGAAGGCCGGCGTATCGAAATCCGGCTCCCCCGCACTCAGGCTGCAGATGTCATGGCCATCGGCGCGCAGGGATTTGGCCCGGGCGGCGATGGCCAGGGTCAAGGAGGGCTGCAACGCTTCTGCCCGGGCAGAGAGCTCAATCGGGCGCAGCATCGGTGCAGCGTCGGGGGCGGCATTCCGAGGAATGCCTGGACAATCTTGCATCCTGCCCTACGCCGGCCAAGCCAAAGGTTCCGCGCAGACCTTTTGGGACAATCCTGCGCCCATGGGCAGGCTCTGGTTTGGCTGCAGCTGGCCCTGGGGGCCATGGGACCCTGGCCTGGTGCACACCAGGCCAGAGCGATCGACAGCCCCCCAGCCCCGCCAGCCCAAACGGCCCCTGGGGCTGGGGGTCATCCCACCGAATCCCGCCCCCCAGACCAGGCCCTCGAGGCCGCTCTGGACGCCTTGGCCCAGCAGTGCCACGCCTGCCGCAGCTGCTCCTTGGCCCTAGGCCGCCAGCAGGTGGTGTTCAGCCGCGGCAACCCCCTGGCGCGGCTGATGCTGATCGGCGAGGCCCCGGGGGCCCAGGAGGATGGGCGGGGCCAACCCTTTGTCGGGCGTTCGGGCCTGCTGCTCGATCAGTTGCTGGCAACGGCCGGCCTCGACAGCCACCGGGACGTCTACATCGGCAACGCGGTGAAGTGCCGCCCCCCCGGCAACCGCAAACCGACAACCCTGGAACTGGCCGCCTGCCGGCCCTGGCTCCAGCAGCAGATCGCCCTGGTCCAGCCCCAGGTGCTGGTGCTGGTCGGTGCCACGGCCCTGCAGGCGGTCCTTGGGCTCAAGGGCCCGATCAGCCAGCTGCGTGGCCAATGGCAGTCCTTTGAAGGGCGTGCCTGCATGCCGATCTTCCATCCCGCCTACCTGCTGCGCAACGGCTCCACCCAGCCAGGCCGGCCCAGGGACCTGACCCACCTGGACCTGGTGGCCGTGCGGGAGCACCTACTGGCCCTCCGATAGGCGATCGCCGCCCGAGCTGTCCCGGTCTGTGCCGGTCTGTGACAGGCTTGGGCCACCTTCCGGCCCCGCCCCATGACCGGCACCCTGGCCCGCCCCGATGCCGTCACTCCGGGGAAGGATCCTGATCCTGCCCCAGGCGGCAGTAGCGCCGATTGGGCCAGCGATCCCCGGTTTGATTCGCGCATCCACCGCCGCCGAACCCGCAGCGTGCGGGTTGGGCCCATCCAGATCGGCAGCGAGCACCCGGTGGTGGTGCAGTCGATGATCAATGAGGACACCCTCGATATCGAAGGGGCCACCGCTGGCATTCGCCGCCTGCATGAGGCGGGCTGTGAAATCGTGCGCCTCACCGTGCCAAGCCTGGCCCATGCCAAGGCGGTGGCGGAGATCCGCAAACGCCTGGAAGACACCTACCAGCCGGTGCCCCTGGTGGCCGATGTGCACCACAACGGCATGAAGATCGCCCTGGAGGTGGCCCACCACGTTGACAAGGTGCGCATCAATCCGGGCCTGTTTGTGTTTGACAAACCCGATCCCAACCGCACCACTTTTTCCGAGGCCGAGCTGGCCCAAATCGGTGATCGCATCGCCCGCACCTTTGAACCGCTGGTGAGCTTGCTCAAGAGCCAGGACAAGGCGTTGCGCATTGGCGTCAACCACGGCTCCTTGGCGGAGCGCATGCTCTTCACCTACGGCGATACCCCCTTGGGGATGGTCGAGTCGGCGCTCGAATTCATCCGCATTTGCGATCGGCTCGATTTCCACAACATCGTCGTGTCGATGAAGGCGTCACGGGCGCCCGTGATGCTGGCGGCCTACCGGCTGATGGCCCATCGCATGGACCTCGAGGGCTTCCATTACCCCCTGCACCTGGGTGTGACCGAAGCTGGCGATGGCGATTACGGCCGCATTAAGAGCACCGCGGGCATCGCCACCCTGCTGGCCGATGGTCTGGGCGACACGATCCGGGTGTCCCTCACCGAGGCGCCGGAGAAGGAGATCCCTGTCTGTTACTCGATCCTGCAGGCCCTTGGCCTCCGCAAGACGATGGTCGAATACGTCGCTTGCCCCAGCTGCGGCCGCACCCTGTTCAACCTCGAGGAGGTGCTGCATCGGGTGCGCGATGCCACGGTCCACCTCACCGGCCTTGATATCGCCGTCATGGGCTGCATCGTCAACGGCCCGGGCGAAATGGCCGATGCCGATTACGGCTATGTCGGCAAGATCCCAGGCACCATTTCCCTCTACCGGGGCCGCGATGAAATCCGCCGGGTGCCGGAGGCCGAGGGAGTGGCCGCCCTGATTGCCCTGATCAAGGAGGACGGGCGTTGGGTTGATCCCTAAGGGGTCAGGGTTCGGTCGCCAGGCTGGCCCCAATTCGGTTTTCCCCGCTGCCACGGATTCGCCTTGGCGGGCTACCTTGAGTTCAATCTCCAGGTTTACGGGAGTTATTGATGGGTAGGGCTCGCACCGGCGTCGTGGTGTTGATGGGGACAGGGGCTCTGGCCGCCACCGTGCTGGTGGGTAGTCAGTTGCTGAACGCCCCTAGCTTGGCCTCCCTGATCAGCGACAGCCCCAAGGAGGTGATTGATCAAACCTGGCAGATTGTTTTTCGCGATTATCTTGATACCACCGGCAAGTATTCACCGGAGCGTTGGCGCGAATTAAGACGTCAACTTCTTGCCAAAAATTACGACACGCCGAAGGATGGTTATGCGGCTATCCGCAGCATGTTGTCGACCCTTAGTGACCCTTATACCCGTTTTCTTGACCCCCGTGAGTTCAAGGAGATGCAGATCGATACCTCGGGCCAATTGTCCGGGGTTGGCATCCAGCTGAGCATTGATAAGGACAGCAAGGAGCTGGTCGTGATTGCACCGATCGACGGATCGCCTGCTTCCAGGGCTGGCATTTTGCCGAAGGATGTCATTGTCTCGATTGATGGCAAACCCACCAAGGGCATGTCCACTGAAGAGGCGGTCAAGTTGATCCGCGGCGAAGCCGGCACCAAGGTGACCATCCAGCTACGCCGTAAAGCTGCCCTGATTACCGCGCCCCTGGTGCGCGAACGGATTGAGCTCCACACGGTGGAGCACCAGGTGAAAACCGCGCCCGATGGCGAACGCCTGGGCTATATCCGCCTGAAGCAATTCAACGCCAATGCGGCCCGGGACATGGCTGCGTCCGTGAAGGACCTCGAAGCCAAGGGGGTGCAGGGCTACGTGCTCGACCTGCGCAGCAACCCCGGCGGCCTGCTGATGGCGAGTGTGGCAATCGCCCGCCAGTGGCTCGATGAGGGCGTGATCGTGTCCACCAAAACCCGTGATGGCATCCAAGACATCAAGCGGGCCAATGGCCATGCCCTCACCAAGCGCCCCCTGGTGATCCTGGTCAATGAGGGGTCTGCCAGCGCTAGCGAAATTCTCTCCGGTGCCCTTCAGGACAACCATCGGGCCCTGTTGGTGGGCCAAAAAACCTTCGGTAAGGGCCTGGTGCAATCGGTGCGGGGGCTCTCTGATGGTTCTGGCATGACCGTGACGATCGCCAAATACCTCACCCCCAGCGGCCGCGATATCCACCACCGTGGCATTGAGCCCGATGTGATAGCGAAACTCTCCGACGCCGACGCCCAGAAACTCAAGCTCGAAGACATCGCCACCCAAAAGGACAGCCAATTTGTGGCGGCTGAAACCAGCCTGCTCAAATTGCTCCGCGGCGGCGGCTTAGTCCAGCGCCCTTTCCAGCCCGACAGCAGCAATGTGCCGGCGGCCCTAGGCGCAAATAAGGCTGCCAACTAAGCCATGGGCGCCAGCAATAATCAAGCTGCTGCCTTCGTGGTGGGCACGGGTGGGAACTACGGATAGATCGATCCTCGATCTTTCGTCGAAGACAGGTGTTTGATGGTTGAAGCTTGACGGAGTGGCCGGTTCGTTTGGCCGGTTCAGGCCACCGGCTGCATCAGGCCACTGGCTGCATCAGCCCACCGCCGGGACTGGAGTCGTCGTCGTCGTTGTTTTCCTGGTCGCGGCCCATCAGGCCGTAGAGGCCGAGGGCGACCAGGCACACCAGGCCAGAGAGAAGGCTGAAGCCACCGCTTGCGGCCCCTTGCTCGATCAGCTCACCCACGGCGCTGCGGTAACGAAAGATATTCAGATTGTAACGAAGAATTGCGCGACCTGAGAGGGCCTAGGCCCCCACTTCCGGCCGGGCTGGAGGGCGCCCCCTGCCCTGGGGCGGCCGTTGGGGCTGGCGTTCAAACACGCAAAACCTCGTCATTGCGGGCTTCGAGTTGGTGGCGCCGTTGCTGGTCGCTGAGGCCATCGCTGCCGGGCAGCTGGTCGGCCATCAGTTTGAGCCACTCCATCAGTTGTTCCAGTTGCTTCTCGATGGGCAACACCCCGAGGCCCCGGGCCAACACCTTGGCCGTGCTGCCGGGGCCGCCTTGATAAACGAGGCGTCCGTGCAGGTGCTGGGGCAGGGCTTGGCGCAGCAGGCGGAAGGCCGGCTCCTCCATCGGCGTTTCCAGGGCAATATTCGGCTTCTCCGGCTTGATCCGGGAAAAGCCGCAGCGCTTGGCCAACAACTTCAGCTGCATCAATTGCAGCAGGCTTTGCACCGGGGCGGGGATGGCGCCGTAGCGATCCACCCAGCCGGCGGCGAGTTCCACCAGATTGTCCATGCTGTCGCACCCGGCGGCGGCCCGGTAGGCGGCGATCTTCTCGTCATTTTCGGTGATCCAATCGCCCGGGATGAAGGCGGTGATTGGTAGGTCGATCTGGGTGTCCTCCACGGCGGGGATGTCCTGCCCCTGGATTTCGGCGAGGGATTCCTGCAGCATCTCCATGTAGAGATCGAAGCCGATTGTTTCCATCTGGCCGCTCTGCTCCACCCCAAGCAAGTTGCCCACGCCGCGGATTTCCATGTCGCGCATGGCCAGCTGGTAGCCGGACCCCAGCTGGGCAAATTCCTGGATGGCGCGGAGCCGCTGGCGGGCCGCTTCCGAGAGGGAGGCATTACCCGGATAGAAGAGCCAGGCGTGGGCCTGGATGCCGCTGCGGCCCACCCGGCCGCGCAATTGATAGAGCTGGGCTAGGCCAAATTTGTGGGCGTCCTCGATCAAGATGGTGTTCACCCGAGGAATATCGAGGCCGCTCTCCACGATCGTGGTGCAGAGCATCAGGTCGGCTTCGCCGGCATTGAAGGCCACCATGGCGCTTTCCAGTTCCCCTTCGGCCATCTGGCCGTGGGCCACCAGCAGGCGCAGACCTGGCAACATCTGGCGCAGTTGGGCGGCCACATCTTCGATGCCCTCCACCCGCGGAACCACATAGAAAATCTGGCCGCCGCGATCGAGTTCCTGGCGGATGGCGCTGCGCACCGCCTCCTCATCGAGGGCGGCCAGGTGGGTTTTGATCGGCCGCCGCAGGGGCGGCGGCGTGGTGATCAGGCTCATTTCGCGCACCCCAGAGAGGCTCATGTAGAGGGTGCGAGGGATTGGTGTGGCCGAAAGGGTCAGCACGTCCACGTCCTTACGTAAGGCCTTGATCTTTTCCTTCTGATTAACGCCAAAGCGCTGTTCTTCATCCACCACCAGCAATCCAAGTTGCTTGAAGTTGGTGCCCTTACTGAGCAGCTGGTGGGTGCCCACGACCACATCGACGTTGCCTTCTTCCAGGCCCGCCAGGATCGTTTTGCGTTCCAGCGTGGTGCGGAAGCGGTTGAGCAGGGCCACCTTGAGCGGATAGGGGGCGAAGCGTTCGCTAAGGGTGCGCCAATGTTGCTGGGCGAGCACCGTGGTGGGGGCCAGCATGGCCACCTGCTTGCCGGCGGTTACCGCCTTGAAGATGGCCCGGATGGCGACCTCCGTTTTGCCAAAGCCCACATCGCCGCACACCAGGCGGTCCATCGGCTGGCAGCGCTCCATGTCCCGCTTGACATCGGTGATCGCCTTGAGCTGGTCGGGGGTGGGTTCGTAGGGAAAGGAGTCTTCGAGTTCGTTTTGCCAGGGGCCATCGGCGGGGAAGGCAAAGCCCGGGGCCTGGTGCCGCTCGGCGTAGAGCTTGACCAGGTCGAGGGCGACCTTGCGCACCGCCTTCTGGGCCCGCTCCTTCGCCTTGCCCCAAGCCGTGCCGCCCATGCGGTTGAGTTCGGGGGGCGCATCGCTGCTGGCCCGGTAGCGGCCGAGGCTGCCGAGCTGGTCGGCGGCGACCCGCAGCAGGCCATCGGCGTACTGCACCACGAGGTAATCGCGGGATTCGCCGCTGATCGCCAGTTTTTCCAGCTTGAGGAAGCGGCCGATGCCGTGGTTGCGGTGCACGACAAAATCGCCGGGCTGCATCTTGCCGGGATCTACCGTGCGGCTGGCTGCCTTGCGGCGCCGGCGCACATAGCCCGTGGCCGTTAAGGACTGCTGGCCAAAGAATTCCCGGTCAGTAATTAAAACCAACTTCCAGGCCGGCAGTTGCAGGCCTTCGAGTTCGGCCGTGCCCCGGGTCTTGAGGGCCACGGGGGTGTTTTGCTCGATCAGCCGGTTGATCGTGGCGAAATCGCCAGGATTGGGCACAAACCGGCTGATGCAGTCGTGTTCCTCCAGGAGGGCTACCGCCCGGGACGGTTGGGCCGATAGCAGCCACACCCGCGCCTTCTCCGCTTGGAAGCCGCGCACCAGGGCTGCCAACTTGCCAAAGGCATTGGGATAGGCCGGCACCGAGCGACTGGCCAGGTCAAAGCTGTTGGGGTGGTTGTCGGTTTCGTTCAGTTCGGCCAGGTCGAAGCCGGCAAAGCTTTCGACCTGCTCCAGGGCCTCACGCGGGGGCAGGTGCAGGCCCGCCGGCAGGAGGTTGGCCGTTGGCACGCTCCCAGGGGGATCGGCGTCTTGGTCCGCGATTTCTAGCTCTGGGATCCCTAGCTCTGCGATCACATCGTTGTAGTGGGCGCTGGCATGGTCAAACCACTGCTGGCCATGGGCCAGGCAATGGCGCCGTTCATCGATGGCGACCAGGGTGCTGGCGGGTAGGTAATCGAGCAGGGAGGCCGGCTGGCCGTAGGCCAGGCCCAGCAGGCGCCGCATTCCCTCCGGGGTGCCCCCCTCCAGCAACTGATCGAGGGCTTCGGGGCTAAGCAGCTGCTCCAGCCCCGCCGGCATCGACTCGCGCAGGGCATCGGCAATCAACGGGCCATGGCCGGTGGGGGTAAGCCGCACCACCTCGATCACATCGAGGGAGCGCTGGCTGGCGGGGTCAAATTCCCGCAGCTTTTCGAGCTCCTCACCAAAAAATTCCAGCCGCACCGGCAGCTCAGCGCTCACCGGAAAGACATCAACGATGTCGCCGCGGCGGCTCCAGCTGCCCTCCTGCTCGATCGAGGCGACCCGTTCATAGCCCAGGCGGCTGAGGGTCTGGCCGAGGGCCTCCAGGTTGACACTGTCGCCCTTGCGCAGGCTGTGGCAATGGGCCTTGAGGGCCGCTGGCGGTGGCAGGTGGGGTTGCAGGGCCCGCTCGGTGGCCACGATGGCCAGGCGGCTTGAGCCGCCATCCAGCAGCTCGCTGAGCACCTGTAATTGGCCCCAGGTGATTTCGCTGGTGGGATCGAAGGGTTCGTAGGGAGAGCCTTCGCTGGTGGGGTACAGCAGGCTGCTGCTCCAGCCCATGAGCTCCAGCAACGAGGCCCAGCGGCCCGCCTCCTCCAGGGTTGGCACCACCACCAGCAGGGGGGCTCCTGCGGCCGAGGCCAGGGCACTGCTCACTAGGGCCCGGGCCGCCCGGCCGGCCCCACTGAGCCGCAGCCGCTCGGCCCGCTTGCTGCGCTCCAGCACTTCACCGGTGAGGGTCACCTGCTGGAGCTGGCGAACCAGGGCGGTGAGCGGCATCGGCGGGGCTGGGGCAAGGGGGGCGTTGATCCTCGCAAGCAGGACGGCGGAAGCGCTGGTTCCGATTGAGAATCCCCTCAGCCCAGGGCCTGCCGCAGGGAGGCCAGGCCAAACAGCAGGAACAGGCCGGCGCTGAGGCGATAGAGCATCCGTTCACTGATGCGGCCGCCGATCCATTGGCCGGCCCCCACGGCCAGCCAGGTGACCAGGCCGTGGCCCACCAGGCTGCCGGCCAGGAGTCCAGCAAAGCTGAAGGCGGGGGCGGTGGCTAGAAAAATTGTGGCGAACTGGGTGCGATCGCCCAGTTCGGCGATAAAGACCAGGGCGAAGGCCTCCCAGATCACGTCCCAGGCTGTGGCAATCGGATGGCCGACTTCAGCCGCGTTCACTGCGGCTTCGGCGTCATCGGCTTCCTCTTGGGCTGCATGGGCCCCCATCGCCTGGGCGTCGATCAGCAGCTTGAGGCCGAAGCCCAGGAACAGGGCGGCGGCCAGCCAGGTCACCAGGCCAGCCGGTACCAGCTCCCTTAGGCCGTAGCCCAGGCCCAGGGAGATCAGGGTGACCACGGCTAGGGCGGCAAAGGCGCCGATGAACACCCAGCGGGGCCTGTGGCGGGCCGCCAGGATCAGGGCCATAAAGAAGGTCTTGTCGCCCAGTTCGGCCAGGGAGATGGCCGTGAGACTCGATCCAAAGGCCGCCAGGCCTGGATCACTAGTGATTAGGGCAAAGGTCATGGCTGCATCCCTGGCCTGAAAGCGGTCGACTTGTCGTCACGGTTGCTTCAGAGACCCCAGTGGATCCATAGCCCGGACCATCCCTATGAGGCAGATCCGCCTTCAATGACGGGTTTTAAGACTAGGTCTCGGGCTGCCTTGGGCCTCAATCGCCCCAGGACAAGTTGAGCCGGGTTTAGCGGCCCGGGGCCTGCTCGGCGGCGGAGAGGGGCCGGCCCGTGGGCGAGGTGGTCGGCCGGGCGTTCGGGGCTGGGCTGGGGTTTTGCGCCTCAGCCGGGGTGGGGGCTGGGCTGCCCATGGCGGCGCCGATCGAGCGGCAATAGGCCACCGGATCCACCTCGGGGGCCAGCCCCAGGGCTTTGCGCAACAGCTCGATCTGTTGCACGGTTGCCTGGCCCAGCTGGGCTTGGGCCTGTTCGCAGGCGGTGCGCTTCCAGGCATTGGGATCGGCGCAGCCGGCTAGCCCCACCACCAGCGCCAGCCCCCACAGAGCCAGGGGCGTGGCGCCCCGTCCGGTTCCGCCTGGGCTGGAGAGGGAGCCCAGGCCCAGTCGCCGCCGGCTGGACGTGTCGATGGGGCGTGGATCCAGGTTGGCCATCACTCACTCCAGAGCTGGCCCCATCCTGGGCCCCAAAACCGTGGCCTGCCGATTCCAAGCCTCAGGAGGGTGGTTCGAGTTGGATTGTGCTGTGGGCGATGCCCAGTTCGGCTAGGCGCTGCTTGGCCTGGTGCAGCAGGTCCATGTCATCGCCGCCCCCCCCTAGGGGCCGTCGCACCACGTGGGCGGTGAGGGCGATTTGGGAGGTGCTCATGCCCCAAACATGCAGGTGGTGGACATCGAGCACCCCAGGCAGGTCCCGTAGGGCCTGGTCCACTGTTGTCATCTCAATGCCAGGCGGCACGGCATCGAGGGCCACCTGCATGGCATCGCGCAACAGGCCCCAGCCGGTCCAGGCCACGGCCAGGCCCACGGCGATGCCGGTGGCGGCATCGAGCCAGTACCAGTGGGTCAGCCCCACGACAATGGCGCTGATCAACACCGCCCCAGATACGGCCGCATCGCCGAGCAGGTGGATCACCGCCGCCCGACGGTTGAGGTCGTGGCTGTTGTTCTGGCCAAACAGGCGGGCCGAAAACAGGTTCACGGCGATGCCGATGGCTGCGGCCCAGGCCACCGGTGTGCTGACCACCTCGCTGGAGGCGCCAAGACGCTTGATCCCCTCGATCAGCACCACGGCTGAGGCCATCAGGATCAACACCGCATTGGCCAGGGAGGCCAGCTGGGTGCTGCGGCCGAATCCGTAGGTAAACCGTTCGTTCGGGGCGCGCCTGCTCAACCGTTCCGCCCCCCAACCGAGCAACAATCCGGCCACATCGCCCAGGTTGTGAACCGCATCACCGATGAGGGCCAGGGAGCCGAAGCCAAAGCCGATCACTAGCTGGAGGGCTGAAAGGCCGCTGTTGAGGATCACACTCCAGCGAAAGGCCGTTGCCGAACCGCTGCGGTGCTGGTGCTGGCGGGGATGGGGCTGCCGCTGGATCGCTACCGCTGGATGGCTGGATCCGTTGCCATGCCTGTGGTGATCGGAATGGCTTTGGTGGGGAGTAGGGCTGGGATCATTGGGCTGGGCCATGGCGCCTAGGCGGGTCGGCGGGTCACAAGGGCTGCCGGCAGGGTTGTGATCACCGCGCCCGCAACCACCGTGAGGACCCACGAGTTTGCAATGGGACCAGGTTCAGCAACGGTATCCCCAAAGGGATCGTCAGCAAAGCCAGCCATAGGCCTACCCCCAGATTCGCGATCGGCCGCTGGATCACCTGGGGGTACCCAGGGCCCGATGCCGCTTGGCATCGACGCACCGCCCCAAAGCCAGGGCCCCCACCGGGTCGCTAGGGCAAGGGGGCATAGCCCCGATCCCACTCCCTGGGGCGAGCAAACCCAGGCCAGATCAGACGTGGGCAGCCCCCCGCCGGCGCCAGATCCGCACCACCTTTTCCGCCTCCAGGTAGACAAAGAACAGGGCACTGACGCCCACACAAATTCCCAGCTCCTGCAGACTTAAGGGGGTGGTGCCAAAGAAGCCCGAGAGCGCCGGCACGTAGAGCAGGGCCAGTTGCAGGGCCGAGGTCAACACCACAGCCGCCAGCAGGGCCGGGTTGGAGAAGGGTGCCACCTGCACCAGGGGGCGGTCGCTGCGGGCGGCCAGGGCATGGCCCATCTGGGCCAGGCAGAGGGTGGTGAACACCATCGTCTGCCAGGGGCCGCCGCTGCGGGCGGAATAGGCCATCAGGGCAATCGTGATCGCCCCAAAAACCAGGCCAATGCGCAGGATGTAGCGGCCGATGCCCCGGGCGAAAATCGATTCCCCCGGTTGGGCCGGAGGCTTCTGCATCAGGCCGTCTTCGCCGGGCTCCAGGGCTAGGGCCAGGGCCGGCACCCCATCGGTCACCAGGTTCATCCAGAGAATCTGCAGGGGGGTGAGGGGAACTCCGGTGAGGCCGAGCAGGGGCGCTGCCGCGATCGTGATTAATTCACCAACATTGCTGCCGAGGATGTATTTCACGAAGCGACGGATGTTGGCATACACCAATCGCCCTTCTTCGACCGCGCTCACAATCGTGGCGAAATTATCATCTAGCAACACCATGTCGGCCGCTTCCTTACTCACCTCCGTGCCGGTGATGCCCATGGCCACGCCGATGTGGGCCTGCTTGAGGGCGGGGGCGTCATTGACGCCATCGCCGGTCATGGCCACCACCTCGCCATTGGCCTGCAGGGCTTTGACGATGCGTAGTTTCTGGTCGGGCGGGACCCGGGCGTAAAGGCTGCAGCGGGCTACCACCGCCTGCAGTTCCGAGTCGTTGTAAGCCTGCAGCTCGCGGCCGAGCACCACTTCGGCATCCTCATTGGTGAGGCCAATGCTGGCCCCAATCGCCCGGGCCGTGAGCGGATGGTCGCCCGTGATCATCACCGGGCGGATGCCGGCGCCGCGGCAGGTGGCCACCGAGGCACCCACCTCGGGCCGGGCTGGATCGAGCTGGGCCATCAAGCCCAGGAACACCAGTTTGTCCGCCTCCTGTTCGGGGCCGAGATGGTGGGGGGCGCAGGCAAAGGCCAGCACCCGTAGGCCGCTGGCCGCCAGCTGACGGGCCTGCTCCAGCCACCAGTTGCGCTGCTCCTCGCCCAGGGCGCTGACGCCTGGGGCCGCCAGCCAACGGTCACAGCTTGAGAGCACCACCTCAGGGGCGCCCTTGCTCAGCATCAACACGCGTGACCCGGCGGCCAGGGGGCCGAGGGGGGCCTGGAGCTGGCCGGTGGAATCCTGCACCCACACCGCCATCCATTGGCGTTCGGAGCTGAACGGAATCTCCCCCTGGCGCGGGTAGGCGGCCCGCAGGCTGAAGTCGTCGATCTCCGCCTTGGCGGCAGCCACCACCAGGGCGCCCTCGGTGGGATCGCCGAGGATCCCGTAGCTGCCATCGGCCTCCCGCTTGAGTTCGGCGTCGCTGCAGAGCACTCCCGCTTGCAGCAAGAGGGTCTGGGCTCCTGGGGCGATGCCGCCGGGGATGGCGGCCGGGGCCGCCAGCTCCCGGGCGCTGAATTCGCCTTGGGGTTCGTAGCCCTGGCCGCTGACGGCAATCGCCTGGCTGCCGCAGCGCAGCTCTTCAACCACCTGGCGGTTCAGGGTGAGGGTGCCGGTTTTGTCGGAGCAGATCACGGTGACCGAGCCCAGGGCCTCCACTGCCGGCAGACGCCGGATCAGGGCAGCGCGCTTGACCATGCGCTGGGTGCCGATTGCCAGGGTCACGGTGATCACTGCCGGCAGGCCTTCGGGCACGATCGCCACCGCCATCGACAGGGACACCTCCAGCAGGTTGAGCAGGGGCTGGCCCATTAACCAGCCAATCCCAATGACGATGGCCACCAGGCCCAGGGCCGAGCCCACCAGCACCGAGGCCAGGCCGTCCAGCCGTTTCTGCAGGGGGGTGGCTTCGCCGCCGGCCGTATTGATGAGTTGGGCGATCTGACCCAGCTCCGTGGCCATGCCGGTGGCGGTGACCACCGCCAGGCCCCGACCGCGCACCACTTCTGTGCCTTGAAACAGGCAGTTTTGGCGCTCCAGCACGGGGGTGGCGGGATCGAGCAGCAGCTCGGCCCGCTTGAACACGGCCTCGGCTTCGCCCGTGAGGGCCGCCTCCCGCAGGCCCAGGTCGGCCCCCTCCAGCAGCCGGCCATCGGCGGGCACCCGATCGCCGGCCTCGAGCCGGATCAGGTCGCCGGGCACCAGCTGCTCACTGGTTAGGCGCTGCCACTGGCCATCCCGGCGCAGGGTTACCAGGGGTTGGGCCATCTGGCGCAGGGCCAGCAGGGCTTTCTGGGCCTGGCTTTCCTGCAGGTATCCGAGCAGGGCGTTGAGGCCCACGATCAGCACAATCGCGATCGCGTCCTTAGGAAATTTCTGGGCGCTGAAGGCAATCGCCGCCGAGATCGCCGCCACCGCCAGCAACATCAACAACATCACGTTGCTGAATTGGTCCCAGAGGATGGCCAGGCTGCTGCGCCCGGCCGCCAGCTCCAGGCGGTTGGGGCCGCTGTGCTCCCTTCGTTCTGAGGCCTGGGCCGTGGTTAAACCATCGGTGCTGACCTGGAGGTTGGCCAGGCAATCCTCGGCACTCAGGCTGTGCCAGGGGGACTGATCTAGGGGGGACAAGCAGGGACTATGCACTTAGCAGTTAACTTAGGCACTCTGCTGGGCAGCAGAGTGCCTGGGGATAAGGGTCTCCTTTGCCGTTGATGTGAATCGACACAACAAACCAAAATGCAGACCCGGGGGATGGCCTGCAGCGCAGGAATCAAGGTCCATTTCCAGGCCTGTGATCACCATCTGTGATTGCTGCGATCAATTGTTGTGATGATTGCTTGTAGTGGCCTTGTTCGCGATTCCTCGGCCTCCTTAAGGATCAAGGTGAGGGATTGGGCCTAGGGCACAGGCAAGGGTGGGGGACCGCGCCTAGGCCGCCCGCGCCCTGGTGCTCTCCCCCTCCAGCCGCGGGAGGCCGGATGGTTCCGCCAGATTGGGGGCTCCCCCAGCGGCCTTGGCCATGACCCCTAGCAAACAGGAGATCCTGGCCGCCTCCAGTGGCTGGGTGGCGGTGGTGCTCAATGTGGTGCCGGGCTTGGGCACGGGCTACCTCTACCAACGGCGTTGGCGCGCCTACTGGCTCACCTCAGCCCTGGCCACCAGTTGGTTTGTCGCTGGTGCCCTGCTGGGCGGCCAGGACGATGGAGCCTTGAATCAACGCCACCAGCTGATAGGCCTGGCCGGCCTGTTGTTGCTGGCCGGGGTCACGGCGGCGGAAGCGGGCCTGGCCGCGCGTCGCGCGCGGCTGGAGGGGAATGGGTGATCGGTCCAGCGGCTGTAGCCCCGACTGATCGGCCCTAGGGGTACCTATGCAATACCTGCATAATTTCAATAAATGCCACTGTTTAGCCGGGCATTCGCGCCTCCATGCATTTAAATTGTGAACATTAATTATTTTGCTTGATGGTTTCGCCTGAGGAGCTGGAAGCACTCGACCTGATCTGTTGGCTTCGCAATGGCGATGATGCGGCCCGATTGGCCTTCTGCAACCAAAGCACGATCAGCCGTCGCAGACAGCAGGCTCTCAAGGTATCCAATCTATCGCCCAGCCATGGCTTGGTCCCCAATCCCCAGGCTGGGCCAACGAGCCTGCTGCAGATGGAACGGCAGGTGCACCAGCTCTATCGCCTCTCGGGCAGGAGCAGGCTGAGATTGCAGGCGCCCTATTGGGCGAGTCGCTTGCTTGGCAACCAGTTGGCCCCAGGCTGGATGGTGAATCCGGCCACAGAGAAGGAACCCGTAGGGGCAGCACTGGGCTTACTGGAAGATCGCGTGATTGATGCCATGATTGCGGAAACTAGTCAGCGCCCTGCTGATGACAACCCTAGATTTGTTTGCTTTGATCTCTACGAAGTGCCATTGCATCTTTGCGCAGATATTTTGGCTGACAACCAAGCAAGTAAGTCCCTGTCTTTTGAGAAAGGCCTTAGCGCCGATGATGTGAGGGTCTTGTCGCTTGTTAAGCCCCAGGGCTTCCTTTCGCCGGAAACTAAAGGGTGTGCCATCCAATTGTTTAACCATCTCTATGGCGATGCCCCCGTAGCTGATTGCGGTTCTGGTCAGCCGCGCGAGGTGAGGGCTCCAGTCACTTTTCTTATGGCGCATCACCCCAAGGCCTTTGGGGATTTTTGCCACTACAGGCGAGTTGACAGTCGCTGTAACTTCAGGGTTAAGGAGTCGCTTGTTGTGTTGCGTGGCTTGGAGGAGAGCCCGGGTGTTCTTGCTTTGCTGGAGATCCTGTCCTCGTCCTACCTTGACCACCTAAAAGATCATCCCGAGGTGGTGATTGATAAGATCATGGCTTGAAATGAACCGTTTAGCTGCTATGGCCCGTTGTTGATTTTTCGCTTAGGTAAAAATCAGGTTGATGTTTAAGGGCACCTCGAATAATCAGTAAATCGCAGAGGTTTTGTAGACATGAAAAAG
>ERZ889217.578-NODE-578-length-21535-cov-35.122439_pt1 | contig 21535 bp, 23 predicted proteins | sample MGYA00521098_ERZ889217 | MGnify/ENA primary metagenome ERZ889217 (study PRJEB32303, sample SAMEA104408613) | aquatic metagenome | biome: Brackish water; feature: Pelagic; material: water | place: Baltic Sea | collected 2014-06-10T22:04:00 | depth 2,362 m ... | reverse complement strand
GTTCGAGGTCTGTTTCAGCCAGCAGCTGCAAATTAAGGTTTGCGCTGTTTTCAGTTACTGCATTGCTGCTGGCTGCGTTATCGCTATAGCTGAGTTGATCCACCAAGCGGCGCCAGCGCAATTTCACCTGTTGGGCTGATTCTTCAGCGCTCACATAAAGCACCGAGTGGCGTAGAGCCATGGCTTGGGCGCTCTGCAGCAAAAGGGTGCTCTTGCCAATGCCTGGATCGCCTCCCAGCAACACCAAAGAGCCAGGCACCAAACCACCCCCAAGCACCCTATCCAGCTCGCCATAGCCGCTAGCAAGTCTTTGCAGCGGCCTATCCCCCACCGCATAGATGGGTTCTGAGCGGCGCGCCACAGCTGCTGTTTGATTTTCAGCTGGAGCACTCACCAAACGACGCCTACGGCTATCGCTCGCAACCACCACCTGCTCCACAAGCGTGTTCCAGTTACCGCAGGCGGAACAACGGCCAAAAAACTGTCGTGATTGGGCACCGCAGCTTTCGCATACGTAATTGGTGCTGCTTTTTGCCAAAGTTTTGTGAAGGTTGATGTGATTTTCTACATAAAAGCAGCCAAACCTCGGTTGAGTGGTCCAACTGTTCCGTTGTTGATTGTGCCTCTATGGCAGTTACCGCTGCACCGCCAAACGGGAAAGAAATCATCCTGGTAGTAGACGACGAAGCCAGTATCCGTCGCATTCTGGAAACGCGTCTCACGATGATTGGTTATCAGGTGATAACCGCCGCCGATGGTGAGGAAGCCCTAGAAGCCTTCCGCCGTCAGCCCGCCGATTTGGTGGTACTAGACGTGATGATGCCAAAACTTGATGGCTACGGCGTTTGCCAGGAGCTGCGCAAGGAATCAGACGTGCCCATCGTGATGCTCACCGCCTTAGGCGATGTGGCAGATCGGATTACTGGTTTGGAGCTTGGCGCCGACGACTACGTGGTGAAGCCATTCAGCCCTAAAGAGTTGGAAGCGCGAATTCGTTGCGTTTTGCGCAGGGTGGACAAAGATAATCACGGTGGCTCTGGCCTTCCCAATTCAGGGATGATCCAGGTGGGGCAGATAAAAGTAGATACAAATAAAAGGCAGGTTTATCGCAACGACGAACGAATCCGCCTCACCGGCATGGAATTCAGCCTTCTAGAGCTATTGGTGAGCCGCTCCGGGGAATCCTTCAGCCGCGGTGAAATCCTTAAAGAGGTTTGGGGCTATACCCCAGAACGGCATGTGGATACCAGGGTTGTGGATGTGCATATTTCCCGTTTGCGCTCAAAGCTGGAAGATGACCCTGCAAATCCAGAACTTATCCTTACCGCCCGCGGGACGGGTTACCTTTTTCAACGAATCATCGACGGCGCCAGCGGCGACGGAGGCTAATTCTCCATGGCGGAGCCCCAATCCCTGCCGGGCCGCATGCGCCGGCCGAGGCCCCGCCGTGCCATGCGGCGGCTGGTGATCTGGTATCGCCGCACCGGCCCGGTAATAAGCCTGGTGGGCAGATTTGGCATTGGCTTTGGCCCTGGTTTTAACCCTTTTGTTAATGCCAGCCCGCCTGGACCCCGCATCGCAATTGCAGTTGATGGCATGGGGGGCGATTTCGCCCCCGGCCCGATCCTTGAAGGTTGCCTTGATGCGATTGATCAACTGGGCTTGAAGGTGTTGTTTGTTGCGGAAGAAGCACCTTTAAAAGCAGCCATTAAGGCACTTAAATTGGAGGCGCGGCTGAACCAGGCAACAGCGCAAGGAGCTTTGGAAATAGTGCCCGCTGGACCCACAGTTGGGATGAACGAGGAAGCCACCGTTGTGCGTCGCAAACGCGATTCCAGCATCAATTTGGCGATGGATCAGCTTAAAAACGGCGCTGCCCTTGCGGTGTATTCAGCGGGTAATTCCGGGGCAGTGATGGCCTCTGCCATTTTTAGGCTGGGGCGGCTGAAGGGCATCGAGCGCCCTGCCATCGGCGCCCTTTTCCCCACCAAAGATGTGAACCGTCAGGTGTTGGTGCTTGATGTGGGGGCAAATATGGATTGCAAACCCAGTTATCTGCATCAATTTGCCCTGCTGGGCAACATCTACAGCCGCGATGTGCTCGGTGTAACAAAGCCCTGTATCGGCCTGCTCAATATTGGAGAAGAGGAATGTAAAGGCAACGATCTTGCCTTGCGTAGTTATCCCTTACTAGCTGCAGAAAAACGCTTCCATTTCGCTGGTAATTGCGAAGGCCGTGATGTGCTTTCCGGCGAATTTGATGTGGTGGTTTGTGATGGTTTCACCGGCAATGTGTTGCTGAAATTCTTGGAATCGGTGGGCAGTGTGTTGCTGGAGGTGCTTAAGGCCGAACTTCCCCGCGGTCGCCGCGGCAAGGTGGGTTCTGCTTTTTTACGCAATAACTTGCGGCGCATTAAAAAACGACTCGATCATGCTGAACATGGTGGTGCCCTATTGCTTGGGGTGGATGGAATCTGCGTGATCGGCCATGGCAGCAGCAAAGCCCTTTCCGTATTGGGGGCATTACGGCTTGCCCATGCTGCCGCTTCCCATGGCGCCCTTGAAAATCTGCACCGCCTCACAGATGAGGCCGCCTGATGCAGGGCATTCGATTTTGCGCCACCGGCGCCGCTTTGCCCCATACCAGCATCAGCAATGAGGCCCTTAGCCAGCGGGTGGATACCAGCGACGAATGGATTCGCAGCCGCACAGGCATCACCGCAAGGCGGATTGCAGCAGAGCAGGAAAATCTCACCAAACTGGCAAGCGCAGCCGGGCGTTTGGCTTTGGCACGGGCTGGATGGGATCCGGAAAGTGTCGATTTAATCCTGCTCGCCACCTCAAGCCCAGACGATCTTTTTGGTTCCGCTCCCCGCGTGCAGGCCCAGCTGGGGGCTAGCTCAGCAGTGGCTTTTGATCTCACCGCCGCCTGTAGTGGTTTTCTTTTTGCCTTGATCACCGCTTCTCAATATCTCCGCACTGGCGCCATGGGGCGAGCCTTGGTGATCGGCGCCGATCAATTGAGCCGTTGGGTGGATTGGAATGATCGCAGCACCTGCGTGTTGTTTGGTGATGGGGCCGGGGCCGTTGCAATTGAGGCCTGCGGAGCAGATCAGGATGGTTTGCTTGGCTTTCGGATGGCTTCCGATGGCCGCAAAGCCGATTGCCTCAGCTTGCGTCAAGTGGCCAGCCGTCAAGAATTAATACCAGGGATCAGCAGCCAACTGGGGGGCTTTGAGCCCATCGCCATGAATGGCCAGGAGGTTTACAAATTTGCTGTGCGGGAGGTGCCCGCTGTGTTGCAGGAACTCCTGAAAAGCACCGATACCAAACCAGAAGCTTTGGATTGGCTGCTGCTGCACCAAGCAAATCAACGCATCTTGAATGCTGTTGCAGAACGGCTCGGCCTTCCAGAAACAAAAGTTTTAAGCAACCTTGCCCATTACGGCAACACCTCTGCCGCCACGATCCCAGTGATGCTCCATGAGGCGGTGCAGGCCGGCCTTGTTAAACCGGGGCACCTTATTGCCAGCAGCGGCTTTGGCGCAGGCCTAAGCTGGGGGGCAGCGTTGTGGCGTTGGAGCGGGCCTACCCCCTAGTCGCCCTATGGGTAGCCTCAGCTGCCAGCAACATCAAAAGGGGCCATGGGTATTTGTTGGGTATTTCCGGGCCAGGGATCACAAAAGCTTGGAATGGCTGCAGGGTTAATAGATCACCCTTTGGGCCGGGATCGTTTTGAAATGGCATCGGATCTACTGGGCCGCAACCTTGGGCAGATCTGCAGCGGCAGCAATCAATCCAACCTAGATACCGCAAACGAATTAAATGATCTAAACAACACCCGCAATACACAGCCGGCATTATTTGTACTCGAAACCCTGCTGATTGATCTTCTTTACGAACAGGGGAAAAAGGCGAATCTGCTCGCTGGCCACAGCTTGGGTGAATTGGTGGCCCTTTATGCGGGCGGAGTTTTTGAATTCGAAACCGGTTTGAAGTTAGTAATTCGCCGCAGCGAATTAATGGCTGCCGCAGGGGGTGGGGCAATGGCCGCAGTGATGGGGTTCAACCGCAAGGAATTAGATGAAGCGGTAGCAACTACAGAAGGGGTGGTGATCGCCAACGACAACAGCGACGCCCAGGTGGTGCTCTCAGGCAGTAAAGAAGCGCTTGCCGCTGTACTGGCTGCTGTGAGCTGCAAACGGGCAGTACCCCTTGCTGTATCCGGGGCTTTCCACTCTCCTTTTATGGCCGCACCTGCAGCAGCTTTTAGTGCTGAACTCGATGCCGTGCCATTTCGTGATAGCGCAGTGCCGATTCTCAGCAATACAAACCCCAGCCCCTGTAGTGATGGCAACAGCTTGAAACAACGGCTGCAGCAACAGATGACCAGCGGAGTGCGTTGGCGTGAAACCATGCTGCAATTCGAGGTTGCTGGCATCCATACGGTGGTGGAAGTGGGGCCTGGGGCCGTGCTCAGCGGCTTGCTCAAACGCAGCCTGCCAGCCCTTGTAACGGCTCAAATTAGTGGGCTGCAGGATCTGGGCCTTAATTGAAATGAATCAAGCGATCGCCAGTTTGAGCTTGAGGCCGCGGCCAAGCATCAGTTACAGGATGGTGCAGTGGTTGTTGGTGGCGCCAATATTTCGCTTGCTATTTCGCGGCCGTTGCTTTGGCATGGAACGGGTACCCCGCCAAGGGGGGTTGGTAGTGGTGGCAAACCATGGCTCCCATTTAGATCCGCCTTTGCTGGGCCACACCTTGCCGCGGCCGGTGAGTTTCATGGCAAAGGCTGAATTATTTAAAGTCCCGATCTTGGGGGCGCTAATCCGCAGCCTTGGCGCCTATCCCGTAAGCCGTGGCGCAAGCGATCGCGAGGCAATTCGCACCGCCTTAGGGCGCTTAGAGCAGGGTTGGGCAACGGGAATATTTCTTGATGGCACCCGCCAACTGAGTGGTCGGGTTGAGAATCCCCAGCTCGGCGCGGCTTTGCTTTCTGCCCGCAGTGGGGCGCCGCTGCTGCCGGTGGCGTTGGTTAACACCCATCGCGCATTTGGACCTAATCAAAGCTGGCCCCGCCTCGTAGCAATCCAAATAAGGGTGGGTTTGCCGATCCCGCCGCCTACTTCCAAACGCCGAGAAGACCTAGAAGCCACCACAAAGGCCTGCCAAGAGGCGATTAACGCCTTGCTGGAATTGCCATTAATTGCTGGCGCAGATCCTTTCCACTAATTACCCAAACCAAAGCCCTCAAACCATCACTCCACACCTTGCTGCGACTTTCAAATTGACAATTTTTAGCGCAGGGCACCGGCACAGGGGTTAGGTAGATGCCACGGCTTCCAGCCACCACACGGCCCACCAGCAAGGCCCTTTCCATGTGGTCGCTGCTGGTAACCAAAATCACATGACGCACGCCCTTGCGATTTAATTCATCCACCAGGGTGGTGAAGTTGCTCAAGGTATCGCTGGCACGGTAATCAAGCTGAACCCGTGCTGCATCTAGGCCATTGCGCTCAATTAGCCAGCGGGCATATTCAGCATTGCTGCCACTGCTAACAAGCAAGGGCAACTGGCTGCGATAGGCCAACTGGGCACCCACTTCTTCTCGCTCTAAATCACCGCCCAAAACCAAAATCTGCTGGGGCGGTGGCAGCAAAGGCTCCAGCAATGGTTTTAGTAAGCCGGGTCCATAACTCCACCCCCCCCAAAGCAGCCCGGCCCCAAGCAATAAGCGAAGCAGCTTCCTAGCCATTAGGCCCGCGGGGGATGTTTTGCACTGGAGAGGTGGGATAAATCGGCAAAACCAGCTCCCAAGGCCCGAGGTTGCCTTGCTCAAACAAGCTTTGGCCCAGCTGCAGTAGCAAACGTGAATCCTGCTCCGGCAACATTTCCGCCTCCCAAAAGGCTCCCTTCAAGCTGGCGCTACCGCCTGGATGCAGGCTTGGCGCCTGAAATTCTTCAACTCCCTGAGCGCCAAGGCCGTAATAACCAGCCACCACCCCACGTTGAGGCAGGGTTTGCCCAATCCAATGGGGACCAGCGGCAGCGAGTTCCTGCTGACGCCGTTCTGCAATTAAACGCAAGCTGCCCCAGCCATATAGGGGTTTTTGCAACTGCTGAGCCAAGGTGCGGGCAAGCACCACGGTGATACGGGTGCCAGTAAAACTGCCGGGGCCGGTGGCCACCGCTAACCAGCTGAGCTCATTCCAGCGGCTCGCAGGGAGCAATTCAGCTACAGCTGTAAATAAGCCATTGGCCATCTGGCGCGCCAAAGGGAAAGCCGCAGAACGCCACTCACCGTTGTTGATTAAGGCCACCCCAAGGGTGCTGCTGCAACTATGAAAAGCGAGGGCACAACTCATGGGGCTTAGCTAACTCGGCCTGGCCTGAAACTGTCGCAACTGCGCACATCCCACTCCACGCCCCAGCTGTTTTGCACCGCTTGAACGCTTAGATGAATCTGGGGATTCTCGGGAGTGAAATCCGGATTTTGATTTAAGTGAGGCACGCCGTGTTCAGTTTCCACCCGGTGATAAGCGGTGCAACTCGGCTGCCAGCTGCAAGCAACGCAGATGCACATGATTTAAATGCGGCGCATGGTTTAAAAAGTTTTACTTAAGTAGTAATTGCAAAATGGTGCCATGGATCCGCGTTCCTTGGCCACTCCCCCCAGCCGTATCAACCCAACCAGTGCTGCTTTGCTGCTGCGGCAGCAGCTACCGCCGCAGCGCTGGCCCATTGCACTAAATAAATTGCCAGTTGGTTGCGCCTTGGTGGGCGGAGCGGTGCGCGATGGGCTTTTAAATCGATTAGCTCCCCACCCAGACCTTGATCTTGTGGTGCCAGCAGGGGCGATTCCATTAGCTCGCCAGCTAGCGCAAGCCCATGGAGGTGTGGTGGTGGTGCTTGATGCGGAAAGAGATATGGCCCGTGTGGTGCTTGGCCCATACACCCTTGATCTTGCTGCCTGTAGCGGCGCCAACCTTGAAGAAGACCTAGCTCGACGCGATTACCGGATCAATGCCATGGCATTACCGCTAGATGGCAATGGCCCCCTGCTTGATCCGCAAGGGGGATTAGCTGATCTGGCAGAGGGGCTAATTACTGCCATAAGCGAACAAAATTTGCAGGCTGATCCGTTGCGGCTGCTGCGGGGGCCGCGGCTGGCGGCAGAGCTTAATTTTCAGCTGGAATCAACCAGCTGCAAACTGCTGCAACGCCATGGGGCTTTATTGGGCCAAATGGCCCCTGAAAGAGTGCTGGCGGAACTAGAAAAATTGGCGCGCTGTTCCCATGGCTCAAAGGGCTTAGAGCAGGCCATTGAGCTTGGCTTGCTGCATCCATGGCTAGAGCCGCTGCAATTTTGCCGTAACCAAAAATTAATAAACCCAAAAAACATAAATCTCGATGCCGCTTGCCCCTTAAGCAGCGAGGAGGCCGCCACAGCCTTACCCCTAGCGCGGCTAGCCCAGTTGTTTAGCGCCCGCAGCTTGGGGCGTTTGAAAGCCAGCAAGAAATTGCAGCAACGCTGCCAAATATTGCGCCACTGGTGGCAAACCATCCTGCAAAATCCAGTGCTGCTTGAGGAGGAACAACTGAGGCTGTGCCTGGATTTAGAGGCAGATTTAGGCGCCTTGGTGCTGCTGATTCCCGGGGCTACAGAGGGCTGGCTGGAGCGATGGCGAAACCCAAAAGACCGCCTATTTCATCCCCGCAGCCCCATCGATGGAGCCCAGTTGCAGCAACAGCTGGGGTTATCACCCGGGCCGGCCATTGGCGCATTGCTTTGGCAACTCACCAAAGCTCGCGCTTTCGGTAAGCCCCACAACCTTGAAGCGGCCAAGCATTTTCTTAATCAACTGCCCCGGCCGCATGATTAACTGCATTGATACGGCCCGAGCTTCCAGCAATTCTGGTTAAAACCAAGGCCCCACGTTTTCTTCTTTTCCCATGAGCATCCGCCTCTACGTTGGCAATCTGCCCCAGTCTTTCGATCAAAAAGAACTGGAGAATATGTTTGCTGCCGTTGGCGCTGGAGTGAGGTTTAAAGCGGTTTTAGATCGCGAAACCGGCGGATGCCGTGGATTTGGGTTTGTCAATGTGGACGACGCCAAACTCACCGATGAAGTAATTGCCCAGTTCAACGGCCTTGAATATGGCGGCAGCCAAATGAAAGTAGAGGTTTCTGAAAAGAAAGAAAGCCGTGGCAATGAGCGTGGGGGTAGCAACGATCGGCGCCCCGGTTCCGCCGGACCCACTCCATTGCGTAAATCTGTCGATAAGGTTGTTCATAGTGATGCTCCAGCCGCTGCTGCCCCAGATCCCCGTTGGGCTGGAGAACTTTCAAAATTGAAGGATCTCTTGGAAAATCAAAAAACAACTGCCTAGAAATAGTTTGTTTAAGCAATCAATTAACTAATGCCTTTAACCCCCTTACGTTTTTGGTTATGGCAAGGGGAGGCTGGCCTTCAGGAAATTGCATATCGGCAGCAGGGGGATAGCGCTAGCGGCGCACCTGTGGTGTTGGTGCATGGCTTTGGCGCTTCCAGTGGTCATTGGCGTTTCAATATTGAAGAATTAAGCAAAAACCGACCTGTTTTTGCTATCGATTTACTTGGTTTTGGTGCCAGCGCAAAACCACGCTCGCAATTGCCTAAAGAAGCAAAAAGCCCTGGGTCGGTGATTTACTGCTTCAACCTATGGGCCAGCTTGCTAAAGGATTTCATAAGCCAAGTGGTGCAGCCAGTGCCCGGCGCTGAAGTGCACCTGGTGGGCAATTCAATTGGTGCGATGGTGGCCCTCACCACTGCCTGCTTGATGCAAGAGGAAGGGCAAGCACCAGCCCAGGTAATCCTGATCGATTGCGCCCAGCGCACCCTCGACGACAAACGCTCAGCCCAGCTGCCCGGTTTAGAAAGACTCAGTCGCCCTTTAATAAAGCAATTAGTACAACAACGCTGGGTAATTGCACCGTTATTTCGTTTACTAGCAAGACCCGCTTTTATTCGTAGCGTGCTGTTGCGGGCCTATCCAAGCGGCGCAAATATTGATCAAGAGTTGATCAGCTTGCTGCACCTGCCCAGCTGCGCTCCTGGCGCCACTGAAAGTTTCCGCGGTTTCATAAATCTCTTCAACGACCACCTCGCCCCCGAGCTGCTGGAGGCATTAAATGTGCCGGTGCGTTTACTTTGGGGCGCAGCAGATCCCTGGGAAGACCCCCTCGAGGCCGCCCGCTGGAGGGATCAATTCAGTTGCATCAAAGAGCTGCGTTTATTACCTGGCCTCGGCCATTGCCCCCACGATGAAGCGCCAGAAATAGTGAATCCAATTTTGCAAGAATGGTTAGCTCAACGGGCTTGAGCTATCACATAGGAAACGGGTAGATCAAGAAATTTTCCCACCCTTGGCACATAAGCCCTGTGGTTAAAAACGTCGTAGTTGAGTTTCTCGATTGCATCAAGAATGCCGCGATACAAGCGCAACGAAGCCCATACGGGCCAACGGGCATCTGCTGCTAACCAACGCACCCCAGATTCAGAGCGAGCAAACCATTGGCGGGCCCGTTGCAATTGAAAAGCCATCAGGGCATTCCAATTTGCGTTGAGAGTGCCAGCGAGTAGATCAGCTTCTGAATAACCAAAGCTCAGCAGATCTTCCTGAGGTAGATAAATTCGGCCGCGGGCGCGATCCTCTCCCACATCACGCAGGATATTTGTGAGTTGATTAGCGATCCCTAAAGCCACAGCTGCATCACTGGTATTTGGTTTGCTGCTCCAAGGGGCACTGATATAAGCAGGATCAAGGCCCATAACCTCCTGGGTCATTAAGCCAACGGTGCCTGCAACCCGATAGCAGTAGCACTCCAAATCCGCAAAAGTGGCATATCGATGCTGATTAAGGTCCATTCGTTGCCCCTCAATCATTTCAAGGTATGGCTCTAAAGGTTGGGGATAACGCTGGATCACATCCGCCATCACCAGATCAAGGCCATCAAATACAACACCTTTGAACAAACTTCTAGTGCGTTCCTCCCAAATATTTAAACGTTCGCTGAGTTCTTCCACCGGTAATTTTTGGGCTTCCTCGCTATCCATTAATTCATCGGTGCGCCGGCACCACACATAAATAGCCCAGATCGCCCGCCTCTTTGGAGGGGGCATCAAAAGAGTGCCGAGATAAAAAGTTTTAGCCCAGCGTTCAGTTTCTACCCGGCAGCTTTCGTAAGCCTCTTCTAAGGAGGGAAGCACTGCGATAGATCGCACAGGGCAAAAAACCATTTGTTAGCCCGACACCGCCGCCGCGCAGAGCTTACCGCTCAACACGGCCCCTTCCATCGAAGCGAGGTAGCGCTGCATTGTGTAGTCGCCAGCCAGGTAAAAATTACTAATCGGTGTGGTTTGGCTGGGGCGTAAAGCTTGGCAACCAGGCACTGTTTTATAAACAGATAAAGGAGTTTTTACAACTTTACTCTTTCGCAACTTAGCTGGCTCAGCGCCACCAAAATGTTGAGGGAAAAGGCGCTCTAATTCCCCCAAAGTGGCAGCAACAATTTCGTTATCAGGCCTGCCGATCCAATCATGGGCGGGTGCAAAAACCAATTCGAGCATAGAGCGATCCGGATCTGCATATTCGCGGCAGGTATTACTCATGTCGGCATACACACTAAGCAGAGGTGATCTACTAAAAAGCAGATGATCTATATCGGTGAGTTTGCGATCAAACCACAAATGGATGTTAATAACTGGCACCCCCTTCAGACCCTCAAGGCGGCTAAAAAATGGCATCTCTTGCCAGGATTCAGGCAAAAGTAATTTAAATGGATCTACAGGCAAAGCACTCACGTAGGCATCAGCTTCAGCCACAAAGCCCTCCTTGCCATTGATCCCACCAATCCGAAAACCAGTAACAGCACCATTCTCGCCGAGCTGGATTTCTCTTAGGGGAGTTTCCAGATGTACTTCACCGCCGCTGGCTTGAATATGTTCAACCATTGGTTGGCAGAGCCGCTCGGGGGGATTTCCATCGAGGAAAGCCATCTTAGAACCATTCTTTTCTTGCAAAAAACGATTTAATGCTGTGAGCAATACGGTGCTAGAAATCTGATCAGGATCAATAAAATTAAGCGCCTTACTCATCGCGATAAATACTTCATCATTAACCCGTTCGGGAATATTATGCAAGCGCAACCATTCAGTCCATGAATACTTATCGCACTTCTCAACATATTCTTGACCCCGCAACATTGCAGGAACCAACCCCAAGCCAAAGGCAATCTTTTCCGGCCAGGTAAGTAGATCGTTATTGCCAAGAATTGCCGCAACACCATTTAATGGTGCCGGCAGATCAGGGAAATCAAAGCGGCTGTAGGAACCGGGCACCTCCCGCTGGTTAAAGATCATCGAGTGGCTTTTCCACTGCAGCCGCTCTTCTATGCCAAGTTCAGCAAACAGCTGCAGCATGTTTGGGTAGGCGCCAAAAAAGATATGTAAACCGGTTTCATACCAGTCTCCATCTTCATCTTGCCAAGCTGCTACCTTGCCGCCGAGCACATCGCGGGCTTCATAAACCACCGCTGTATGGCCGGCATCACTGAGGTATTTGGCGCAGGCCAATCCCGCCAGCCCGGCCCCGGCAATCGCCACCCTCATCACCACACCTATTTGATTTGAGCGCCCACCATAGAGTTAGAAAACCTTCTGCTGTTTATCGCTGGTGTCTGATACGCCACTTAAGTGCACCACCCGCCATGTGCGCATTTTTGCAGCCACCGTTGACAGCAACGGAATCCTTACGGCCGCGGCAGATCAACTAACGCTGGATTTAGATCCAGATAGCGAATTTGAATGGGATGAAAGCCCCCTCGCCAAGGTGCAACAGCGATTCGCTGAATTGGTGGATGCTGCTGCCGGAACCCCCATGAACGATTACAACCTGCGCGGAATCGGTTCAGCCTTAGAGGGTTATATCCGTGAGCTACTGCAGGCTGGTGAATTGCGTTACAACTTAAAAAGCAGGGTGCTCAATTACTCCATGGGTTTACCCCGTAGCCCCGAAACTCTCTAAATGGCCCCACGCCGCCCCCCCTCCCCCTACGGCAACAGGAATAACGAGCGCGATAACGAACGCGATAACGAGCGCGCCTACGAACAGGAGCGTTCCCGAGAACGCAGCCGCATTCCACCCCCTCAGCCGGGGCAGGGTTTAGCTGGCTTGAAATTCAATACGGCCACCATCGCCTTGATGGCTGGTGTGATGATTCTTGGCATAGGTATCGGCACCGCTCTAAGTAGCAACACCGCTGGCAACCAAGGCAACATCGCCAGTAGCCAGCAGCTGGATATGGCGGTGCCAGATCCTGAATTTTGTAAGCAATGGGGCGCTAGTGCCTTTGTGATGGATGTGGAGACTTACACCACGATGAATCCATCCTCCAGTTTTGTTACCCAACCCACCTTGCAACCAGGTTGTGTGATCCGCCGCGAGAATTGGTCTGTATTGCAAAAAGAAGGGGCGGTTACCAATGAACAAATGCGGGAATGCAAACAACGCATGAATACTTTTGCCTACATCGGCTCAATTCGCGACAAGCCAGTGGTGCGTTGCGTTTACCAAAATGATTCGTCCCAGAACAAGTTCCAAACCAAAGGGGTAGCTGGTGCCGCTGCAGACGACACCGTAGGGATCACTCCAGAAGCAGATCAATTCTGAACTCAGCTTCAGCTTTGATCTGGGTTTTGGCGTAAGGGGCTATCTGGGCTGGCAAACACCGGCAGGATCTCTTTTCGAAATGCAGCAGAAGCGCGCGAGCAGTAGCGGGCAGGGTGGGTGATTAAACGCAATTGACGCCGCACACTTAGATCGCTTAATGCCGCCCGATGCAAACCACCGGTGGCCAGCTCTCGTTCGATCGACACCACTGGCAGAAAAGCAGCGCCCAAGCCGCTTTGCACCGCATTTTTTATTGCCTCTAACGAATTGAGTTCCATTTCAATTCGTAATCGCTGCACATCAAGCCCGCCCCTGGAAAGCAGCTGGTCCACCACCTTCCGGGTGGTGGATTGGGAATCAAGGCAGATGAAAGAAAGCCTGTAGAGATCATCTTTTTGTAATTCCTGGATGCGGGCCATTGGATGCTTGATCGGCAAAACCAGGGCCAATTCCTCGCTGGCATAGGCCACCACCTGCAGCTGCTCGGCTAGTTCGTTTGGCACTTCGCCGCCAATGATTGCGAGATCCACTTGGCCGTTAGCCACACTCCAGCTGGTGCGCCTTGTGCTGTGCACTTGCAATTGCACGGAAACATCTGGATATTTCTGGCGAAATAAACCGATCATGCGGGGCATCAAATAGGTGCCCGTGGTTTGGCTTGCCCCCACTACAAGGGAGCCCCCCTTGAGGTTGTGGAGATCATCAAGGGCGCGGCAAGCCTCCTGGCATTGGCTCAAGATGCGCTCGGAATAGGTAAGAAGCAAATGACCCGCTTCTGTGAGCTGCGCTTTACGGCCGCCGCGATCAAATAAAGACACATCGAGTTGCTTCTCCAGGTTTTGGATCTGCAAACTCACCGCTGGCTGAGTTACGTAGAGGCTATCGGCGGCTTTTTTAAAGCTGCCCTCACTGGCGATGGCCCGCAGGATGCGCAGCTGATCAATAGTGAACGGAAGGTCCGCCATGGTTTGAACTCTAGGGTGCCATTTCCAGCCGTTTTCTCTGGTGGCCCCTTCCACATTGCACCAAAACAGCCTGCATAGCAGCAGCCTCGTAATGCTGGCCTTGCTTCTGGTGTTTGCGCTGCTCCACAGCGGCGGAGCTTCTTTGCGTACGTGGGGGGCCGCCCGCATTGGCGAACGGGCTTGGCGCCTACTGTTTGCCGCCATCAGCATCCCCTCAGCGGTGGTTTTGGTGGGTTACTTTCTGGCCCATCGCTACGACGGCCTACGGCTTTGGGATTTCCAAGGGCAGAGCTGGATTGTGCCCTTTGTGTGGGTGGGCACTGCCATCAGTTTTTTCTTTCTTTATCCCGCCACTTACAACCTGCTGGAGATTCCAGCTTTGTTGCAGCCAAAAGTGCGGCTCTATGCCAGCGGCGTTATCCGCATCAGCCGCCATCCCCAAGCGGTGGGGCAGGTGCTTTGGTGCCTCACCCATCTGCTTTGGATCGGCAGCAGTTTCATGGTGGTTACAAGTGCGGGGCTCATCGCCCACCATCTTTTTGCTGTTTGGAATGGCGACAGACGACTCAACGCCAGGTTTGGTGATGCGTTTGCTGAATTAAAGGCAAATACCTCGGTGCTGCCATTTCTAGCGGTGCTGGATGGGCGCCAAAAATTAGTGCTGGCTGAATTCCTGCGGCCAGCTCAGCTTGGTATCGCAATTGCGATTGGTTTGTTCTGGTTAGCGCACCGTTGGATTGGTTTAGGGGCCACCAGCTTTGCTCGCTCTGGAATTGGCCACTGGCTTCACTAGCGGTGCTGCCTACACTTCACACATTCGCCTGCCGTTCAGATGCCTTCGGCTGCCGAAGTTGCCTGGTTAATCCCCGTTTTGCCATTGGCGGGAGCTGTGCTGGTGGGCCTAGGGCTGATCAGTTTCAACCGCACAGTTAATCGTTTGCGAAAACCGGTAGCGGTATTGCTGCTCAGCAGCGTTGGCGCCTCTGGAGTTTTAAGTTTTGCCGTTTTAGCTGAACAGTTGCGGGGAGCTGCCCCCTATGAAGCCCTATTCAACTGGGCTAGCGCCGGTGATTTCAACCTGGAGATGGGCTTCAGGGTGGATCCCCTCGGCGCAGTGATGCTCGCGTTGGTAACCACCATCGCCGTTTTGGTGATGATTTATTCCCATGGCTACATGGCTCACGACAAAAGCTATGTACGTTTTTTCACATATCTCGCCTTATTTAGCAGCTCAATGCTGGCGCTAATAATTAGCCCAAACCTCCTTGAGATATATGTTTTTTGGGAATTAGTAGGGATGTGTTCATACCTTTTAGTGGGCTTCTGGTATGACAGAGAGGGGGCAGCCCACGCAGCCCAAAAAGCTTTTGTGGTGAATCGGGTTGGAGATTTTGGCCTGTTACTAGGGATTCTTGGTTTGTTTTGGGCTACTGGCAGTTTTGATTTCGAGGGGATCGCCACTGGCTTGAGTGCCGCTATGGCCGATGGCAGGGTGTCTGGCTTGGCTGCAACAGCTCTTTGTTTATTGGTGTTTATGGGCCCGATGGCGAAATCAGCCCAGTTCCCTTTGCATGTGTGGTTGCCTGATGCGATGGAGGGTCCTACCCCTATTTCCGCATTAATCCATGCGGCAACGATGGTGGCAGCAGGGGTGTTTTTGGTGGCGCGGCTTGAGCCCCTTTACAGCCTGTTCCCAGATGTGCAAACAGTTATTGCTGTTGTGGGCACGATCACCTGCTTCCTTGGCGCAACGATTGCCCTTACCCAGATGGATCTCAAAAAGGGTTTGGCTTACAGCACTGTGAGTCAGTTGGGTTACATGATGCTGGCCATGGGTTGCGGTGCACCGATCGCGGGCATGTTTCACCTTGTAACCCATGCCTTTTTTAAGGCGATGTTGTTTTTGGGTTCCGGTTCTGTAATCCATGCGATGGAAGAAGTGGTGGGCCACGAACCGGCTTTAGCTCAAGACATGCGCCTGATGGGGGGCTTAAGACGCACGATGCCGATCACAGCGATCACCTTTTTGATCGGTTGCGTTGCCATTAGTGGTATTCCCCCTTTGGCTGGCTTTTGGAGCAAAGACGAAATCTTGGGCCAAGCCTTTAACAGCTATCCCCTCCTGTGGGCAGTGGGTTTATTAACTGCCGGCATGACTGCTTTTTATATGTTTCGGCTCTATTTCCTCACCTTTGAGGGGCCTTTCCGCGGTGGCGATCTGCAGTTGCGCCAAGAACTATTGCTGGCATCAGGGAAACCAGCTGCTGCTGCTGCCGCTGGCCATCACAGCAAAACCCATGAATCGGCCTGGCCGATGACCCTGCCTTTGGTATTGCTGGCGGTGCCTTCTATCCTGATCGGCTTACTTGGCACCCCTTGGCATAGCCGCTTTGCCGCATTACTTGATCCAGAGGAAGCAGCGGAAATGGCTACCAAATTCAACTGGCCCGAATTTTTACCCTTAGCTGGAGCTTCTGTAGCAATTTCAGCAACCGGTATCGCTATCGCTGTGTTTGCCTATGCACTACACAAAATTGATCTGGCAACTGTTGTAGCGGCCCGATTCCCTCGCATCAATGCCTTCCTTGCCAATAAGTGGTATTTGGATGCCATCAACGAAAAGCTTTTTGTAAGAGGCAGCCGCAAGCTGGCAAAACAGGTGCTGGAGGTGGATGCCAAGGTGGTGGATGGGGTGGTGAATCTCACTGGTTTGTTAACCCTTGGCAGCGGAGAAGGGCTCAAATATTTCGAAACCGGCAGGGCTCAGTTCTATGCCCTGATCGTTTTTGGTGGTGTTATCGGCCTTGTGGTGATCTTTGGTTCCCTTGGCTAGAGCACTAGAAAGCTGAGCCCTGTGTGTGTCAAACCCAACCGGTGAATGCCAGGTTGGCACTTAATTTCTACACTCTCTCAAGACGCTGCCAAGGATCTGGACGCCTTTCCCTGGCTAACAACAGCCATTCTTTTGCCGATAACGGCCTCCCTGCTGATCTTTTTCATACCTGATCCAGGCGACGGCAAAGTTGTGCGCTGGTATGCCCTTGGAGTAACGCTCACAACCTTTCTGATCACAGTTGCCGCCTACCTACGGGGCTACGACCCCGATATCGCTGGCTTGCAGCTTTACCAGAGGGTTTCTTGGTTGCCCCAGCTGGGCTTGGGTTGGTCGGTGGGGGCAGACGGCCTTTCAATGCCCCTGATTCTGCTCACCAGCTTCATCACCACCCTTGCTTGCCTCGCGGCTTGGCCCGTTACGTTTAAGCCAAAGTTTTTCTTCTTTCTGCTACTGGCAATGGACGGCGGGCAGATCGCTGTTTTTGCTGTGCAAGACATGCTTCTATTCTTCCTTGCCTGGGAACTGGAGCTACTACCTGTTTATTTATTACTGGCGATTTGGGGAGGTAAGAAAAGACAATACGCCGCTACAAAATTCATTCTTTACACCGCCGGCAGTTCGCTTTTTATCCTCTTAGTAGCGCTTGGCATGGCCTTTGCTGGTGGCGGTACCCCCAGCTTTGAATACAGCGAACTAGCAGCAAAACATCTGGGCACTGGCTTCCAATTGCTTTGCTACGGCGGGCTTCTGATTGCTTTTGGCGTAAAACTACCAATTGTGCCTCTGCACACCTGGCTGCCGGATGCCCATGGGGAAGCAACTGCACCAGTTCACATGTTGCTGGCTGGCATTTTGCTGAAAATGGGGGGATATGCATTATTTAGATTCAATGCTTCGATGTTCCCGGAAGCCCATGTGCAATTTGCACCTTTATTGGTGATATTAGGGGTGGTAAATATTATTTATGCAGCTCTCACTTCGTTTGCCCAACGCAACCTAAAACGCAAAATTGCCTATAGCTCCATCAGCCATATGGGTTTTGTGTTGATTGGAATAGGTAGTTTTTCTCCGCTTGCAGCAAGCGGCGCCATGTTGCAAATGGTGAGCCACGGCCTAATTGGTGCAAGCTTATTTTTCCTAGTGGGCGCCACCTACGACCGCATTCATACCTTGCAACTTGATGAGATGGGTGGGGTAGGCCAGAAGATGCGCAAGATGTTTGCGTTATGGACGATCTGCTGCCTTGCCTCTCTTGCCTTGCCTGGGATGAGTGGTTTTGTATCGGAATTAATGGTGTTTGTGGGCTTTGCCACAGACGAAGCCTACAGCCTTCCTTTTAGGATTGTTATTGATGGTGCCGCAGCAATTGGGGTGATTCTCACGCCTATTTATCTACTTTCAATGCTACGTGAAATATTCTTTGGCAAGGAAAATCCTGAATTAGCCAATACAAATATGGTAGATGCCGAGCCGCGCGAAATTTATATTATTTCCTGTTTGCTAGTGCCAATTATTGGAATTGGCCTCTATCCAAGATTAGTAACTGATACCTATAGGGCCACAATCGAGCAGTTAGTTGCTCGGGATGAATCAACAATGAAAGCGGTTAGTTCGCCTCCATTCCCTTTCCAGGTGGCACCAAAGCTCACTTAACGGTAAGGTCCGCCCAGTTGATTCAAACCCCTTTGACCCAGGCGGGGGATAGTGGGGCCCGGGTGGCCATTCGTTTGTTGCAGGATGCAGCAGAACGGGGCGATATCGACCCCTGGGATGTGGATGTGATCGCCGTAATAGATGGATTTTTAGATCAGCTACGCCTGAAACTTGAATTGCCGCGGCGGCTGGCGACAGCTGGCGGCAGTTATGAACAAGATTTAGCTGAAAGCAGTGAAGCTTTCTTGGCGGCATCGGTATTGGTGTCTCTTAAAGCAGAACATCTCGAGCAGCGCACGTTCGCAGTGGAGCTTGCCCCCATCGAGGATGAGGATCTTTGCGACGGCCTCGATCTTGATGGTGCCTGGCCCCAGCAACTGCAACTGCCTGCAAAACCAGAACGCTTGCTGTTGCGGCGCACCGTGGCGCCTCCGCCGCTGCAACGGCCCGTAACCCTGGGGGAATTAATTCAGCAATTAGAAGATATCGCCACAAGGCTTGAGCAAGAGGGGCCTCGCCAAAGGCGTCAGGCACCAAAGCGCTATTCGGATCGAGAGGCCATTGCCCAGATCACAGCCCTTGCCCACCGCGAAAAATTGCCGGAAACTACCGCCGCATTGAGCGTATTTCTTGGCGGCTGGGGCCCGGGGCTGGATTGGGTTGATTTCGAGCAACTGGTACTCGCCTGGGGCGCAGCTGCCCCGCCGGATCTTGATAGCGACCGGGTGGGGGTGTTTTGGGCCCTGTTATTTCTTTGCTCCCAAGGGCGCGTAGATCTTGAACAAACGGGTCCGCAATTATTTGGCCCCTTGAAATTGCGTTGTTTATTCCAAGCAGCTGAAGGAGGCCAACGCCAATCGCCCTTGAAAGCTGTGGGGATAGGGTCAGCGCCGCAGCCGGCCTTTGAGCTGCAAGCGGCCTAGGCAAGCATTGATACGCTGCCTTGATCTAAGGGGTAGCCGCCATGAAGGCCATGATTTTGGCGGCGGGGAAAGGAACAAGGGTGCAGCCGATCACCTACACGATCCCGAAGCCGATGATTCCGATTCTGCAGAAGCCGGTAATGGAATTTCTGTTGGAATTATTACGCCAACACGGCTTTACAGAGGTGATGGTAAATGTGTCGCACCTCGCCGAAGAAATCGAGAATTACTTCCGCGATGGCCAGCGCTTTGGTGTGGAGATTGCCTACAGCTTTGAAGGCCGCATCGAAGATGGTGAATTGATTGGTGATGCCCTTGGTTCTGCTGGCGGCTTAAAAAAAATACAAAATTTTCAACGTTTTTTCGACGACACCTTTGTTGTGCTCTGCGGCGATGCCTTGATCGATCTAAATCTCAGTGAAGCGGTGCGGCGGCATCGCCAGAAAGGAGCACTGGCCTCACTCGTAACAAAACGGGTAGCTAAAGAACAGGTGAGCAGCTATGGAGTGGTAGTGACAGATGAGGAGGGCAGAGTAAAAGCATTCCAAGAGAAGCCCAGCACAGAAGAAGCATTAAGCGATGAAATTAATACAGGAATATATATTTTTGAGCCGGAAATATTTGATCATATTCCAAGCGATATCCCCTATGACATTGGAGCTGATTTATTTCCTAACTTAGTAGAAGAAGGTTTAGCATTTTATGCAATACCGATGGAATTTGAATGGGTTGATATCGGTAAAGTGCCCGATTACTGGCAGGCGATTAGATCTGTACTGCAGGGGGAGGTTAGGCAGGTAACAATTCCTGGCAAACAGGTTCGCCCTGGCATATATACCGGTTTAAATGTTGCAGCAAATTGGGATAAAATTCATGTTGAAGGCCCGGTATATGTGGGCGGCATGACAAAAATTGAAGACGGGGTAACAATTATTGGCCCTGCAATGATCGGCCCTAGTTGTCATATTTGCGCAGGGGCAACTATTGATAATTCAATTATCTTTGATTACTCCCGCATTGGCGCTGGGGTGCGACTTGTGGAAAAGCTGGTGTTTGGCCGCTACTGCGTTGATCGCAGTGGCGATCACATCGATGTACAAGAAGCAGCCCTTGATTGGTTGATTACCGATGCCCGCAGGCAGGATTTAGTGCAACCATCACCAGAGCAAAAGGCCTTAGCTGAATTGCTGGGTTCAGATCTCGGCAAGGCTTAAAACCTGCACCAAGCTCTCTTCCGCCTTGATCGCCATTAGGTGTACACCTTTTGCAATCTTGCAGTAGGTAGAAACTTGTTCAGCGGCGATTTTGATGCCCTCTTCCCGGGGATCTGCCGCCCCAGCCAGCCGATCGATTAAGGCTGTGGGGATCTGGGCGCCTGGCACCACTCGATTAATAAAAGCTGCATTTTTTGCAGACTTCAACAAAAACACCCCTGCCAGCACTGGCAGCCCTAGGGGGTCTGCAATTTCAAGGCAAAAACGCTGCAGGGCATCTGCATCCATCACCATTTGGGTTTGCAGGAAACGAGCACCAGCGGCAGCTTTTCGGCGTACTCGGCTTTTAAGACCGCTCCAGCTGCTGGATTGAGGATCCGCGGCGGCACCGGCAAAAAGGTTGGTGCCGCCATCTGGCAACAGCTTGCCAAAAGGATCAAGCCCCAAATTAAGGGCCTGCACCTGCTGCAAAAGCCGCACCGATTCAAAATCAAATACCGGCCGCGCTTTGATTTGATTACCGGCCCGCACCGGATCACCGGTAAGACACAACACATTGCGTAGCCCTAAAGCCTGGGCGCCAAGCAAATCAGCCTGCAGCGCAATCCGATTTCGATCTCTACAGCCAAGCTGCAGCACTGGCTCCAAATCACGATCCTGCAGCAATTTGCATAGGGCAATGCTTGCCATACGCATCACCGCCCGGCTGCCATCGGTAACGTTGAAAGCCTGCACCAAACCCCGCAATGCCTCTGCTGCTGCCAGTGACCTACTGGGATCTGCCCCTAAGGGTGGGGTGATTTCAGCGCTGATTACAGGGCCAGGGCCAGCGAGGGCCTGCTCAAAACTTATGGCCATACCGGCGCTTTTGTACCCCCTATATCTGAGATATCTTCCCAGGCTGCCTACACTGCTGAAGCATCGCTGGGGCGCAAACTATGGACGCCCATCTCTCAGAAAGGGAGCTGGAAATCATCGAGCTGGTGGCGGCAGAACTCACCAACCAAGAAATCGGTGCGCGGCTTTCAATTAGTAAACGCACAGTTGATAACCACGTGAGCAATATCTTTACAAAAACCGGTTCCCGCAATCGCGTTGGCCTCGTTAATTGGGCCTTGAGCAATGGCAAGATTTGCCACGATGGCTTTAATTGCTGCAACCTTCCCAAGGCTTAAGCAGTTTTAAGGCCTTGGCTGTTTTAAGGCCTTGGTAATGCTGCATACAACTGCTTGA
>ERZ889217.577-NODE-577-length-21543-cov-11.983246_pt1 | contig 21543 bp, 23 predicted proteins | sample MGYA00521098_ERZ889217 | MGnify/ENA primary metagenome ERZ889217 (study PRJEB32303, sample SAMEA104408613) | aquatic metagenome | biome: Brackish water; feature: Pelagic; material: water | place: Baltic Sea | collected 2014-06-10T22:04:00 | depth 2,362 m ... | reverse complement strand
GCGCCACCCTCCGCAAACGCCTCGACCGCAACAGCGCGGTGTCGGACGAAGCGGAATAAAACACAGCCTCACCGGCGGATGTGGGCCGTCTCGCCCTACTACGATTCCAAAAAATGCGCGCGGGCTAAAAGTGAAAGCCCTCGTGTTGGTGGATGGCATTACTTTCTTCGGCCTCCACCGCCGAGGAATTTCCGGAGTGCCCAAGCCATCCTCTTAGCAAGCAAAACCTCCTGCCCCGCCTTGCCTCCTGCCCAGCACACGGGCGGAGCTTAGTTTCTCCAGCATGCATCCCGTGGTGAATATCGAGGACCCGGTTGGAAAGGTTGTGGGAAGGCGCAGACCGCCAGACCAACTCATTGCTTCACGCCAGGAAACCGAGGCCAATCGCCAATGGGCTGCTACGGCTTTTTATCCCCGTATTAAAAAAGGCGTCTACAGGTTCAAATCCCACGAGGAGGCTGACCAATGGCTGATGGACCATTCGATCCAGAAACTGGGGAACTGATCCCGCGCGATCCCTCGGTGGAGGATCTTGTTTCCTTGTGTCGCGAGCTTCATGCCCGGGGAGCGAGTTTTATCGTTGTGGGTGGTTTTTCGATTCGAGCCGCTGGCTACGGTCGCCACACGGGCGATATCGATCTCCTCATCGACACGAATCTGGAAAACGAAGCCCGGGTTTTCGAGGCCCTTGCCACACTAACGGATGGATGCGCGAGGGAATTGGAGCCCGGCGAGCCCAGCAGAACAGTTTCATCACTGTGCTGGATCGAGAGGCTCGACACGAATTGGAGGGCGACGCTCCGTCGGTGCCTTGAAGCAACGGCGCGTGGCGGCGGAAGTTTGGGCCGTCACGGAGGGCAGCCCTCCATGAATTTACTCGCTCTTGTCCGCCGAGATCAGTTCCCGTATTTCACCGAGCACGCAATTCAGGGCTGTAATCCGAGCTAAATTTTACCTCGAGAGCCCGCCAAAGCTCGGGAAAAAATAAGGGCGTTTTCGACTCGGAATGGATCATCGATTGCACAAGTGAGGCTCCGGCGGGATACTCGCCGTTTATGTCTTTTGAGCTCGATTCCAGTTTCGGTCCGCAGGGGGATCAGGGCCAGGCGATTTCGAATCTGGTTCGCTCGATCTCGGCGGGGAACCGCCACCAGACGCTGCTCGGCGTGACGGGCTCGGGGAAGACTTTTACGATGGCGAATGTGATCCGCGACATCGGTCGGCCGACGCTGATCATGTCGCACAACAAGACGCTGGCGGCCCAGCTTTACAGCGAGTTCAAGCAGTTCTTCCCGCGCAACGCGGTGGAGTATTTCGTGAGCTACTTCGATTATTACCAACCGGAGGCCTACATCCCGAGATCAGACACCTACATCGAGAAGGATTCATCGATCAACGAGGAGATCGAGCGCCTGCGCCTCTCGGCGGTGAGTTCGCTGCTCACTCGGCGCGACACGATCATTGTGGCCAGCGTGTCGTGCATCTACGGCCTGGCGTCGCCCGAGGATTTTTTGCAAATGCTCCTGACGATCCGCCCAGGCCAGCAAATGACGCGTGAGGCGTTTCTGGCGAAGATCGTGGAGATGCTCTACGAGCGGAATGACATCGCGTTCGGCCGGGGAAAATTCCGGGTGCGCGGCGATGTGGTTGAGGTGCATCCGGCGCAAAATGACGATACGGCGATCCGCGTGGAGTTTTTCGGCGACGAGATCGAGCGCATCAGCGAGTTCGATCCCCTCACAGGAAAACCCTCGGCCACGCTCACTACCTTCACGCTTTTTCCGGCGAAGCAATTCGTGACGCCGCATGACAAATTGCGAATCGCGATCGCTGCGATCCGTGGGGAATTGGATGCGCGTGTGGCGGAGTTCGAGCGGGAGGGGAAGTTGATCGAGGCCCAGCGGATCAAGATGCGCACGGAGTTCGATCTGGAGATGATGCAGGAAATGGGCTTCTGCAGTGGCATCGAGAACTACTCGCGCCATCTCACCGGCCGCCCGCCGGGCTCGCGTCCCTACACGCTGATGGATTTTTTGCCGAAGGACCACTTGCTGGTGATCGACGAGTCGCACGCCACCGTCCCGCAAATCGGCGGGATGTATGCCGGCGACCGTTCGCGCAAGAGCGTGCTGGTGGACTACGGCTTCCGCCTGCCGAGCGCGCTGGACAACCGCCCATTGAATTTCACCGAGTTCATGGAGGTGACGAACCAACTCGTCTATGTGAGCGCAACGCCGGGAGGCTTCGAACTCAACAACAGCATCGTCGGCAACGCCGGCTGGATTCCGAATCCCGAGAATAAATTTGGCGAGGGTGGGAAAACAAATGACATGCGGCGATTGCTCACAGCCAAGGCCTCGGATTTGAATCTCGCCACCCCTGGCGCGCCACTGGTCGTTCAGCAAATCATCCGGCCCACGGGGTTGCTCGATCCAAAAATCACGGTTCGACCGTTGAAAGCGCAGATCGACGAGACGATCGAGCTTTGCCGACGCCGCATCGAAATTGGCGAGCGGGTTTTGATCACCACCCTCACGAAGAAAACCGCCGAGGATTTGGCTGACTACTTGCGCGAGATTGGGCTCAAGGTGCGCTACCTCCACAGCGACATCGACACCATCGAGCGCGTGGAAATTTTACGCAGTCTCCGCGCTGGCGAGTGTGATGTTTTGGTCGGCATCAACCTTCTCCGCGAAGGTCTCGATCTTCCGGAGGTCTCGCTCGTTTGCATCCTTGATGCCGACAAAGAAGGCTACCTGCGAAGCCAGACAAGCCTCATCCAAACCTCTGGCCGAGCCGCGCGACATCTGAATGGCGAAGTCGTGCTCTTCGCAGACACTATTACCGGCAGCATGCGAGCCTTGATCGATGTCTCCACTCACCGCCGAGCGATCCAGGAAACCTACAACACCGAGCACGGCATCACCCCGCGAAGCGTCGTCCGCGCTGTTCAGGAAAGCCTGCATGTCATCGTCAAAGGCAGTGGCGAATCCTCCATGCTGCAAGAGGGTGGCGCGAACTTCGATGTCGGTGAGCTAATTCGCGAACTGGAGAGCGATATGGCTGAGGCTGCTGGACGATTGGAATACGAGCGCGCAGCCTTGCTCCGCGACCAGATCAACGAGCTTAAAACCGGCTCCTCGCCCTCCTCCCTGCCCGCCCGCCGCAAGGTAGCCTACAAAAAACCCTCCCGAAAAAAACGCGGCTGAAAATCCGGCTTGCATCGCGAAAGTTGGAGCCTAGATTTGCCCTCCCTCGCTCGGGTGGTGAAATGGCAGACACGTGCGTTTGAGGGGCGCATGCCGCAAGGCATGGGGGTTCGAGTCCCCCCCCGAGCATTTTCCCTCTACCCCATTCCAGATGTGCCTCGTGGAATGAATTCTTGATTTGTCACAAGCCCAACAAACCAGAAGAGAGAATTAGCAATCTGGGGCCTATTTTTAGCGGCAAGCATCCAGCCTATGATCTCGCATTTCCTTTACTGGAGGGGATTGGAGAAGAAGTGGAGCGGGTAGCGGGAATCGAACCCGCATGGCCTGCTTGGAAGGCAGGAACTTTACCACTAAGCTATACCCGCGTGACTGGGAGGAATCTGTGGCGGCCCGGCGTTTCGGTCAATTCGAAATTCCTCGCAGCCCCTGTGCGAAATTTTCCCGCCCTCATTAATTCGAAATCCCGAGCCCGCCATTGCCATTGGCCAGATTCTCGACTATCAAAACTTTCCCGCCAGCTCAGGATGGGTGGCAGAGTGGTCTAATGCGCACGCCTGGAAAGCGTGTTTGCCGCAAGGCAACGGGGGTTCGAATCCCTCCCCATCCGCCAGATCTCCGACTCGGCAGAGAGTCGAAACGGTAATTCCTTCGAGACCGCGCATCGGCATCGCGCTTTTCGCTGGGTTGGTGATTTACTCTTCACCGACCCGAAAATCAGAAGCCTGTAGGAAATTGAAAAAAGACAAAATCAACGCCGCAAAAGAGCTCTACAAACAGCTCCGGCATCTTTCATGGAATGAGCTTTGGAGCGAAAAAGTTCCCGCCTACAACGCTGCAGATGCCGTCACCCGGGCGAGCCAAGCCGCCCTCGTTCGCGCTGTGGGTGTGGTTTTTTTCGAGTCAAAACCTCCAGGCCTCCGCGCGGAAGTGACGGCTTGGCTTCGAGATCAACTCCGTGATCCGGATGAAAAAATCCGCCGCTATGCCATGGCCGCCTTGCCGAAAACGGGAGCCGAGCAGGCCGATGAGGAGGCGTTGATCGGTCTTCTCGAAAAATCCAACCCGCCCGAGCGCGAAAAAAAATATCTCTCCCGCGCCCTCGATAAAATCGGAGGCAAGGCCACTCTCGAGGTCATCGACAAACTCTCCTCGCAGACCGCCATGAAGGTCAAAGCCGGGATCGCCCGTGAGGAATCCCCGGCGGAAATTCTTTTGGAATCCCTTGTGCCAGAATTCACCGAGCTCCCGATCCATCTGCGCTGCCGCCGGGGGCTCGAAGTGTTTGTGCGAAACGAGCTCGAGTCATCCCCGCAAGCCTCCGCATTGTTTTCCATCCACTCCACGCTGCCGGGCCTGGTGAGGCTCCATCCCCGCGCGGCATTCCGATTTCGCGACATCCTTTCCCTGCGGTGCTTCGCCACATTTTCCTTGGTCTTGGGAACTCTACCCGCTGCCGAACCGGAAGCCGTCGCCGCTCTCGTGGCGGCGCCGCGCACCAGAGGCCTTCTGCAAGCCCTCACGCACGGAACAAGCCGCTACCGGCTGGAATGGATCGGGCAAGGCCACCGGCGAGGCTGGGTGCGAGAGGTCACTCAACGCGCCTTCGAGTTATGCCCCGAGATTTTGAATGATGCCCGCCACGCTCCGTGGGCGATCGAAGTTTATCCTGCGGCGGGGAGGTTTTCCGTGGAGCTTCGTCCCCGTCTGTCCCCTGATCCCCGCTTTGCTTATCGGAGGCGCGATGTGCCTGCGGCTTCCCATCCTCCGCTGGCTGCGTGCCTCGCCCGGCTTGCGGGAAATTCCGGCCACGATCTCGTCTGGGATCCTTTCTGCGGTTCCGGGCTGGAACTCATCGAGAGGGCGCGCCTCGGCGGAGTCACCCGGATTTTCGGCTCCGACCTCAGCGCCGAAGCGCTCGAAATTGCGCGCTCGAATTTCGCCACGGCAGATCTCGGGATCTCTTCCTCATTCCAAAAATGCGATTTTCGCGATACCCGGTTCGAGCCTGGCTCCTTGAGTCAAATCCTGACAAACCCGCCCATGGGTCGTCGGGTTCCGATCCCGAATCTCCCCGACTTGATTCGCGATTTGTTTGCCATCTCAGCCCGCCTTCTGCGTCCCGGAGGATGTCTGGTTTTCGCCAATCCGCTCCCGATTAAAAACACCAATCCTCTGCTCCGCCTGCATTCCTCACAACGGATCGACATGGGAGGTTTTGACTGCATGGTCGAGTGCCACATCAAACAAAAACGCTAGAGACTCCAAGCACAAGAAACGGCTACTTTCAGCTTCATTTCCTTCGATTACGCTTTTTTTATAATTTTTTCCTTTCCCTGCGTTGGATTTTATCTAAAGTCGGTTTCGTTCCCGCTCCTAACAAAAATAGGGTCTGTATTTGGTCGGGAACATGTTAAAAGAAATCTCCAAGGGCTGTCTGATAGGTCGTCAGTTTTTTCCAACTCGCAAGCGTAGGAGTCTTCGCTCCGAGACCTCTCGTAGTTTTCAGAAGAGTCCCGACACGCGCGACCCGATTCCATTCCTCCGTGGACGACATTTTATCGTAACTCCAAGAAATCCAAAAAGCCCCCTTCACCCCAAGCTAGCGGATACCCTGCCCCTGATTGTTCCGAAGTCCCTCTTAGGCCGAAACAACCATCCGCTAGTAAATGATCTCAAAAAAATTCTATGAATGCCTGAAACCCCCCGCTTGCCTCAAACTTCTTCCGATTCTCATCGGCTTACTTTTATCCGCCTGCTCGACAATCGATGGAATCGGAACCCCCTCCAATCCTGCAAAATGGATGGAGCGCGAATTCAACGCCTGCTTGCCGACGGCGATTCTTTTTAAGGAGTCTTTGAACCAATACAAAGTCTGGTCAGAAGTCGTGACCTATCGAGCTTTCAATCCTGACACCGGCGAGGCCGCCTGCCACGCGATCGTAGTTTTTAATTATCCGAAGGGAACGGAGAATTATTGGACTTATGATTTCGAGGGTTCCTATAAAATCCAGAAGGATAGTGGGAGCATCAGCAATCAAAGTGCCTCTCCACGCGAAGCCGCAAAAACCCAGATTCCAAATGCCGATGTCAAAAATCCCCTCGATATCGCTCGGCTCGCGGAAGCCAAGCGCTTCCGCCCCAGAAGCCGAATCCTCGGTGCCGAGTTCCTAAATTAGTCAGCGTAAAAAAACCGCGCCCATCTAGGGATTCGCTCGACGGGTCTATTGGGATTCGGAGCGGTGGAGTTTCAAAATCCGAGCGATCTCGTGGATTGCTTCCGAATTCTGGTGGGCCGAGTGATCAGAGGGGACGACTTTTTCGGACTGCGCTTCGGGGATGTGCGAACTCCAATACGGCACGACACCATCGGATTGGACGGGTTTGGTTTTATCTTTGTTGCCGCCCAGTCCGCGGTCGCCAGCGATAACATGCACGGGCACTCGGGATGACATCGGGATGGTGTTGATGGCGCGGACGAATCGGTTGTTTGGCGCGAGGTTGTCGATGCTGTTCGGGACGCGATTGAGCCGAAGTTCGTCGGCTTGGAGGGTGGCGAGTTGGAGGGCCTCTTGTCCTACTTTAAAAAGCAGACGCGGTGGGCTGATCAGGCTGGAGCCGATGCGGCCGAGCCAATGGGTGGCGAGGTCGCTGCCTCGGAGCGGGGCGGCGACGAAGATCACGCGGCCGACTTCGGGGCGTGAGTCGAAGATGAGGGATTCTTCGAGAATGCTGCGGGTCTCGCCGGCGAGGGCGAGTTGATCGGGCGGACGGCGGAAGATTTTTTTCCAGAGTTCCGTGCCGGGATCGGTGATGAGAAGTCGGCTGATGCATCCACCCATACTGTGGCCGATAACGACCATGGGCTTGCGGATGGGATATTTTTTGCCGATGGCGTCGAGTTGGCGGCGCAGGATCGCGGCGGAGTAGGGAAAGGGGTATCCGCTCGGGTAGCTGTAGAACCAGAATTGGTAATTCTGGCGGATCGTCTCGTCGCTGCGGAGGTGGTTGATGAGCGGAGTCCATGTCGCAGGGGTATCCATGAGTCCGTGGATGACAAGGACGACGGTCTTGTTGGGATCGTAGGGTTGGAGACGGGAGATTCGAGCAGTCTCCGCGTATTTTTCAGGATGAAGCAGACGGGCGAGTTCAAATTTTTTCGGCTCGGCTTCTTGGAGCATCACGGCGAGCGGCACGGTGAAATCGGCGGAGAGTGGTTGCCGACCGCCTTCGAATGAAATCTTCTCGGTGGCGAGCGGGTCTTCGAAGGCCAGTTCGGCGACAGAGCCTCGAAAGCGGATCACCGCAGTGACGCCGTAGTAAATATGGGGAAGAGAAAAAGTCTCGGCAGCGCCTCGGTTTTTATCGCGGCCGATGGCGACGATGGGCGCGCCGATGCCCGGTTTGATCAAGTGCTCGCGGACATACTTGCCGTGGACATCAAATTGGTCGGCGGGCACGAATTTGTAGAGGGCGGGATTCCAGCCAGGGCGGGGATTTTTTTTAACGGTGAGGACGAACTCGCCGTCCGAGGAGGGAATCCGGAGCGGAGCCTCCCATGGCGCGAGCCGGGCTTGCTGGAGCGTATCAACAATGCGGGCGACGGAGAAATTGTAGGTGTCGCGGGCGGTGGAGTTGGAGGGATTCGTTGCCAACTCGCGCGAGGCGGCGCGGGCTTCCAGCAGAAGGCTGGAGAGGCCAGCGGTCGGATGGCTCTTGCGCTTTTGGAGAGCCGCCTTGAGGCGCTTGGCGAGTCCACCCCCGTCGGCCGCTAGGGATGCGGGAAAAGTCGGCCGCCGCTCGGAGACGCTGGCGTATTGGGCGCACCCGGAGGTTAGCAGGGAGCAAATGACCCATGCAGAAATTGAAAGCAGGGGGATTTTTTGAGCAAATTTCATGTGCTGGGCGCGGAACCTTGCAAGAAAACCAGCAGGCGGCAATGAACTAAAAAACGGCGTGGAAATGGCGCGCGTGCGATTCTTTTGCTACGATCTCCGCGATGCCAAAGCCATCCACAGTTTCCAGCCCAGCCGAGTTGCTGGCGTATTGTTTTGAAGCTTGGCCCGACCTCAAAAAGAAGCAGATCCGCACTTGGCTGAAATTTCAGGCGATCACGGTGAACGGCCGTCCCATCTCCCAATTCAACCATCCTTTGCTCCCCGGGGATGTTATCGCCGTGCGGAACGATCGCTATGCCTCGCCTCGCTCGGTTGTGGGTTCCGGCATCCGCGTTTTTTTTGAGGATGCAGACATTATTGTGATCGATAAGCCGCCGAATCTTCTCAGTATCGCCAGCGAGGCCGAGCAGGAGAGAACCGCCTACCATCAACTTACGGACCATGTCCGCAGCGGAAATCCCACGGCCCGCGCACGGGTATGGATCGTGCACCGCTTGGACAAGGAAACCTCGGGCCTCATGATTTTCGCAAAAACTCCCGAGTCCAAAGAAATCCTGCAATCCAACTGGGACGAGGCAGAAAAACGCTACGAGGCGATCGTGGAAGGACGCCTTCGCGAGCGCTCGGGCATTTTCGAGTCCGACCTCGACGAGACAAATCCCTACAAAGTTTTCAGCGTGCCGCGCAGTGAAAATACCCGCCATGCCGTGACTCATTTTCGCGTGTTGGCCTCCACGCCGAATCGATCACTCGTCGAGTTGACCTTGGAAACCGGCCGTCGCCACCAGATTCGCGTCCAGCTCGCCGAAGCCGGTTGTCCGATCATTGGAGACAAAAAATACGGCGCAAAAAGCAACCCCGCCAAACGCCTCGGCCTCCACTCTAGCGCATTACGATTTCCACACCCAATAACCGGCAAAGAAATGATATTCACTTGCCCCCTCCCTAAAGATCTCGCCCGCTTAGTATAAGCTAAACCACTCCACGCCGGGGGTCAGTCCCACATATTCACATATCCTCAGGCGGTCATCGCTGCTTTACACTCCACACCGTGGCGCCCCCGCCTATGCTCGCGGCATGAACGACAGCATCCAAACCCTCACGCGCGAGATCATCGACTTTCGCGATGCTCGCGATTGGGAGCAATTCCACGGACCCAAGGAAATGGCCGTCGCCATCGTCGCCGAGGCGGGGGAACTCCTTCAGCATTTTGTCTGGCAAAACGAGGCCCAGTCGAGGCAGCGGGTCATCGAGCGTCGCGAGGAGCTCTCCTCCGAGATGGCCGATGTGGCGATCCTGCTTTTTGAGATGGCATCGAATTGTGACATCGATCTCCCTGCGGCGATGCGCGCAAAGCTTGCCCGCAATGAGGAACGGTATCCGGTGTCGAAGTCGCGCGGCTCGAACCGCAAATACAACGAACTTTGAGCGACTCGACCCCGCACCGCCGCCGCCCGCGCTACTCCGGAAAATACCCGCGCCGGTTCGAGGAGAAATACAAGGAGCTTGATCCCGAAAAACATCCCGAGACGATTGCCAAGGTTCTCGCATCGGGGAAAACCCCAGCCGGCTCGCATGTCCCGATCATGGTTGGCGAAATCCTTGCCGCCCTCGATCCCAAGCCAGGCGAACTGGCCGTCGATTGCACCCTTGGCCACGGCGGTCACGCACAAGAAATTCTCCAGCGCATCCAACCCGCCGGCCGACTCCTGGGGCTGGATGCGGACCCGATCGAGCTGCCACGCACCGAGTCACGGCTGCGCGCCGAGGGCTTCGGCGAGGATTTGCTGGTGGTCAGAAAAACCAACTTCGCCGGCATCCAAGCCGCTCTAGCATCCATCGGAGCCGATGGCGCGGATATGATTCTTGCCGACCTAGGGGTGTCCTCCATGCAACTCGACAACCCCGCGCGCGGCTTCACCAGCAAACACGCAGGGCCTCTCGATATGCGAATGAACCCTGCCAAGGGGATTTCTGCTTCGACATGGCTGGAACGCATCGCACCGGAAAAGCTCGCCGAAATCCTCCGCGACAATTCCGACGAACCCCATGCCGAAATCCTCGCCCCAGCACTGGCTGGCCGAACCTTTTCCTCCACCGTGGAATTAGCCGAGGCGATTCCAAAGGTCATTTCCCAGCGTCCGGAAATGGAAGTGAAAAAATCGGTTGCGCGCGTATTTCAAGCCGTCCGCATCGAGGTGAACGAGGAATTTGCTGCGCTTGATGCGCTTCTGCGATCCCTGCCATTCAGCCTTCGACTTGGCGGGCGAGTGGCCATTCTCACCTTTCACTCCGGCGAAGATCGGCGAGTCAAGAAGTCCTTCCAAGCCGGACAACGCGAAGGCCATTACTCCGAAATCAGCCGCGATGTGATTCGGGCCAGCCCGACCGAATGCCACACCAATCCCCGCTCGACCTCGGCGAAGCTCCGCTGGGCTCGCCGTTGAAAATCACGTTGCTGCGAGGGGTTTTTTCGATTTCGGTGTCGCGCATGAGATTTCCCCGTCTGCTGTCCATCCTGATTTTTTCAGTGCTCGCCGCCGCATGTTCCACGACTCCCACCGCGCCTACGCGGACCTTGGCAGCCGCGCCTCCACGCATCGCCGAATCTCCAGCAGGCGCACCCGAGGTTTGGCCTGCAAACGCCCCGGAAATCCTCGCGCAGTCCGCCATTCTTATCGATGCGCGGAGCGGTAAGGTTCTTTTTCAAAAGAACGCCGATGCTCGCCGCCCCGTCGCCAGCACCCAAAAACTTCTTACCGCCTTGCTTGTCGCGCGCGCCGGAAACCTCGATGAGATCGTGACAATCGCCGAACCAGAAACCCGTGCGGAGCCAACCAAGCTCAACCTCAAGGTCGGCGATCGCTACCCTCGCCACCAACTTCTTGAAACCGTCATGGTGAAAAGCATGAACGACGCCTGCGCCGCGCTCGCCCGCGACCACAGTGGATCGGAAGCTGCCTTTGCAGAAAAAATGAACAGCACCGCGCGCGCGATCGGCGCCAATTCCTCCCACTTTGCGAACAGCAATGGCCTCCCTGCCCAGCAGTATTCCACCGCCCGAGACATGGCTCGCGTCGCTTTTTTCGCTTACCGCAACCCGGTCCTCCGCAAGTTGATGCTCAAGCGCGGATGTCGATTCCGACATAATAGCGGACGCGTTTCGGTCCTCGAAGCGACCAATTTTCTGCTCGGCCGCTCGGCCGCGTTCAACGGAATGAAGACGGGCTACACCAATGCGGCCGGCCGCTGCCTCATTTCCAGCGGGCGACTCAATGGACGCGAGGTGATCCTCGTTCAACTCGGCAGCAAGACGAAACACATCTTCAACGACGCCGCCCGAGCCATGGCTTGGGCCCCGGCTCCCTTTTTCTTTTTTGCCAGCGGTGAGAACTCCATGCTCGGCGATGCGATTTTTTGATTTTCTAAAAATCAAACCCGAGCCGGTTTGCCATTTGCGCGAACATGGATCACACTTCGCCACCTTTTGAATTAAACCCCCTTCCCTTTTTGGAAACCAACGACCCCTCTCAAATCGAATCGGAATATGATGTCATCGTAGACGGCTCGGGCCCGGCTGGCTTCGCGGCTGCCATTGCCTCGGCGCGAGCGGGCGCGAAGACCCTTCTATTCAGTTCGGCGGAAACGATCGGCGGATTTTCGGCGAACACATTTGTTCACAGCCTCGCGGGCATGTATGTCACGAGTCAGGACATGATCCCTCGGCCAGCTAATGGTGGATTGGCCTTAGAATTCGCCGAACATCTCGTGAGCTCCGGCACGGGCACGGCCCCGAAACGCGTCGGGCCTTTCGATGTGATTTTCCAATCCCCGATCCAGTATGCGCGCCACTGCTGGGATTTGTGCCAACGCGAAAAAAATCTGACCGTCGCTCTTAAAACCCGACTTAGCTCGGTAAACGCCACAGAGTCTCGGGTGGAAAGCGTGGAACTAGCCGGCCGCGAGGAACCGGTTCGAGCACGCGCTTTTCTCGATACCACCCGCGAGGCGGAGTTGGCATTTCTCGCGGGGGCTGACTTCGAGGGCCACGAATCTTGCACGAACCGCCGCAGGGCCTTCATTTTTTCCATTCGTGGCCATGAGGCGAATGCGAGCGACGAGGAGGGTCGACGGATTTTTTCCGAGCATCTGGTGAAGGCGCTCAGTCAAGGCGTCCTGACCCCACAGATCGGCCTCGCCGTGATTCGCCTGGTGCAAATGGATGAAAACCCCGACGCCTGCTTGGGACTTGATGCGGAAGGCGATCACTTCAGCGCCTTGAACCCCGACTCGCTGACCCGCTTTCAGATTTTGAGCAGCAATCTAGCGAACGAACTCGGAGGCTTTTTGCGATCAACCATACGGGGGTTTGAAAAATGCGAAGTCACCGTGGTTCCCGCTCAGGCTTGCGAACGGGAAAGTCGCCGCGTCACTGGCCGCCATCGCCTGACCGATGCGGATTTTCAATCATCCCCTGATTTTGACGACGCCGTGTGTCGGGCAGGCTGGCCTGTCTTTGCCGACCCCTCTCTTTTGAGATCGATCGTTTTCGATCCGACTCGCGTGCGACCCACTGCCGTTCCACTTCGTGCTCTTATTTCGAAAGACATTGGAAACCTCCTCATGGCCGGGCGCTGTATTTCTTCTGCCTATGTGGCCCAGGGAGCCCTTCGAGTCATTGGAACTTCCCTGGCCATCGGCCAAGCTGCCGGGTTGGCGGCCGTTGAGACGGCTCGATCCGAGGAGCAATCGATCCCGGAAAACCAAGAAGCGGAAGTGGCAGCGAAAATCCGATCCATCTTGGAAATTGGCCTCTGAGGTAGTTTTCCCCCGCAGCCCTTCTGGGGAAAACCGCAGCGGGTGGCTTTCCCTCTTTGAAATCCCGCCCCCGGCGGCTTATTCTATTGGCGTGATCAAGCGGGTATCCATCGCCCTCGCCTTCCTGGCTTTTATCGCAGGGAGTTTGGCTTTTGCCAGATTCTCCCCGCTCGATGAAGAAGACATGCGCTCCGCCGTATTTATGGAAACGCTTTCGCTTCCATCCGCCGGGGAGTTTTTTTCTGCGGTGGATAAGCGTTTCGAGCCAAACTGGACCAAACTCATCCGCCCCACGGTGCCAGTCGCCACCCCCCTCCGCGAACACCTTGCCCTCCAGATCGGCGTGCTGATTGCCGACTGCCATATCGCCATCGAGGCGCAGGATGGCCAAGCCACCAAAAATTACGGGCGCGACATCCTGAATCTCGCGAAAAAACTCAATGTCAGCCAAAATGTCCTCGCCCGAGGTCAGAACATTTCCGACCTCGCCGAGAAGGGTGATTGGCTCACTTTGCGCGAGGAATTGGATGCCATGCAAAACGACATTCGCCTCTCCATGCAGGAGCAAAATGACTACGATCTTCTTGTTTTTCTCATGATCGGATCGTGGGTCCGGCAAATGGAAGTCGCCTGCGATCTTCTCATCCAAACTCCCAACCCCAAAGCCTCCGAACTGCTCGTCCAACCCGAGATTCTCAACCATCTTCTTAATCGCCTCCAAGGTTTGCCGGAGAAATCCCGAGCCAATCCGATGGCGCAAACCTTCCTCTCTCGACTCCAAACTCTCCAGCCTCACATGGCCCAAGAATCCTCCCAACCGCTCTCCGAGACCTCGGTGCGGGATATCTCGGTGACGATAACGGCTATCCTCAACGCCAGCTCCCAGCCTCCACCGAAGCCATGACGCGCGCCCTTGTCCTTTCCTTGTTGGCTTCCGGCGTGGCGTTCGCCCAGCAAGCCGAACCGCCACAAACCAAGCCCGCACCGCTGGATTGGAGCGCCACTTCCTCGAGTTCCCGCAGCCGCGCACTCGAGGTGGCCTCCGGATACAAAGCCCTCGGATACGCCAGGCGCGATGGCTTTTGGTCCGGCACTTTGGAAAAAAACAAACCCGCTCTCATCGCCTTGCATCTCTTCACGCGAAACAACTACTCGTTCTCCGCTGCAAATCTCACGCCTGGCTCGCAGATTCGTGTTTCGATTTTCGACCGCTTGGGAAATCCCACCAGCAGCGAGGAATCGATGGACGAGACATCCGCCACGGCCGGAATTTCTCCCACGCGGAGCGATCGCTATTACATCCGGCTCGAATTGACCAAGGGTGACAAGGCCGAGACCTGCGTGGTATATTCCTACAAGTAAATCCTATGACGCCCGCCACGACCGAGAAGCTGAACTCCCCCCAAGTCAGGCAGTTTTCCGTTTTTCTTCAAAATAAAGTCGGCGCCTTGCTCGAACTCGTTCGCCTACTCGATGAAAATAATGTCGTCGTCCTTGCGCTCAGTATTTCCGAGTCCTCGGAGACTGCCATCAGTCGCATGATCGTGAGCGATCCTGATCGCACCCAAGAGATTTTCCGCGAGCACGACATCCCTCACAGCGTGTGCGAATTGATGGTCGTCGAATTCGCCGAGGGTCCAGCCGATCTTTCCGGGGTGCTCGCCGCCTTGCTCATGGCAGAGGTGAATGTCCACTTCAGCTACCCGCTTCTAGTCCGCCCCCGAGGCCGCGCCCTCCTCGCGATCCATCTCGATGACATCGAGTGCGCCTCGTCCGTGCTGATAGGCGAAGGATTCAAACTCCTGAACCAGGGCGATCTCTCCCGCTGACGATGTCCGACGGCGCGGACAACCGCTCTCAGGCCGCGCGCATTCTGGCCGGTCTTGTTTTTGGATTGGCGTTGGGACTCGCAGCAGGAGCCTTCCTGCCTGAAGCCTCGCAACCCTCCCTGAACTGGTGGATCGATCAGGTGATCCAACCGGCAGGCCGCATTTTTTTGAGGATCATTTTCATGGTCGTCGTTCCGCTGATCCTCTCGGCCATCGTGCTGGGAACCCTCGAAATGGGGGACATCCGAACGCTGGGACGAATCGGTATCCGCACGCTGGTGACAACCATTTTTCTCTCAGCCGCCGGGGTCGGCATCGCCCTCGGGCTCGTGAACCTGCTTGAGCCAGGCCACTCTCTGCCGGAGGAAAAACGCGAAGCCCTCATCGCCTCCTACGGCGGTGCCTCGGAAAAAAGCATCGAGCGTGGAAGCCGCCCCCAATCGATCTCCACGACGCTCCTGAATTTCATTCCGGAAAACCCGCTCACCGAGGCCGTGAACGCCTTCAACCCCGAGAACTCCGGCGGCGGCTTACTCGCGCTGATGGTCTTCAGCCTGTTTGTTGGCGTGGCAATGGCTGTGGCAAAACCCGAAAAGACCGCCGTGCTGAAGGGGTTTTTCGAGGGGATGTTCGAGGTGTGCATGACGATTATCGGCTTCGCTCTCAAGCTCGCCCCGTTCGGCGTCGCCTGCCTTGGATTCGCTGTGGCAGCAAGGCTGGGGCTGGATTTATTCACCACACTCGGGGCCTATGTCGGCGTGGTTTTGCTGGGGCTCGGCTTGCAGCAATTCGTCGTCTATCCGCTGGCCTTAAGATTTTTTGCGAACCGGTCGCCATGGGAGTTTCTTAAGCAGTCCCGCGAAGCGATCGTCACGGCTTTCAGCACCTCCTCGAGCAACGCGACACTGCCTGTGTCGTTGCGGGTTGCGGAGCAAAACCTCGGTATTCCCCCGCGCATCGGGCGGTTCGTGCTGACCGTTGGCGCCAGTGCGAACCAAAACGGCACCGCTCTCTACGAGGGCGTCACGGTGCTTTTTCTTGCTCAGGTTTTCGGAGTGGATCTCAGTCTCGGCCAGCAACTCGTCGTCGCGCTCATGTGCGTGATGGCGGGCATCGGCACAGCTGGTGTGCCCGGTGGCTCGCTGCCTCTGGTCGTCGGCGTCCTTCTCACGATCGGCGTTCCAGCCGATGCCATTGCGATCATTCTCGGCATCGACCGCTTCCTCGATATGTGTCGCACCACTCTGAATGTCACTGGCGATCTGGTCGTCGCCGCCGTGGTCTCGAAACCCGAACGCACCCTGTGAAACGCACGCTTCTCATCGACATCAGCAATAGCTTCACCAAAGCAGCCATCGCAACGGGGCCTCGCATCGGCCGCATTCATCGCATGCCAACGCCAGAGCTGAGCCCGGCCACCCTCCGCGCCCTTGATGGAAAAACCAAACTCGATTCCGTTTTTCTCTCCTCCGTTGTTCCCGCCAAAAACTCCGCTGTTCTCACGGCATTTCCCCACGCCGTCCTCATCGGACCCCATCTCGATCTGGGCGTTGGCATCGATTACCCGAATCCCGCCTCCATCGGCGGCGACCGGCTAGCCAACGCCGCCGCCTGTGCCGTTCTTTATGGCGCTCCAGCCATCGTGGTGGATTTCGGCACAGCGGTGACATTCGATGTGCTGTCGGCGGAGGGATCCTACATCGGCGGAGTGATCGCCCCTGGGCTGAATGCGATGACGAATTACCTCCACGAAAAAACCGCCCTGCTCCCGCTCGTGAAATTGAAAGAGCCGAAATCCGCCGTCGGCCGCTCCACAATTGATGCCATGCTCGCCGGCGCGGTCCACGGCTACCGCGGCCTGATCCGCGAAATCCTTTCGCAGATCACCGCCGAGGCGTTTCGTAAAAAGAAACCCGTCGTCGTTGCGACCGGTGGAGACGCGAAGCTCATCGCTGGAAAACTTGCAATCTTCGACACAGTCGATCCCCTCCTGACCCTGCGCGGCCTTTTGATCATCGCCGACAAAAATACGCACGCCTCTTTTTGATTTCCCGCTTTCGACATTTGCTGATTTTTTAAGACCCTATTCCAAGGCAACGCTTCAAAGTCCATGCTCCCAGCACCTCCTGGATCTGCGCGCAGATCGGAGCCCGGGAGCACTACGCCATCCCGCGCGTTCTTCACCGATCCGGTCGGCTTGAGGCGGTTTTTACCGACTACTGGTCAGCCGGCGCTTGGCGTCTCTTCCGCGCCAAACGCCTGCTCACACGCCAGCACGAGGATTTGAGCGATGCCGAGGTCTATGGCTTCAACATTTCGGCGCTGCTGGCGGGACTTCGCGGAAAACTCGGCGCTCGCCGCGATCCCTACTCGGAGTTTCTTAAAATCGGCAGCTGGTTCGGGCGCCAGACGCGGGCGGCCATGGCGAAACGCCACGAGCAGGATTGGAAAAATACGATCTTCTTCGGCTACGACACAGGATTTCTCGAAGCGGCCGCATGGGCCAAGGACCAAGGCGCGGCGACTGTCGTTTGCCAAATGGATCCCTCGCAGGTGGAGATCGAAATGGTCCGTGAGGAAGAGAAGCTTTGGCCCGGATGGGCGAAGGCACCGCTGCGAGTGCCGGAGGAGTATTTGGCCTGGCGCAAGGCCGAGTGGGCGCTCGCCGATGTCGTGATGGTGAATTCGAAATGGACCCTCAATGCGCTGGCGAAGCTCGGCGTGCCGTCCAATAAAATTGCCATTGTCCCCCTCGCTTACGAGTCCGAAGAGATCGAGCGCGCGAGTCCGCCCCGGGCTGAGGGACCGCTCCGGGTGCTCTATCTCGGGCAGGTGAATCTCCGCAAAGGAATCCAATACCTCCTCGAAGCCGCGCGGAAGCTGGACAAGAAACATTTCCATTTTGATATCGCTGGCCCGATCGCGATTGCCGACGAGCATGTCGTCACCGCGCCGTCGAATGTGACCTTCCACGGCGCCGTAACGCGCGACCGGGTGCGCGAGTTTTACCGCGAGGCCGATGTTTTCGTTTTGCCGACGATTTCCGATGGCTTCGCACTCACCCAGCTCGAGGCCATGGCCCACGGACTTCCGGTCATCACCACGCCGAATTGCGGCGAAGTGGTTCGCGACGGTATTGACGGTTTTATCGTTCCGGCGCGGGATTCCACCGCTCTGGCAAAAGCTCTGGAATCCCTCGACGAAGACCCTGAGCGACTGGAGGCGATGCGCGAGGCAGCACGCCAAAATATCTCCCGCTTTGGTCTCGACGCCCTGGATCAAAACCTGCGCGCCATCGAGCAGCAACTCCGCCCAAGCCCGAAGGTGGATCTAATCTAGAACGGGCTGTGGTTTCTTACTGAGCTGCTCGTTGCTCCAGCGGATGAATTCCCGGCGCACGGCGCGGTATTCGTAGCGGAGAGTGAAGGCTTGGCGGCGATAGAGATCCGCTTGCACCGTGTCGCCCTTGGCTTGCAGGGTGTCGATCTGCGTCTGGATTTTGTCGAAGGATTTGTCCAGCGCCTCGAGCGTGACCATGTTGGGACTAGCTTTAAAAATTTCGAGGTTCCTCTCGATCTCACGAATCGTCTCGACCGGTTGGCTACAGGCCGAGAGCAGAAGAAGAATGGCCAGAACAATTCCTTGGCGTGCGAGCGGAATGAGGGAAGGCATTGTCATGTCAGGATTCTGCGAACTAAATTGACTGCAACATGGCATTCGCACACCTCGAAAATCAGATTCCGACGACGGAGTGGGTTTGCGGGTCCGTGGCCGAGACGCACGAAGCAGGACGCCAACTCGCTGGTTTGCTGCGCGGTGGCGAGGTTTTGAGTTTGGAAGGTCCGCTTGGCGCGGGAAAAACGACTTTTGTCAAAGGACTCGCTGAAGGCCTAGGATGCAGAGCGGATGAGGTTTCCAGCCCGACTTTCACGCTGGTGCACGAATATCCCGATGGGCGTCTCCCCCTCGTCCACCTCGATCTCTATCGATTGGATTCCGCAGACGAACTCGCCGCGCTCGGCTTCGACGATTTGCTCGCCGGGACAACCATCGCCGCCCTCGAGTGGGGTGATAAATTTCCAGAAGCCCTGCCGCCTAACGCGTGGAGATTTGTTTTTTCGCTGGATGGCGAAGCCAGAAAAATCCGGAGGATGCCGTGAAAACCCTGTCGATCGAATGCTCCAGCGGACGAGGCAGTATCGCGGTCACCGACGGCGACCGGCATTTTTTCTCGTTGGAGTTTGAAAACCCCCGTGGGCGCGGCGTGGAATTTTTCGCCGCCCTCGAGGAGGCCGTGTGCCGATGCGATGATTTCGAGCAAGTCCTCGTGGGCACCGGGCCGGGGAGCTACAACGGTCTCCGCGCCTCGATCGCTGCCGCATGGGGCTTGGCCAAAGCTCGCGGAGCTGTGTTGAAAGGCATCCCCTCCGTGATCGGCTACGATGCTCCGGAGTATTTTGTGATCGGCGACGCACGGGCAGGTCAGTGGTTTCTGGCCCATATTCGCGGGGGAGCCCTCGTCACCCCGATCGATTTGCTCCCGCCCAAAGAAGCCACCGCACACCTCGCAAATGGGATTCCGGTTTTTTCCACGAGCCCCATGCTGGATTCGGCTTGTTATGAAGCCCCCCATGCGCGTTTTCTGGCGCGGCATCCGAACCAATTCGGACCCGCCGATCCGATTTATTTGAAGCCACCGCACATTACCAAGTCCGCCGCATGACTCCCGTCCTCCAACCTTCCACCATCCAAAAAATCGGACCCGAACTTGCCATTGCGTGGAACGACGGGGTCGAGACTTACCTCCCCCTCGAATTTCTCCGCCGCCACTGCCCCTGCGCGGCCTGCGGCGGCGAGCCCGATGTGATGGGCCATGTCGTTCGACCACCGGTTACCTACAACGAGAAGAGCTTCGACCTCGCCGGATGGCAGGGCGTCGGGGGCTATGCGATCCAGCCGAAATGGGGCGATGGCCACTCGACAGGAATTTTTTCCTATAAATACCTCCGCCGCCTCACCGAGTTCGTGCCATGAGTTCTGACTCCGAAATCCACAGCCTCCGGGTTGATTACAAACACGAGCCGCTCACCGAGGAATCCCTCAAATCCGACCCGATCGCGCAATTTCGCCTGTGGTTCGATGAAGCCCGCGCATCCGGCATCCCCGAGCCAAATGCCATGACCCTCGGCACCGCCGATCGCTCCGGCCGAGTTTCCTGCCGCACCGTTTTGCTGAAGGCTTACGACGACCGAGGATTTGTTTTTTTTACAAACTACGGCAGCCGCAAAGCCCAGCAGGTCGCCGAAAATCCGCGCGCCGCGTTGCTATTCCCCTGGGTCGCCCTTGCCCGCCAAATCGAGATCGCCGGCCCGGTCGAAAAAATCAGCGTGGCCGAATCGCTCGCTTATTTTATGAGCCGCCCCATCGGCAGCCGCCTCGGCGCCTGGGTCTCGGACCAAAGCCAAGTCATCTCCTCGCGGAATGTTCTTCTCGCGAAATTCGAAGACTTAAAAAACAAATTCGCCGACGGCGACATCCCGAAGCCCGACTTCTGGGGCGGCTACCGCGTGATTCCCGAAACCATCGAATTCTGGCAAGGCGGCGGCGACCGCCTCCACGACCGCTTCCTTTACACACAAAAAAACCGCACATGGTCCCATGTGCGGCTCTCGCCCTGAAAATTTGCTTTTTCCCGCTATTTCGCCAAAAGCTGCTGGAAAAGCTCATGCATCTGCGCCGCCACCTTCGGCCAAGTGAATTTCTCCTCCACCAACCTCCTACCCCGCTGCCCCATCTCTATACGATCGGAATCGCTCATATCCAGCAACGACCGCAAACCCTCCCAGCTCCAATTCCCCATTCCCCCATTCCGAATTTCAAGAGCCGCTTGAGAAGCAAAGCCCTCCGGCAAATTACATTCCGGCGTCATCACAACCGGCAATCCATAAGCCCAAGCCTCAAGCACCGACATGGGCAACCCCTCGCTCAAACTCGGCAAAATAAACGCCGCAGCACTCCGCAATAACGCCTCTTTCTCCTCCCCAAACGCCGGCCCATGAAAAACCACATCTGCCTCTTCCCTACTGAAAACTGAACCCTGAAAACTACAAACTTTGAGTCCCAATTCCCCGCAAAGCGCCCTCAACTCCCCCTCATGCCCACCCTGATCCCAGCCCGCAATCACGAACTGCCACTGTTTTGAATTCTGAATTTTGGATTTTGGATTTTGAATATCCGCCCAAGCTCTTAGCGCACCAACCAACCCCTTCTTCGGATGAATCCTCCCCAAAAACAAAAGCCTCTTCTTCCCCTCCGTGCTCTCCGTGTCCTCTGTGGTTAATTTTTCCGCCAACTCCACCCCATTCGGCACGATTTCAATTCGCTGCTTTAGCCCATAAGCCCGAATCGAATCCGCCTCCGCCGAGCAAAGCGCCCGGAAGCAGGTTGCATTTCGAAGTTGGCGGTCTTTAAAAATAGCGGCCGCGATTCGTTTTTTCCATTTTGAATTTTGTAAAGCCCACGCATCCAGCGACCCGTGAGGCGCCACCACGGCAGGCTTCCTGGTTCGCTTTTGCCAATCGAGAAACGCCCACGCCGGATATTTCCAAAGCGCCGCACAATACCCTACATCCACACTAGAACTCATCGCTTCCCCCAAACCCAGCGAAAATCCGAAACCTCTCGGTCCCATGACCTCCCCCACCTTGGGCTTCAGCGGCAACCATCTTGGTGCATCCGCATCCGTAAATTCATCCCTCAAGGCCACCACATCCACTTCGACACCAGAAA
>ERZ889217.576-NODE-576-length-21563-cov-5.589269_pt1 | contig 21563 bp, 26 predicted proteins | sample MGYA00521098_ERZ889217 | MGnify/ENA primary metagenome ERZ889217 (study PRJEB32303, sample SAMEA104408613) | aquatic metagenome | biome: Brackish water; feature: Pelagic; material: water | place: Baltic Sea | collected 2014-06-10T22:04:00 | depth 2,362 m ... | reverse complement strand
ATTACGCCTTCATGCGGCATAAATTTGGTCTTGATCAACCGTTGATCAATCAACTTGGCACTTTTGTGGGCAACATACTGCGGGGCGATCTTGGTACGTCCTACATCACCGGTCAATCTGTGAGCACGACGATCGGCGAAAGACTCGGGGCGACACTACTACTTACCGGCACAGCAATCATCGTCTCCTCGATCATTGGCATCGGTCTGGCCGTTGTGGCATCGTTGCGCTCAGACGGTGCTCTTGATCATGCAACGAATGCCGCGTCGCTAATCCTTTACGCATCTCCAGTATTTTGGATCGCTCAACTCGTGCTGCTTTTCTTGTCGTTGCGCCTAGGTTGGTTCCCCGTGCAGGGGATGAACTCAGCGGGCCTTGATGCGGGAGTGTTAGCGACTGTTATCGATACCGCATGGCATCTTGCTCTTCCTGCAGGCGTGCTCGCGATTAAGGAAGTCACAGTTGTCGCACGGCTGATGCGTAGCGGAATCCGCGAAGAGTTGGGGCAAGATTACATTCGTACCGCTCGCGCCAAAGGCGCTTCGGAGAGTCAGGTAGTGGTGCGACATGCTTTGCGTTCTGCATTGTTACCGGTGGTGACGGTAATCGGAAACCGAATCGGCAACATATTTTCTGGTGCGATGGTCGTCGAGTTAATTTTTGGCTGGCCCGGTTTAGGACAGTTGATTCTTAGTTCGTCGCAGACGCGAGACACACCGGTCCTCCTAGGTATCTTCCTGCTCGTTGCATTCACTGTCGTGTTATCGAATCTCATCACCGATCTTTCGTATGCCTGGATCGATCCGCGTATTCGGTTGAAGTGAAGAACCTGTCGTGAAACACGTCCCACTTAATCTCCGGACCAGATCTGCGGTTGGGTTGATTGTGTTTTGGTTCGTTGTTGCGGTCTTCTCGCGGCAACTTGCCCCATATGACCCGTTCAAGGTGAGCGGTCCGGGGTTAGAGGGACCCTCGCGTGAATTCCTTTTTGGTACTGACGCGATCGGAAGGGATTTGCTGAGCGGCGTGGTTTATGGTGCTCGCACCTCAGCGATCATCGTCGTGGGAGTTGGCATTATTGTCGCCATCATCGGCACCTTGCTCGGAATCATTTCCGGCTATTTCGGTGGCCTTGTAGACGATGCCATGATGCGGATCACCGAGTTATTTCAGGTGATTCCGAGGTTCTTCCTCATCATTATCGCCATCGCCTATTTCGGCGCGGGAGTGGACAATCTGATCCTCGTGCTTGGGTTCACATCTTGGGCGATGCTGGCACGTGTGGTCCGGGCTGAGGTGTTGTCGTTGCGTGAGCGTACATTCGTAGAAGCCGCACTCGTGAGTGGCGCATCACCCTGGCGTGTGCTCTTCCGCGAGATCCTACCCAACGCGGCACCCGTGATCGTTGTTTATTTGGCGTTGTTGCTGTCGCAGGTATTGCTACTCGAGGCTAGTCTTTCTTTCATCGGACTAGGAGACCCGAACGCCATCAGTTGGGGGTACTTGGCCGGTGTGAGCCAGGCGTACTTGCGAATCGGTTGGTGGCTCGCGGTGTTCCCAGGAGTTGCGATCCTCCTCGCGGTGCTCGCGATCAACATCATTAGTGACGCCCTGAACGAACGTATTAAGACACGACGATGACATCAAATTCCGCGAAGCCACTATTGTCAGTAATTGATCTTGTGGTCGATTTTGACACACCGCGGGGAGTCGTTCGCGCTGTTGACGGGGTGTCATTCGATATATGGCCAGGTGAGGTGCTGAGTTTCGTCGGTGAATCAGGGTGTGGAAAGACTGTGACGGCTCTCGCTCTTTTGCGCTTGTTGCCCCAAGTTGGTGCACATGTTCGCAGCGGGCGAGTACTCTTCGACGGCGTTGATTTGCTCGGGCTTGATTCAGTGGCTCTGCGTGCAATTCGTGGGAAGAGAATCTCAATGATTTTCCAAGATCCGACCAGTTCTCTCAATCCCATGAAGACCATTGAGCGGCAGATCGAAGAGGCAATCAAACTTCATCAGCCGGCGCTGACACGAATCCAGATCCGTGACCGGGTTGTGCACCTGATGGTGACGGTGGGCATCGCCGATGCTCGGAAACGGATGAAGGAATATCCACACATGTGGTCGGGTGGAATGCGTCAGCGGGCAATGATCGCCATGGCAATGGCTAATGAACCCGTTCTCCTCATCGCCGATGAGCCGACGACGGGCCTTGACACAACCGTCCAAGCCCAGGTGCTTGATGTGTTACGTGATGTGAGAAGTGAGACAGGCGCAGCGATGTTGCTCATTACGCACAACCTCGGGGTGGTGGCAGAAATTGCCGATCGTGTTGCGGTGATTTACGCCGGGCGTATCGTCGAAACCAGGGGTGTCGAGGAACTATTTACTCGCCCACTCCATCCATACACGCAGGGATTGATGTCCTGTCAGCCTTCGTTCGAGACTGCACGTGGTTCATTACGGGCAATCGGTGGCCAGCCACCACAACTCGATGGTCCATCGATTGGATGTACCTTTCGTGACCGATGTGCCCTTAGGTTTGACCGAAACGACTGTGCGACGATCGTGCCGCAGTTGTCTGGTTCGACTGCCACCGGTGGACAGGTTGCCTGCCATGCTGTCGGTGGAGTGCTGTCGTGACGAATACGATTTTGCACAAGACGATCGATTCGCCGATGGCCGAGTGCGAAGAAGTGTTGCGAGTCGAACACCTCGTTGTGGAGTTTCGTAGCCGCTCACGCGGCGAACCACCGCTGCGCGCAGTGGATGACGTGAGTCTCGTGGTTCATCGTGGAGAAACCGTCGGCATCGTGGGCGAGTCGGGGAGTGGGAAGTCATCACTCGCCCGAGCAATCGTACGCCTCGTTGAACCGATATCTGGAAGTGTGGTGGTTAATGGTCTGGACACAACTGGTTTCTCTCGTGAGAAGATGCGTCCAGTGCGCGTGGACCTGCAGATGATGTTCCAAGACCCGTACAGTTCACTCAACCCACGCATGCGGGTGGTTGAATCAATTATGGCACCACTACGTATCCAAGGCATCGAAGGAACAGACGCACGTATCGCAGAGTTGCTCGACATGGTGTCACTTAGCGGTGGCATTGCCAGACGATTTCCCTATGAATTGTCAGGTGGGCAACGTCAGCGGGTGGCTCTCGCACGGGCACTCGCGGTCCGACCAAAAGTGCTCATTCTCGATGAACCTGTGTCTGCGCTCGACGTCTCGCTGCAGGCGCAAGTGCTTAATTTGCTTATAGAGATACAACGGCATCTCGGTTTAGCGTACGTGTTCATTTCTCACGATCTTGCGGTCGTCAACCAAGTGTGCGACCGCGTCGCGGTAATGTATTTGGGCAAAATCATCGAAGAGGCTTCGACTACATCTTTATTTTTGCACCCGCAACATCCGTATACCGTCGCGCTCAAGTCGGCAGTTCCAGTCGCTAACCCGGTAGGGCGTGCACAACGTCGGCGCATCGTACTGCAGGGTGAATTGCCGTCGATCCGTGTACCTCCTGCGGGATGTCATTTTCACACCCGATGTTGGAAAGCCAAGGACCGTTGTCGAGTCGACGTGCCACTGCTTTCCACGAGCGCGCTGGATCATACTGTGGCGTGCTGGTTTCCCGAACCTGCCTAGACCGCAACTTTTGCAGAGTTCCGGATCGCGGCGATCGCCAAACAGTTCCGACAATGCAAACCCGGCAGTTGATAACAATGTGGGGTTACGAAATTGAGTCCAGCGAGACAGCGACCTATTTTTCTTACTGTCTTGAGCGCGAGATCTGCGGCTACTTCACCTTGGTCAGCGCGTAATCAATTAATGTCTGATTTAGATCAACACCGTGGGCGTGCTTTGCATGTGTAGCAACTGCGGTCAACAACTCTTCCGCTGTCCCTGCTTTAGCCACCATCTTGCAGTCGGTGATTCCGACGTCTTTGCAAGCGAAGCTTAATGTCATATTTAACCCTTCCTAGGCTGCAGGTTGCTTTGACGAAACGCTTTTGGCGGCACCTTCTAGTGCATCGGCGATCGCTACGAGGTCGTCTTTCGCTGGTGCAAGAAACTCAGCCAGTGGTGCAGTGCGATGAGCGATTGCCCTCACACCAAAGGTGATCTTACCGAGCGCATCGTTTACAGAATGAAGGATACCAACAACACGTATAAGGTAAAATGCCACAACCGCGACGATGACGAGCGCGATGATGACCATAACAAGTCCGACGAATGGCATGGTCGAAAGATCCTCCTAAAGTAACTTTCCTGCTGAGCCTAAGTAGCGCACGGCGAGACCCTTGATTCGTGAGATTGATTCTCTGGTGTCAGATAGCGCGGGGATTGGCTCGACGTTCTTCGACAGCGCGACACCATGCTCAAGAATGTCATCGGCGCACTTGCGAATTTCATTTGCTGGACGCAGGACGTGGTTCGCCAGAAGTATTAGATACGGGGCAACCACCAGAAGCAGTATTGCGTTTGCAAGCCACCACAAAACCATGTTCCCCCTTGCCTTAAAAATATCTAATTAGACACTAGTCTTGTTATTGGAGACTACTCGTATTACAAGTGTTGCGCAAGTGGTCCCCGATTAAGGCTTGGCTGTATGAATACGCAGGTTTGTTGATTCTGGTCAGCCGACGAGTTCGACGGCGAGTCGTTCAATCGGCGTGATGAACGTTTCATTATCTTTCACGTCGAACACCGAAATTCCACGGCGATCGGCATCAACCAGTGCCTCACTGAAGGGGATCACGATAATGTCGTCGTGAGTAAGCGACTGCTTGACCAGACCTAATTCGGCGGGCGAAGACACCTTGTTTGCCACCACGATGAACCTACCCTGCTTGTTCTTGCGGGCAAGTTCAAGAGCTCGCATACCCACGTCGAGCGAACGGGGCGTCGGTTCCACGACGATGAGGGTGATATCGATCTGCGATTCGCCAACACGGGAGAAAATCCCGAGTCCTGCTTCGAAGTCGCCGACCACAATCGATTCGCCGAAGTTGGTCTGACTGAGGAGTCGCTCAGCAGAAAGCCCGCAACATGGACAACCTGGCTCTGGGTTCTCGATGCGATTGACAATGCCCAAGCGCACGCCGTCCGGGGCATCGGTGCCGAAGCGACTGATGAGATCATCCCATGTGTGTGCGTGTTCGGCTTCTCTGTCGCTTACCTGCTGACGGATGCCGATGATCCGTTGTGTTTCAATGTCACCAACACCGAGCGACAAACCGAGGTTCGGGTTCGTGTCACAATCCAACGCAACGACGGGCTTACCAAGTCGCCCAATCGAACGCGCGAGTACCGCACTCACCGAGGTCTTGCCGACACCACCTTTACCCACAACAGCAATTTTCATATCGTGTCCTTTCAACAGCAGGACTCATTAATAGGTTTCATTAATAGGTTTGATCAATAGGTATATCATAGAGTTTTAGGACTCGGGGAATAAGATTCGACACCGCCTCGACATAAGTCCCCTGTGGGTCATGAACTAGGGGCGAAACTCGGGCTCGTTCGGCCTCCAGAATTGCCGGTGACCATGGCACACTCCCAATAACAGGTACGCCGAGTTTTTTCTCCAACATCTCCAAGTCATCATCGGATTGCACCTTGTTGGCAACAATCCGCATGATGCGGGGTCCCCACGAGGCTTTCGTCATCTTCAGCAATTGCTTCGCAGTAATCACGCCCTTGACCGTTGGCTCCACCACGATGAGCGCGACATCGGCATACTTGGTCCATCCATTCATTGCTTGTCGCAGGCCGCCTGATACATCGCCGACAATATTCCAGTCGAGCTGTGGCAACTTAGAGACAACCTCGCTCCATGCATGCTGAGGCTTGACGATCGAGATCCACGGCCCTTGCACGTTGCCGAATTGAAAATATCGCACGCCATCAGCGGTGGGGATTGAATACTGCATCAGGAATTCTTCTGGATCGGTGCCCGGCTTGAGAATCCATTTCGGTCCACCCAGTGGTCCTTCAATAACCGTGTCCTCGGGGATTGGCATATCGTCGATGTCAAGCCCAAGAGCGTAGGAAAGACCAGGCATCGGGTCGGAGTCGAGGGCTACGACTTTGGCGCCACTACGGGCGAGTAGTTGGGCGAAGGTGCCGGCAATTGTCGATTTTCCAGACCCACCTTTACCGACGAAGACTACGCGAATTTTCGTCTTGGTGGATTTCTCTGCCATCGCACGGTCCTCGCTATGACTGATGACTCATATACTACCTATCTCTGATACAACGTCGACGCCTCCGAGTCAACGGCATCGTGCAGGGTGTCGGATTCCGCCCTTTTGTGTACGGTTTGGCGAGCGAATTGAACATCAGCGGTGCTGTCGGCAACGACTCCCTTGGCGTCTGGTGCGAGGTGCAAGGGAGCATCGAGGAAATTGATGATTTTCTAAAGCGGTTGCGAACCGACGCACCGCCGCTCGCCGATGTTCAGTCGGTTGAAATCTCTAACCTCGATCCTATTACCGAGGAAGGATTTCGAATCGTCGAAAGCCAAGTCGGTGGGAGGTCGCTCACGTCGATGCCAATTGATGCCTCGATCTGCGTGGCATGTCTGGCTGAAGTAGATGATCCGTCGAATCGTCGATACGGCTATGCGTTCACATGTTGTACCAATTGTGGCCCACGCTACACAGTGGTCGAACACCTGCCATACGATCGTGATCGAACATCAATGCACAAGTTTCCCCTGTGCCCGCTTTGTCAAAAAGAATACGACACGCCGACCGACCGTCGTTTTCATGCTCAAGCAATCTGTTGTCCGCAGTGTGGTCCTCAGCTCGACTTGTGCGACGGAAATGGGATGAGAATCCACGGCGATCAGATTACTATGGCGGCTTCAGCGCTCCGAGACGGGCAAATCCTTGCCATCAAAGGACTTGGAGGCTTCCAGCTTTTGGTTCGTGCCGATTGCGACTCTGCAGTGGATCGCTTGCGAAAACGTAAACATCGTGACGATAAGCCGTTCGCTGTCTTGTGTTCTGACGTGCAAATGGCTCTAACCCTTGGCGCGCTCAACGACATCGAAGTACGTGCTCTCACGAGTCCTTCTACGCCAGTTGTTCTGGTGGCCCGCGTAGAGCGCACCCCGTTAGCCGATGGTGTTGCGCCAGGATCGTCATTAATTGGTCTGCTGATGCCGACGACCGCATTGCATCATCTCATCTCTCGGGCCAGCGGGGTGCCACTCGTATGCACAAGTGGAAACTTCTCGGATGACCCAATCATTATTGACGACGATCAACAACTACTCCGTGACATTGTCCGCCGTGCAGACGATTCGGTTGGACGAGTAATGGACGGTCGCTTCACCCTGATGCGTCGAGCCCGTGGTTTTGCACCGCGACCTCTGTGGCTTGATGGCGACGGTCCCTCTGTGCTCGGTGTGGGTGGCCAACTCAAAAATACGGTGTGTCTCGTAACGGGACGTCAGGCGTTCACATCGGTTCACATCGGCGATCTTGAGACAATCGAGTCGCACTATGCATTCGAATCGGCGATTAAGGATGCGCTCATGCTCCACGATCACTCACCCGAACTAGTGGTGTGCGACATGCACCCTGAGTATCGCTCGACGATGTTTGCCCGCAGTCAAGAAATTGCTCCATTCATGGCAGTACAACATCACCACGCCCATGTCGCGGCGTGTCGGGCGGAGAATCATTGTCAGGATCCTGTACTCGGTATCGCCTTCGACGGCTTCGGTTGGGGCGTTGACGGTACTGCTTGGGGTGGTGAATTCCTTCTAGTCGACGACGTGTCCTTCGTCCGAGTTGGCCATCTGGCCACTATGTCGATGCCGGGTGGAGTCAGGGCGATCAAGGAGCCATGGCGAATGGCAGTGGCACTTCTTACTCATGCCTTCAATGGCGCGCCACCCACAAACCTCGACGTCATTGCGCGTCATGTCGATGATTGGCATAACGTCGCTGCAATCGCGCGTGCGAACTCGACGTTGCGGACGTCTGCTGTTGGTCGGTTGCTCGAAGGTCTTGCTTCGATCGTGATCGGCCTTGATTACAATTCTTTTGAAGGACAGGTGGCGATGAGATTTGAGCAGGTCGCGATCGCCGACGATGAACCATATGAATTCGACCTTATTGAAATCGATGGAATCGTGACGATCGATCCCGCCGGAGTTATTCGACGAGTGGTGGAAGACCTTAGACTTGGAGTTCAGCCAGGTGTCATCTCGACCCGAGTTCACATTGCTCTTGCGGACTTGAACCTTGACGTAGCGCGACGCGTGCGCGAGATCCACGGCATCACCGTGGTGGCATTAACCGGCGGAGTTTTCCAGAATAAGTTACTTCTAGAATCCACCGCTACGCGGTTGCGCGATGCCGGATTTACCGTCCTTCGACACGGTCAAGTACCCGCAAACGATGGGGGAATCAGCCTTGGTCAGGCAATCATCGGTCGCAATCGTCTTCGCGCTGACACGCCGCTTGATGCGGGTATACACTCGGTGTGACAACATCCACGCCGCACAAATTGCTTGGCAAGTAGTTCTGTTTCTAAGGGGGTCCGTGTGAAGATCGGTGTCGTAGGAAAAGGTGGAGTCGGCAAGACGTCGGTCAGTTCGCTGCTAAGTCGAGTATTGGTAGAGCGTGGTCGTCGAGTCATAGCAGTTGATACCGACTCCAACCCCAACCTCGGGTTGTCGCTCGGTTTGACTCACGACGAAACCGAGTCTCAGAAGGCAATTCCCCGTTCGATCATCGTTGGAAATCGCGGCGACCTGACCATCGAAGAATTGGTCGGTGACTACGCCGTGGACACTCCAGAAGGGGTGACGCTTCTCTCAGCTCTTCGGGTGACCGAGGCCGGAGCCGGATGTACGTGTGGTGGTCATGCCACCGTGCGTAGTTTGCTCGGCGAGACGATGGATGTGATCGCTGACGACACCGTCGTCGACATGGAAGCCGGTATCGAACACCTCAGTCGCTCAGGTGGCACCCTTGCACATGTGGATGTTCTCGTCCTCGTCTTTGAACCATCGCGCAAAGCGGTGATCACTGCCCAGCGCACCATCCAACTCGCACGCGAGCTCGGCATTTCCAAGTGGATCGGCGTGGCGAACAAGGTAGATCCTGACGAGCGCGAGTGTGTCGAATCGCTTTGCTGCGAATACGACGTGCCGCTCGCCATTGTCATTCCGTGGGACGAGACCATTGGTGTTGCCGATCGTGCTGGTCGTCCCGTGAAAACAACTGAGGCACCAGAGGTATGGAACGCAGTGCGAGCCCTCGCCGATCTCATCGCGCATCAGGGTTCCTTTGTCAGCAAATCGGCCTGACGGGCTGGTCAGCAGATTCGCGGAAGCGGGTCGCCGACGAGCATGTCAACGATGCGCGTACCACCGAACAATGTCTCGAGTACTACGAGACCGGGGTGTTGGTCGGTAATCTCGCCGATTACACGAGCCCCTCGCGAGACCTCGACACTTTTCAGCGCGGCGAGTGCAATGTCTTCGTGCTCAGGTGCGACGACTGCGATGAACTTGCCTTCATTGGCCACATAGAGAGGGTCGAGTCCGAGTAATTCGCAAGTGCCATTGACCGCCGGCAGTATGGGCAAACTCTGTTCGTAAAGTCTGACGCCTACCTCGGCGCACATTGCCAATTCATTCATGGTCGACGCGACACCACCTCGCGTCGGGTCACGCATCCACCGCACACTGGCACCGCTGTTTAGCAATGCCTCGGTGGCAATGTGCACGGGTGCAGTGTCGGAAGGAATTTCGGCTTGCAACTCAATGTCTCCGCGGGCTATCAGCACCGCGATGCCGTGGTCACCGATCGACCCCGAAACGATGACTTTGTCGCCCGGCCGAACATTAGCGTAGGCAAGGTCACGTCCATCTGGTAAGACGCCCACTCCAGTTGTCGTGACATAGATGCCGTCGGCGGCACCCTTACCCACGACTTTGGTATCACCCGTCACGATCTCTATACCGGCGATCATTGCGGCGCGGGCAATATCAGCCACCACGTCGCGGAAGTCGTCGATGTGGAAACCCTCTTCGACCACGAAGGCGACACTCATCCAGCGCGGTGTGGCACCCATTACTGCAAGGTCGTTTACGGTGCCATTGACTGCAAGATCGCCGATTGATCCGCCGTTGAATCTGCGCGGTGTAACTACGAATGAGTCGGTTGTCAGTACCACTCGTGACTCATCGCCTACGTCAAGTATGGCACCGTCGTTGGCTTTCTTCAACTCAGCGGAACCAAACCCGGGTAGGATCACGGCTTGCAGTAATGACTGCGAGGCTTTGCCGCCTGCGCCGTGTGCCGAAGTGATAAAGTCCCCCGCTAGTCGATGAGGGCGCCGTCGCCACTCTTCAATGCGGGTGAGAACTGCTTTGCGCCCGTCGCTTTCGGGTGGAGTGTCGTGATCTTGGTTGTTCATCACATCGCAACTACACCACTTTAACTGGTATGAGACCTCGCTGGCTGTAGCGACCGTAGTTGTAGTACGCGGCGCATGCGCCTTCTGACGACACCATGCAAGTTCCAATCGGTGTCTCGGGTGTACATGCGGTGCCGAAAACTTTGCACTCCCACGGACGAATTGCGCCCTTTAGCACTTCACCGCACTGACATGCTTTCGGATCGGCAATGCGAACTCCGGGTACTGGATACCGGAGCTCGGCATCAAAATCGGCAAAGTCATCGCGCAATTGGAGGGCACTGTGGCTAATGAATCCAAGGCCACGCCATTCGAAGTGGGGTCGCAACGTAAACACTTTGTCGATCAGATTGAGTGCAACTGGGTTGCCGTTGTCGCGCACAACTCGGCGATATTGGTTCTCGACCTCACAGCGTCCTTCATCGAGTTGTCGGAGCAGTCGAAACACTGACTCAAGGATGTCGAGTGGTTCGAAACCGGCGGTGACGATCGGAAGATGGTACTGATCAACGACGAATTGGTAAGGATAGTTGCCGATCACGGTGCCGACGTGTCCCGGCCCAAGGAAGCCATCGAGTTGGAGATCTGGGGAGTCGAGGATCGACTTGATTGCCGGAATAATCGTGACATGATTGCACATCACGCTGAAGTTTTTCATCCCCCTCTCACGGGCGTTCAACAATGTTACGGCCGTAGACGGTGCGGTTGTTTCGAACCCCACCGCGAGAAACACGACGTTGCGGTCGGGGTTCTTTGAGGCGATGGCGAGAGCATCGATTGGTGAATAGACCACTCGGATATCGGCACCCTCTGCCCGTGCATCAAGCAAAGTGGATTTACCGCCTGGCACACGCAACATGTCGCCGAAGCAACAAAATATGATGTCGGGCTGCAACGCGATATGAATGGCATCATCTACGCGACCCATTGGGATTACGCACACTGGGCAACCCGGACCGTGTACGAGTTCGATCGACTCGGGCAAGAGGTCTCCGAGGCCGTGGCGGTAGATGGCGTGGGTATGGCCTCCGCAGATCTCCATAAACTTACGATGAGGCTGGGTGGCGGCGAGCCGTTCGATTTCGCTGAGGATTTTCTTGGCGGCGACTGGGTCGCGAAATTCATCAATGTATTTCATTGGGACCTGCGCTTTTCCACCGCGTCACAGATGGCGTCAATCAGCACGCCCTGTGCTTCCTGGATGCGGTGTACGCTGTCGGAATCTACCACGAACATGTGGTCCACCAAACCAGAATCGACGAACTGCCCGCCGCCGTAGCCAGCAAAACCGACGGTTTGGAGTCCCTTCTCTTTTGCCACTTCGAGACCGTTAATCAGATTCTTCGATGCACCACTAGTGGAGAATGCAACGAGCACGTCGCACTCTGTCGCGATTCCGCCGATCATACGCGCGAAGATGCGTTCGGCACCAACATCGTTGGCCAGTGCGGACAGCGTTGCATAATTCGTAGAAAGACACACCGAACGAATTCCGACATAACCAAGCAAGCGCGCGAGACGTGCTGCGTCGCACGAGCTGCCTCCGTTTCCGATGGTATAGATAGTGCCCGGAGCAGACGTTGCAATGATGAGTTCGGCGACCTGGTTCACGCGCTCCCAATGCGTTGACATGGTGTGGGCCGCGAGGTCCGTCATTTGCGCTTGTTTTATCGCCGTCGATGAGGCAATTGCTTTCGCGACATCGGCATTAGCCAGTCGGTTGTCGTCCGATGGATGTCGTGCAGTCAGGAACGGATACAAAATTTTACTCGCCATGTCAGTTTGCCCCGTACGGGCGGACGACGCGTATTCCAAACAAAGATGCACCGTCTCCCACAAAATATGGTAACGCTGAACGAGGATCGATTCATTGGCTACCACTTCGAACACGCATGCATCTGACGGCAGGTAGGACCTCATCGCTTCGAGTTCAACTGTCGATGTCGTGATCAGCAACACCGCATCGCGAGGACCGAGGAGGTTGGAGAGAGAAGTGACATCACATGCGATTGCCGGAAGAGATGGTTTTCCTACGATCACCGGGTGAATGAATTCGACGGCTACATGTTGAGCATGGTCGTCTCGACCTAATGCGGACACTAGGAGTCTTCCGCCCGCACGAAAGACGTTAGCAAGTGATAACGCAACTTCGGCGAACGACTCGTCGAATTCGACGCGGTGCGCACGGTGGGTTGTGATCACGCTCATGGTGACTCTATGCGCAGTGAATTGATTTCTTCGTCATAGACCGATCCGAGCATGCGGATGAACTCGAGGGAACGCTCCGCTTCTTCCGCATCGATGCGACTCAACGCGAAACCCACGTGTAGTAGCACCCACTCTCCTTCTTTCACGGGGTCGTTGGGATCGAACAAGAGCGAAATATTTACGTCGCGTCGTACCCCTTCGACGTCAACGACTGCCGAATGGGATTCAGGCGATCCAAGTGTGACGATTCTGGCGGGTATGGCGACACACATCAGTGAGATCCCTTCTTTGGGGCGAATATTGCCAGCAAGTCTTTCACAATTAATTCTACTGCCGTAACTGCGGGAGAGTCAGGTGCAAAGTCGAGAAGTGATTGGCGTTGGGCGTCGGCGTCAAGCGCATTCGTATCCCAAGGTATGTGGCCGATGAGTTCGAAACCATTCCGTTCGCAGAACTCCTTCACCGCAAGCAGATCCCCTTCTTGGCGGATCTTGTTCGCCACCACGACGATGCGACCAATTGATGATTCGGCAGCGAGGCGAGCTTGCAAACGCACCGCTTCCAGTGAGCGGAAATACGGCTCGGCGATGAGCACTAGAACGTCCGCATGACGAGCGGTTCCGCGACTGAGGTGTTCGGGTGAAGCCTCAAGGTCGAGAATCGTGCACATATTCGGTTGATCGGCCAAGTCGGCCACAACCGCGCTTACGGTTGCGTGGGCCGAGCACAGGCAACCTTCATCGGCATGTTCGGGACGCCCCATCCGAAGGAGGAGGACGCCGTCAGGAGCCAAAACTGCATGTTGATCCAGCACATGACGAACAGACTCGTTGAGTCGCGGTCCATCAAGTTTCCGGCTGACGAGGGAGATTGGCAAACTAGAGTATTGCGCGTCCGGAATTCCGAGTGCGGCATCGAGGTTGGGATTTGAGTCGGCATCAATTGCCACCACGTTGATGCCGACTCGCGCAATGAGACGTGATGTAATCGCCGTAAAGGTTGTTTTTCCGGCCCCACCTTTTCCGGCGATCGCAAGTTTCATTTGATTGTGTTCAAGTGTCGAAACGAACGAAGCAGATTCACTTGACGAGTGTGGGCGAGTTAAGTGCGCATGACACCATTTCGGCAACATCTTCAAGTTCTTTCACTGCGTCTTGCGCAGCAGCGACTCCCGCGTCAGTCAGTTGATAGATACGACGCTTAGGTCCACTAGGGGACTCTTCCCATCGAGAGATGATGAGCCCACGGCGTTCCATCGATTGTAATTTGCGATATACCGTGGCGAGATCGATGGGCATGTTCAGCCCTCGCAAGTACTCCGTGAGTTCGTAACCGTGAGATTCACCCCGTTCCAATCCGATCAACAGAAACGACTGCTGGAACTGACGGGGCATGTCGGGTGTGGGACGGTCGTTACGGTCGATGGTCATCTCAGTGATTATGATCCTGATGCAGGCGCGCCGCAACGCACGCTTCGGCCTCGTCGACTGATGCATGACACCAGCAGTCGGCACTGCATTCTCCATGAGTCGGTTTCGTCAGGTCGGCAAACGACTCGGCGAATTCAAGGGCACCCTGCTGCGCCCCGAATTCGGATAGCGCATAAAATTCGAGGTCCTTCGCCAGGTAACCCTCTTCCACAAGCCGATCAAGGTAGGTGATGCCGATTGTCGCATCGACGCCAAGGAAACGCTCGATGAGGCCAGCATCAACAAGATCGCCGAAGCCTTCACCGCGCAGCCAGAACATAACCTGAAGGATTTCACTGCGCCAATAAATCGCAGCGAGATGTTCGGTGCGTGGGCTGCGAGCGGATTCGCTCACCCAACGATCCTCTCCGCCTTCATCGCCAATCCTTCAAGCACGCCTTCAATACCCGACAACTGCTGGTTCACCTTGACCACCGAGGGGCCGATTGATTCGCACTCGGTTTCGATTGCCCGAACTCCGAAGGTGACTTTCGCCAATGACTTGGCGATTCGTTCCAACGAACGACTGATAATTATCAGGTAGAAGGAAAGAGCCCCGACAAGAATGAGCACCTCCAGCACGGTCAATACTACGAGTTGAGTTGTCATTACTTACCCACCTTCGTCAACACGGTGTCGAGAAACGCATCGTGCTTGAGAGCTTCATCAGTAAGATGGCCGAGTTCATACGATGTTTGACCCAGCATCCATGTAGTTGCTGTGTTGCGCGCTACTTGCTTTCCAGATTCCCAAATTGCGTTGGCACCGCGTTCGATCTTGCGCACCTTCCTGTAAAATATTTGCAACAGAGCAACGGCGACGAGGGCGACTACGAGCCCCAGCGCGAGAGCGATCCACCAGAGTGATTCAGCGCTCATGATTTTTTCGCCCCTACACCGAGGTGCTTCTGCGCAAGGTGAGTGCGAATCATCCCCGCTGATTCGGTGATACGACGCACAGTTTTCGTGACGTCGTTTACCGCCCACAAGACTTCAGTGTTGTCGCGTGCTTCGTTAAGCGCAGCGACAATCGACTCAGCCTTTAAGGCCGCCCGGTGTGCGCCTCGAATCATGAGAAGCAACAAGACCACAACTACGACAACGACCAGACCCCCAATCGTGTATCCCACCAGCCATCCAGTCAACACGCCTGACCCCCTTTTACAGAACTTGATTCTATATGCCCTGTGCATGTAGAGTGTACCACACAAGGTTAAGATAGCAAAAAAGTGCGAGACCGTTTGGTCGGCTCACACCAGAGGGGGCTGAAAATGGCAAGATACACGAAGTTACCACCGAACCATGAACACAGCACGATCCAACCCAAGGCGCGCATCACCGACGGTAACGATCCGCTCGCACCACTTGCCTTGCGCAGTCGCAAGCGTGCACGTGGCGCTGACTCGGTATTCAACGGACCATTGGAGAAGGTCTATCTATTTTGGATTGCAGGTGCGTCTTGTGATGGTTGCTCTGTCGCCGTCACTGGTGCCACACATCCCCGCATCGAAGATTTGCTTCGCGGCAATATACCAGGACTGCCTCGTATTGAACTCATGCACACAGTGCTGTCGGTGGAGTCAGGAGCAGAGTGGATTGAGAATCTTCGCATGGCCGCGGACGGCGAACTTGATGCGCCATACATCATCGCATGGGAAGGCTCCATCATGGATGAAACATTCTCTGGTGACTACGGCTATTGGATGGGACTCGGAGAGGAAGAAGACGGTCGCCCAATAACCAGTCTTGAGTGGCTTGATCGCATGGCACCTGGAGCGGCAGCAATTATCGCCGTAGGTACTTGTGCGACATGGGGTGGAATCCCCGCAGCGAAGGGCAATCCAACCAACGCCAAAGGAGTGATGGATCACATAGGCAAGGACTACCGTTCAACACTCGGTCTCCCGGTTATCAATGTGCCGGGATGCGCTCCCGTTGGCGACAACATACTCGAAACAGCTGCTGCTGCTTTGATGTTTCTCGCTGGTCTGGCACCGTTGCCTGAATTCGATGAACTCGGTCGTCCGGCTTGGTTATTCACCGAGACGGTGCATCGTCACTGTCCGCGTGCTGGTTATTACGAGGAAGGCGTGTTCGCCCAGCATTATGGCGACCAGGAATGTCTCGTTGAGTTGGGTTGTTGGGGTCCGGTGGTGCAATGCAACATTGCCTCGCGCGGTAATTTGGACGGCAACGGTGGGTGCATGAACATGGGTGGAATCTGCATCGGTTGCACGATGCCCGGATTCCCCGACAAGTTTTCGCCGATCTATGAGCGGCCGCCTGGTGCATTGTTGTCCACCAACACCAACCGTGTGACTGGCGGTTTTGTCCGTCGCTTGCGTACTATCTCACAGCATGACAAGATGCGATCAACACGTTGGGATGAGACTCGTGAGATACCTAGTGGTTGGGCGCGTTACAAGAGCCAACCGGTTGGCACAGAAAGAGTCATTCATCGTCTTTATTCCTGGAAACAGCACTCGAAGGTAGGTAAATAAACATGTGTTTCAAAAATCTTCCGATTGAGTTTGACGAAAACGGTAAAGCGCATCTTCGTGATGGTGTCGTCAGCCCTTACTCGGTGACGACGGCCGAGCCGAAAAGTTTTGTGCGTAAGGCAAAGTCAGTTGGAGCCATGGAGGCACCACCTCAACTTCGCGAGTGGAATATCGATCCCGTTACTCGCGTCGCTGGTGCTCTCGCTGTTCATACGGTCCTCGATTTGCAGTCGCGCACTGCCGTGGAGGCCCACTCCATGGCAATGCTTTTCCGTGGTTATGAAATTATTCTCCAAGGTCGCGATCCGCGCGATGCCATTGATATTTCTTCGCGCGCTTGTGGAGTGTGCGGTGGGGTGCATTCCACCGTCTCCTCGATGGCGGTGGAAATGGCATTCGGAATAACGCCGCCGCCGCTTGGAGTGCTTGTGCGAAACCTAGGCGAAGTCGCTGAGATGTTCTACGACCATCCGCTGCACCTTGGCTTGCTCGCTGGTCCTGATTATTCGACAGCGATTGTTTCAGTTACCAACCCTGAGTTGGTGAAGTTGGCCGAGCGCACTTCGGCTCCGCATTCGGATGTGCACGGTTTCAAAACGATCAAAGACATCATGGACGGGTTCAACCCACTAGAGGGATCGATATATCTAGAGGCACTTGAGTACACACGGATTGCCCGTGTGATGTGCTCGCTGATGTATGGCAAGTACCCACACCCGTCAACGCTTGTGCCCGGTGGCGTGTCAACCAAAATTTCTACGTCGACCTTCAATGAGTTCTATGCAAACCTTGCCAAGATTTTTGATTACGCCAAGCGTCTTGCAGGTATCTGGGACGACATTTGCGACTTCTTTCTCGATGCCAATCCAGCGTATGCGCAGGTTGGTGCGCGACCGTCCAACCTCATCCAGACCGGTATCTGGGACGATCCTGCGGTATACGACGCCACGTACAAGAACATCGATGCGTGGGGCCAGGCACGTTTCTCGGCACCTGGAATCATCTTGGATGGCAAGTTGATCACGACCAAGTTGACTCAGATTAATATGGGCATTGAAGAGTTCGTCGAGCACTCGTTCTATGACGATTGGACTGGTAAGAGTCCGCAGCGTTTCGAGACCGACATGCTCGGTAATCCTTTGTCGCCATACCACGCATGGAACAAGGTCACCATCCCTCGTGCTGAGGGTCGCAGTTTCAAGGAGAAATATTCTTGGGGTACCGCACCGCGCTGGGATCGCATTGCAATGGAGACTGGCGTCTACGGTCGCATGTGGACCACGGCTCTTGCACAACAGTTGCCTGCCAATCCATATCTGGAAGCAACGGGCTCGGGTTTACGTATCACGCTTCCACGGCATGAACTACCAGAAATGGAACTTCACTGGAAAGTGCCGGTCGTGCTCAACGCATTTGAGCGTAATCGCGGTCGAGCCTACGGCGTAGCGTTTACCGCCGCCATCGGCATGATGTGTCTTGACCGTGCGTTCAAGTACTGGCGTCAGGGTGAGACAGCAGTGTCCACTCCTTACACGGTGCCCAAGGATGAGCGTGTCTCAGTAGGTGTGTGGGAAGCCGGTCGTGGTTATCTCACGCATCACATGCACATGGACAAGGGCAAGTTGATCAACTATCAGATCAATACGCCATCTACGTGGAACGCTTCGCCGAGGGATCCTTTTGGCAAGCCGGGGCCTTACGAAGAGGCGATCGTCGGCACACCAATTCTCGAATCGTTGGCAGATGATGACATCAAGGGAATAGACATCCTGCGTGCCATTCGAAGTTTTGACCCGTGCATGCCGTGCACCACCCACATGGACACTGGGCGGGGCATTATCACGCGCGAAGTTAACTCTTGTAGTTGCACCTTGGAGTGAGCGACCGCCAATACACGCCAACTCCCGGGTCTGATCTTGCGGCGACGCCAGGTCTTGAGAATCGAGATCGCCACATTGATTTGCTCCTTGGACCAGGTGCGCAGGTGCGTGCCGGCGTTCAACGTGAAGAAGGTTGTATTTTCGTCGCGGGTATCGGGTTGCCTTTTTTACGGGATCTTGATTTCGGGATGAATTGGCTCGCTCTGGCATCTGAACTTGAGTGGCCGGACAACGTCGTGCTCGAGGACATGTCCTATGCCGCTCACCGCGCGATGCACCGTCTCCAGGAAGTGAAGCCGTCGAAGTTGATACTTGTCGCCTGCATGCCTAGAGGCGTCGACGTAGCGGGTACTATCCGTCGTTATCGGATTGAGGACCTGCCGCCGCTTGACGTGGTTGATGTGCACGAACGTCTCGTCGAGGCGGTTGGCGGCATCGTTGATCTCGACCATACAATCGCAGTGTGCCGCTACTGGAAAGCGCTACCAGACGACACGACCGTCATTGAGGTGGAGCCCGCCGAACAAAATTTTGGGCTTGGTTTTTCACCGCCAGTCGAAGTCGCCGTCGGTAAAGTCATTGAAATAGTTCGTGACGAGGTGAGCAGGTGAACGAGGAGTTACCGTTCTACGAGATTCTTGATCATGTTTCCGAACTCGTCGAAGAAGCGATGGCGGATCCCAAAGTAGCTTCGAAATTACAAGAGATACTTGATTGGCTTGATGCATTCCATCGCGAAGGCATAGGGAGTCTTGTTGAGATGATCCGTGATTGGAGAGGAGAACTCTTTCTTGAGCGTGCAGCGGCCAACCCAGCAGTCAATGCTCTGCTCGGGTTTTACGGGCTTGGTGTCGATCTTGACCAGGTGCAGACGCATCGAACGGTGCAAATGGCCCTTGACGAAGTGCGTCCCTATGTACATAGCCACGGTGGCGACATTGAAGTACTGGAGATCAGTGACGGAGTCGTGCGTCTGCAAATGCACGGAACGTGCGATGGATGCACCGCATCGGAGGTGACGATTACGGAGCGCATCGAGGTTGTGTTGCATGAGAAGTGGCCACAGTTTCGTCGAGTCGAAGTAGAGAAGGCGACAGCCGATCCACATCCGCCCCCCAGCGGCACGATCACGACCGGTCTGCGCATATCGCACGCCAAGCAGTGAGCATTAACGAGGATGATGAAATCCAAAGGCTCTGCTTCACGGCACGTGCCTTAGCACAGACTCACCCGTTGTCCGAGAGTGCGTATCGCTATAGAACGCAATTCATCGAGGCGGAGAAAAAACGTCAACCTAATAACGATTTCGTCGACTGGGCGTCGAATGCTGTGTTACTTGGATATTGTCTGCGCCGTACCGAGGAAGCAGCAGTTAATTATCTGTGTGAGGTCACAACGAGTGATCTCGAACTACTTTCAACACGCGCCGCAGCAACGAGCGGAGTGCTGCGAAGCGGAGATGCGGATGCAGTGACCTTGCTCGGATCCGAGACGGTTGTTTTGGTTCTTGACCGACTAATCGCCACTGAACTCGACAAGCGGTGGGACACCGCCCACGCGTATACGAGTCAAGAAGATTGGAAACTATTCGAAGACTATCTCGCATGGGCGGTGGTGCACGGTTACTGCCTGCGAATCTCAGAAACACAATGACCGACGTTGGCGAACAGACAACACAGACAACACGTAAACGTGTGCTGATTGCGGGAGTTGGCAACGTGTTGCAGGTCGATGATGGGTTTGGCGTCGAACTGGCACGTCGCCTGACGACCATGACCTGGCCTGACAACATCGTCATCTGCGAAACTGGTATCGGGGGCATACATCTGGTGCATGAGTTGATGGCTGGCTACGATGTTCTCATTGTTCTTGACGCCGTTGATCGCGGGAGGTCACCAGGCACCGTTTTACTTATCGAACCCGAGGTGATCGATGTGCACGAATTGGGTCTGCTCGACCGACATGATCTGCTTGCCGATATGCATTTAGCGACGCCAGATCGGGCGATGACGGTTGCCCGAGCACTTGGGGTGTTGCCGGAGAAAGTCTTGATCCTCGGTTGTCAGCCTGTGGAGATAAACCGACTTGGCATCGGTCTGAGTCATGTGGTCGAACACGCGCTTGATGTCGCCGTAATTGAACTATTGCGATGTCTTCGTGCGATGGATGCTTTTCCGATGGCGCAATGAGTGACGCGACTCAGCACCTCGACCTCCGTGCACGCGTGCGGGTACTGAGACAAGCACACGAAGCAATTGATCCCGTGGTCCAGTGCGACGAGTGGGCATTGTCTGCTTTCAGACTCGGCGTTGCAGCATCAGAAATCGCCGTTCGCCCTGACGACGTACGCGAACCAATGGATCTTCTACAGAAGGCAGCGATGATCCTCGATGAACGTCGTGCACCACTTGAACATGCGCGTATTCTTACCGCACTTGCGGCATGCAAGCGCGCGGTCGGCGATACACACGGCGCAACTGAACATTTCCGTCGGGCACTCGGTCTAATGGAGGGTCGGGTATCGGCAGTAGAAGAAGGGACGGCACATTCAAACCTTGGACAGGCACTAACTGAACTTGGTCGTGCCGATCTGGCCATTGAACACCTCAATCGTGCAGTTGCACTCATCGGGCAGGAACCGTCCGCAGCACTCGAACATATAAATAGCTATGTTCTCAAAGGCGAAGCACGACGTGTGCTTCTCGCTGCACTAATTAATAGGGGCTCTGCGTTCCAGGAGTTGGGAAGCGGGGAAGACCTCGCCAAGGCAATGAATGATTACCGTTTTGTGATCGACGCCTCCAATCCAGAAGAGGCTCCGTTACAGGCTGGAATGGCTCACCACGCCTTGGGAACAGTTCAGAAGGCACTCGGCAATCTTGATTCTGCACTTTTGTCGTTCGAACGGAGTAATCAGATTCTCACACCGTCGACATTCCCGATGCAGCATGCCGTCGGTCGTTTCAACACTGCGATAACCGCGGAGGCGATCGGCACACTTGCCGATTTGCGCCGAGCCTACCGTGAGGTAGGAGTGGCGCTCAATATTTTTGATCAGCGGTTAC
>ERZ889217.575-NODE-575-length-21571-cov-21.734151_pt1 | contig 21571 bp, 21 predicted proteins | sample MGYA00521098_ERZ889217 | MGnify/ENA primary metagenome ERZ889217 (study PRJEB32303, sample SAMEA104408613) | aquatic metagenome | biome: Brackish water; feature: Pelagic; material: water | place: Baltic Sea | collected 2014-06-10T22:04:00 | depth 2,362 m ... | reverse complement strand
TACGGGAGGTTGGCCAAAGTGTCACACAGGTCGTGCTCTGGCTGTCAAGTACCGAGCAACTCAATTATTCGGGCAGAAGTCGCGGAATCGTTGGCGCATTTGGAAAGACACCAAACCGTGCGTAGGCAGCAGAGGCATGGACAAGCAATTCATCTAATGCTGTGGATGTTGCGGGTGAGTCGCACTTGTCTGCAAGCACCGCGAGCCAAAGCCAAATGGCGCTTCGCTCATATGGTTGCACTTCGAGAATTAACCCCTCTGGGAGTGTCTCATTGAAGGCGTAAATGTCGTCCTTCTGATCATCGTTCACATAGATGTCATGTTCGATCAGTACGGCAACTTCAATCTCGTCATCAAGGTCTCCAAATCCCATTGATGGTGGGCCGACGAATATCTGCCAGTCAACAAACTTGACTTCAGTGAGTGGATGATCTTCATCAACAACATCCATGTCCTTGTTCGGTCCGGTGTCAATTCCGCCGCGCTTGACAAGTTGATCAACTACTGATTGATGTTGCGGTGAACGATTCATTGAGTACCTCCAAAAACGGAGATAACCGCAGTGCGAAAGCGAGTTCGCAGATCGGCTGGCACGACCAATTGGTCAAACGCATCCGCGAGCGAGTTGTACCACCACAGTTGTAGATCCCACCCTGCATTGAATCCGACGAACATCTTTGACTGATCATGCCTGCTCGCGTGCCAGTCACGCACTGTGCACTCAATGTTGTGCACTTTGTCGCACAGGGCAACTAAATTCGCCTTTGATTCACGTTTTGGATCCAGCAAATGATCAAGATAATGCTGTTTGCGTTTCTTCCAACCCTCGGGAGTCTTATCTTCCGACGGCTCGTGGGTGCATGCTTTTACAATCTCGGTCACAGTGTTGCCAACAGTTGCGCGCAGCAACTCTTCGGGGCACTTGGTGTCTTCCAGAATGTCGTGCAACAGACCGGCCGAGGCCTGATCGAATGATCCACCGTTTTCGAGCACCAATGCACTCACTGCCATCAAGTGCGAGATATATGGAATCTTCGTGTTCTTGCGCACCAAGTTCATGTGCCAATGATTTGCCAGTGCAAATGCTCTTTCCATTGTTCCTCCTTTTGTTGTGATTAGAAACGACTCCAAAATTCGATTGGAAACTTGTCGGCCGCAGCTGTGAGTGCATCACACACTAAGTCGCAACGCTCGCCGGCATAACCCTGCAGCACAGTCATCACGTTGGCCCCTGGATCTTGATTGAGCAACTCTAAGAATTGTGGGATGTACTGCTTTTTGATTGAGTGTGCCCACTCATATTCTCGTTCACCAAAGAATTGGACGACAGTGGGGCCTAGGTCTTGACCGGCAATGACTAAATCACCGTTGCTCTCAATTTGTGCCCACAAATGACGTTGGTCCAGTCCCACGATTTCCGCTCGCAGGGTTACCTTGCTCACAACTGGACGATACCCAATGGGTGTACCGCGGTTGAGTCCGTTGCCGAGTTCGGCATAGTCGGGGTTTTCGAGCCATTCCATCTACTGCTTATACGCACACAGTGTCACACCCTGTGCATATTGTGAGGAGTGAAAGAGGAGGTTGTATGAAAACAGAAGAGCTTGAAGACGGTGATGTCTGTCCATATTGCGGAGTGCTTCCAATATTCTTTGAAGGCGCGCCGATGATCAATTGCCCAAATTGTGCATCAGAGCTGTACAACGTTGGGTTGGACGATGAAGTGAGTGCTACTGATCTCGATGAATTGGATCCAGAGATTGATGATCTGGATGATGTCGATGATGCCAATGACGGAGATAATGACTCAGATAGCGGTGGCGACGAAGGCGATTTTTAGCAGTCGCAACAATACGGGCAGTAGCCGCAATAATCGCAAGAGTATTGGTCCAGGGGTAACTCATCGCACGAGCTGCATAGTTCGCTGCCATACGAATCACAGTTATTTGCTGCACGACGAGCAGCCTTGCGTGCACCCTTGCGTTTTCCGGCTCGGTAAATGAGGTACCCAGTAAACAATCCCATTGCAGTTTCCTTTTCCTAACTTAGAGCGCTTCAGCGCGGCAGTCGTCTTGAAAGACAATGCGTGTGTTGGTGAGTTCCTCAATCCCGGTCGGCAGCGTTGATGCCACAAAGATTGAGAACCTGTCACCGATCAGCATGGTAAATACTGATGACGAACGACTTAACGCAAGCTGGCATCCAACACCGTCTTCAACCATTCGAGTTACTTCGTCGGTTGCTTGATCGGTCGGATAGGTAGTGATTTCGTAGATCAGATCACCAACTGTGCAGGGGAGTCCTTCGCGCACGGCTCCGCTTGACCTGGTCACGAGTTCACCTGGTGTGCAGGTGATGCCGGCCACCTGCAGATTGCGAGCAACATCAAACGCAGATGAACTTGGATTACTTACGAGTCTTATTGAAAACACAATTGATGCAACAAGCACCACAACAACAGTCCCTAGTTGCCACCAGTGACGTCGGGACAATCGAACTCTTGGGTTACTCACACTCTGAAGATCTGCATCTTTGCTCGATGCTTGTTTAGCGCGGGCTCTCACTTCTTCGTTTGGACTGAATCCCTGAAGTGAGCCCTTAATGTATGCATACTTTTCTTCGTGGGTCATGTCCCAGTATGTTTTTTCAACCCGAATTACTTTTTTGTGCTGCTCGGTCATAGATTCTCCTGTCGTGGGGGTGATGAATATCTTGTCGAAGGGGTGTAACGGTTAGGCAGCAAGTGCAAATGCGCTGGCATGAACAAGTGCGCCTTCGAAAGAAAGGCTGTGTCCTACAAGTCGTGTTGAGCGCACGTGTTCTTCGGTGCCAAGTCCAACACCCGGCTTGGTGATGATCTCGGCCTTTGCCAATCGACTCAAAAACTTGAGTGCAGCAGTTGCCGATGGTCGCAGATTGTGATCGCCTGGTGCGTCGAGCACGATTCCGCGCATGAGTGCTTCCCAGTTGGCCAATAATGCCTCATGGGTTGCGAACAACTCTGCGTTCACGATTCGTTGGCCGTGTGCAATTACGACACCTTGCTGACCAGCAAGCGGTCCTCGACGCACCAGATCTTGAATTGCCTGCGCAGATGCATTATCACGTTGGGCAAAATCTTCAATGTCGCGAAAGTTTGCAGACGGACTGTGGATTCCTTTGCGGTTCAATTCGTAGTCAACCGCGTGCCAGACTGCGCCTTGGTCTGAGCGCTTGCTGTCGCTATGGCGAAGGCTTTCGCGGACACCTTCCATTTTCGCGCGGCGCACTCGACGGTTTGCAAAGCGATCCGAGTTAGTAAATGAATTTCCGCCGCCCCAACGGCCAGCTTCTACGCAACTGACAGGAATATCGATGGTGGCACCGGCCGGAACAAGAATGCTCACGTTCACTGTTCGTGTTTGATGTCCACCGTCCAACACCTGGCCTTCGGGAATCAACACGGCATGTCCGTTTGGATTAGTGACTTGCAAAGTTGGCACTTCTGCATTGGCCTTTTCGCCTACAACGATTCCAGACGCTGCGCCAGACACGAAGTGAAAGGGGAGACCCTGCCCTGGTAGGTACACGGGGAAGATCGACGCTCCGAGACGATTGATTGGCCGGCCGATTGCTGCTTGTTCGAGAACTGCTACTGACATGGGGTTTTCCTCCGATTGATGTTGTCCTGACATCACTACGCACATGTTCGGTAGATGTGTGACATTCCTGCACATCACACTGGGCGTTACCCCGTGCGTACTATCACTACGCGATCAATCGTCACGCTTACGAAAGGCAAAACAATATGGGAATTGCGACAGCGCTTGTTGTTATCGGTGGGTCTCATCAAAATGACACCGGCATCGGTCCTCAGGTAATAGCAGAGCTCTGGGAAGGCGATCGTGCCAACTGGTCGGTTCGCAGCATCGGGAGCAAAGACATCGAATTTCGGATCGACCCAAATTCACCTGACGACATCTTTGATGAACTGGTCAATGTACTTCGCAAGGTCTGTGGCATCGCACCAAACGAACCACTTGAGACATCGATTGCAGTCACGATATTTGATGGGTCGTCACTCGGAGGCAGAGCACACCGTTTTGCCGAGCTGGCAACTTGTGATGTCACGCTATTTACAACAGCTTATTCACGCACATTTAGTGCGTGGAAGGAGGAGTGGGTTGTCGAAGGTTCGCTCAAAATCTGAGCCATTGTCTCACAAGCGTCCCACTTCACTAAAGTATCTGTAATTCCTCAAGGAGGTCCATGAGTCTGCAAGTTGAATATGTCAGCCGACTCTCGGATGTGCTTGCCCCCGCACTTGCATATCTTCGTCAGCCTGTTGACATATTTGCGAAGCAACACATTGTTGTACCAACTGCCGGTGTCAAGGCTTGGCTCATGTCTGAGGTTGCGAAACAACTTGGTACGAGTGGTCCAAATTCCGAAGACGGAATTATTGCCAATGTCGAAGTTGATTTCCCTGGTTCGCTCACAAAGTTTCTCAAGCCCCAGGTAATGGGTGAACGAGATCCGTGGCTGATTGAAAACCTCATGTTCCATGTGCTCGATGTCATCTCCGCTGATGCTCAGTACGAACCAATCATTACGCGATCAGGTGGTCCGCTCATTGCCGCTAGGGCGATTGCCGATCGTTTTGATCGTTACCACGTTCGCCGACCCGCGATGATTCGTCTGTGGGAGCAGGGGAAAGCAACGGTAAGTCCAACCGCTCATAACCCAAATGCAAAACAACTGAACACCACAGACATGTGGCAGTTCCAATTGTGGAGTGAAGTTCGTAAGAGAATCGGTGAGCCAAGTCCGGCCGCGCGTAAGCCAGAGTTGTCTTCCAAAACACCAAAACAAATATTGGTAGTCGGGTTTCAGTCGCTCAGTCCTGGCCAGATCGATGCGTTATTGCAATTAAAAGACCATGTGGAAGTTCGTGTTGTTTTGGTTCATCCTTCTCGGGCAATCTCACAAAAGTGGGGGGTCACTGCCGATCCTTCGGTTGGCTTGATTCCTGAGCGCAATCCAACTCCATCTATGCCGGATGATATTGACCCATTGATTAATGCTTGGTTACTGGGTTCACAAGAGCTCGAAACATTGCTTGCCTCGCAACAGATTGAAGTCACTCACGTTGCACATGCTGGTTCTACTTCACAAAATTTGCTCAATCGGATGCAGCAAACCGTTGCACAGCATTTGTCAGCAGTTGAGCAGTTGGTCGAAAGTGAAGATCGTTCTCTCATGATTCATCGCTGCCATGACTTGAGCCGCCAAGTCGAGGTGCTGCATGACGCGTTACTGCATGCATTTACCGATCTCAAAGATCTGCAGCCTCATGAGATCGTGGTGCTGTGTCCAAATATTGAGAAGGCGGCTCCGTATTTGGAAGCTACGTTTGCACGGGTCCTGAAAGTCAAAGGACAGAATGTCAAACTTCCACTTATCGTTGCAGATCGCGGTATTCGCCAGGTCAATGATGGTGCGGCATTATTGGTCGGACTGATCGACCTCGTGCGTTCACGTTGCTCGGTTGATGGAGTGCTTTCTGTAGCCACATCACCATTGGTTCTTAAAAATCTTGGTGTTAACTCTGAGGGAGTCGAACACTGGTATCGCTATGCCAACAACGCCAATGTGCGTTGGGGGCTCACTGTTGAACACCGCAAACAAAATGGGCTGGATGCACCAAATCTCAGCGCGCATACATGGCTCAACGCATTAGAGCAGATGTTGTTAGGCGCGCTCGTACCCGATGGCACTCAGACATTTGACGCTTTAGGAGTTGACGCTCTAGACGATGTTGATCTGTCTGACGTCGATGAGATCGCTGCATTAATTCGAGTGTTTGATGCGGTGTTAACTCTGTCGGATCTGACGAATAATCACCAAACTGTAAATGATTGGTGTGATGTAATTGAGTCCGCCATGATTGCGCTGTGTGGCGAAAACTGTGACGAACTTGCAATCCCTGTCAAGCAAATTGGATTACTACGGGCATCGTCTATTGGCAGCACGGTAGTTGTTCCCTATAGCGATGTTGCAAGTCAACTGAGCGACATGCTCAACCAGTTGCCTGGTAGGCAGCCATTGCGTACTGGGGCCATCACTGCTACTTCAATGATTCCGTTACGAGGCGTTCCATTTCGAGTTGTCTGTGTCGTCGGTTTTGATGAAGAGTCACTTGCATCGAATGAAGGCGAAGGCGACGACCTCATTGAACGCCAGAGACTTATTGGTGATCAAGATGCACGGCTTGATGTTCGGCGAGCTTTGCTCGACTCGGCACTTGCTGCTCAAGATCGACTGATCATTACATGTACTGGCCAGAGCATTAAAAATAATCAACGGCTACCTCTTGCTACGCCACTCGCCGAGTTTGTTGACTTTGCACGCCGGCTTGGTGTGGGCAATCATCCGACAAATAAGCATCTCAGTGCGATTGAGGTTGAGCATCCGAGACACACCACCAGTGTGCGCAATTTTTTCAAAGATGAAGTTCAGTTGGGGATCATCTGGGCTCATGACGATGTTGCGCGTCAGGCAGCTACAACCCTTGGCGATGCAGTTATTGCGGGTCCACTTTCAACTGTGGCCCATATAAGCCCGATTGTGCTCACACCCGAGTTGTTGGAAACAACATATATTGAGCCACTTGATATCTACGTGCGCCAAACACTTGATATTTTTTCGTATCGGAAGAACGAGAAGGAAATTCCTGCCACAATCCCATTAACGATCGACAAAAAAGTGTCGGCTCGTTTAGCTAAAGAATTACTGTTCTTCACATCAACTCATCCATCTCAAGGCGCAATTGATGATTGGGATGCCGAAGTTCGTCGTTCAGGAGTAATACCTCCAGCACCGTTTAGCGATGAAGCGATTGATGAAGTGCATGAATTGGTGCAAGCCATGCAAGCAAATCTTGCTGCGAAAGCAATTGACGTTGCAGCACTTAAATCGGTCGATGTAGATATTGATATCGCGCCTGGGGTAAAGGTTGTTGGTGCGATTCCAATGTGTACTCAGGGGTCGGAAATGATCGCAACAGCCGTTTATTTCAGGGCTTCAGCCAAAACTTATGAGTACGGTCCGGCTTTGCAAAGATTGGCAATTCGTTTACTAATTGCTCGAGCGGCTGGAATTCCGATCAAGAATGGTTATGTGTTGGCTCGCCACGAAAAGTGGCCAAAAGATGAAACGCATGTTGTACGTGAACGTACCGTTGTGCTTGATCAGTCAATGACACAAGCACAAGCTAAAGAACGGCTCAGCAAACTGAGTGACATGGCTCGCACGGCGCTTGTCTCACCATGCGCCAGTTTTGGCAAAACCGCGACTGCGGCTGATGAAGAGATGGCAAATGAGTTCGATGTATTTGTGTCGAGTGATGATTTTCATACGTCAGATGAATTTTTAGTTTTTGGTAGTAATCCAGATTTTGAAGATGTATTCCATGCAAAGAGCGCTGTTCTTGCATTTTGGAAACAGCATCAAAAGTTGCTCACACTTCCAGATAGAGACACCAAAACGGAGTACCTCGTCAAATGAGCAACATCGAACTCGATCTCGCAAATCAACCGATCCTCAACGGCATGGTCGCTGAGGCCAGTGCTGGCACAGGAAAGACCTATTCGGTTGCTGCATTATTGGTGCGTGAATTAGCCACAGACGAAAACCTGCGTATCGGTGAAGTGATGGTAACTACGTTCACCCGCACTGCTGCGGCCGAACTGCGTGATCGTATTCGTGGCGCTGCGATCAGCACTTGTGATCAATTACGCAGCAGAAAGGCCAATATCGAAGATGTAATGGCAAGTCATCTATTGGCCACTTTCCCGAATGATATTGATGCAATGATTCGTCGACTTCAACGAGCCTTGGTTGAGTTTGATAGTGCCACCATTTCTACAATTCATAGTGTCTGCACCAAGGTGTTGCACCTTGCTGGCGTAAGCCTGGGCGGTGTCGGAGAAGAGGACATCACAGGTCGTGTCGTAGCAGAGGTTGTAAATGATGCGATTGTTTCACAGGCTGTTGCCGGTGTTGATGTATCTCGCATAATTCCAGATCGTATGGCTGAAGTAGTTGCCAAGTTATTGGCCGACCCATTTACTGAGCCATGGTTAGATCCATCGCAGAATCCGTTCGACGAGACACAACCGTTGTCCGCCGAGGATCAGCAGTTTTTGGATGAATATCTCCAAATGATCTCTGAGTGCAAGGATCGTGTTCAAGAGGCGACCCTTAATCATCCAAGTTTTAATGACTTGTTGAAGCGAGCACATGATGTAGTTACAGATTCTTCGCGTGCTGCGCTTATTGAAGACATTCGATCGCGCTTCAAGTTGGCCATTGTCGATGAGGCTCAAGACACTGACAAGCTGCAATGGGCGTTTTTCGATGCACTCTTTCCACGCGACCAAGATGACCGAGCATTAATCGCGGTTGGCGATCCGAAACAGGCAATATATGGATTTCGTGGTGCGGATGTTCACGCATTCGTGCTTCGTATAGATCCCGCGAAGAAGCGAACGCTGACCACCAACCATCGCTCAGATAAGCCTGTCCTCGATCAGTTGAATGCTGCGCTAGAGGGCATGTTCTTTGGAGACCAGATTCCGTATATCAATGTCAATGCCAGCGATAAAAACAATGTGACTCGATTTAGTCCAGGGAACGCAGTTGATTTTGTTGATGTTGGCAAAATAACGAGCCAAAATCGACTTGATAAACCGACCGCACAAGTGGTGCATGAACTTTTGACAGTGGGAAAACTCACTATCGATGGAACACAGCGCAAAATTGAACCCAAAGACATATGTGTACTCGTAAAAGCCAAGGCAACTGGTAGGGCAATTGAGCGCAAACTCAAACAATTTAAGATTCCGGCTGTAAGCAATGGAACAGAGTCAGTGATGGACGGCGCAATGGCCGGCCATGTTCGTTCACTGCTCGAACTCATGGAACGGATTACGGATGTCGGTCGCACCCTTCGGGCTGCTGGATCCCCATTTTTTGGATTGTCATTGCGTAGTGAGCAAGATATTTCCGATCCCGAATTGCAACGAATCCAAAATCGAGTGGGTGAACTGCGTTCTGTGTTGCAGTTTGGAGGCATTGCTTCTCTTGCAGGGGCAATGAGTGCCGACGATCAGATCATGACCCAATTAACGAGAGGGTCTGCAGGAGAACGCAACGTCACCGACTTTGCCCATGTGCTGGATGTTTTGCATGCGGCAACTGAGGGTAAACCGTGTTCACCGAGCCACGCACTTGAAGTATTCATCTCACTGATTGATGCAGATGAAACGAGTGATTTGGTGAGTAGGAGAGTTGAGAGCGACGTCGATGCTGTGCAGATCATGACGATTCACAGTGCCAAGGGTTTGCAGTTTCCTTGCGTAGTCGTTGCAGACCTCTGGAAACCTTCAACGACACTTCGTGGTGCACCAGTTTTCTACAATCAAAACCAACGTGTTGTTGACATTGTGCACGGGCTCAGTGAGTCAACTGATGCATCAAAAATTGCGGCGCAAAATGCTGTAACGGCAGCACAAAAAGCCGAAATGAGCCGAGTCATGTATGTGGCACTCACGCGCACCATGTATCACTTGACGGTGCTCGTTGTAGATAACGCGCAGAGCATCTTGCCGGCCATGGTCCCGAATATGCCACAAAAAAGAGATATTGCAAGTGTTGCCACACTCAAGGATTATCAGGCCGTGCATGCCAAGCCTGATGCCAGCAAGTTTCGCTGTGCGCAAATATCTGCTTCAACTGTGCAGTCATATCGCCGAACTTCATTTTCGGGAATTATGGATATTCGATCAAAGTCGCAACGTCGCGACTATTTCGAGGCACCTGGGCGCGGAAATGATGAATTTGGAAAAGAAGTTAACGAATTGATGAGTGCAGAAAACATCATGTTGTTGGATCACCTGGAGTCGGTCACTATTCCGGCTCTCCCATCGGGAAAAAATGTTGGAGATCAGATTCACAACATTCTTGAGATCGTTGATACATCGGTACGGCCATTGCGCGATGAAGTGAGAAGGGCCGTAGAACAAATAGCCACATCAAGTCTGTTGCGTGGCTATCACGAGCCGCTTACCACCATGCTCACCCGCGCGCTTGAAACCCCATTCGGTGGGGCGTTTGGTGATGTCTCGTTCGCTGATATCGATCCCAACGATCGACTTGCCGAAATGGATTTCGAAATGTCGGTCGCATTGAGCAATGCAAATATTCAGGTCAGCGACATCGGTCGTGTCTTGTTGTCTGTATTGAGTCCAACCGATGTGCTTCGCGACTATGCCACTGCACTTACTGACGATTCTTTTGACATTCCAATCGCTGGTCTGATTAATGGATCGCTCGATGCATTACTTCGATTGCCTGGTAGCACGAGTGAACAGCCATTGCTGGCCATCACCGACTACAAGAGCAACAAGATGCATCGTGACGGAGAAGCATCCCCAATTGCGGGCTACTCGCCACAGCACATTCAAGAAAAAATGGAAGAGGCTCACTACATCTTGCAGGCACTCATTTATGGAACAAGTGTGTACCGAATGTTGCGTTGGCGACTTCCCAATGCCAATCACGATGCGTGCATAAAGGGGATTGCCTACGGGTTTCTGCGCGGAATGGTTGGGCCAGACACGCCGGTCGATGCAAACGGTCATCGTTATGGGGTATTTACTTGGCAAGCACCAGCAGGTTTGTGGTCTGCATTAAGTGATTTGTTTGCTGGAAAGAAGCCCATCTGATGACTCAAATCAATCTGAACGCATATCTCAAAGCCAATGTGGTCGCAGCAGCAGATGTCGCAGCGGCTGAAACTCTTATTGCGATGGTTGTTCGCAACGGTGGTACCGAACCCGATCTTTTAGGCACATTGCTGCTCTGTCTCGCACTGCGCACACCCCGAGACCGTCATACATGTATTGATCTCGACCACATTTCTGACTGGCTCACACCAGAAGGCGTAAAGGCACAACTCGAATGGCCAACCGATTCAGCAACATGGCTGGGCGCAACTCAGACTTGCCCTTTATTGTTCGGTGGTTCTGGTGCGACGACACCGTTAATCGTCGATGAGAGTCGTATCTACCTCGGTCGGTCATTTGACGAAGAGGGTGCAATTGCTGCAGCACTCACGCGCAACAATGCACAGCACCTACACATCGTTCTTGGTGGTCCGGGCACAGGCAAAACTCGCGAAGTTGCGATGAAATTTATTGAACGCTTTAGAAAAGGTGAACGTGATGTCAGAGTTGCGCTCGCAGCACCTACGGGCAAGGCGGCTGCGCGCATGCGCGAAGTGTTGTTGCGTGAATGCGATGAACTCAAAAAGTTGCCAGAGGGAAAAGATGTTGATTGGGATGCTGTGAGCGCAGCAATTGACTTGGCATTTTCCGGCACAGTCCATTCGCTACTCGGTTTTGGCCCATCTCGAGACACGCGTTACAAATTCAATGCTGACAACTACTTGCCATTTGACTGGGTGGTGATTGACGAAGCTTCGATGTTGCCGTCATCCATGATGTATCGACTTGTAGAAGCGTTAGACCCATCGGCGGCGTTGCTTCTCGTTGGTGACCCAGACCAACTTGCAAGTGTTGATGCTGGCTCAGTGCTTGGTGATATTGCCAAGGTGGCGACACAAAAAGGCTCAGTGTTATTTTCTCAAACAAAAGTAATGCGAGATCAATGGCGTCTCCCACCAGAGATCGATGGGCTTGCACGTCTCTTGAGACTTGAAACCCCACTTGATGGTCAAACCCTCGGCAACCCTAAGCACGTTGATGCGGTTATTGGGTACCTGCAAGCAAATAAGACACTGATTTCATGGATCAATCCAGATACCGACAAGGACGCACTAGTAGACGTACGCAAGAAAGTTGTGGATCATGCTCGGCAGCTGCATGATGCCGCAAAGAGTTCTGATCCACAATCGGCTCTCAATAAGCGTCAAGAACTACAAGTGTTGTGCGCACATCGCGAAGGTAAAACAGGTGTGAGTTATTGGAATGGTTTCGTAGAGCACGAACTCGGTGCCTACACCGAGCTTCGGTGGTACTTTGGCCGCCCGGTGATGGTCACGCGCAATAACAGGTCGGTAGATCTGTACAACGGCGACGTTGGGATCATCGTGCCCGATGCTGATGGTCAGCCAGTTGGCGCATTTAGTGATGGTGGCACATTCCGATTGGTTCCCACAATGCGTCTTGAAGATGTCGAGAGCGTGCACGCTCTCACGATTCACAAGAGTCAAGGGTCCGAATATGACGAAGTGATCGTCGTTCTTCCAAATGAGTCGAGCCGGATCCTTACCCGCGAGCTCTTTTACACCGGGATCACTCGCACCAAGAATCGCTTGACCATCATTGGATCAGAAGCAGTATTGCGAAGTGCAGTGTCTCAGGCCATTCGCCGCGCGTCAGGCCTCGCCGCCCGTTTGTAGCGTCACACTTTTGTCCCATCGGTGCGTTTAAAGGGGGAACAACTACCGACAGAAGGACAAAGGCATACAGATGAGATACCGACAGACACCCCACCACATCTTTGGTTACAACAAAGAGGCAAGACCCAGCAATGCAGGCACAATTTGGCGCACTCTGTGTTGGGTAAACGACCAGATTGCAGTCAGCGGAGACCTACCCGAATACGACTCTGAAGCAGTCGCACAACTTCAAAAGTGGGTGAGCGAGGGTGTCACCGACATCATCGACCTCCGCGGCGAGGCATCACACGAGTCACTCGTGGCAAGAATCGCACCGCACATCACATATCACTGGTTGGGCGTAGACGACGAAGGTGACAGGCGCACTCCAGAATGGTTTGAGGCGATCAAAGCAGCAGCAGCACTGGTGTTTGGCAACCCAAATCGCAAAGCAGTGATTCACTGTCACATGGGTGTCAACCGTGGTCCGTCAGCAGCATTCACTGCACTGATCACCAATGGGGTCGACCCGATCGAAGCACTCGGTCAGATCCGAGCGGTACGTCCGATCGCAGCAATGATCTACGCAGGAGACGCAATCCAGTGGTTTGCAGCGCAACAGGGCAATACCCAGGAACAAAGCGACGCACTGTTCAATTCGGTTCTCGAGTGGCACAAGCAAAACCCACTAGATGTGGGTTATTGCATCCAGCAAATCGGCCAGCGTTACGCGGCATAAGCACCCCCTGGTTCCACATGTCACACATGTGGGACCTGTGTGCGTATTACAGGTACAACAATTCTCTACGAAAGGTAATTCAATGACAGATCCAACCCCAAACCCAGCAGCACCAGCACCAAAGGTCACCCACATGTACATCCTCGTCGACCGTTCCGGTTCGATGGAGTCAATTGCAAGTGATGTGATCGGCGGTTTCAACCAAACGGTTGCAGAACAAGCACAAAATGGTCCAGACGCAAAACTGACCGTGATCCAGTTCGATTCGCAAGATCCAGCAAACGTGATGTACGCAGGCATCCCCATTGCAGAGATGACCAAGCTGGATCGAACCAGTTATCAACCACGAGGTGGAACCCCACTTCTCGATGCAACCGGTCTGTTGATCGGTCGCATTCGGGTCGAGCAAGCAGCACGCGTGGCAACCGGTCTTCAAACCGAAGATGTGATGTTTGTAACCATCACTGACGGACAAGAAAACGAGAGTCGCGAATACAACTTGGCACGTGTGACCCAGTTGATCGAGCAGTGCAAGGCAGAGGGTTGGACATTTGTCTACCTCTCGGCAGCAATCACGGCGTATGCAGATGCGGCAGCGATGGGTTATGACCACGGTTCAACCCAGCAGTTTCAGGCAAATACAGACGGATCCGGAAAGGCATTTGCAAGCATGTCTCGTGGAATGTCAAACATGCGCGACAAGAAGCGTGCGATGGAGTCGTATGACTCTGCATTGTTCTTTGAGACGGGCAAGGACGCAGAAGACGAGTAACCCCTTTCTCGTCTAATGCAAGGTGTTTGGCCCGGTGCGCAAGTACCGGGCCAAACTTTGTCCCCAATTATTCACCACCAACCGATCGGAGAGATCAATGAAGAAACCACACAAATACATCATCACTGGTGTCGATGAGGCAGGCGCTCCGGCACCAGTCATCGCAAATGTCACGTGTACCAACGAATCAGGTTCGTTTAGTACCTTCCTTGCCATCGAGGGGGTTCATGGCTATACGCGAAATCAGCGCGAAGAAGGGTTTACAGTCGAAGTTGACTGGTTGTTTGAAGTTCCAGAACAAATGCAGCAGTATTGGGCACAGTTTTTTCTCAACGAAGGAGGCAAATAGATATGTGGGTATTCACTGAAACAGGTTTTGTGAGCGCGGTACGCAAGGTTGATTCACCATCAAAAATCACTGCTCGTTCACGCGACAGGCAATCACTTGAGGTGTTGGCCGAGCTCTCAGAGACTGAGATTCTCGAGACACCCTTTGCCGACTATGGCTACCGGGTACTTGTATCCGACGACATTTACAAGGTCTGGCTCACAACCACTGTCGACATGCTCGACTATGACAACTTCAAGAACCGTGTTGCTGACTCGCGTGGACACGCTTTTCACGATGCTCTCAGCAACGTGTGGACAGAAATGCTCGCAGTGGCCGATTAGGCCGCTGCAGGTGTAGTGCCACCATACAGTGGTCCTAATAAACCGCCCAGGTAACGCGCCTCGCGTACGAGTCCATCAAGAATCGGTGTCAACATCTTGGTCTCGTCGCAACGCATCTCTGATCCAACAACCAACATTTTGTTGTCGATCCAGATGCGGTTGCCAACTCGTGTTGCATTGAGACGGTTGATTTCACGCAATAACTTGACGCTCTCGGTGACGTTGTGCAAAACGGTTACCGTCGACCTCAAAATGGGTTCGGATCCATCAAACAATTGCAAACGAACCTTGATGTCTTTGTACTTAACTGCAATTTGTCCACCATCGTGTACGAGGTACTCAATATTGCGACTCGTCAGGTAATCCTTTACCTGTGGAAAGAATTGTGCTGCCCCGTCCAACATCAACTTGAAATGGATTGAAACCTTTTCGGTGTGCACCTCGAGGTATTCGCCGTTTTCCGGATCAAAACTGATGGTTGCTGTTGCCTCGCCGATGCTCCAGAGAAGATTGAGAACCATATCAAAGTGAATGTGGTTAAAAGTGAATGAACCCGTTTTGGTTGTCTTTGCTGCCAAGGTCAATTCAGTGTCCGGACACCCGACATATTGCCACGAACGCTTTAATGTGATGAGACCCTTGGTTACTTCAATGCGACCAACAGGTGGTTGTGCAAACATTGTTTCAAAATCGTGATAATTCATTGGTGCATCACCAAGAAGTGAACTCATGCGTTGCAGATCACGGTATTCGACTCGTGCCTGGACAATATTCTTTTGACCAAAGGTACGAAACTCGGGAACTTTGAGTGCAGTTGCAAGACGCATTGATGGACCAGCTGGTGAAGTTGCAATTGCAAAGTTGTTCTTGATTGAGATGTTGCAACTATGTGCCATGTCACCGAATGATGCTGCACCCTTAATCAAACGACCGGGAACGAGATAGGTTCCAGTGAAGTTTTGCTGCTCTCCGCGGACGGTGATGCTGTATTCACGTTCACTCACTTGCCATGTGCGGATTCCATCAATGCATGTGACGAGGACACCCTGACCTTCTTTTTCTGTTGGTTCGCAGATGCGTACCGCACAGTTAATGAGGTCGAGTTCTTCTTCAGGAATAGTGCCGAGGTCTGCGTTCATGCCGCCACCTTCACTTGCACCTTCGCAGGTTTGTATCCGGTTGGGATGGTGTGCACTTCTTCAAACAACAGTGCCAACTCGATTTGTGATTTGTCTTTTGCGTTTACACTAGACACCACTGGATTGCTGGAACCTTCTGCCAGATCAGAAATCTGGTTGGTGAACCAACGTGCTTCATTCATGTTCATGTTCAATGACACTCCTTCTTCGGTAATGCGAACCGAACCGGGTGACAATGTGCCACTCAGTCCAGCATCGGCGAGGGCCGATCGAAGTCGCCGCTCTAGGGCAGCGCGTTCGGTTTCCGAATACCGTGGATTGTCAGTGGTCATGGTGTCCTCCAGGGAGTGTCTTGTGGGTGGGTTTGCGAGTGTAGACGAACATATGTTCTCTTGCACGGCATTTGGGGCGATACCCTAAAAACGCACAAAGTTGGTACAAATGTGCTCATTCTGGGTAAACATCTCCCCAGTCAAAGACCAGATCTGGGCTCAATTGGCTGGATATCTCGGTTGTAGCGGCCACCAGGGTCGTCAGTGTTTCCAGCACCACCGTGCCATTTGGGGGCAATACGTAGTCGACAAAACAGGATGGTGACATGTCTGGGTTCTGCCACCAATCCAACAGATCAGCCACCTGAAGTGTGCTCATTGACTTGATCATGAGGTCGACCAAGAACGGCCGAGTTGCACTGGTATCACCTGGATTCAGCCACAAAATGATCGAGAGTTGTTGCGTGATGAGATTGGCCTTGAGTGCCCACATCGGGATTGGTTCGCGAAACTTTGGGTGTATCAAGTTGACTTGCAGGCTGCTGTGAGCTTCTCCACCCAATCCTGTTTGGGTGATGCCAGTCAGACCGTGCAGCAGCGTCAGTTGCTCAAATATCTGTGAATATTCATCGCTTCGTTCGTCAAACAGCAGGCGAGCGCAATGGCCGATGTTTTGCAGTGCATCAATCACCCATTTCTCCATTGCATTGAGCATCGGACGATGAGTGCCTCGCCCACGTACAGCCGTCACCGTGATCATCTCAATGGTCTTGGCAAACTGCAGGGTCGAACATGGGTATTCCTGATCACACGAAATGCAGTGTGGTGCTGTCGCGTTGCCATTTGAGATATGGATGGAGCAGATATTGCGCGCCATCTCTTGTGATAATCCAATTGCTGCTCGAATGTCCATAAAGCCTCCCATAGAAATGAAAAACACGTACCCACCAAAGTGGATACGTGTTGTTGAACAAAGCCAGTATGGCGTATGGGTGTTACACAGTTGAGGCCACAGTTAGTGATCACATAAATGTGATTTCAGTGCGTTACATAGGGACATGAATACGACAACTAACACGACACTCACGGTCTTCTACAACGACGAATATGTAAACCCCAACGATGCAGAGACACGCACGAAGGCGGAACCTCTCGCGCGCATGATCGAGCAAGGCGAAGTCTCGGGAGTGGTCCTCAAATCTCCCCGGTCGGTTACCCGTGAGCAACTACTTCAGATACACGACGCGCAGTACCTCGACGAACTGTGGGGCAAACACCCACGGTTCCTTGCAAGCATTTTGGCAAGCACTGGTGGTGTACTCGCGGCACTTGATCAGGCAATGATCGATGGTGCATCAGGCACGTTGTCGAGTGGGTTGCACCATGCGCAACGAGGAGCAGACAATGGATTGTGTTATCTCAACGGGTTAGCACTTGTAGTACTTGCAGCGATTGAAAAGTATGGACTCACAGATGTGGGCATTCTTGACACCGATGCGCACTGGGGTGGCGGCACTTTTCAACTCGTTGGTAGCAATCCAAAGGTTCGAATCAGTGATGTCACTGTGAGCAACTTCGATTCGTGGCAGTCTTCCGAATCACGACACCATCTCAAGATGGTTAATGATCCCAGTGTTTATCTTGATGAAGTCAAGAAGGCACTCACGCATCTTGAAGGTGTCGATTTCTTGGTCTACAACGCGGGCATGGATCCCTTTGAAGACTGCAGAATCGGTGGCATGCGTGGTATCACTCGTGAGATCCTTGAAGAGCGAGAACGTCTTGTTGCACAGTGGTGTCTCGACACCAAGACACCGGCACTCTTCACACTTGCGGGTGGTTATACGGGAACCAATCTTGATCTTGAAGGTGTTGCGCGATTACATCTTTCAACAATTCGCGAGTTTCAGCGAATCATTGTTTCCTGATTATTTGGCGGGGCGTTTTGCTGGCTTCGTTGGCCGGCGTTGCACCACTAGTGGTGGATCAAGCTTCTTGGCTTTACCTTTGCGATACAACTGAGCAGGTTTACCTGTGCCGCTTGCAGAGCTGCGTGTGCTCTCAGGAACTTCTTCTATAAACCCCTCAATTGCTGTTGCTTTACGCGAGAAGTTTGCAGCATCCAAACTAATTTTGAGTTTTGCGCGTGCAGAATCAGGGTTTCGTGTCGAGAGGGCGGATGATCGACGGTATTCATCTTTAAGTAAGCGCTGAACTTTGTCGACGACGTCATCTTTGGAAGACGGGCGTCTACCCGATGAAAGTCCTTGTGATCCCAAGACTTGAGGTGAATCCGGTGCACCCATTGACGAGAAGCCGATTCGCTCGCTTGATTGAATACTTCGCGAAATAAACCGAATCTGTTCTTCGCGCTCGCGTCCACCGGTGAGCGCCTCTTCGTTTCTTATTCGATCTGCGTAACGAAGGGCATCAGCGTCCTCGTTGTATGCAGCATGGAAAATAACTTCATAGACATGGCGCAAGTCGCTGAGCGTAAATTCTTCTTCGCAGAACTTGAGCGCAATAGGGGTGCGTTCCATAAGATCGCGAACACGAGAAATTGCTTCTCTGATGGTTCTGCTGTGATCAAACTCAAGTCGATTTGGTTCGGCAAGTACTTCAACCACGTCCATAAATTGTGCAGAGGCAGCATCACTGCCAGCGAATGGGGTAGAAAAATCGGGGTTGAATGCCACGAACGCAACGCTGACTGTACGGCCCGAGCGTGGGTCGCGTCCAACCTCGCCGTATGCACCGATCTGTACGAGATCATCTCGGGTCAATTCGATACCAGTCTCTTCAAGGAGTTCGCGTATTGCAGCATCAATCAGATCTTCGTTTTGCCATCGCACATGCCCGCCTGGCAATGCGTAGTCAGTTGGCTGCCGCGACACTTCACTGGCAATACCGGTTCGCTTGTCCATGATGCACGACATTGGGTCGTTACGTCGGACGACGGCCACTTGAAGCAGATTGCGCTTAATGGTGAGGGCCACAACATCAACCGCCACATGGAAGTGGGGCGGGAAGTTTGGATCTGGGTTCTTGGCGGTTGGTTGAGTCATGGTGTTACTACCTCTACGCACAAAGTCGCATTAGATGTAATTCTACATAAACGTTGATTTTCTGCTGGCTCTCCATGTTTTTGATCCTTGAAAACATCGACTGTGAACGAAATCTTATGGAAGGTCTTTTTTGAGATTTTCTGCAGGTTTTGCGAGCCAAAATTTCTGAAACCCAATACCTACAAGGGTTTTATACTCTTTGCAACACCCGTGTGCTATACTTGTATTATACAAGTAAGTAGCAAATAATAATGGTTGTAATGACCATAACTATCTGCTAAGGTGTCATCGGACATAGCGACAGCAAAGGGGAATACCGCAAAAACATCAATAAATAAAGGGTATCACGGGGGAGAATCTCCGAGAGATCCAAATGTCAACTTGACCACAGAAGCCAATTCACTACCGCCAGCAGCTACAACCGACATTCTCTCGAAGGGGGAAATAATGAATCAGAGCAACTACATCCTCAAGTTCCAATTGTCCTTACAGAGTCGTTTTGGGCGTCGAACTACCTACATCGGGCAAGACGTTGACGACATCATCTCGTATGCAGTGGTCACACTGATGGAGAAAGTTGCACATGTCATGGTGGTCTATCCAGATCCGGCAGCATACGCAGGAATGCGTTTCTCGAGTGTGGCGCACGACTTTCGTCGTCGCCAGATGGCACAACGCGGCGAAGGCGCACGGGGTGAGCGCAAGTGGGTATCTGCAAGCGACGAACAGACTTGGTCGCAACTTGAAGGCATCGCATACGGCGCAGAGTACGACGTAGCAGAGCACATGGACAACATGCGATTGTCCAAGAAAGTGATGGCGATCCTTCCGATCGAACAACAGCGCATTGTCTTTCTACACGGAGTCCGCGGACTCAATGTCACCGAGATCGCAAAGGTTGTCGGCAAGAGTCGCGAGACCGTAAGTCGTGCACTCAGTGCGGCACGTCGCAATGCCAACAAGACGTATGGACCGGCCGCATAATGGCGACTACTCAACGATCTTCTTTCGCACCATCTCTACAACCTTCGAGCTATGGCTTGTTGGGTTGTTGCAGGTGGGCGAGTGTGCAACTCGGACATGCAAAATGATCCGGTTTTCGCAAGTGGGGCATACCCACAAGATGCTTCGTTTTGGTGGTTTTTCAGTTGATTCCATGTCGTGCCTCCTGGCAAGTCGGTGACTCCCAAGCCGCACAACAGAATCAAAAGTGTGACAAAGTTTCTCTAAACCTCATAAAAGAAAAGGAAAATTGCAGCCATGACAAAGTTCATCAACCTCAAGACAAGTCCAAACCGAGTTGAGTTCACCGGAGACTTCTTAATTGAAGACGAGGGTCTCTATGAGTTCTTTAAGCAGTACGGCGCCGGCGAGTATGACCATTGGTTCGAACGCGCACTCCGACTTGGTGCATATGCATTAGAAGAAGAGCGAATTGCCGCATTCCTCGGTCGCGCAGAAAACGAGATCGATGCGGGCCTCGAGCGACTCAAGGTCATCTACAAGATGGTCCACCTCAAAGAAAAGTCAGCGGGCAAGGGTGCAGTGGCCGAAGTTGAACTATCGGATGTCCTGCAGAGATTCATTGATGACAATGGCTGGGGTGACGAGGTAACAGCCACCGGCGACAAGGTTGGTTCAATCGCGCGTCGCAAGGTGGGTGACCTTGTTTGCTCCATTAACAATGGTGCAGTCTCTGTGGTCATTGAGTCCAAGATGGATGCATCTGTCGCGGTTGGAGATCCAACAGCACTTGATGAGAGAAACAAGAAGTCTGGAAATCCCGAGAAGTCGGCATATGGCCAAAACATCACATCGCTTGTAAACCGCGATTCACAAGTGGCTATTTCCGTATTCGACAAGGCAAGTGTCTCTGCGTCAATACGTGATCTTGAAGACATTACGTTCCAACCAGAACTTCCTGGCTTCATTGTCAAAGTCGACAGAGCGAGGGGTGATTTTGCAAATATTTGCCTGGCATACTCAATTGCCAGAGAGATGGCACTCATGGGTGTCGAAAAGATTCATGGCGATCATCTCAATCTTGTTATCAAGCGACTTGTTCGCGACCTTGGTGTGTTGGCAAAGACAGAGACCGATCTTGGAAAGATTGAGAAAGCTGCAAAAGACACATTGACATCAGTGGACAGCATTCGCGGTGCTATTACAGACACAACTTCAAGCTTGGACAGCACGTCCCAGATTTTGAAGAAGGTCTTGGCTGGCGACGTTCCTTCACTCGATGAAATGCGCTTGTATTTCAACGAAAAGGCCGACAAATAATTCGGTCGTGAGTCGCGCACTCAGTGCGGCACGGCGCAATGCGGACAAGGCATTTAGACCGGTCGCTTAGCTGGAGAAATTTACCAACTTCTCCAGCTTCGACCCCATCGGGGTGAAGTCTTACGCAGATAGATAGATATTTTTGGAAACACGTCCTCGAGTAACTCTGCCAAAACCACATGAACCA
>ERZ889217.574-NODE-574-length-21580-cov-20.586388_pt1 | contig 21580 bp, 28 predicted proteins | sample MGYA00521098_ERZ889217 | MGnify/ENA primary metagenome ERZ889217 (study PRJEB32303, sample SAMEA104408613) | aquatic metagenome | biome: Brackish water; feature: Pelagic; material: water | place: Baltic Sea | collected 2014-06-10T22:04:00 | depth 2,362 m ... | reverse complement strand
CTAGCCAGCAGTTTCTCCCTCGATTGGCGCCTGGTGGCGGCCGGATCGGTGGTGTCGATCCTGCCGGTGTTGGCGGTGTTCATTGGCTTGCAGCGCTACATCCTGCCCAGCGCCTCCGGGGATGCCGTTAAGGGCTGATGCAGCCCCCTGGGCCTGGCAAGCGGAGCCGTTCAGGCGGCTGAGCCCGGGCTGCCAGAGCCCAATTCCTGCCGCAACCAGGTCGCCATGGCCGTGTTGATCTCGAGCAGATCGGCCACGGGCTGGTTGGTGAACGGCAGGGTCTGCAGGTAGCCATCGGGGCCAAATTCGGGTGTGAGGGTGAGGGGCGCCGGGGTGCTTTGCCGATCCCGCTGACGATTGGTGTGGTGTTGGGCGAACACCTGCCAACAGGCCAGATGGGCCGCCAAGGCCTGCTGATGTTCCGGCGCAAAGGGATGGTTCACCTGGGGCCCCTGGGCATAACCAACCCGGGCGTGGATGTGGTCCACGTGGGCCGCCATCGCCTGGATCGGCGCCAGCTCCGGGGTCATCAGCCGCTCGGCCACCACGCACCAGTGGCTGAGGTCGGCCGTGAGCCGCAAGCCAGGGAAGGCCGCCAGCCAGTCGGCCATGGCCCAGGGATTGGCCAGGCTGCGGGAGCGATGGGTTTCAAAACTCACCGCCAGGCCGCTGGCCTCGGCCAAAGCAATCGCCCGGGGCCAAAACCGTTCCTGCTCGCCCCAGCTCCAGCTGTCGCTGCCGGTGATCACCGTCACCTTCAGGGGCGCCAGGCCCGGGCAAACCTCCAACTGCTGCTCCAGCTCGGCCAAGTGGCCATCCACCCCGGCCGCCAAATCGGGCACGTAGTCGCCACCGGTGACCAGTTCCACCACCAACGCCAAATCGGCCTGGCGCAGGTGGTCGGCGGCATCGGCCAGGGGGCCCTCGCGAAGCACCGGGTGGCGCAGGTTCAGCTCCAGGCCGTCGAAGCCCCGGGATCGGGCCCGGACCAGGGCGGCCTGCAGATCTCCCTCGAAGCCCCAAAGGCTATGGAAGAGGAGCAGATCCATGGGCAACGCCTCGATCAAGCAGCTGGCCTCGGCAGTGTTAGCCGAGGGCAACGGGAGTTCGGTAACGACCGGTACAACTAGCCCAGGCCAGGGGCGAGAGCATCCCTGGGCGGATAGCTGTTCCTAGGGTTCCGATCCAGCCCCGCCGGGCAACCGGCTGGGCTGGGTGACTGGTCCGAGAGGGACGCACCGAAGGGGCCTGCTATCAAGCAAGCCCCATCGGTGGCACGGAGGGATAAAAGCCCGGGAGACCGCCCCCCCACAGCCCCCCTGCCCCCATGACGGACGTCGCTGACGCTTCGAGCCCCTTTGAGCGGCGCCCTCCCACCGAGGGGATGGCCGCCCTGGAAAAAGAACGGGCCCTGCCGCTCACCGGCTGGCAACAGGAGGTGGACCAGGGCCTCCGCTATGGCCTGGAAGCGGCCGAAAGCATTGTCGATCGGCGCATCCCCACCTTCTCCCGCGGTGAATTGCCCCACTACGCGGGCATCAACACCTTCATGAAAGCCCCCTACATCGAGGATGTGCACCGGGTTGGGGAATTTGATGTGGCGATCGTGGGGGTGCCCCACGACAGCGGCACCACCTATCGCCCCGGCACCCGCTTTGGTCCCCAGGGCATTCGCCGCATCTCCGCCCTCTACACGCCCTACAACTACGAAATGGGCGTCGATCTGCGCGAGCAGATCAAACTCTGCGATGTCGGTGACATCTTCACGATCCCGGCCAACAACGAAAAGTCGTTTGACCAGATCTCCAAAGGCGTCGCCCACGTGTTCTCCAGTGGCGCCTTCCCGATCATCCTCGGCGGCGACCATTCGATCGGCTTCCCCACCGTGCGCGGCGTCTGCCGCCACCTGGGCGATAAGAAGGTGGGCATCATCCATTTCGATCGCCACGTCGATACCCAGGAGATCGACCTCGACGAACGGATGCACACCTGCCCCTGGTTCCATGCCACCAACATGGCCAATGCCCCGGCCGAAAACCTGGTGCAATTGGGGATCGGCGGCTGGCAGGTGCCGCGCGAAGGGGTGAAGGTTTGCCGCGAACGGGGCACCAACGTGCTCACGGTCACCGACATCTGCGACATGGGGCTGGAGGCCGCCGCCAAATACGCGATCGAGCGGGCCACCGATGGCACCGATTGTGTGTATATCTCCTTTGACATTGATTGCATTGATGCGGGCTTTGTGCCCGGCACCGGCTGGCCCGAACCGGGGGGGCTGCTGCCCCGCGAGGCCCTCAAGCTGCTGGAGCTGATCGTGCGCAACGTGCCGGTCTGCGGCCTCGAAGTTGTCGAAGTGTCGCCCCCCTATGACGTCAGTGACATGACCTCGCTGATGGCCGCCCGGGTGATTTGCGACACCATGGCCCACCTCGTTGTCAGTGGCCAGTTGCCCCGCAAATCGCCCCCGAGCTGGCTATCGAAGGAATGCAACATGGCCGTTGATCGCAAATGGAGATAGGCCATGCATGAAGTCGACATGACCAAATGCCTGCTGCTATCTCTCCAAGAGTGGAAGCAGCAACACCAACCCCAGGTTCCAAACGTTGAGGTGGTGCACCTGCAGGTGGGCGATTTCACCTGCGTGGAACCGGATGCCCTGGTGTTCACCTGGGGGGCCCTGGTGAACGGCACCTGGCTGGCCGGTTCGGAACTGCGGATCGAACGAACACCCCTGCTGGCCCGCTGCCTCCCCTGCGGGGCCAGCTACAGCCCCAGCCAAGGGCAGGCCTATCGCTCCCCCTGCTGTGACCATCCGATGGAAGAGATCCTCAGCGGCCGGGAACTGCGGATCCGCTCGATCGAATACAGCCTGCCGGAGCAAGGCAACAGCCCGCCAAAGGCCGACTCGCTCTCCCCTGAACAATCCCAGACCAGGGAGCTGGTGGCCGGGGCCAGGCCCTAAGTCCGACCCAGTGCTATGGCCCGCGGCTCCAAACGTTTAGCCCAAGTCGCTGCAATTGGGCAACCGCATGAACCCATCAGGTCCGTGCCCTTCGCCTTGATTGACCGCATTTCAGCTTCTTTTTTGCCCCCTTCAACCCTTCCTTGCCAGACCCGCCATGCACATGCCCCTGGAAGACACGCTTGGTCTCAATTTACTAGCCGCTAATCAGCACCAAGCCGACCATAACCGCCAGCATTTTGATAGCTGGCGGCTGCTCTGTCTCAACCTGATGAGTAGTCCCGGGGCGGGTAAAACCTCCCTACTGGAGTGCAGCCTGGCCCAGCTCTCGGATGAGTTTGCGATGGCCGTGCTGGAGGGGGACATGACTACCCAGCTCGATGCCGAGCGGCTGGAGGCCGTGGGGATACCGGTGGTGTCGATCACCACGGGCCGGGCCTGTCACCTCGATGCGGCCATGGTGAGTGGCGGCCTCAAGCTGCTGGGCCAGCGCCTCGATCCGGCCAGCCTCGATCTGCTCTGGGTGGAGAACGTGGGCAACCTGGTTTGCCCGGCCGAATTTGAGGTGGGCGAACACAAAAAGGTGGCCCTGCTCAGCGTCACCGAAGGCGATGACAAGCCCCTCAAGTATCCGGTGATGTTCCGCGAAGCCGATTGCGTGCTGATCACCAAGATTGATTTGCTTCCCTACCTGCCGGTGGCTGTGGAGCGGATTGAAGATCACATCCGCCAGGTCAATCCCCGCTGCACGGTGATCCGCGTTTCGGCCAGTAGCGGCGTTGGTCTCGACAGCTGGCACGCCTGGTTGCGGGCGACCCATGCCGCCCAATGCCCCAGCGCCCGGCTCGCCACCCCCCAGTCCCTGCCATCCCACCCCACCCTGGTGAACGCATGAGCTCCCCCGATTGGCCACAGATCAAATCCGACCTGGAGCAAAAGGGCGTGCGCTATGCCCTGGCCAGCTTTGTCGACCTACACGGCATGGCCAAGGCCAAGGCCGTGCCCCTGGGTCACCTCGGCCAGATGGCCAGGGGTTCGGAACTGTTCACCGGCGCCGCCCTCGACGGCGTGCCCCAGGAGGTGAGCGATGACGAAGTCGCCGCCGTTCCCGATCCCGCCAGCCTGACGATTTTGCCCTGGCAGAAGGAGGTGGCCTGGTTCGCCAGCGACTTACACCTACGGGGCGAACCATTTGAAGCCTGCAGCCGCAACGTGCTGCACCGGATGAGGGCCGAAGCCGCCGCCATGGGCTACCGCTTCAACCTCGGCATCGAAACCGAATTCTTCGTGCTCAAGCGCAACGGCGCCGGCGACTTGGTGCCCTACAGCGGGCGCGACAGCCTCGATAAGCCCGCCTACGACGTGCGCGGCCTGCTGGACAACCTGCCCTGGCTCGATGAATTGGTGCAGGCCATGAATGGCCTGGGCTGGGGGGTGTATTCCTTCGATCACGAAGATGGGCCCGGCCAGTTCGAAACCGATTTCGACTACGCCGAAGTGCTGACGATGGCCGATCGGCTCACCTTCTTCAAGTTGATGGCCAAGGAGATTGCCCACCGCCACGGCCTGATCGCCACCTTCATGCCCAAGCCCTTCGGCGATCGCACCGGCAGCGGTGCCCACTACAACATGTCCCTGGCCGATCTGGCCAGCGGCGAGAATTTATTTGTTGATCCCGCAGGCAAACCGGCGGCGGTGAGCCGCCTGGCCGAACACTTCATTGCCGGCATCCTGCGCCATGCCGCCGCCATCTGTGCCGTGATCGCGCCCACGGTCAACAGCTACAAGCGTCTGGTGGCCCAGGGCAGCATGTCGGGCTTCACCTGGGCGCCGGTGTTTGTTTGCTACGGCAACAACAATCGCACCAACATGCTGCGGATCCCTTCGCCTGGCGGCCGGGTGGAATGCCGCGCCGCTGATATCTCCTGCAATCCCTATCTCGGTGGGGCGATGATTCTGGCTGCGGGCCTGGAAGGCATCCGCGAGCAGCTCGATCCTGGCGACCCCAACCTGGTCAATGCCTACACATTGACGCCGGAGCAGCTTGCCGAACGGGGCATCACCATGCTGCCCCGCACCCTCGGGGAAGCAATCGACGCGTTTGCGGCCGATCCCCTTTCTAGAAGGGTATTCGGTGATGCACTATTCGACTCGTTTGTGGCCTACAAAAGGGAAGAGTGGCAGTCTTACCACTGCACAGTTTCTGACTGGGAGCTGAAACGCTATCTCGAATTCTTCTAAAACGCCCTAGGGGCAACTTGTCAGTTCACCTGACAGCACACCCAACTCCTCGCCTGAACTCTTAACCCCTTCTTTGCTTCCAGCCAGGCCACTTCCAAAGCCTTGATTCTTAAACCCAATCCCAGCGCTTCTTCACCCTGAACCCCATCCCTGATTTGCCATGAAACGCCCCAACAAAACCCAGTCCCTACGCCGTTCCCGGGCCCTTGGCCTGGCCCTGCTGGCAGCCCTATCCGGCGGACTTTTGGCGGCTTGCCAAAAACCGATCGACCAATCCGCCCCGGTGCGAATCGGCTACAGCGCCTGGCCCGGTTGGTTCCCTTGGCAGGTGACCGAAACCAAAAACCTGTTCAGCGACGCCGGGGTGCCGGTGAAGATGCAGTGGTTTGATGGCTACCTCGATTCGATTAATGCCCTAAGCGCCGGCCAGCTCGATTGCAACAGCCAAACCCTCAATGACACGATCAGCTCGATCGCCGCTGGGGCCGATCAGCAGGTGGTATTGATGAATGATTTCTCCACTGGCAACGACCAGATCATCGCTGGGCCAGGCATCAATACGATCGCCGATCTCAAGGGCAAAAAAGTAGCCGCCGAAGAGGGCACGGTCGACCACTACCTGCTGTTAATGGTCTTGAAAGAGGCCGGCCTCTCGGCAAAAGACATTAAATTCGTGCCCCTGGAAACCGGCGCTGCCGCGGCGGCCTTTGCCGCCGGCAAGGTGGACGCGGCCGGGGTCTATGCCCCCTTCACCACCCAGGCCCTCAAGCGTGCCGGCGCCAAGGCCCTCACCACCTCCCGGGAGCATCCCGGCGCCATCAGCGACCTGCTCGTCTGCCGCCGCGATTTCGTCACCAAAAATCCCGAGAAGATTCAAAAAGTCGTGAATGCCTGGTTCGCGACCTTGAACTTGATCAAGAAAGATCCAGCTGGCACCCTGCCGATTTTGGTGCAGCGCTCCGGCGTCAGTGAGCCCGAATTCCAGGCCTATAACGCCGGCACCACGATTCAAACCCTGGAGCAGAACCGTCAGGGCTTCAAGCCGGGCGACTCCATGCTCTCGATGCCCTACGCGGCCGAACAGATCAGCGCCTTCCTAGTGGAAACGGGCTTGGCCAAAGCCAAGCCGGATCTCAGCAACTTGCTCAATTCCCAGTTTGTGGATGCCGCCAAGTGAGGCTGGTCCCTTGAAGCGCCTGCGTTCCCTGCGCCGCTTTCTGGCCCAGCCCTGGGTGCTGGGCCTGGTGGGTGTGGCCACGGTGGTGCTGATCTGGTTTCTGACCACAGCCAGTGGCGCCATTGACAACCTATTCCTGCCTTCGCCCCAGGCGGTGTGGCAGGCGGGCCAGGCCCAATGGCAAAGCGGCCTGTTACTCAAGGATGCGGTGGCCAGCATTCAGCGGGTGTTCATTGGCTTTGCCATCTCGGCAGGACTAGCCCTGCCGGTGGGCATTGCCATGGGCACGAACCCCACCATCTGTCGGCTGCTGGAGCCCCTGATGGCCTTAATTCGCTACATGCCGGCGCCCGCTTTCATCCCCTTGCTAATTATTTATTTTGGTCTTGAGGAGTTGCCCAAGGTGATGCTGATCTTCATCGGCACCTTTTTCTTTAATACCCTGATGATCATGGATGCGGTCAAGTTCGTTCCCTCCGAACTGGTGGAAACGGCCCTGACCCTGGGCGGCAGGGGCCTGCCGATCCTCACCCGGGTGGTGGCCCCGTTTGTCGCCCCCCAGGTGCTCGACACCTATCGCATCAACATGGCCTCCGCCTGGAACCTGGTGATTGTGGCCGAATTGGTGGCCGCCAACGAAGGGCTCGGCAAGCGCATCAGCCTGGCCCAACGGTTTCTGCGCACCGACGACATTTTTGTGGGCTTGATCGTGATTGGCTTGGTGGGCCTGGTGATCGACCTGGGCTTCCGCTTCCTGATGCGCAAAGCCTGCTCCTGGGCGAACTGAGGACCGATCTCCATGCATCTGCAAGTGTCCTCGGTTTGTAAAAGCTTCGGCTATGGCCCCAAGGCCAAACCGGTGCTCGATTCAGTGAGCTTCGACCTCCATTCCGGCCAATTCCAGGCCCTGGTGGGGAGTTCCGGTTCGGGCAAATCCACCATGATGCGCCTGATTGCCGGGCTGGATAGGCCCAGCTCCGGCGAAATTCGCCTTGATGGCGAGCTGATCCGCGGCCCAGGGGCCGATCGGGGCATGGTGTTCCAGAAGTACAGCCTCTACCCCTGGCTCACGGCCGCCCAGAACGTGGCCTTTGGCATGCGCCTGCAGGGCCGGCCCAAAGCGGAGGTGAGGGAACGCACCGCCTATTTCCTCGAGGTGGTGGGACTGGTGGATTCGGCCCGGTTACTGCCCCGCGAACTCTCGGGGGGCATGCAGCAACGGGTGGCGATTGCCCGCTCCCTGGCGGCCGAACCCAAGGTGTTGCTGCTCGATGAACCCTTTGGCGCCCTCGATCTGCAGATCCGCGAATCGATGCAGGAGTTCCTCCATCGCCTCTGGCTGCAAACGGGCCTCACCGCCCTGTTGATCACCCACGATTTGGAGGAGGCCCTGCTCCTGGCCCAGCGGGTTTACATCATGGCGCCGAGGCCAGGCCGAATCGTGCGCAGCGTCAATGCCGATCTCGATCGCTCCTCCCTCGCCCATCTGCGCGTCTCCCCACCCTTCCTCGCCCTGCGGGAAGAGTTGGCCAGCGTGCTGCGCAACCTCGATTCCACCCTCACCGCCTGATTACCAGCGCACCCAATGGACCCCCAGGCCGACCTGCGATCCAGGCCCTTTTTGCCGGCCTGGGCCTATGGCTCCACCCAAGTGGCGGCAGCGGAGCTCGAGCTCTATGCCAAGCACTTCTGGCACCCGCTGGCCTGCGCCAGCCAACTGCCGCCCGGATCCTGCCTGGCGCTCACCCTGCTCGATCAGCCGATCCTGCTCAGCCAGCCCCTCGATGGCCCGCCACGGGCCTTCCTCAACCGCTGCCCCCATCGGGGCGTGGCCCTGCAGGATCCCGCCGCGGGCACCCTGGCCTGCCGGCGTCTGGTCTGTCCGTATCACGGCTGGACCTATGGCCTCGATGGGGTCTTGCTGGCTGGGGCCCGGGAGGCCGATTTTCTCGAGCCCTTTGAGCGCAGCGCCTGGCCCCTACAGGACCTGGCCTGCCAGCTGCTGGGCTCCCTGATCTGGGTGGCCCTGGCGCCAGATCCAATCCCCTTGGCCGAGCAGCTCGATCTGGTGCAAGAGGAGGCCCGGCCCCTGCTCGATCAGCCGCAGGTGCTGCTGGCCAGGGCCACCCAGGAGCTGGCCAGCAACTGGAAAATTGCCCACGACAACACCCTCGACGACTACCACGTCGCCATTGCCCACCCCACCACCCTGCACCGGGAGCAGGGCCCAGTGCGCCACTACCGCTATCGCCTCAGCCGCTGCGCCACCCTGCTGGCCACCCCCCACGCCGCCGGCGGCGAGTTCCTCACCTTTGGCCTGGCCCCCTGGACCCACCTGCTCTTCTGGCCCGATGGCCGCCTGGCCCTGATCCAATTCCTTCCCAAAGGTCCAGACCATTGCCAGATGGAGGTGTGGCTGCTGGGCCGCCCCGAGCTGGAGCCCGGGGCCCAGGCTTGGCTGGCGGAGATCCAAACCTTTCTGGCGGAAGACCAGGCCCTGGTGGAGGCAGCCCAGATCGGCTACGCCAGTGGGCTGGTTCCCGGGCCACCCCACCGCCTTGAGCAGCGCATCCTCCAGCAACAGGCCCTCTATCGGGAGCTGATGGGGGACGCACTGATCGGGACGAACTGATCGGGTCGTACTGATCAGCTCGAACTGATCGGGTCGAACTAATCAGGGGGAGTTGATCGGATCTGGCCTGGTTGATCCCAAGTGCAGCCAAGAGGGCGGAGCCAGTACCAGCCCGGTGGCCATCCACCAGCCCGGGTTAGGAGCCGGCGGGGTCTTGGTCGCTGGGAATGGGGCCAAAGAGATCGGGCTGGATCCCCAGGTACACGGCCTCCTTGAACAGGGCCTTTTTGGCTTCGGCATCACCGCTGCGGAGGGCCTCGGCGAAGCGGCTGCGCAGGGAGGCGATCAGGGCCTGTTGTCGGGGATCGGCAGCCGTCATGGGGGCGGGGAATCGGCCGAGGGGGGCTTAGGCCATCGTATGGGCGGCGTGAGGGCTTTAGGGCCGGCGGCCATCGCCGGGGCGCGAGGGGATTGTTGATTTAGGGAGGGATTTGGCTGTTGATTTGATCGCCGGTTTGGCGCCAGGCTGGCCCAATGGCCCCCGACCGGGCGCCGGCAAGGGATCGTTAAAGGGCAGAAACTCCGGCGACGGGGAACTGGGACGCTGCAGCTGGCTTTGCAGCTGGCGGCGCAGCTCCTCCTGCTGGAGCTCGAGCTCCCGCACCTGGCCGGCACTGGCTTCGAGGCCCTGCAGCCGCTGGGCCAAGGCCCGCAGTTGGGCCTCGAGGGCCTGGGTGCGCTCCAGGTCGCGGCTGTTTTCCAGGTCCTGAACCCGCCGCTCCAGCACCTGGCTGCGGCTGGCCTGCTGCTGCACCTGGTGAAGGAGCACTAGGGCGAGCACGGCCACCAGGGCGGTGAGGCCTGCCCCGATCAGGCGCATCCAACGGGGCAGGGGCGACTCACCAGCCGGCGACGCTGGGGGGACAGACATGGCAGAACGGCAGGGCCTGATGGGACCCCTAACCCATCGCGGCCAGGGGTCAGTGTTGATTCTGCAGGCAACCGCAGGCTGGCCCAGCCCAGGAGCCGGCGCGAGGCCGTGATTCGTGGGGGTTCGATCGCTGGTGCTTGACCTGGAGCAGAAGAGCAGCCCCCCAAACTCTTCTGGGGGAGTGGATTTTGCCCACCCCATTCCAATTCGCAATCCCATCCCCTTCGATGGGGGACCTGGGCCGCTGACGGCCAGCCAAACTTGCTGCGATTGCAACAAGCCCGTGGAGCCTCCAGCAACTGCTCGCTAATGCCCTGGCGGTGGAAGTGGCGGAGTCCCAGGCGGGCCATTCCTGGCCTGGACCGCCTGGCTTAATCCGGCAATTGGCTCGCCCCTGTGATGGCTCCAGCGGGTCTTTTCATGCGCCTAGGCCCCGACCCCAACCCCAGGGGAGCGCGAATGGATGGCGCCCCAGATCCCAGGCGACTGGGGCCAGCCAGGCCAAATCCACCGTCAAAGCGCTAGGACAGGGCCCTGCAGATCCCACCGCCCAAGATCCTTTGACCCTCCCTGCGCTCGATGCCTTTCTGGCCTTTGCCCAGGCCGATGGGACCCTGGCCGAACGGTTACGCCAACCGCTGGAGCTTGAGGAGCTGCTAGCCCTCGGCCGCAGCCATGGCTTCGCGCTTGAAGCCGAGGATGTGCTGGCTGCCCAGCAGCGGGAGGAGGCTTCCCTCAGCGCCGCCGAGCTGCAACAGCGGGCCGGGGCGGATGCCCGCAAACTGCGCAGTTTCATCCCGGGCTGAATGCAGGCCAAGGTCTGATTTTCTGTCCTTGGTGATGGGCTATCACCAGGGCAAGGCCGCCAGACTTTCTGGAGATCGCTTGGCAGGGCAGCGATCTGAGCAACGCCGATCATCGCCACCCTCCGGTTGTTACCCGGGGGACCCGGTCCGGCTGAGCCCCTTGGCTGGTGTTTAGACCCTGCCGTTGAGTTCGCTGATGACGGGATTTGGGTTGGGGTACTGGCACACCTCCGACGGTTCGCTACATTTGCTGCAGAGTTTTCTCTCCTCCATGCTCACCGGATCCGAACTCCTCTCCAAAGTCAAGGAGCTGGGCGATGTCAGCAAGTCCGATCTCGTCCGCTCCACTGGCTATGTGAGCACCAAAAAAGACGGCACCGAGCGTCTGAACTTCACCGCCTTCTATGAGGCCTTGCTTGAGGCCAAGGGCGTCAGCCTGGGCGATGGTGTTGGCAAGGGCAAGGGCAAGGGTGGTCGCACCCTCAGCTATGTGGCCACTGTTCAGGGCAACGGCAACCTGCTGGTCGGCAAGGCCTACACCGCGCTGCTTGGTCTTGAGCCCGGCGACGAGTTCGAAATCAAGCTCGGCCGCAAGCAGATTCGCCTACTTCCCGCTGGCGCCACTGACGAAGAAGAGTGAGTCACCGGGCTCCATGCCCTACCTAATTGGCGTTGACGGTTGCCGACTCGGTTGGCTTGCCGTCAGCGCTTTTTTATCGCCCGATTCCCCAGGCGACCTTTGCCAGGAGGTTGGATCTCCTGGCCCTAGGCGACTAGGCGCTGTGGAGGCCCGCATCCTCCCCGACCTGGAACCGTGGCTAGCCAGGATGGAGGACTCGAATCCCCACTTGCAGCCGGAGCTAGGCCCAGATGGCGGCAGGTTGGCTCCCTGGATCGTCGCCATTGACATGCCAATTGGCCTCAGCGAGGCAGGGCCCAGGCGTTGCGACCAGGAGGCGCGGCGGTTGTTGGGCCATCCCCGCGGTAGCAGCGTTTTCCCGGCGCCGATCCGGCCGATGCTCCAGGCCCAGGACTACAAAGAGGCCTGTGCCATCGGCCGCGAAACGGATGGCCGGGCCCTCAGCTGCCAGGCCTGGAACCTGCTGCCGCGCATCCGCCAGCTCGATGAGCTGCTGCAGCGCCGGCTCCCCTGGCGGCAGCGGATCGGCGAAGCCCATCCAGAAGTGATCTTCCAACTTTGGGCCGGCCAGCCCCTGGGGGAAGGCAAACGCCAGCTCGGCGGCCGGCAGCAACGCAGCGAGCTGATTGAAGCCCGCTGGCCCGGGGTGGTGGCGGCCACCACGGCCCAGTTGCCCCGCGGCGGCTGGGCCGCCGACGACCTGCTCGATGCCCTGGCCTGCCTGCGGGCCGCCGAACGCCGGGCCACGGGCCTGGCCCTGGAGCTGGGCGGAGACCCCGATGCCACAGGCCTGGCCATGGCGATCACCTGCTGATCAGGCCAGCACCGCGCCTGAGCCAGCCGGGGCCAGCCAGTCGCTGGAGCAGCGGCTTGCCCGGATCGATGGGGGGCACGGTGTTGTTCCAGTTCAGCCACCTGGTGGGCTGGCACTGAAGCCAGGTCGTTCGCCTGCCCCCTGGGCAGCCTGAACTCCTGGACCTGCCTACATTGCCGCTAGATCTGCGGCGGATATGACCTTTTACGAGCTGGTCTGGCAAGGGGAGGGCTTCAGTGATGCGTCAGACCTGGAGGAGGCCACTGCGGCCTTTCTGGAGCTGAAGCCGAAGGAGCTCAGCTGGTCTGAGGTCTGTGCCGATCCCACCAATGGCCCCACGATCCGCCGCTACCGCTCCTTCGACGCCTTCCTCGACAACGAGGACGCGATTGAAACGATCGTTGTGACGGCAGCGATGCTCGAGGCGGCCGAGGCTGGCCAATCCGCAGGGGAGCCGCCAAATTAAGCCGATGATTCCCGCCAACGCCGAACCCATTCCGCTCGCAGCCAACCCCTGGGGCCAGGAGGTGCTGGTGATGCACCCCCATCGTTTCAACGCTGCGATGGAGGCGATTGGGGCGCTGCGGCAGCAGAAAACGGTGGTGCTCAACCTCAGCTTGATGCCGGCGGACGAAGCCCAGAGGGCCGCCGATTTCGTCTCGGGTGGCGCCTTTGCCCTCGATGGCCAACAGGAACGGCTCGGCGAGCTGGTGTTCCTGTTGGCCCCCCATCACGTCGACCTCAGCCGCAGCTGAAGCCTGCCGGGGCCAGTGTTCGCCGAACCCCCTGTTCGCTAGCGAGCAAAACGCCTGCAAATGAAAATTAATTGTAAAGAAGCCGCCGTTTGGCCTGGGCTGCGCGGGTCAGGGCGGGGCAATGCGGCAGTAGGACTGAGGTTGGGAGGGACGATTCCAAAGGTGGACAACGGGTGGGATAGTCCCCGGGGCTGAGGCTCCGCGGGTCAGGTGGATCGGGTCTCGTGATCCCCTGGGTTGATGGCTGGGCTGGGATCCCTTGGCGACGCGTTTGTTGGATCTCTTGGCGCATCGGTTGCCTGAACCTGGTGCGAGATCCCGGAAACGCCCCAGGCAACGATCGCTTCCCCTCCACTGGCTGCACACCTAGCTGTCCGATCGCTTCAGGGAAAAGACCACGGCATTGTTCCGCGGGCGGGCGCTCCCGCATCACCAGCACTTCCCCATGACTTCAGAGACTCCCTCCCTCACCATTGGTGAACTAGAGGCCAATTACTCGCTCTATTGCAAGGCCATGCGGCTGCTCATTATCGAAGGCCGCAGCCCCAAGAAAATCCAACGCACCGTTTGCTGGCAGCGACTGGAAATCCTGCATAAATGTCTGCCCAATCGTTACAAATCACCCGACTACCTCTGCGCCCTACTGAAGCGGGAAGTGGAGCAACTCAAGGAGCAGCAGGAAGCGGCCGCAACAGCCGCTACAGCGGCAGCGGCGGTATAGCCGCTAAGCGGCCCCCTAGCCGGCCCATGAAGGGGCATCATTGCCACACTGTGCCGGCGGGTGATGGTCTGCCGCGGGGCCGCGGACCTCGCCATGGATCGGGCCAAGGCCCAGGGCAAGAACCACGTCCAACTAAAACAGCTGCACAAGCCTGGCGATTGATCAAGCCCAAGCCCGCTGACCGATCAGAACGCCAAGACGTGATTCCCCTAGCCTCGCTAGCGCTCAGGGCCTTCGCTCGCATGGCTCCCTACCCTGAGCATCAGATCCCCAGGAAGGGAATCCAGCACCTGGCTGACGACACCCCAACCAACGTCCCTTAAAGGAAGCTCACATCACTGGGCCGGAACTGGTTCATACCCACACCCAGCAGGGAGATCTTGTCGCAACCATTGGAGCCCACCACCAGTTGGGGCGCCAGGGAATCCTGCATCACCCCACCCCCGCTGAGGCAACTGCGACTACGGCGGCGCTCGTACTACACGAAGGCATCGGCCTGAATTGGCTGGTCTAGATCATGCCGGCGGGATTGGGCGGGGTCAGGGGCGCTTGACGGCTAAGGGTGCGGCGCTGCGGCTGGCCCCACCCATGGGCGGGGCTCCCCCCAGGCTCCAGTCCAAGGGGTTGCTCTTAAAACGACTGACTTGGGGAGCCTTGGCCATGGGTACGGGATGCAGCACCCGATCACCTTTCCACGGAAGTTTTGCGGCGATGGGGCCGAATTCCGCCCAGATGTGTCCAGATATGCCTGCTGTTAGGGGCCACAGTCACATCCGTTCACAGGTTCGGCTCCCCTGGGCCGCCCCGGGCCCTCCAGGGAACCGGCAGGCCTGGGATGCTGAATGCAGCGAACAAGTCAGCAGACCAGTGCCGAAGAAGGGGTTGGCGAAGACCAGGCGGGCGGAAAGGGGCCCAGCGGCGGGCGCAAGCGTCCAACTCAAGGGGGCGATCGGCCATGGCTAAGCCCTACAAGGTGTGGGTGGTGGATGACGATCCCGACCTGCGCGAGATGCTCAGCACCTATCTGCAGGGCCACGGCTATGACGTGCGCTGCTTTGAATCGGCTGAACAGTTTTGCTCACGCCTGGAAATTCAGCGGCCCGACCTGCTGGTGCTCGATCTGATGTTGCCGGGGGAAGATGGCCTCAGCTTGCTGCGGCGCCTGCGCGATGCCCGCGATGATCTGGCGATCGTGATGCTCACGGCTAAGGGCGATCCGGTCGATCGCATCATTGGCCTGGAGCAGGGCGCCGATGATTATCTGGCCAAACCCTTTTTGCCGCGCGAACTCACCGCCCGGGTGGATTCGGTACTTAGGCGCCGCTCCCAGGCGCCGGTGGGGGCGCCGGTGGTGGGCACCGAACCGGTGGTGTTTGGCCACTGCGTGCTCGATCTCGAAGCCCGCACCCTCAGTTGCAATGGCGAACGCTTAACGATCACCAGCGGCGAATTCAGCCTGCTGGTGGCCTTTGTGCAGAACCCCTACCGGCCCCTCTCAAGGCAACGGCTGATCGAAATCGCCCGGGGTCCAGCCAGCGATACGGACCTGCGCAGCATGGATGTGCAGGTGTCACGCCTGCGTAAATTGATCGAACCCGATTCCAGAAAGCCCCGCTATCTGCAAACGGTTTGGGGTTCGGGCTATGTGTTTGTGCCCGAAGGCAAGTTCCGCGATTGATGGCCCCCCGTTCGCTGCTGCGGTGGGCCTCGGGTCTGCGCTTGCCCCCCAATCTTGCGGCACCTAGGCCTCTGCGCTTGCCCTTGGCTCTGCGGCTGCTGCTCACCTTTGCCGGGGCCTGGCTCGGCAGTTTGTTGGTATTGCGGACGATCCTGGGAGCCAGCCTGGAACAGGCCCAGATTCGCCAGGCCGTGGTGAATTTGTCGCGCAACATCATTCTCAGCGAACTGGCCCTAGAGCGCTATCCGCCCGCGGCCGTTTCCCGGCTGGGGGGCCTCAGCCTGGTGGTGGCCCGCTCGCCCCTGCCGGCCCATCCCCAGGTCGACGGCCACCTGGCCAGCCAGGCGGCCAGCCTGCGCCAACGGCTCTGCAAACCCCTGGAGCGTTGCCCGGATGTGCTGGCGATCAGCCAGCCCGAGCGGGGGGTTTGGATCCGGCTGCAGTCGTCGCTGGAGCCGGTGTGGCTGTTCTATCCCCTGCCCTTGCCAGGCCTGGTCAGCCGCGATCCCCTCACCCTCTCGATCTCCCTAATCGGCGCTGGTGTGGTGGCGGCCGCCCTGTTTCTCACCTTTGAGCTCCAGCGCCCGATGCGGCGGCTGGTCCAGGCGATGGCCGCCGTTGGCACCACCCCGGGCGCCCTGGACGAAGCGGGCAGTCCGGTCGAGGGCCAGCTCCAGATCGATGGCGCCCTGGAGGTGCGCCGGCTCACCGACCACTTCAACGCCATGCTCGCCCGGCTCCAGGCCGGCGATCGCGAGCGCCAAACCATGCTCGCAGGCATCGCCCACGACCTCAACAGCCCAATCACCCGCCTGCGCCTGCGCCTGGGAGACAGGGCACCCCTGCGCCTGGAGGCGGCGGCCCTGGCCAAGATGGCTTCAGACCTCGATGCCCTCGAGCGCATCACCCGCCAGTTCCTGCTGTTTGCCGGCTCCGGCTCGAAGGAACCCTTTGTGGAGGTGCCGCTCGATGCCCTGCTGGAGGAGCTATCGGGCCGCTACGACGCAGGCCTGATCGAGCTGGAGCTCGACGCCGTCACGGCCTCCGTGCAGCCGGTGGCCCTGGGCCGGGCCATCGCCAACCTGATCGATAACGCCATCGCCTACGGCCTGCCGCCAGTGCGGGTGCAATTGCTCTGCCGCCCTCCCCACCACTTCATGATCCATGTGGTGGATGGCGGCTCCGGCATCCCCGAACACCTGTTCGCCAAGGCGGTCGAGCCCTTCCAGCGCCTCGATCCGGCCCGCCGCGGCGAGGGCCATTGCGGCCTGGGGCTGGCGATTGCCCAGCGCATCGCCCAGCAGCATGGCGGCCGCCTGGAGCTCTCCCGGCCGCCCGACTGTGGGGGCCTGGGCCTGTGCGTCAGTTTTTCAGGGCGGTGCCAGCCGCTGGGGGGGGCCTAGCGATGGCGACCCCCCAGCCATGGCAGCAGCACCAGACCCCCCTGGGCCCCCGGCGGGGCCCAGGCCTGGAGAGGCTTCTCGGCCAGGTCCTGGCCTGGGGGCTGCTGGCAACCGCCTCCCCGGCCCTGCTGGCGCCGCTGGCCTGGGCCAGGCCGCCGGGCCCAGGCGACGGGGGCGCGGTGTTGCAGCAGTTCAAAAGCCTGGAGCTGCAAAAGCTCGAGGAGGCCCTGGAGTTGCTGCGCGCCTCCCAGCGCTGCGTCAGCCAGGCCCGCAGCCTCCAGGGCCTGCACGACTGCCATCGCCGCGAGCGGGAAGCGGACTGGCAGCAGCGCGAGCGTTTCCATGCCCGCATCGAAGCCCTGCGCCTGCAATACGGGCTCGATCGCCACGGGGGACCGCCCAGCCCGGGGCGGGGCGGGGAGGGCGGGCGGCCCTTCGGGGGCAGCCGGCAGCCGCCTGGGGGGTTTGCTGATCCGGGCTTCCGTTGACGGCTGATCGGCTTCAGCCGGGAGAACCCGGAGGGTCCTGGGGGAGGGCCCCTTCCATCAGGCTGGAGGGGGAGACGTTCCTAGATTTCTTGCGCAAGCTCCGGCTGCTTGAGCTAACCGGTTCCGGCCCAACCCGGCACCCATCGATTCCAACCCCTATCCCCTATGGCTGACCTCGCGGCAAAATCCCAGGCCCCAGGTACTGCCCCAGTAGCAAGCAGTGCCCCGACAAGCAGTGCCCCAGCAAGCAGTGCCGGAGACGTAGTGGCCCTGGGCGAACTGGCCCGCCTCGGCCTGCTGCGGCCCTACCTACGCCAGCAGCTGATCAGTGAGCTGGTCGATGGGGACCCTGAACCCTTTAGCAACGAGGACACCCAGGGCGCCTTCCAGGCCTACGCCCAGGAACGCCAAATCACCAGCCAGGAGGCCCTGGAGCGCTACCGGCTGGATCAGCTGCTCAGCCCCCAGGCCCTGGAAGCCCAGATCCTGCGGCCGCTGCGCCTGCTGCGCCATGGCCAACGCCACTTCCGCCCCAAGGCAGAGGCCCGCTTCCTCGACCGCAAAACCGAGCTCGATCGGGTGGTGTACAGCCTGCTGCGGCTCAAGGACCAGGGCCTGGCCCGGGAGCTGTTCCTGCGCATCGACGAGGACGACGCCAGCTTTGCCGACCTGGCAGCGGCCTATGCCGAGGGCCCGGAGCAATCCACCCGCGGCATCGTCGGGCCCGTGGCCCTCACCCAGGCCCATCCGGCCCTGGCCGATCGCCTGCGCACGGCTAGCCCGGGCCAACTGCTGGAGCCCTTCCGGATTGAGGGCTGGTGGGTGGTGGTGCGGCTCGAGCAGCTCACCCCGGCCAGCTTCGACCAGGCCACGGCCAGCCAGATGACCCAGGAACTGCTGGACCAGTGGCTCCAGGAGGAGGTGGAGCGCCGCCTGGTGCCGATCCGCGCCAGCCTGCCCGCCACCCCAGCCCCCCAGGCCCTTACCGAAGCCAGCCCGGCAGCGGCTGTAGCCCAACCAGCGGCCTGAGTTGGGCTCGATGGGTTTCGCCCTCAAGGCGTCTGGTCGGCGTCAGCCTCGAGGGCCCGCACGCTGAGGGCGTAGGTCATGGTTGAGGTCACGCCCGTGCCCCGGTAGGTGCCCGTCACCGCTGCCGCCAGGCGGTGGTCGGGGGCCGTGGCCAGCACCAGGTGGCCATCGGCCACGGCCAGGCCCAGGCTGGGGTCGTAGCCGCGCCAGCCGGCCCCGCTCAGGTACACCTCGGCCCAGGCATGCAGCTCGTGTTCGGTCACCTCCGGCGGGTGGTAGATCGAATAGCCGCTCACAAACCGGGCCGCCAGGCCCTGGCTGCGGCAGGCGGCCACAAACAACATCGCCGTGTCACGGCAGGCACCACTGCGGCCGGCCAGGGTCTGCTCGGGCGCCATCGGCTCGCCCTCGAAGCGGCCCACGTGCTGGAAGTCGTGGTGGATCCGATCCGCCAGCTCGATCAGGAAGGCGGCCGTGTCGTGCTCCACCGCCACCGCCAGTCCGGCTGCCCAGGCGGCGACGCTCCCCGCTCCCGGCCCATCTCCCGCCCCTGGCCCAATCCCCAGGGGACGGTCCAGGTAGGCAGCCAGGGCTGCGGCTTCAGCGGCGGGGTAACGGGCCGGCAGCCGCTGGGCCGCCGCAAAGGTGATGATCCAGTCGAAGGGGTTAGGGCGCAGGGTGCGCACCCTCGCCTCCATGGTGATCTCGAGCTGGTCGCGCTCCTCGAGGAACCAGCAGACCAGGGCGCCGCTGCCATCGGCCGCCTGGATTGCACTGGATCCGGCCGGCGCAGCGTCGAGACGCAGGCTGTGGACGAGCAGCTGCTGGCTGCAGTCCTGTTTCGGCGTCAGCCGCAGGGTCATCGGCTCCAGGAACACCGGCCGGTCGTAGACGTAACGCAGGTGGTGACGAATCGAAAGCAGCATCGCGGCGGCACCAGGCGGGCGCTGGCAGGAGCTGGCATCACCTTGGCCAGGCGCCCCCTGATGGGCAATCGCCAGCATTGGCTTGGTGCTCACCACCAAACATCAGGGCCCTGCATACGGTTGAAGCAATCAATCCCCAGGTGGCATGGCGCCCGAACGTTTCTTCCTGGAACTGGGTCCCCCCGCCTCCGTCCAGGCCAGCTGGCCCCATGTGGTGATCGTGGGCGGTGGCTTTGCGGGCCTGAAGGCCTGCCATGCCCTGGCCGGCCAACCGGTGCGCGTCACCCTGATTGATAAACGCAACTTCAACCTGTTCCAGCCCCTGCTCTATCAGGTGGCCTCAGGTTTGGTGTCTGAGGGCGATGTGGCCTCACCCCTGCGCCAGATGGTGGGCCAGGCCCCCAATATCCAGATCCTGCTGGGCGAGGTGGTGGATATCGATCCAGAAGCCCAAGACGTGGTGTTCAATGACTACCGCTACAGCTACGACCACCTGATCCTGGCCAGTGGCTCGGGCAGCAGCTATTTCGGCCACGAAGAGTGGCGCGAATTAGCGCCACCGATGAAAATTCTCGAGCACGCCGATGAGATCCGGCGGCGCATCTTGATGGCCTTAGAGGAGGCGGAGCAAAGCCAAGATCCGATCCGCCGCCGCTTCCTGCAAACGGCGGTGGTAGTAGGGGCCGGGCCGGCTGGTTGTGAACTGGCGGGCTCGCTCATTGAGCTGATGCACCGGGCCGTGAGCCGCGATTTCAAACAACTCCAGGCCGATGCCTGCCACGTGATCCTGGTGGACGCGGTGGATCGGGTGCTGCCCACCATGGATCCGAAGTTATCGGCCACCGCCGCCAAGTACCTCAGCGCCAGTGGCGTGAAATTGCAACTGGGCTCGATGGTGGAAGCGATCGAGCCGGGACGGGTGCGGCTCAAGCCCAGCACCCAGTCCGATGGGCCCCGCTCCCTGGAGGCCGCCACGATTTGCTGGACCGCCGGCGTGCGCGCCTCCCGCCTGGGCCGGCTGCTGGCTGAGCGCACCGGCTGCGGCGTCGATCGCGGCGGCAGGGTGGAAGTGGAGCCCGATTTCTCGATTGCGGGCTATCCCAGCATCCGCGTAGTGGGCGATCTCTGCGCCTACCGCCACACCGCCAATGGCCAGGCCCTACCCGGCATGGCCGGGCCCGCCGTGCAGATGGGCGGCTGGGTCGCCCGCGACATCCTGGCGATCTGCGAGGGGCAGCGCATGGCGCCCTTCCGTTGGACCGATTTCGGCACCATGGCGGTGATCGGCCCCTTCTATGCCGTGGCTGACCTGCGCGGCATCCATGTGAGCGGCCTGCTCGGCTGGATCCTCTGGGGCCTGGCCCACCTGGCCTTCATCCCCGACACCGAAAATCGCATCTCCCTGCTCACCAAATGGTTGTGGCAAATCGCCACCCGCCAGCGCACAGCCCTTCTGATCACCGGCCGCCCCGACCAACACATCGGCGTGGATGTGGGCCTGGAACGGGCGCCCGCCTGCCCCGAACCCTTGGAGCCGTTAGTGGTGGTGGAGCAGGTGGATCAACCGGCAAGCCTGGCGGCCTGAGGTTGGACAGGCGGTTCAGACTAGGTATCGATCAAGGGGCGGACGATGCGCGCCAAACTATTTCGTAACGGCCGCAGCCAGGCGGTGCGTCTGCCGGCCGAGTTCCGCTTTGAGGGAGCGGAAGTGGAGATCGCCCGGGACCCGGAAACCGGCTCGGTAGTTCTCAGGCCGGTGCGTCCTTCAGCCAAAGCCTGGCTCTCCCAGCGCGACGCCCTGCTGACCCAGTCCGGCGCAAGCAGCGAGCTAGAGACCTTTTTTGACAACCTCCGCGATCGAGCGGCAGCACCGGAGGGCGCTTGGCCTTAACGGTTGAGCCAGAACCATGCTGGGCAGGCTGATGCTCGACACGAATGGCCGTAGGCGCCCTGGTGGATGGGAGTTCGCCCCAGCTCGATAGCTGGTTTGCCGAGCAGCGTTGCTGCATCTCGGTGATCGTGGCTGCGGAGATCCGCTACGGCCTGGAGCGGCGGCCATTGCCTGCCCCAAAGCGCCAGCTGATTGAAGCGGTGCTGGACTCCCTGGAGATCCTGCCTTGGAACGGGGCCTGCGCTTCCGCCTACGGCCGCCTGCGGGCGGAGCTGGAACGGCAGGGCAAGCCCCTGGCGTTGATGGATCTGTTGATTGCCAGCCATGCCCTCAGCGAAGGCTGCCCCCTGGTGAGCGCCGATCAGGCCTTCTCCCAGGTGCCTGATCTCAGCCTGGAGAGTTGGTGATCGCCGTCCCCATCCCCAACTCCGCCACGACAGAGGCCTCCGAACGATCAGCGTGGACGCCACGGCGTACCTTCCAGATAAAGACTTGAGGGCACCTCGAAAAATACGATCAGCCCTTGCGTTAAGGCGACAATAGCTT
>ERZ889217.573-NODE-573-length-21603-cov-15.660943_pt1 | contig 21603 bp, 18 predicted proteins | sample MGYA00521098_ERZ889217 | MGnify/ENA primary metagenome ERZ889217 (study PRJEB32303, sample SAMEA104408613) | aquatic metagenome | biome: Brackish water; feature: Pelagic; material: water | place: Baltic Sea | collected 2014-06-10T22:04:00 | depth 2,362 m ... | reverse complement strand
ACAGTCCGTCAGCCGGAAGACCGTTGCGGAAGTGCCATTGACCGGGCTATCCTTGGAATACCTCACCCCGCTACTGAAAACTGAGCCCTTCACGGACGTCGAGGGCTTTGCCCACGGACAGCTCGCAGCTCAGTAGCGCTCGAGGTCACTCATCGCCTTTGTGAGCATGTCCTTCAGTTGGCCGCTTTCGTGCGAGTCGTATTGCAGCCGGCTGTTTGTTTTCAACGGAGAAGCTGGCTGATAATGACTGCCCTGAATCGTTTCACCCAGCAGGAATCGCGTCTCCCGAACGAGGGTTTCATCATCGCCGATGCCCTTCAGGTGCCCGAGGATCGCCTTCGATTTTTCGCTGGGCATTGCCCACCATTTCTCTGAATGTGTCCCGTAGGCCGTGAGTGCTTCCCTGACCTTGCGGGCCGTCCCTACGAAACGTCCCTTCGAGAAGCCGTTGAAATCCGCTCCGCGGACGCCGTCGCTCTCGAGGAATGCCGGAGCCAGTTGGCCCACTTGGGAACCGTTGGTCTGCTGGTATTCCACCCTCACGTTGGTGATATCGATGCCCCGAGCCCGCAACGCCTGGATCGCCAGCGACAGCTGCTGTTGGCTTGGCTGGTAGTGGCCGCTCCAGTTGTTGATGTACCTGAGCTCGCCGTTGACCACCGTGATGCACCCCGTGCAGAGAACTTCTCGACCCTCCAGATAGCACGAGTGATAGAAGGAGCCCTTGGCGGCGTCGTAGTTCGAGTGCTTGCGGGCGTAGATATTGCGATTTAGCCCCATCGAGAACCCGGCGACTCCCAGGCCACCGTTCCGCTCTTCGCCCCGGCGGGCGGGGTTGCCCGTCTTGGTCTTCGAGATGTCCTGGTACTCCGGCCCGGAGCAATTGAAGGGCTCGAGTTGGCGCTGCCCATTGGTGATCATCAGCAAGCCGCCCTCGACATGCAGTTGACACGCCAGCGCTTCCTCGTCGCCGAGGTAGGCGAGTCGCGATGTCTTTTGGCCGTTGGCGTCCTTGTGCTTCATTTTTCCGACGTACGTGTCGACGCCGACACCGTGGGTCGACATGAAGATGAGTTGATTGCGGAGATACACGTCAATCTCGTCACCGTTGATGCCGAAGACGTTTCCGAACACGTCGGCGGCCGCGAAATGCAGCGAACGACAGAGCGGAAACAGCGCGCAATCGCGGTCGGTTCGCAGGTTCGTGTTGCGCGTGATGCTCCTCATGAACTGACCCGTCACGGTGTAGATGTCGACAAGCAGGGAGCCAAGGATCGACTGCGAGAGCTGGTTGTCGGGTGCACCCGCCTGCCGGGCACCGGCATGGAAGCGCTCGATCGCCGCATCGACGACGAAGGGGTTGGTCAGGTCGCCGGCGACCCGCCCCTGCCCAGACAGCCGTAGATAACTCGGGGCGACGCCACGCGGCAGGGCCGCGTCATGCTTCCGTTGCAGCCGCGTGAGGCGATTCATCGCCTTGACGATTTCGCCCTTCCAGCCGGCCAGACACGGGATCGTCGTGTAGGGCGGAATACCCTTCGGCTCCAATATGAGCGACCGGTGGAAGTCATCGCCCGGCATAATGTTTCCTTCAGGAAATAAAATAACTGGAGAACGCGTCAGACGGAGCGGCGCATAGCCCGGTCAATGGCACTTCCGCAACGGTTTTCCGGCCGATGAGCGACTCGGCAGTCGCGTGCCCCTGTCTCCCGGGTGAGCACCAGGCTTTTCCCAGCCCGCCAGCCTTCCCCCTCCGAGGTGGCGGTTTTTTGGCTTGTGCGCGGAGGCTCTCCGAGTCCGGCGGCTTCGCAACTTTGTCGTGACCCGACGCCCGGCAGCAGTCAGAGGCTGTGGATGTCGATCGCGGGAAGTTCCTCAGGGAAGGCCTGAAAGATTGCCCGGTCGTCATAGATCTGCACCAGTTCGCCCCAGGCGGTGGGCGGGCCACGAACGGGAGAGACGGGAGGCGGCTCGAGCGGTTCGCCAAGATGCGTGAGGATTTTCCAGTTCGGCCCTGGATCTCGTTCGGCGCAAACACCCCGTGGTAGCGATGCCGGTTCTTCCGCGGTGGCGGCGTATTTTTTTAACAACAAGTCCCATGGCCGCTCACCTTCATTTGGTGGTGAGCTGCGAGAATAGTCGGGCGAGTCGAGTTCCGGCTAGCGAGTTGAGTTCACAACAAAGTCCCTGCCCAGTGGAGCGCGCCGTTATGAGCCCGCCTATGAAAGACCACATGTCGCCCCACTTGAACGCCCTGGCAAACCTGATCACCTTACTGCTGCTGGCCCCGGGTGTCGTACTGGCCGCCCCTGAAATCCCCGCAGAGCCGCCGTCAGCACAAGCCTTAGCCCAACCAACCACCGAGCAAGCGAACCCTCAGACGCCCTTAGAGAGCCCGCAAGGAGCCGTCACAAGCCCGCCCGCCGACTCCCAAGCCCAACGCGACGAGGAATTCAAGAAACTCGTTACGAACGTCAGGCTTATCGGGAACTTCACCATGGACGGTGCTGACGAGGTGAAGCTCCAGCGAGAGGAGTATGCGATCACCGGAGCCATGAAACTCGGCAACGGGGACTACTGGGCTCTGACTTCGCGAATCAAATACGGCGACGTGGACCTGACGGTGCCGGTGCCGGTCCAAGTCAAATGGGCGGGAAAAACTCCTGTGATCACCGTCGACAGCGTGAAGATCCCTGGGCTGGGCACGTTTTCAGCCCGGGTGTTGCTGGATAAAACTCGCTACTCCGGCACCTGGAGTCACGACGAAAAGGGAGGACACCTGTTTGGCGTGATCGAGCGGCATGGGACTGATGGGAGGTGAGCTCTGCGGGATTTCCCGGACGCACCAAACGCACTCGCCCGCCATAGTGTCGGCAGAGGCGTTTCGTTAATGGTATGACCCACTTCACCGACGCCGCAGCACACCTGTCAGTTCGATGAGCCCGTTCGGATGCTCCTGGGGCTCCAGCTGATCCGGCCATTCCCATTCTTCAGCGGCAAACAACCGCCGCATAGCGTCGGGGGGACAGGCAAAGGGTGGTCCGTCGGCGGAGTCTGTCTGCATGAAGGCGGCGAACAGACGACCTCCCCTCTCGAGCCACCCGGCCAGCCGATTCTCATACTCGGCCCAGCGCTCCGGCGGCAACGCACACAGGCAAGTCTGCTCGTAGATCGCCTCGAATGGCCGGTCTGGCTGGTAGGCGAAGAGATCAGACTCCACGACCTCCGCAGTCAGTCTCTCGCTGGCTAGGTGCGACTGAACAGCCGCTACAGCAGCCGGGGCGAAGTCGACGCCGGTCACATCGAAACCAGCCTTGGCCAGAGCCAAGACCTCATGCCCCCGACCGCAGCCCGGGACGAGAATCCGGCAGGGCCGAAGGTCACCAGCGGCCAGCCACCGGAGAAGCGTCGGGCTCGCGTTGCCCCGGTCCCATCCCGTCTGCTCTTGGTCATACCTCGCCTGCCAATAGCAGCGAGTCAGCGTCGCAGAGGGCCCGCAGATGCCCTCGCCCGCTCGACCTTCCCTTGCATCTGCCGTCATGAAGGCTCCTTTCGGTGGTTATGGCTTTGTGGCCGAAGTGGCTTCCTATTCCCCTCGGCACTTCAACTGCCTGGCCGCAGTCCCGCAACCAGCACCTTCACGACCGGAAACCTCGACGTGTGCCAGCGTTTGGGGCCTGTCATTCTCCAGTTCGGTGGAAACAGCGGCAAGGCTCTCCGGCGTGATCCCTAGGCCGGCGGAACTCGCAGACCCGTCGCCGCCATCATTTGTCGCCTCGACTATGGCCATGAGTTCTCAAGCCTTCTTCGTGTGGGATTTCACTCCTGCCCTCTTGCCTTCGCGAATCTTAACGCAGGCAGCCGTGAGATGAATGAGTCCCTGAACGCACCGGGCCTCGGGCGTCGTCCGGCCGAGGGCATGCCAGAAGCTCTCCCACGCCTCATGGGCCTCCCAGTAAAAATCGGCATTGAAAAGTTCGAGAGCGAAGAGCCACCGAGGGTTCGCGGTGAGCATGGCAGCCAATGCGTGGTGGCGGGATAGGGAGTCAGTGGGCAGGGCTGAGAGCTGCATGGGGGTGAGCGGAGGCTCGTGAGCTGAATCGCGGCCGGCATAAAGGTGGCCGTTGGGGTCGTTCACCGGATGTGGCAGTTCGTGACCGGGAACGTAGCTATAGGGCGGGAGCGGGATAGCCGAAGCGTAGCGGGCCTGGGGTGTGGGGTATGTTCAGGCTTGCGGCGGCCGTCTCTGGGGGAGTTTCAAGCCAGGGTGCGCCGTCTTGGTTCCGTGCACGCGGGTCGCCGTCCATTCGCCGAGCCTGCGCCCGAAAGCCTGCACGCGGTCGCAATAGGTCGCTGCAAGCGAGAATCATGACGTCTTCCCAGGGGGATTAGAAACTTCACCTTGAGCCGGGTCCAAGCAAGACGGGTGCGGGCCTACTGGGCGGTGACCGTAGGAGTCCCGCCCTGGAGGTTCTTTGGGGCCGGTTCACGAGTTCCGGGTTCGGAAACACACCTGGCCCCGCCAGCAGACATATTTCTTGTTTCTTGGCACAAAAGTTTGTCCGCCTTCGGGGCCGGGCTATTCCCCGCCGCCGTGATGCACCGCCAACCAGATCGTGGGCTCCTCCGACGATGTCCAGGTGATCCGGTGCTTCGTGTGGGCCGGAATGTCAAGGTAGTCGCCGGGACCCATCTCGACCGTCTTGTTCTCGAACTCGATCCTGGCGGCCCCCTTGAGCACGATCACCCACTCACCGGCTGGTTGGTCGTACCAGAACCTATCGGGGGATTGGTGGCCGTGGGAAACGATTCGCTCGATGCGGACTTCGGGGGCTTGCAGGAGCGTCGTGAAGAGCTCCTTGGGTAGGTCGGTGGGGAGATTGGTGAAGAGGTTTGGGGGCACGGGTCCAACTGTTCACTTCTTGTAGCTGGAGCGAGTATTGCCTCGAACGGCCTCGCCGGAATCTACCAGCCCAGCAGTGCGACTCGATTTAGGGACCAGGGTTGGGATTTATGCCCGCTACGCTCTCGTGACTTCGAGCTTTGCAGCAAGCGAAGTGGCCCGAAGCCCTACTCGCAGTGAGCCGAGCATGAAGCATACCAATGGAGCACACCGGCCCGAAGATGGCCCACAGATCCTAGGGCTCTTCCTGGCCCTCGAGGAATCCAAGGCCGCGATCAAGCGGTACGAGAACGGGGAGATCAACATCCGTGAGGCCCTCAGGATCATCGCCCTGGCGGCTTGCTCCGGGGATGCGGCCTGAGGTGAGTCTGGCCGATGGCATCAACGGTCCTGGGGAGCGTGCACACCCCCTTTGCGAAGGTAGACTTGAGAGACGCGGATCATCCGTGTCCGAGGCAGTGAGCGGGGCAACACATGGATTCTTTGAGTCGCCACGAACAACTCCTGCGGGTGTTTCACATCCTCGACATCCTGTTTAGTGCCCGCCGGCCGCTGGGGATCGCCGACTTCAAGAATAGGCTCCAGGCCCGCGGCGTCATCGATGAAATGTCGGACAAGAACCTCCGGCGAGACATCGAGTTCCTCCGGCGGTTTGGTTACTCGCTCAAAGGCTCCACGATCAAGGGAGCCCGTGGAGCCCCCAAGCAGGTTTGGACGATCGAGCCCGGCAAGGGGGCGGCCGAGCTCGTGGCACCGTCGATCTCGCTGCCTGAGCTGCTCTCGCTGGGTGCCGCCCGAGACTTCCTCGCTCCACTTGCCGGCACGATGTACTGGCGTGGCATCAGCCAAGTCTTGGCCAAGATGGAAGCCGTCGCGACCCCCAGCCTGATCGAGTATGCCGCGAGCCTCCGGGACGGCTTGGTCGTCCATCCCTCGCCTCCCAAGGGCAAGTACAAGTCGTCGATGCTCAATGCCATCAACCGGGCAATATCGAATTCAGTGACGATCGAGCTCGACTACACGACTCGGTCCCGGGACGAGCCTCGCCGCTACCTGATCCAGCCGGAGGCTTTGGTTGTCTACGAGGGCAGCCTCTATATCGCGGGCTACCGGGCCGACATTGCCGACCAGACCGACCCACGCAGCCGGGCTCTGCATTTCTTCAAGATGGACCGGGTTTCCCGGGCGAAGCCAACCTCGCGGTGTTTTAGCCGGAAGCGGGAGAGCGTCTCGTCGCTCCTTTCCGACAGCATCACGCTCTACAGGTCGATCGCAGAGCCGCGGCGGTATCGGATCAGGATTTCACCGGAGCGGGTGAAATGGGCTTGCGAGAAGCCTTTTCATCCGGGCCAGAAGGTGCGGCCACAGACTGACGGCAGCGTGATCCTTGATATCGAGCGAGCCTGGGACAACGAATTGGTGCCGCAGCTTCTGGCTCTGGGGAACACCGCAGAAGTGCTCGAGCCCGAAGACGTTAGAGGGCGGCTGGCCGAGGAAGCCCGGGCAATTCTCAAGCAGTATGAGCCTGCGAAGGAAAAGAAGCCGGTTCGACGCAAGCGGGTGGCGAAGTGAGCGACATGGAGCTGGCTTATTCGGCCCAGCCGAGCCGCGGCCAGGGGCTGGGGCGTATCACCGACTTTCCAGATCGATTGGCGGATGGGCATGCGAGTACCTGTGAAGGATCAAGGGCAGGGAAACCGTCAAAACCAGGGTGCACGACAGTGCGGTTCCCGTGTCCTCAGGATTTGCGATTGTGCTGAACGCGGCGGCTATTCCACGCCGAGGGCCTTGAAAACGGCGTCGGTCGGATCGGCGTAGAAGCCTGTTTGGAACTTGGCGAAGAGTTCCCCAGGGATCGTGGGGATGTCCTTCACGCTGGCCATCGGGAGCAGCAGCTTCTTGGCCCCAGCGTCGAGGGCCACCTGCAGGGAATCGGCCAGGTTCTCCACCGGCACCAGGCTGCCACCGAGGCTCATGCTTCCGAGTACCACCAGCTGCGGCTGCACCGGCTTGCCGAAGGCGCCCGAACAGAGGGCCACGAAACTCGCGAGCGTCATGGCCTGGGTCGGCCCGGTGTTGTGGAGCTCCACAACATGGAGGTGGTAGTCGTGCTCCGAGGCCTTAAGCGACGCCGAAACGTGGGCGGCGTTCGCCTTGAAGAACTCAAAGCCAACCTTGATCGCCTCCTTGGCTGCAGCACTGGAGCCGACGCCGCTCATTTTGAGGGCGCCGTTGCCGCCGGTGACCTGCGTCTCCAGGCGATAGAGGCCGAGGTGGCCGCTGGCCCCGGGGGCGACGGTGTGCATTGTGCCCGGGTTGAGCGGGCCGTCTGGGATCAGCGTGCCGCCGCCCTGTTCGGGCACGCTCACAAACCGCTCCTCGCTGCTTTCGACGTCGAGATAGCTGAAGTGGACATCAAAAAACTCCATGCCGCCGATCTTCTTGAGCTGCTCCTTCACCCGGCGACGGGTCTCGAGGGCATATTCCAGACAGCGGCGGACGGCCTCCTTGTCGTACTCTTCGTTCGGATAGAGGAGCTTGAGCAGCCCGGAGACGGTGTGGATCACGGCTGTCGTGTCACGCTGGTTCAGGTCACGGCCGAGCTTGAAAAACTTGCCAATCGCATCGCCGAAGTTTCGCTTCCGCATCTCGCGGATCCATTCGGCCAGGTAGTCGGTGATCAGGCCGTAGCGGTTGGTGAAGAACTCGGGCCGCATCTTGGGGATTTCCCAGCCCGGGATGTAGGCGTGGAACCGGTCGAAGAAGGCGGAGTCGATCATCACGTCCGGAAACGCCGCGAGCAGATGGCTCGTCTTGATCAGCCCCTCGACGGTCGTGCCTTCCTTGAAATTCCCCACGAAGACCATCGAGGCGGAGGCCGAGATCGAGTCGCGGCCCCGGGCAAAGCTCCCGGAGGCCATGTAGTCTTTCATGATCTGCACGCCGCCCGGATCCTTGAAGGAGATCCCCGCCACCTCGTCGAAGGCGACCACATCCCAGAGCCCGACCAGGCCGATCCTGCCCGTCGAGAGATTCACGAACAGGTTGGCCACCGTCGTCTGGCCGCCCGACATCAGAATCGTGTAAGGGCTCACCTCCTTGTAGATGTAGCTCTTGCCCGTGCCCTTGGGGCCGAGTTCGCAGACGTTGTAGTTGTTCTCGACCAGCGGGATCATCCGGCAGAGCAGGTGCCAGCGGACGCGAGGCTCGAACTGCGCGGGCTCGTAGCCGGCCGACCGAAGCAGTACGTCGATCCACTGATCCTCGGTGAACTCGCGGCGGAGCGTGAACAGCTCCTCCATGTCGAGGTTCGGCATCTGGATCGGCTTGATGTCTTCGATGACGAACGGCGAGCCCTTCTGATTCTCCTCGTGGAAATACTGCATCGTGACTATGCACCAGATGCCGCCGACGAGCAGCTTCTCAAACTTTTTGACGAACTGCGTGCCGACGTCGGCCCCCCTGACGTTGAGGTTCATGAGGGTGGCCTCGTAGACGTCGCGCTTCTCGTTCAAGGCGACGGAGACCTTGTCGATGATCTTGTAGCTGCCCCGCTCGCGGATCAGCGACTTGACCTTCTCCCGCTCGTCCGGCCGGACATAGTTGTCGGCCAGGATCTTCTTGACCTTCTCGAGCCCCTCGGCGATGCCGGCCTCGTCGCCGGGCGGGCAGTTGCCGCCGAGCAGGTATTCGAGAACGAAGGCGGGCACGTTCGCCCCCTGCTTCACGACCTTGGTGAGGTCCTTGCGGACCACCTTGCCGGCGAAGCAGCGGATCAGGAGTTCGTCGAGCCCGCTGGAAAGCGTGGTGTCAGAAGTCATCGGTAAATGCCCTGTCGATCGTGACGAGTGTGTCTGCCAGTTCGATGTCGGTCTCGGCGTCGCGGAGGACGAGCCGGTATGGTCGCCGCTTGTCGAAGGTTCGGTCTTCGAGCGTGAGGGTCACCTCCCGCGTTCGCTCGTCGATGCTCCCCGACCCGCTGTCGAGCGTGACGGCGGCGATGTCGGTGACGGGCGTATCGCCGTCGTAGACCGCCACCTTGAGCGTGACCGGCTTGACGCGGTCGCTGACCGGCTCGGTCTGGAGCAATCGGAAGCGGTACTTCGAGACCGTGATCCGGTGGTTCACGCCCAGCACCTGCACGCCCACCTTCTTGGTGGCCGTCTCCTGCTTGCCCTTACCCTTCACATGGCGGATCGTGACCACCGGCACCACGATCTCCTGGAGCGTGGCCCCGCCGTGGATAAACCTGGCCCCGCCGGTGAAGTGAAACCGGTTGGTTCCCTTGGGCACGTAGAACTCCATGCCCCCGTCCGCCCCGGCCGTGGCGATCGTCTCCCCGCGAAACACGCCGCGGGCCTCGGGCAGGTTGCGGCCGAGCAGGTATCGCTTCTTGGCGAGCACCGTGCCGGGAGGCTGGTCACCCAGCGTGCTCCGGTCGGTCTCCGCCGGGGGCGTGTCGGCATACAGAAACCCGTGATCGGCCGTCACGACGACGTAGTTGCCGTTTAAGTTGTTGACGATGGTGCGGACGAGTTCGCTGAGCTGGTCGATCGCCTTCCGGACGGCGGCAAAGGTGTCGCTCTCGGTGGCGGCGTTGTCGCCCGTGCTGTCTACCACGTTGTGGAAGACGTAGACCACCTTCGAGCCGGCCACGAGGTCGCGGCCCTCTTCCTTCCGCATCGTGAGCAGGTCTTCGGCCCGGACGGCCAGCCCCTCGATCGTGCCGAGGATGCCGCTGCGGGCTGCGAGGCCCGCCGTGGGCTTGCCGTCGGCGAGCACAGCGCCGCCTGTGTCGTAGGCCAGGGTCTGGTGAGGCAGAAGGCTCGCCATGCCGAGGGCCGTGTAGCTGGGCAGCACCCCGAGTTGGGAGCCGAGCGTGGCGGCGAAGCGATACTTGCCGTTCAACTCCCGCGTGAGTTCCTCCGCCGCCTCGAACCGGAAAGCGTCGCTGATCACGACATACGCCCGGCGGTTTTCTCCCTCGGCCAGCCGCGGGGCAACGCACTGCCGGTAGAAGGCCTGCTGGGCGGGCACGCCCTCGAGCCGCCAGCCGCCCCCGCCCTGAGGCAGCAGGTCGGTCACGTGCTTGTCCCAGGCCAGGGCGAGAGTGGGCACGAACCAGTTGGCGTAGGCCCGTTCGATCTCCTCGCGGAGGCTCTTCAGGATGTTCCACTGCAGCGTCTTGTCGGCCTCCTCGCTGAAGAGCCGATAGAGCTGGTCGAAGCGAAACAGCGTCTTTTCGTAGCGGGCAAAAAGCGTCTTGGCCTCTGACGTCTCGAAGCCCAGGGCGTGGGCGTTTCGCAGCTCGAAGAACTCGGCCGCCTTGATCAGGGCTTCGTAGACGGCATGGAGCTGCTTCCGCGGCGCGGCTCCTGGGATCGAGGGACTCGCCCAGTGGCTTGCCTGCCGCTTTCTGGCAATCGCACCGATGGCCTCGGCGTCGATGCTGTCGGCCGTCTCGAGAACCCGGTTCTTGAGGTTGCTCGCGATCTCCATCTCGACGGCCTGAAACGTCTGCACGTCGAGCAGGGCCTCGATATCGACCCCAGAAAGAGCGTGGCGGATGTCGAGCGTGTCGGCCACGTGGTCGGAGAGCGTATCGAAGCTCGCCCCCTTGCTCGCGCTATCCCGCCACTGCCCCATGAAGACCACGCAGTTGCTCCGGCCGGCGGCAGGGAGCAGCAGGTTTTCCAGCCGCTTGGGCAGCGGGCCCGCGAGGCTCTGGGCGAAGTCAGTGACGAACAGGCGGGTGAGGAGGTTGCCGAGCCGGGGCGTCTCCTCGGCATAGCCGAACCGCTTCTTCACGATCCGCCAGAACCACTCGTCGAGGCCGAACTTCTCGAGTTGGTCCCAGGCGGCCGGGGGCTCGGCGAGATCGAGCGGCTCGCCCGACTCCGTGAAGGCGTGAAGCAGCGTCCGCAGGATCGCGTAGTCCTCGGCCTGGTCGCTGCGGGAGACGACGGCGACCATCTTGCGGTCGAGGTCGTCGGCCGTGTCCTCCGGCAAGACGAGGCTCTTGAGGCGGCCAAACCGCTCTTTGGCATCGAGAAACTTGCGTCGGCTGCCGAGGTGTTCCCGCAGCGACAGCGTTGTGAGCCCGAGATCCTGCAGGACCGTGATGGTGTAGTCGGCGTAGAACTGCCGGGCGTAGAGCCGGATGTCGAACAGCCAGTCGTCGAGCGGGTCTTCCGGTTCGGGCGTCGGCGAATAGAGGAGAAACTTCGTCTCCGGCTCCTCGCGTTCGATTCGCAGCTTGGCCTGAAGAGCGGGCATCTGATCGAGCCGGATCACGCTCACGCCCTCGACCGGCGCAAACATCTCGCCGTCGAAGAGCGAGAGGAAATCCTTGCCGGCGTCGTTCCAGAACACGATCCGCTCGGAGGCGAAGGCGTCCGCGAGGGCGTCGGTAACTTGTTTGACGTTCATCGCCATGCCCCTTGCCGGATGTGCCCTGAAACCCGGCACTTGCCGCACGGAAACGTTTGTTTTCCAGTTGTTTTGACTAGGAAACGGTCGTTCCTTAGTATTGCGGTCAGAGAAAGGTTCGTTTTCCAGCCATGCTTCGCAAGACGGGCACCTACCGAACGACCTCGACGCACGGCGAAACCGTTCGCGCATTCCTGCCGCACCCATTGCCGCCGGCGGGGCCACCGCTCCTGATCGAGGGCCGCCTGGCCGAACGCCACGCCGCGGCCGTGGCCGCCATCGGTCGGCTGGGAGTGGCGGGGGCCATGGTGCCCGAGCCGGGCTGGTTTCTCTACGGGTTTGTCCGCAAGGAGGCCGTGCTGTCGTCGCAGATCGAGGGCACGCAGGCGACGCTTCGCGACGTGGCCACCTTCGAGGCGACCAGCGGCAGCGACACGCCGGCTGACGTGGAGGAGGTGTGCAACTACGTCGAGGCCGTCAACCAGGCCCGGGCTGCGATCACCGATCCCGGCGGCCTGCCGCTCTCCACGCGACTGCTGTGTGACATCCACCAGACGTTGATGCGGGGCGTGCGGGGCAAGGACAAACTCCCCGGCGAGATCCGCCGCAGCCAAAACTGGATCGGCGGTAGCCGACCGGGCAACGCCCTGTTTGTGCCGCCGCCGCCCGAGGATGTGCCCGCCGCCCTTGCGGCGCTCGAAGGCTGGCTCCACTCGCCCGACCCGCTGCCCCCGCTCGTGAAGGCCGGGCTCGCCCATGCGGAGTTCGAGACGATCCATCCTTTTCTCGACGGCAATGGCCGCATCGGCCGGATGCTGATCACGCTGTTGGTCGAGCACTGGGGGCTGCTCGACGCGCCGCTGCTCTACCTGAGCCTTCCCCTGAAACGCCGGCAGGCCGACTACTACACCCGGCTGACCGCCATCCGCACGGATGGCGATTGGGAAGGCTGGCTGGCCTTCTTTCTCGAATGCGTGGCCGAGGCTGCGGATGACGGGGTGAGGGTGGCCCGAGCGATCCACGCCCTCTTGGGCACCGACCGCCAGCGACTCGCGGCCCACGATCGAGCCACGGTGGCCGCGATCCGGCTGCTTGACCACCTTCCGGCCAACCCGATGGTGACGGTGCCGCGGGCGAGCCGGCTGCTCGGCACGACCGCGCCCCCGGCCCGCAAGGCGATCGAACTGCTCGAACACCTCGGAGTGCTCCGCGAAACGACCGGCAAGCAGCGAGATCGGGTCTATGCCTACCACGCCTACCTCGACCTGCTCACCGAACCGGCGGCTTCGAGCGACGCGGGCAACGCCGACGGTTGACGCGAACGCTCGGCGGGAAGGGTGAATGTCAGGCATGGGTTTGTCGTCGCTGTTCATGCCGGAGGCGTGTGTGGCGTTCATGCGTCGGGATTGATTCCGCTGCGGCTTACGGGCTATGCTTGTTTCCGAGGACTGAACCGGGCCTGCGCCCGGTGTAGGTCTTCCCTAGGGGCCCCCGAAAGGGGGCCCTTTCTTTTTGTCATGGCACCCTCGGCTGTCGCGGCCAGGTCACGATGCCGGGCGACGGGCCCCCTGACCGCTGGTTCACCTCGGCCATCCGGGCAGGGCCAAGTTCGTCCCACATGTCGGCCGGTACCACGGAGTGTTTCCGGCTGGTCGGCCCGGGATACACACGACGAAATGCCGCATACGCGACCAGGTCGGCGACTTGGATGAAGAGTGACTGCTGCGAGTTTCGGCTCACGGGATCGTCGATGAGCCGATGAAACGGTCGCTTCACCACACCCCCGCCAAAAGCGCTGCCGGCTATTCCGGCACGCCGGGCCTTGCGGGCGAGTCGGCGAACATCGTCTGCCCGACCCTCGTCATGAACAAGCAGCACCTGAGCCCGAGTTGTGGTTGCCAGTCGCTCCAGCCGCTGCAACAAAAAGGTCCACGCCCATTCATGCGGGTCACCGTTGGACAAGAACTCCTTACGAATAACCACGCCGAAGGCACTGGCGTCCACCTTCGCCACAAGGCGGAGTGTTCCACGGTAGACGGAGTGACGGGCCTGTTCGCTCAGGCCAAGCTTCCGAAAGCCGCCCCCATTGTGCAGGAGATAATTCGCTTTGATCTCGTCGCGGAGTCTCACGCCAAACTCCTCTCGCAGGTAGCGACGGTAGCCGAGCACGGCGTCAAACGTCTCGGCCCAACGCGATGAGCGGACAAGCAGGCATCCGAGCGTGAACGACTTCGAGCCGCCATTCGCAAGGCTGCCGGTCGAGCCCGATTCATCGATGTAAGCCAGATACATCCGTGTTCTTTGCCGGGGGGTGAATCGCTCATTGAGGCAGTGTCAAATGTGTACAGGCGTTTATTATTGATGGCAATGCGCGGGAAGGGGCGGTGGGGCTCGGGATCAGCTTGTCGCGCATGCCGGCGAGCGATCGCCAGGGGATTTCAGGATGAGCCGTCCGCACTGTCTCGGGAACCCGTTTGGCCGCTTCACCAGCGATCTCGAGGGCCCGAATCACGGCATACAGCGTCTTCTGATCTCCGGCGAACTCCGCCAGGGTCATTCCGCCAGTAAACTCCCGCGCCCTTTGGAGCGCGGCGATCATGTCGCCGACGCGATCGCGGAGGTCATCGCGGCTCATAACGGCTCGACCTCCGCCAGCACGCGGTCGGCAACCCGGGCGTCGAGAGCCTCCCGCATCACCAAGTCAACCGTCACGCCGAGCTGCTCGCTCAGCTCCCGCTCGAGGTCGAGAAAGGCCAGCATCCCGGGCACGTGCTCGAAGGACACAAGCAGGTCGAGATCACTGTCGGCTCGTTGATCACCGCGAAGGCGTGAACCGAACATTCCGATCGAGGCAACGCCATAGCTCTGCCGCAGTCGTGGCAGTGCCTCGACCAAAGCACGGCGATATTCATCAAGCCTTGCGGGTGCGATCATAATCATTCTCGGCATGGGATGGTTGTTCGTAGGATACAGGCACGAACCGCTCCAGCAGTTCGTCGAAATAATCGGCCCCGAGACCCCCGCCCGCTGTCAGCCGCTCGTCGTCGATCGCGAAGCCCTTGGTGAGGTACTCCCGCAGCGTGGCCGTCGCCCACTGGCGAAACTGGGTGCCGCGGGTGGAGCGCACCCGGTAGCCCACGGCAATGACGACGTCGAGGGAGTAGTGGTCGATGAGCCGTTCGACCGTGCGGGAACCCTCGCTTTGAACCGTCAAGTATGGCTTGACGGTTGCTTCCAGCGGCAATTCGCGATCCTCGAAGATGTTTTTGATGTGAAGACTGATGTTTTGTTTGGTTGTCTGGAATACGGTCGCCATCTGCGCCTGCGTCAGCCACAGCGTCTCGTGCTGGATCCGCAGCTGGAGGCGGGCAGAGCCGTCCGGCGAGGTGTAGAGCACGAGGCCGGCTGGCGGTTCGTTTGGTGGTGGCGGTTCATTCGTCATGGTCACGAGCGGTCCAGCAGGGGCCGCCAAACTACCACAATTGAAGGGGAATGTGAACATGTGTTTAGGTTAGGTGGCGGCCGGAGCGGTCAGTCGTCGCCTTTCGTGCCGGAGACTTTTTTGACTTCGGCTAAAAGCGTGCCGAACTTCGCGTAGTTGACCTTTACGCCGTCGTCGAGATCGAGGCTGATCCGCTCGTTGGCGTAGTGGTTGAGCTGCTCGTCGAAGGCCTGCAGTTCGGCCTGCTGCTTGGCGAGCAGGTCCTTCTCCTTCTGGGCCTTCTTGGCCGCGCTTGAACTGGTAGCCTGCGAAACAGTGTCGGTGAGCATGCCGATCCGTCCGCCGAGCTTGCCGAGCAGGGGCACGACGTATTGCGTCCGCATCCGGGAGAGCGTGCCCTCGTGGTAGCGGTGCAGGTAGACGAGGCACTGGAAGGCTTTGTGTTTGCCGCTCGAGAAGAGCCAGTAGATCGGGCGGTTTTTGTAGGCCTGGAGGTGCTGCTTATAAAACCCGCCGGCCAGGTAGCGGCGGAGCGTGTCTCGCGGGGTTTCGCCCTTTTTGGGGTCGAGGCTCGCCGCCAGGAAGGCGAGGTTGGCGTCGAGGTGTTCGGCCGGCCAGGCTGCGATGAGAAACTGCACCAGGCGGTTGCAGGCGTCGTCGTCGAACCAGGCAAAGTCGGTGACGGGGATGATGCCGTCATCGTCGGCCGGGAAAGACCGATAGCGGCTCGGGTCAAAACCCTCGTTGCCGGCGTGGGCGTAGACGAGCCCCGCGCGATCGAGGCTGTAGCGGCCCATCATGCATCCGATCGCATACGAGATCAGCTCTTCGCAGGTGTCGGTGCGAAAGCGGGCTTCCAAGTCGTCGCCGAAGCCGTGCTCGACCGACCACTCGGAGTCAGCGAGCGAATTGCCGTAGCGATAGGCGGGGTTGACCGTGAGCGTGATCTGGTCGATCGGCACGTCGGGCGTGAGTTCGTCGGCGAGACCGTAGGCGTCGATGAACAGCCGGTTGTTCTCCTCCTCGAGCCGCTTCATCTCCGCGATCGTCTGGCGGTTGCCGGCGGTCCAGGCGGTGTAGCTGGCTTCGAGTGTTTGCGGCGAGGCGTCAGGGGCAGCGTCGAGGAGGGGGAGACGCTGAAAGTCCCAGGATCGTTCGTAGGCGTCCCAGTCTTCGTTTGAGTGCGAAATAGCTCGGTCGACTCGCTCATCGCAATCCACGTCGTCTACGAAAGCGGCAGGAAGGTCGTAGAAGTTGCCGGTTCCGAAGCTAAGGCTCGGGTTGAGGATTCGACAGAGATACGTGACCAGGCTGCTGTTGCACAGTGATAGCAGTTGCTGCGGTCTTACGCCGTCTCGCGGGAATGCGCTCATGCCCTTATTACTGAATAACATTCCAGCCGGGTACGCCCGGAATGCAGTTGGGCCTGATGTGATCTCGGACCACGACATGCTCGGCCTGTAGTAGTTACCGTGGTCGTGGATGACGAAGTTCGGGTTGCCTTTTAGGTACGGGTACTTCGAAATTACGGCCGCCTTGATTCGACGACCATCATCTCCCCAGTCAACGACGTATTCCCGATTGCCTGCCCATCGGCGGAACCCACCGCCTTTGTTGAAAGGGAACCAGCGTCGACCGCTGTCTGAGGCATTCAGGTAGTCGCTTGCGTCCCACTTGACGGAAGTCGAAGGCACCTCCCACCAGAACCGAAGATACAGCTCGTTGTCGGTTGTGCTCAGGCCAGCCTGAGCCTCTGCGAAGTTCTCCATGCGGGGTACTTTCACGAAGAGAGCCCTCAGAGGAGCACCCACCCAATACGCTAGGGGATTGCCGGGAATGGAAAGAAAGTCATCCGGCCTGGCCGTGAAGATCCACTTAGAACTGCGATCCCGGATAGCCTCAAGTGTCTTCGTGGGCTGCACATCCGCGCCATAGAAGTCTGTCAACTTTATAAATGATGCCAAGTAGCCCGCTGTATGAAATGCACGCGCCGTGAACGCGCATAGCGGAACATAAGCCGAATCGAAGAACGCGTGATACTCGGGCTGGATAAGTGACGTAAGCGTCTTCGCATGTCATTCGGCGCGCCAAAACCGAGTCTCTCATCGACTCGTAGGACTTCAGAAACATCCAGGTGAACGGAGTCACAAATCCAGTAGACGCCCTCCGGTGTCCAATCGCGGAAAAAGCCTCGAAGCACGCCGCGAACATGTCGGAGTGGGATCCCTTGAACGACTCCTTCAAGTAATCCTTCATGCGTTGCGTCATGTACTTGCTACCCATATAAGGTGGATTCGCCACCACCGCGTCATACCGCCTCGCGAGCACCTCCGCCTGCCGCACGAGCGGCCCCAGCCGCCGCAGCGACTCTGCCGTGAAGAGATCCTCGCTCTGGCTGGCGGCGAGGGCCTTGAGTGCCGGCAGCTTCTCCGCCAGCCCCGGCGGCACCTGGATCAGCGACCCAAACGTCGTCGCATGCTCAAAGAGGTCGGCCAGCTCCACGAGATCCTGCTTCGCAAGGCCGTAGGCGGCGAGATCGACCCCCGAGGCCAGCCGCTCCACGTCGAGGTCGGTTGAGTTCACGAGCGGCATGACGTTGAGCGTGATGCCGCGGCCCGGCTCCAGCAGCCGGCGGTCGTCGGCCCGGCCCTTCATCATCAAGGCAAACCCCGTGAGCTGGGCCGCGCGGGGGCAGATGTCCAATCCAAACAGGTTTTTGGTGAGGATCAGCTCTGGAATATCCCGCTGGCGGTAGCCCCGCTCCAGATAGATCGCCTTCAACAGGTCGTAGGCCTCGACCAGGATGTGGCCGGAGCCGCTGGCGGGGTCGATGAGCGTGAGGGCTTCAGGATCGAGGCTGGCCGGCGTGATCGCGGCGAGTTGGGCCTGCACCTCGGGCGTCTGCTCGGCCGGCTCAATGTAAAACTCCATCTGGCTCTTGAGGGGCGAGGCGGGGTAGGTCGCCAGCCACTGTGCGCCGAGGGAGTTTTGGATCATGTATTTCACGATCCAGTTGGGCGTGAAGAGCTGGGTGGCGGCGGGGATGTCTTCGCTCTTGACGACCTTGCCGATCACCTCGTCTTTCTTCTCGGAGATGTAGAACTGGTAGAGCCAGCCGATGATCTCGATGTCGTGCCAGAGGCTGTCGGGGAGTTCCTCGACGAGCTTTCGCAGCACGGAGTCGCTGGCGAGGAGGTTGGCCGGCAGCAGGAGTTCGGTGGCGTCGTTGATCCGCTCAAACAGAAACGGCATCGCCGCGGAGAGGGCGTTGCACTGGGCGACGAGCAGGAGCCGGTAGAGTTCTTCCTGTTTGGTGCCGTCGAGCTTGAGGTCGATGACTTTTTGCGGGTCGAGGCCGGGGAGTTCGATCCGCTGGGCGGCCCCGAGGATTTCGGGCTCGACGCCGCCTTCTGGGTGACTCAGCACGCGGAGCCCGTGGTCGAGGTAGCCGTGGAGCTCCATGTAGCGGATGGCCACGAGGCGGTTGAACCACGTGTAGGCCATCGCCTCGATCGTGACCTCAAAGCCGTCGCGGGCGATGCGTTCTTCGAGGGCCTTACGGAGCGGGGCGATGCGGGCCGGAAACGCCTCGCCGGCGATCAGGGCCACGTCGCCCTGGACGGTGACCGGCTCGATGCGTTTGGCCGTGAGTCCGTAGTGCGCGGCCCGGTCGGTGACCGCCTGGATGAAGGCCCGGCGGGCCGCGGGGGCATATGACTTGAGTGGGGCGGTGTCCATGCGGGCGGCGGGGCGAAGGGGCGTGGAATAGGGCCTGAAATCAGAGGGATTCCCCCCGGGCGGGGAATGTTCCAGGCGGCCGCAGTATAGGGTGATGATGACACCCAATGGCCATCGAGAGATCCGGATCTGAACGCCCCGGCTATGCGATAGGACGCTTGCAAAAGGATACGCCTTGCGTTACCATTTGCAAAAGGTTCAACGATGGCGCGCCCGGTAAAACTCCGCGACTGGATCAACGCACTGCCGGAGAACGGTCGGTATTCGTTTTCACGGGCCGAAGCCAAGGCTGCCACCGACGCGTCCGACGCGGCGATCAAGATGACGCTCTATCGGCTCAAAAAGAGCGGCGCGCTCGTCAGTCCGCGGCAAGATTTCTTTGTCGTGGTGCCCCGCGAGTATCGATCGGCAGGGGCCCCGCCGGCCAGTTGGTTCATCGACGACCTCATGCGGCACCGTGGGCGGACGTACTACGTGGGCCTGCTCACCGCCGCCGCACTGCACGGCGCCGGGCACCAGCAGCCGATGGCCTTTCAGGTAGTCACCGACGCGGTCGAACGCGACGTCCGCGTGGGGCGAGTCCGCGTCGAGTTTCATGCCAGCAGACTCGTCGCGCGGGCGGCAACCCAACGTATGCAGACGGAAACGGGCAGCATGGTGGTCAGCACGCCAGCAACCACGGCGTTCGATCTGGTCCGCTTTTCATCCGCCTGCGGTTCCTGGAGCAATGTTGCGACCGTGCTTGCGGAACTTACCGAGAAACTCACGAGCGATGAGCTCGCCGCGGCGTCCGCGCGAGTGGCGTGCAGCGACGTCCAGCGACTCGGCTGGCTCCTCGATACGATCAGGGAGACGACGCTCGCGGATCGTCTGGCGACGACGTTGGCGGGCAAGCGGCTCTTGCCTACGCCGCTGACCGGTGGTCGTGACCGCGATGACGCGCCCCTCGATACCCGCTGGCGGGTTTTGGTGAACGACGACGTGGAGCCCGACCTGTGATTCCAAAAGCAAGCATCACGGCATTTCGCAAAACCGCGCCCTGGGCGGAGGACTGGCAAGTCGAGCAGGACCTAATCCTGTCGAGATCCCTTGTCGAGTTGTTCAATCGGCCAGCGATCGCGGAAAAGGCGGCTTTTCGAGGCGGCACCGCGCTCCACAAACTCTTCTTCCAACCGCCCGGCCGCTACTCCGAGGATATCGATCTGGTGCAGCGTGATGCAGAGCCAATCGGGCCGCTTATCGATGAGATCCGTCATGCCCTCGATCCTTGGCTCGGACAGCCGAAGTGGAAGGCCGGCCAAGGCCGCTTCACGCTTGTCTACCGCTACGCGACGACCATGACGCCAGTGGTTTCGGCGCGGCTCAAACTGGAGATCAACACTCGGGAGCACTTCGTCCTGTACGGCATCGCAAGCCGATCGTTCGAGGTCGCGAACAGCTGGTTCTCCGGTGCTACGACCATCGCGACCTACACACTGCCCGAGCTGCTGGGTACCAAGCTGCGGGCCCTCTACCAGCGAAAGAAGGGCCGCGACCTCTTCGATCTTGACCTGGCGATCGGGCATCCTGAGTTCGACGCTGATCGGCTGCTGGAAGCCTTTGCTGCGTACATGAAGTGGGGCGACATGCGGGTCACGCGGGCGGAGTTCGAAGCCGCCATGGCGGAGAAAATGACAGACCCGCGATTCCTGCGGGACCTTCCACCGCTTCTGCGGACCGGTGTTGCGCACGAGCCAGCCGCGGCGTGGTTGCGGGTGCATGAAACGCTGGTCAGTCGACTACCCGGCGACGGCTGGCGCGGGGCAGCCGACACCAATCGGCCCGCAGGGCGCTAGCGGATGTGGATGCGTTCGCCGCGGTCGAGCGAGCTTTTGAGTTCGCTGCGGAGCCGGTCGAGGAAGGCGGCGATGTCGGCCTCGGTTTCGAGCCAGCCAGTCTGGACGAACTCGGCAGGACGGATCTCGCGGCGGGGCTTTGGTGGCGGCAGTGGTGGATCCGGCTTGTCGCCGCCCCTCGTCTTGGCCTGCTCCCTAAGGAACGACTCAATGCGGGCGATCGCCGCCTCGAGCTCTTGATCGGCCAGGCTCACCGCCTGCGTAATGTGGGCCACGCTTTCGTCCTTGCCGACCGAGTCGCGAAGCGACCTGAGTCGGGCCAGGCACGCTGTTGAAAGCCCCGCGCTATCCAGCGGTGCGAGCTTGGCTTCGAGACCGGCGGTGACGCGGTCGATCGCGGCGAGCGATTTGGCCCGGGCCTGCTCCACGAGCACCTTGTTGACCGTCTCGACCTTCTCGATCAGCCCCTCGGCCTCGCTCAGGATCTTGTAGGGATTTTTCGCCTGGAGGATGTCTCGCATCCGCCCGAGTGCGGCGGTGACGGCGGTGTCTTGCTCCAGCTGCGGACGGTTGGAGGTAAACCGCTCATAGGCCTTGGCGAGGCGATCCCACTGCGGCCGCTGGTAGGTGTAGAAATGGTTGAGGTCGGCGTAGTCGTAGGCGAGGTCGTCGAGAGCGGCCTTGTTTTCGAGGAGCCGCTCGAAGAAGGCCGAAGAGTCGCGGGGCGCCAGGATCGCGGTGACGAGGGCTTGGGCGTCGGTGATTTCCCCGAGGCCGGGATAGCTCTTGGCCTCGGCCACGGCCCGATGGGTAGCCAGGCTCGCCTTCATGTCGGCGAAGCGGGCCTTCAAGAAGTCGTGGAGGGCTTCTTCACTGCTCGGTCCCATTTCGCTAAAGAGATCCTGGCCGAGCTTGCGGCAGGCTTCGAGCTTCTCGGGGTCGGGGCGGTTGCGGCGGATGACGGTGATCTGCCGCTGCTTCTGCGTGGCGGTGATCTGGTCGTAGACATCTTCGAGCGGGATCGGCTCGGCGCCGCGGATCAGCTGGATCTCGCCCATCACTAAGAGCCGGGCCACGAGAATGAGCGTCTCGTCGTCGGGCCAGCCCCAAGGGCGGCCGGCAAACCGTTCCACCAGCGGGTAGAGCACGATCGGGTGGTTCTTCTGGCTGGCGAGATCGACGTATTCCCGCACCTCATCGAGGGCCCGCTCGTTGAGGCCTTCCATGGCGGCCTTCTGGAGGTCGTTGGCCCGGAG
>ERZ889217.572-NODE-572-length-21636-cov-14.313331_pt1 | contig 21636 bp, 20 predicted proteins | sample MGYA00521098_ERZ889217 | MGnify/ENA primary metagenome ERZ889217 (study PRJEB32303, sample SAMEA104408613) | aquatic metagenome | biome: Brackish water; feature: Pelagic; material: water | place: Baltic Sea | collected 2014-06-10T22:04:00 | depth 2,362 m ... | reverse complement strand
GTTTTGCCTTAGCTTTGATTTTGCGTGAAAAATGCAAAGGAAGCAGCATTAAGCTGGCTAATGTTCGTAAAGCGGGTGTATAACGCCAACTTCTGGAATTTTTTATTGTAACTAATTCTTGATTTAATTGATTTATTAATACTTGCTTGGCTTTTACATCAAAGCGCAATTGCTCAGTTTCGGCTTTCTTGGCTTGTATATCCACATGTAATTGCTGAAATTGTTCTGCAGGAGATTTACTTAATATAGTCCAATCGTTCTTAGTCTGGTCTGGAATATTAATTTGTGTATCTAAAAGTGAGTGATGCCCTTCAACTATTAGTTCTATTCGGCCTGAAATTATGCGAGTACCAAGGTGATTTATGTCTTTTATTCTTTTTCTAACTATGCAAAGCGAATTAATAAATTCAATCGATGATATCTCGGCTAGCAATTCATCTTGAAAATCTATATTTAATAATTCTTTAAAACCAGCAATTAGTTCTGATTGACTTTTTGAAACACCCCAATGCTCATGATTAACTATGTCTGCTAGATGTTTGAAAAATGAAATGGATGAAAATGGGTGGTGTATTCCACCGTCGTATTCTTGCCAGTAGCTACAGTGAAGGTCTTCGGCTACAAAAAGTCCACCAGTCTTGAGTGCTGGGAAGTATCGTGCAAATGCCTTAACAATATCACCAGATGTGTGAGATCCATCTTCTATAATTAGATCAAAAGAATCACAATGCGCCAGGACAGTAGCTTGGACCTCCTTTAACGTTGCATCGCCAACAACAATGGCTATGCGCGGGTCATCAAAAGTAAGGTTTGTACAGTCGGGGTTAATGTCGCAACCGACTAATTTGTGAGCGTTTGGAAAGTATTGACCCCAGATTTCAAGTGATCCACCATTTTGAATACCGATCTCAAGCAAAGAGATTTTTTGGTCACGGAATGGTGCAAACAGCCTGTCATATTCAATTAAATACAATTCCCACTTGTCTGATACTTTTCCAGTATGGATCTTGTATAACTCAAACAATGATTTCATAAACTTATAAAAACGCATATTTTCAAATTAAATTCCTACTAGTCCGTATTGCAACTTGATGGAGGCAACATTTATCTGTAGGGCGTTGTGTAACAGTGGTGTTGTAGATGGTTGTAATGATCACCATCTACTAAAAATCATGGCTGAATAACTACTATTGAGCAAAAGTTGTAATCTGAACTCACGGTAGGTAGTATTGCGACAATCTGTATGCATTGGAATGACAAGTTGGTTTTAAGAGGGCAAAGTATTTGCGCAAAAAAGGGGTCTTTTCTTAATTAGTCCAAAATTTTACTGCGATTTAAAAAAATCTGTCGCTCAATATTGTTTGAAAATTGAAGCTTATTAGCGAATTGATTGATCAATTAGGTCAGACCAACCGACCAGACCTACCTAATAAGCCGTGCCAAAGTCCTTTAGTCATCATCCACCAATGCCTGAATCGCGGTTTGGCAAAGATTGAGTAAAAAATATACTGGCGCAACAGTCGTCGACTATCAACCACCTTCCAGTTCAACGGTAAATCACGTCGCTTGTAAAGGTTGACTGCGTTACGGAAATGGTAGTAATGCCTTGTTGGAATGTGTAGTGGATGTACCTTACCTCTGAATTGTATAACTGTATCACCAAGACTGTGACCCATGTGTGCGTCACAAACACCTAGCGATTGGAATCCTAAAGATTTTGCCCTCAGTCCCCATTCGATATCAACATAATCGATGAATAGATCATCTTTCATAAAACCTACTTTTTCCAGAGTCTGCATGGGGATCAAACAGCCAGAAGCAATTAAGTAGTCAACCTTGACCACGCCTTGGTCGGTACATGCAATTGTTTTAAGCCGAAACCCCTCAACCCTGACAAAGGGGGGTAGCGTCTTTTGTCTTGCATCAACGAACCTGGGCCCAGCTGCTGCAACTTTTGTACCTTGAGCTTCCTCGTGTTTAATGGCGCTGAGTAGCTTTGCGACCATATCAGCATTTGGGTCACTATCGTGATCGAACAACACAACATGAGTTGAACCGCTGGCTTGAGCGCGTCGTATTCCAATATTTTGTGCAGATGCGATACCTTGATTTTGTTTGAGTGCCACAACTTCGTATTCTATCGAAATCAATTGACTTCTCAGCCATCTAACCACTTCTTGGCTTGAACCATTATCTACAACTATTAACCCAGTTACCTGGCCCAAGAGCTTGCTGAGCAACAGATCGACTTTGCGAAGATCTGAGTTATAGGTAACCACAACGGCAAAGATGCGATCGAGCTCTAAGTCATTGGTTAGCTGTTGGATCATTAGAAGTCTAAGTGATGGGGCTGATCGGCGAAATTGGCAATAAGCGCTGTGATTTGGTGTGCACCAGTTGTTTTGCTTAAAACGGTGACTCGACAATTTATTTGTAGATAGGCGTTAAGAAACGTCAGTTTAAGCCAAGCCAGCTGATCACAGTATGTCCAATAGGCGATGTCTCGTGCTCGAAACTAAAAGCAACCCGCGTGAAAGCCTGTATTGTGAAATAATCCTTGCTTTGCACCTTGCGCTATACATATGAGCAAATCAACTGAATCGGGCTATGAAGACGTACAACTGGCCATCCGCCGCTTTGACCTAGCTGGCACACTCGGTTGGCAAGATGTCAAGCAACGCTATCGTCGGTCCAAGTTGGGTCCATTTTGGTTGACGATCAGCATGGGCGTAATGATTGGTGCGTTGGGTGCTGTGTTCGGGGGTATCTTCAACACGCCTATGCGCGAGTTTTTGCCGTTTTTAGCCATCGGCATCATTTTATGGGTCTACATCTCTACGGTTATCAGTGAAGGTTGCACAGCTTTCATAAGCTCAGACGCCATCATTAAGCAACTGCCATTGCCGCTCTTTTTGCACGTATTGCGTGTCATTTGGCGCAATGCCGTCATCCTAGCCCACAATGTCGTCATTATCCCCATTCTGTTTTTGTTGTTTTTCAAGCCATTAGAGCTCGTCGCTTTTTTGGCTATCCCTGGACTATTGTTAAGTACGTTGACATTGGCTTGGGTTGCATTACTGGCAGGGGTCTTGTGCACTCGTTACCGAGATCTGACTCAGATTGTGGTCAGCGTTTTACAGATCGCGTTCTACATGACTCCTATCATTTGGATGCCGTCGCTACTATCTGGTCGACGCAGCTTTGTATTCTTAGAAATGAATCCTTTCTACCACCTGATTGAAGTTGTTAGAGCACCATTATTGGGTAGTGCACCGACCATGACCAACTGGGCCGTTTCGATTGGCCTGGCTGTCGTGGGGTGGATAGTGACACTTTGGGTATATGGAAAATATAAAAATCGTATTAGTTACTGGTTGTGAGTTGATATGGCATTGATTGATTTTCAGGGGGTTTGCGTTGACTTCCCCGTCTACAACGCATCGGGTCGGTCGCTCAAAAAGCGTCTCATGCTTGTTGCAACGGGTGGGCAGCTCAACTCGGATGCCGCGGGTATCGTCGTGATCCGTGCACTAGATAACCTTACCTTCAAGGTTCAAGATGGTGAGCGTATTGCATTGCTGGGTCATAACGGCGCGGGTAAAACCACATTACTAAGGGTTTTAAGCAGTGTTTATGCTCCAAGTGCCGGCGTTGCGGTTATTGACGGCGAGCTAGGCTCCTTGATTGACATTTCACTGGGTATTGATGCTGAGGCCTCTGGGCTTGAGAACATCTACATCCGCGGACGGCTGCTGGGTATGAGTGCGGCAGAAATCAAGGCTAAGGCCCCAGAGATTATTGAGTACTCTGAGTTGGGAGATTTCATTGAAATGCCAGTCAGAACTTACTCCACTGGCATGCATATGCGTTTGGCCTTCACCATTTCAACCACATTACGCCCTGAAATCCTGCTGATGGATGAATGGCTATCGGTTGGCGATGAGGGTTTCAAGCACAAAGCCGAGGCTCGAATGAAAGAAGTGGTTCAGTCGACTAGCATCCTTGTTGTAGCCACGCATTCGCGAGAGTTAGCGTTAAACACCTGTACCCGAGCATTATGGCTTGAGCATGGCAAAATTAAAATGGACGGTTCATCTCAGGAAGTTTGTGACGCCTACTTTGGACCAGTTGCTGCCTAAGCATCACATTGACCTCAGAGCAGCTTGTTTGTTAGGACGAGGTAATAAAGTGACAGGGTTCCAGACCGAGTTTGTCGATAAACTTTGCTGTTGTTGATTGACTTCAGGCGATCAATTAAAGAGTTGCTTTGTCCTTTGACGAAATGAGCCAATACTTGGGCCGAATCTGGCGCTAGAACCTCAGGTGACATGGCTTTAATTGCAGCTAGGTTGCCCTTGACGGTATTTTTGAAGTCCCCGAGAAGCGTCCGTGACAACCTATTAAAAATACCTAAAATGCCGTGTGGCAAACCAACAGTATTTTTCCCGTGCTGACGGTAAGCAATCCAATATTCAGTATCAAAAAATATTTTTCCACCGGTCGCGGTGACAAAAATGTAAACCCACCAGTCATGATAACGAACTGTTTGAACAACGGTTTCACGTTGCAGTGATACCTTGACGGCCTTCGCAATCACAATGGTATTGCCGCAGCTGATGTTCTCTACCAGTGCATTTTTAAAGGATGGCGGGCGGCGAAGTCGTCGAGTTGTCCCGATTGCCTTCCCGTCGGTGTCAACCAACTGACTCCGAGAGCAGTACATGTCGTAAGGTTCGGTGGATTGCGCCATGGTTGTTACCGCGCGTTTCAGTTTTCCCTCGAACCAAACATCATCCTGATCAGAAAATGCATAGAAATCATAGTCGTTGGGAACTCGGGTAATCAAAGAAAAAAAATTCCGAGCAAACCCTTCTTTAGGTCCAGTAAGGATGTGTACCCGGCTTCCTCCCACCTTTTCTTGAAAACGTCTAAGCGTGGCAACAGTCGCGTCTTTTGATCCATCATCAGACACCCATAAGTCCCAACCAGTGTGTGTCTGGGACAGAAATGAGTCGAGCTGTTGCTGAAGGAAGCGCTCACCGTTGTACGTACACAGTAGGATCGCAACTTTTGGCGTTTTAAATGACACAAATGGCCTTAAAAGAGTGGAAGCGCTAGATGATCGCTCAAAAATAACTGAACTCGTAGAACAAAAGCTCCAAGAATATTGTCGTGCTTACGCATGAACCGTTGTTACGTCTTCATCAGCAAGCACTGAGCTGCGATCGAATAGGAAGTCAGCGTCTGAGTGCGGGCATAAAAACAGTGAATATCAAAAGCTGACCAAGATAAAACTATAACTCAGGGCATTACAACGCAAGACAAAATGGCGATGGGCGTTCCCGCGGGGTGTAAAATTTGCAACGAGTTACGTTCCTGTAACCAAACAATACTCGTCACCGACCACACAAATCGAGCCCAGCAGACGCAAGTATTTCTTCAGCTCACAACACATCACCCTTCACCTCTAAAGAAAAGCACTATGGGAGAAAAAAACCTCAGCAAAAGACCGTTGAAACTGCTCTATTTCATCGGTGTGGATTGGTTTTTTTACTCGCATTTTCTAGATCGTGCGATCGCAGCCAAGCAAGCCGGTTACGAAGTTATCGTACTTACCGCTATTACGCGTGAAGACAATCCATTGGCCGAGCATGGCATCAAACTGATCGGGATTCAATTCGAACGTCGCAGTTTGAGTCCTGTTGGGCTGATTCGCAATCTTAGGGACGTATTGCGGGTGCTAAAAGAAGAGAAGCCAGATATCGTCCACCAAATTGCCCTCAAGCCGATTTTGATTGGATCGGTCGCGTGTCGTCTACTAGGCATTAAGCGTGTTATCAGCGCTGTCGTTGGACTGGGATACGTTTTTTCTTCTGATAACGTATCAGCACGTATCATGCGCCGGGTTTTGTCATTTCTCTTTCACTTCGTGCTTGACAAGCAACATGCAAGTACTGTTTTTGAAAACGAAGATGATCGCGCTTATTTTCTTGATAAAGGATGGGTGAAAGATAGCGCCGCTGTGTTGATTCGTGGAGCGGGAGTTGATATCGAACGCTTTAAACCCAGTCCTAGAACGTCAGGTGTACCGGTCATCATGCTTTTATCCCGAATGCTGTGGGACAAGGGTGTCGGGGAGTTTGTAAATGCTGCAAGGCAGTTACGCCAGAAGTATGGACACGCCTATGCTCAATTTGTGTTGGTGGGCGACCCAGATGACGATAATCGCGGTGCAATACCTAGAGATCAACTATTGGCATGGCAAGAAGAAGGGGTCATTCAATGGTGGGGCTTTCGATCAGATGTGGAGAATGTTCTCGGCCTGGCGACTGTTTCCTGTCTACCCTCATACCGAGAAGGATTACCCAAGTCACTGCTCGAATCGCTCGCCATGGGCCTGCCTTGCATCGTCACAGACGTCCCTGGTTGTCGTGAGGCTGTGAAAGAAGGTGTTAACGGCTACCTTGTCGCCCCTCGCGATTCGAATGCACTTGCTAATGCGATTGACCGCCTTTTACAAAATCCAGTACTTCAAGAAAAATTCGGATTGGCTTCAAGGGTGATGGCCGTCGAGCAGTTTTCTAACAAAATTGTTAACGAGCAAACATTGGGGCTTTATACGAAGGTTCTGGAAGGCAAGCGCAAGTTTATTTGATCAGTATTGTCTCGACCACCGACGGCAGTCGTGTGGGACTCAATATCAGGCTGTCATTGCCCCATCTTTTTGCTAAACGTTCAGCGAAGTATGGGGCTTTTGACTCGAGTTTCTCTTCAGAGTCAAAGCCACGTCAAATTCTGTATACAATTTACTGAAAATACGAATGCAGCTTCGAAATGAGCATCGCTTTGAGGTTTTTAAAAGATCGATTGTCATCTTGTTCCAATTAACACTAGTTAACCTTGGTTAACCACATGTCACTTGTCACTGACCACCTTGGTACAGACACTACACAGCGCATTGTGACCTCGATCACCCAAGCCATTGTTCAGCGGCGCTTGGTACCAGGGACCAAGCTAGCCGAACAAAAGCTAGCCGATATTTATGGTGTTTCGCGCACCCTCGTGCGGCAGGCTTTAAATCAGCTCTCACGTGATCATTTGGTGACACTGATGCCTGCCCGCGGCGCACATGTTGCCACGCCAAGCGTTGAAGAAGCTCACCAAGTGTTTGAAGTACGCAATCTTTTGGAAACCGCACTCATTGGCCAATTGTGCGAGCGTATCAACGCTGAACAAATCAACACGCTTAAAGCCCACTTACTGCTTGAGCAAAGTGCAATTGAACGACATGACATCGCCGAACGTACCCGACTGTTGGGCGAATTCCACGTCTTGCTGGCTAAACTACACGGCAACACAGTGCTCACTGAACTGCTAATCGATTTATTGAACCGATCTTCTCTCATTGCCTTGATGTACCAATCATCATTTTCAGCCGAGCGCTCACATCAAGAGCATGTTCAACTGGTTAAAGCCCTTGAGAATCAAGACACCGCATCAGTTCAGCAATTGATGTCACAACACCTACACAACGTTGAACGTCATTTGAAGTTCAACCCAATGCCACAAGACTTGGCCGATGCGCTCAAGTCATTTGTTTGAGATTCGGACTGAACACACCAAGGAAGCCCTCTGACATGAACAGCCCTTTAAAGTCTGCCCCCTTGGATTTGGTGACGCTCAATCAGGCAAGCGTTGATCAACTGCAAGACTGGCTTGCGAACGTTTACCCAGGAGCGTCTTGGATTGCCAAGGCTGTCATGGCCCACCGACCGTTTGCCAGTTTCGCCGCCTTCAAATACGCCCTGACCCAAGTCGTGCAAAAGGCTGGCGATGAAGCCAAGCATCAATTGATAGCAGATAGCGAACCGGACTGGCAAGCGTGGACGGACTCGACAGTTCAAGGGTCAGACGAGTCACCATTTGAAGTGCTGTTAAAAGCCCCATTGGATCAGTACCGTACCAAATTCGGGTTTCCGTTTGTTTTAGCGCCTGAGGGGCCGCGGGGGGTGGCGAGTGTTAGTTTGGTTGTTGGTGGGGTTGATGCTGTTGGTGAATCTTTTGCCCTTACTCCAACTGAGGTTCTGACCACTTTGCAGCGGCGTTTGGGGCAGCCAGCAGAGTTTGAGTTACAAGAAAGCTTGCGTGAAGTGCACCGCATCGCAGAGTTGCGGCTGAACGCGCTGTTTGGTGTGACACCCGTGTTGGGTAATTTGGTATGGGATTGGTGCGAAACACTCGCAGCGATCAGTGAGCCGGGCTATGTGGAACGTGGTGAACTGACCGTCACTTACCTGACGCTAGAACATCAGGCGTGTGCGGCCCAACTGAAGCAGTGGATGAGAGAGGATTGTGGCTTTGATTCAGTCACGGTTGATGCGGTGGGTAATGTGGTGGGGGTGTATCACGGTCAAGATCCTGAATCCCCTCGCTTGATGACGGGTAGTCACTTTGATACGGTACGTAACGGTGGCAAGTACGACGGTCGCTTGGGCATTCTGGTGCCCATGGCGTGCGTGCGTGAACTGTCACGTCAGGGCAAGCGCTTGCCATTTGGTATTGAAGTCGTGGCTTTCTCAGAAGAAGAGGGCCAGCGCTACAAAGCGGTGTTTTTGGGTTCAGGCGCACTCACGGGTGCGTTTAACAACGCTTGGCTTGATCAAACCGATGCCCAAGGCATCAGCATGCGCCAAGCCATGGCTGATGCTGGATTGAATATCGATGACATCCCCAGCTTAAAACGTGACCCCGCTAAATACTTGGGTTTCGTAGAAGTGCATATCGAGCAAGGGCCTGTGTTGAACAGTCAAGACTTGCCTCTTGGTGTGGTGACGTCTATCAATGGTGGTTTGCGCCTTTTGGGTGAAATCGAAGGCATGGCTAGCCACGCTGGCACCACCCCCATGACCATGCGCAACGATGCCGCTGCTGGCGTGGCCGAACTGATTTTGTATCTTGAAGAACGCGCTTCATCAGTGCCTGATCTGGTCGGCACTGTCGGTCAACTCGAAGTGCCCAACGGTTCGATCAATGTTATCCCTGGGCGTTGCCGATTTAGTTTGGATATTCGTGCGACCACTGACGACGTGCGTAACGCCTGCGCCGAAGACGTTAAAGCGGCGCTTGCCCGCATCTGCCAAAAGAGAGGCCTGCACGCCAAGGTTGAAGAGATCATGCGCGTGGCCGCCGCCCCATCAGACCCTAATATGCAAGTCCGTTGGGAACGTGCCGTGGCTGGTCTTGGCTTGCCGGTGTTTTGTATGCCGAGCGGAGCAGGACATGACGCCATGAAACTACACGACATCATGCCCCAAGCCATGCTGTTTATGCGTGGGTTGAACGCAGGTATCAGTCACAACCCCCTTGAATCCATTACCAACGATGACACCGAGTTATGCGTGCGGGCCTTTGAAGGCCTGCTGCAACAACTGACACAGGAATTGAACGGATGAACCAAAAGATATCTAAGAATGACTACCCTACCCTTGATGCGTGGATTGACGCGCACTTTGATGAGCAAGTGGCGTTTTTACAAGAACTGGTAAAAGTACCCACTGACACCCCACCGGGTAACAACGCGCCACATGCAGTGCGCACGGCTGAGCTGTTGTCGGCTTTTGACATGACGGCCACGCACCATTCGGTGCCTGCTGATGAGGTGCAAGGCGCGGGTATGCAATCCATCACCAATTTGATCGTGCGTCGTGAGTATGATGCCAAGCAAGGGCCCACCATTGCTTTGAATGCCCATGGCGATGTGGTGCCACCAGGCGAGGGTTGGACGCACGATCCGTATGGCGCAGCCATTGTTGATGGCAAGATTTATGGTCGTGCCACGGCGGTTAGCAAATCAGATTTCTCGACCTTTACCTTTGCTGTGCGCGCTTTAGAGGCTTCGTTTGCTGCCAAGTTAAAAGGTGCGGTCGAACTGCACTTTACGTATGACGAAGAGTTTGGTGGTGAGTTGGGTCCGGGCTGGTTACTCAAAAACGGTTTGACCAAACCCGATTTGATGATTGCGGCTGGGTTTTCTTATGAAGTGGTGACTGCCCACAACGGTTGTTTACAGATTGAAGTCACGGTGCAAGGTGAAATGGCCCATGCCGCTATCCCAGATAGCGGCATTGATGCTTTGCAGGGTGCGGTGCACATCATGCAGGCACTCTATGCTTTAAACGCAGACTATCTGGCTGTGACGTCTAAGGTGACAGGGATCACTCACCCTTACTTAAACATCGGACAAATTTCAGGTGGTACGAATACCAATGTGGTGCCTGGCAAGGTGGTGTTTAAGCTTGATCGTCGCATGATCCCTGAAGAAGATCCGGTTGCCGTCGAAGCCAGCATTCTGCGCACGATTGAGACGGCGGCTGCCAGCTACCAACCACCACGTGGTGGCAAAACCCTAAATGTTCAAACACGGCGTTTGTTGTTGGCTCGCGCCATGGTGCCATTGGCTGGCAACGCGCAGTTGGTCGAGTCTTTGCAAACGCACGGACAGACTGTCTTTGGTGAGCCGATTCCTGCCATTGGCACACCGCTTTATACCGACGTGCGTCTTTACGTTGAACGTGGCATCCCGGGTGTCATTTATGGCGCTGGTCCTCGCACGGTGCGTGAGAGCAATGCCAAACGGGCTGATGAGCACCTTGACCTTGAAGACTTGCGGCGTGCCACCAAAGTGGTGGCACGCACGCTCGCGGATTTGTTGGTTGGGTCGCACTAGGCGAATTTGAATACCGAGTTGAGCAAAACTTAAAGACAACGGTTGGTTGATATTTTTTCTTGGTTTAGCCGCAGGCGGGCTTAGCTGTGGGCTGAGACAATCAGTGGTGTTTGCAGCGTTGTTTGCAGAGATGTGTGCTGGAGTTCTGCCCGGGATCTAGCCTAAAAAGCGCGATACGGTGTTTCTCTTCATGCCCAATTAGGGTATGGTCGTGCCCATTATGGGTATGACTATCAATCCTTCTAACAATAAATCGTCAGATGCCGTGAGCCTCGGTGGCGCGCTGTTCACCACAACTCAGCAACGCGTACTCGCCTGCTTGTTTGGTCAACCGGTGCGCTCATAGTATGCCAACGAACTCATTAAGTTGACTGGTACTGGATCAGGGGCTGTGCAACGGGAGTTAAAACGGTTGGCTGAGAGCGGCTTGGTGACAGCAGAAATGCGAGGTAATCAGAGACATTTTCAGGCGAATCCTCATTCGCCAATTTTTCAAGAGATGGTGCAGATTGTCCAAAAGACCTTTGGGTTGGCACAGCCTATCCGCGAGGCTTTTGTATCCTTTGCGGATGACATCGATTGCGCTTTCATTTTTGGCTCGGTTGCCAAAAAACAGGATACGTCCGCCAGTGATATCGATTTATTTGTTATCAGTGACAAGTTGTCTTACGCCAATCTTCTGAATCAACTGGTAGCCACTGAAGCGCAGTTAGGGCGCAGCATCAACACAACAATATACACACCGTTGGATCTGCGGCAGCGGTTGCAAGATGGCAATGCATTTTTAACACGCGTATTTGAACAACCCAAGCTTTGGATTGTTGGTGGTGAAACAGACATCCCATCTTGAAAATATGACTAGCGCTATTCATCGACATGACACAGCTTGAACGCTGGACTGAAATAAAGTGTGTCGGTACCCTGCCACCTTGCCCGAATGAATGAGCTATAAACTGAACGGTAAATAGGATAATGCCCCATTCATAGAGCGATGCCTTGCGGTGTTGGCTTGAGAAATGCTAAACTGATCCATAAATAATGCGTTAAAGCATAAAGCACCTTGTTAATGGAACAAAATTGATTGCGATGGCAAAGCCAAACACACGACCTTATTCCCGCTATGGGTTGGAAGCCGCTGAGCTGCTGGGGCTACTCATTCATGACGCCCGTATTGAGCGCGGCCTGACGATCGCGGAAGCTGCCGAGCGCGCAGGCATGTCACGCGGGCTGGTTCACAGGATCGAAAATGGTGAGACGGGGTGCTCAATCGGTGCCGCTTTTGAGCTTGCCGCCATTGTTGGCGTGTCGCTCTTTGAAGCGGAGCCCTCGACCCTGACCCGTTACCTTGAAACGGCACGAAACAAGCTGACCCTGCTTCCAAAGAGAGTACGCAAAAGCATGATGGTGGTTAAGGATGACTTCTAAACCTCACCATGATGAAGCGTATGTGTGGGTATGGTTGCCCGGCGCAACGGAACCTGTTGTCGCTGGCCGGCTCGTCCGTGATGGTGAAAACCTCATTTTTAACTACGGCAGCAGCTACCTAGCGCTTGAAGGGGCTATCCCACTCTACTTGCCTGAACTGCCCTTGCGGGCTGGTGCCATTGCCCCTGAGTCGGGCCTAAATATGGCTGGGTGCTTGCGGGATGGCGCACCAGACGCCTGGGGCCGGCGTGTGATCCTGAACAGAGCCTTTGGCATCAAGGGAAAGGATGCCGATATCGGTGCGATTGACGAGCTGACTTTTCTGCTTGAATCAGGTTCTGATCGTATCGGTGCGCTCGATTTCCAGCTGTCCCCCGCAACATACGTTCCCCGTTCGACTAAGGCAGCTAGTCTTGAAGAATTGCTCACAGCCGCCGAGAGGGTTGAAAAAGGTATTGCCCTTACGCCTGAGCTGGATCAGGCTCTGTTTCATGGGAGTTCACTGGGCGGCGCACGGCCAAAGGCCATGGTTGAGGATGGCGATAAAAAGTTTATTGCCAAGTTCTCCTCTTCTTCAGACACCTACAATGTGGTGAAGGCGGAATTCATCGCCATGAGTCTTGCCGCCAAGGCAGGGCTCAACGTTGCGCCGGTGCGCTTGGCCCATGTCGCCGGTAAGGACGTGCTGCTGGTCGAACGGTTCGACCGGCTGCACACCAATGACGGCTGGCAGCGCAAGGCGATGGTCTCGGCACTGACGATATTCGGGCTCGATGAAATGATGGCTCGTTATGCCAGCTATGATCATCTGGCTGAAGTCATCAGGCATCGTTTCAGTCAACCAAAGGATACGCTGCGCGAATTGTTCGGACGCTTGGTATTGAACATCCTGTGCGGTAATACCGACGATCATGCCCGCAACCATGCCGCCTTCTGGGACGGCAAGATGCTCCACCTGACACCCGCTTATGATATTTGCCCGCAAAGCAGAACAGGTAATGAAGCCAGCCAGGCCATGCTGATTATCGGAAGCAATCGACGCAGCACGCTCGCGACCTGCTTAGAGGCGGCGCCCAACTTCCTTCTCGACAAGAAAACCGCTGCTGGCATTGTCCAGCACATGCTGGCAACCGTCCGCAAGCAATGGAAAGCCACCTGCGATGACGCCAGTCTCTCAGACGTGGACCGCAACCTGTTCTGGGAACGGATATTCCTTAACCCCTACATTTTTGAAGGTAACGAAGGCTTCTAACAGTGTGCCTGAGCCACACAGACACAACCCACGGGCTGCAAAGGTGTTCAAAACTGTTGGGGGCTATTGGCGTTCACTGCCCATAGTTTGCCAGTTCTGGTCTAGCCTCTTTGTCATCAACGTCATGACGGCCTGTGCAATCGATGGGATGTACCGTTTAATCGTGGGTTTGTACGATGGCATTGAATCAAGCGATTCGTTTTGTTCTTTCCGGACCGCGCCGAATACGCGCTATTTTTAGCGCGTATTCGGGGTGGAATATGCAGCCGTCGAGCAAAACAGCCCAGACATTTTTGGCGATTCAGTAAGCGAAAACATTCGCGTATGAGCGAAACAGTAAATGTTTTGGTGAGCTTCCTGACCACAAAAACATTCGTCGTGTACGCAAAGTCATTGCACGCATGGTTGAGAGTTTATTGTTGCGCTCTCGAAGCACGTGGCTATAGATCGGTAATTGAAATGGCTGTAACTGCCTCTGATAGCCGCAATGGTTCGTCCACCAGACAGATAACCGCCCCGTGACCTTGTTTTTTGCCTAGCGTTTCGATGACGGGAAATTGCCGGCAAGCCTGGCGAGTCGGTGTGGCTGTGCGCTTGATCTCAACCGGGAAGAGGGTATCACCTGATTCGATCAGCAAATCGACCTCGCGCATATCGGAATCCCGATAGTAAAAAAGAGGCGCCTCTTTGGCATTGTGCCAATAGGATTTGATGATCTCTGTTATGACCCACGTCTCAAGAATGGCGCCAGACATCATGCCCGCCTGCAGTGATGACGAATCAGGCCAGCGGGTCAGATAAGCGGCCAAGCCCGTGTCTAAAAAATAGAGCTTTGGCGCTTTGACAATCCGTTTGTTTAAGTTACTGAAAAACGGCTGTAGTAAGTAAATCAAGCCCGAGGTTTCAAGAATAGAAAGCCAACTTTTGATGGTCTTGTTATCAACGCCGACATCGCGAGCCAGACCCGCTTGGTTTAGCAGTTGGCCTGTGTTGGCGGCGACCATGGTGAGAAATCGGTTGAATGAGATGTGATCAGTCACTTGCAGAACATCTTGGACATCGCGCTCGATGTAGGTTTGCACGTACGACCGATAAAAAGTGTCTCGGGATTTAGGTCCGAGTTGATTGAGGCGAGGAAAGGCACCGAGCCAAATCCGGTCGTAAACGGCATCGAGCATCGATGAACGGTCAAGCGCTATTGACGCAGGGGGTCCGATATAATTTGAAGCTACCGTTGGGGCACGTGGCACAAAAGGAAGGCTGGTTTGTGCACGACCCGTGAGCTCAGCTTGTGAAAGCCCTAACATATCGAGTAATCCCACACGCCCGGCCAAGCTTTCAGTTACGCCTTTCATCAAGGCGAACTTCTGAGAACCCGTTAACCAATACCTGCCAGGTTGTTTGTGCCGATCAACGTCGACTTTGATGGCAGACAGAAGTTCTGGAGCGTATTGAATTTCATCGATGATGACGGGCGCTTGATATTGCTGCAAGAAAAGTGCGGGGTCGTTGACAGCCAAGTCTCGCGCGTTGTAATCGTCAAGCGTGACATATCGTCTTGTGGTCGATTCTTCTTTGGCACAAGCTTCTAGCAACGTCGATTTACCCACTTGCCGGGGGCCTGTCACCATCACCACTGGGAACATCGCGCTGAGTTCAAGAATTGATTGTTTTAATGTTCGATCAAACATGAAATTTATCTGCTATATTGGAATATAAATCCAATATAGCAGATAAATGAAAATATCGTACTTCCTAGCATGTCCCTATCGCTCGAAGGTTCAAAGAAGAGCACTTTATCAAGCTGTCAGTGATCCAGACTCAACTCATGGGCGTTTTCAGCCATGCGATTAAGGGAGTTGGCTTGCTTTGTGCCCATCCTTTGCGAGTATTGCAGCAAATCACTCAACATAATTTGACGGTGAAATTCTGTTTGGCGAGGTAGCCGCCCAGTTTTTATTTCCTTGGGCACAAACACAGTGGACACCTTCAGGAATTTGGCCGCATCAGCTGTTGTGAGTTTTTGCTTGGTTGGCATCAACACTTTGGGTTTGTCATCCAGACTGCGTATCCAAGATCAAACTGGTCATCGAGACCAACGCAAACGGATCATTCTATGGCTAGCGAAGTGTGCGTGGTAACCGTTATGCCACCCCTTGGTTTACCCGCTAAGTCAGGCGGGTAAACCCACTTTGCTTTTAACGCTGTGTGATGGTGAGAATGGAGTCTGTTGTTTTCTAAACAGTATTTCTAAGCACTACCTCATGCGATCTTCAGGGCACAAGCTTCGTCGCTCGAAAACGTAAGGTGAGTTAGGGTCTGCCATCCAAGCAATCATTTTGAATACGCCCACGTAGTTCAGGATGAGGCCTAGAACGACGCCAATGATCCAGTCGGTGTTGCTTGCCAAGCCTTGATCAATCGTCATCGTAAAAAAGAACCAGATCACCGGTGCAAAACAAACCCAGCAGGTGAATAAACCCGGGTTGTAAAGTGTTTTGCCTTTTAAATTGAAGACAATCGTGTGGGCCATCACGTTACCCACCGAGACCAAGATGGTAGCGATGGCCAACCAAAACGCTTGCTCCCAAAACAATGCGGCCAGTAGGAAAGATCCCCAGCCAATCACCACATTCACAACCAAACCACTGTTGGCATTTAAAGGATAGCGATCTGGATGTGAGCTAGCGAAGACTTTCGCATTGAGCATCCCAGGAAAATAGCCTGGCCAACGCCATTCTTCGACTTGGTGAAGAAATAAACTTCCCAAGCTCAGCCACAGCACGAGTGCCATGCCACTGGGTTTTAAAGCCCAAAGCGCAACGACCAAAACAATGGGCAGCAACAGAGACAAGTCATACCAGTGATATCTGAGCCAACGCATCACGTTCCTTACTTTCATGGGACAAAATTGGGTTCGGGTTTCAGTTTCAATATATTGAATGCGGGTTGTCTTTGGGGCATAAACAACGGAACGGCACACTCATGGGGTGCGAATTAAGTAACTGATTGTGACCTAAAGTAGTTTTACCAACAATCGTTTTTGAGGGTGTGGCTTTGATTCAACGCTCAGCAGTCCAAAGAGTGGTTCGGTCTTGATGGTTAAGCTTCGGACGCGCTGCCGAATAGAAAACTACCTTTTTTGCTGCGCCACTTAAACACGTTTGCAATGGTTGTCCACCAATTGCGATATGTTTCCGATGAGCCAAGACCTTTTGCGTTACAACAAAATGTCGATCGTCCACCGCAAACTGCCCGGTGCGTCTTCTCTCACACCATTTAATGACGCAAAGATATCTGTAAAAACGACCCCCAAGCCATATGGGTGGCATATCCAAGCTTTGTTGAGCTTCTGCTGTTTCGGAGAATCTAAAACAACAGCGAACCCACACCAAAATAAGCCAGCCATGATGGGGCTGTTTCATCGACAGTGTTGCTGTTTGAGGCGCAGAAAATAGGGTCGCGTCGTTATAATGGAGGTATTGTCGGATTATGTTGTTGGTTACGGCAACGCCACGATGCCGTTGTTGTTTTTAGTGTTGTGATTTGATGTCTTTGGGCTTTGAAGGGATGGTTACCTTGGGGCCCTATGCAAGCAAGATAAAGTCCCCTACATATTGATCAGGAAATGCAAATGTTCGAATCTGAAAAAATCCGACTGAGTGCTCGCAGTGGTGAGTTTGATCATCCCACGGCTGGGCTTGCGTATGGTTTTGTGCAGGCTAATGTGGTGATCTTGCCAGCTGATCAAGCCATGGATTTTTTGCTTTTTTGCCAACGCAACCCAAAGCCCTGTCCGATACTTGGCGTGAGTTCACCAGGCGAGCGACACATACCTGGCTTGGGCTTGAATTTAGATATTGCGACTGATGTGCCGCGTTACCTTGTTTGGCACAACGGTGAGATGACCGCAGAGACAACAGACGTCAGTGCCCATTGGCGTGATGATTTGGTGTCGTTTGCTTTGGGTTGCTCTTTTTCATTTGAAGAGGCGTTGCTTGAACAAGGACTGGAATTACGTCACATCAGTCAAGGCTGCAATGTTTCGATGTACCGCACCAATGTGCCGACGGTGGCGGCAGGCCCATTTCATGGCCAGCTTGTGGTGACGATGCGCCCCTTCAAGCCTGCTGATGCCATTCGCGCCATCCAAGTGACCTCTCGGTTTCCTTCGGTTCACGGTGCACCCGTTCACATCGGGGATCCTGCCCAAATCGGCATTGCTGATCTGTCAAAGCCCGATTACGGTGATCCGGTGCAGATAAAGGATGGCGAAATACCTGTGTACTGGGCCTGTGGTGTGACACCGCAGTCGGTCTTGATGGCCAGTCGCCCCGCGTTTTGTATCACGCACGCACCCGGTCATATGTTGGTGACAGACCGAAGAAACGCCGAACTTGCGACGTTTTAAGGCGGGTGTTGTTCAGTCAGGCCTTAAGCAGCGATGGGCAGGTAGTGGCTTTGGTAGATGTGACTGATTTGTCTGTTTAAAACGGGATCGCTCAGCTCAAACCTGAAATGTCGGTACGGTTTGATTTCAATCTTGGTGGGCACGGTGCCACACAGCATCACCGATAAGCTGCCGGGCTGATGTTGCTCACCCATGGCCGATGCCTGCCACAAGGCCATGAGTGGCAGTATTTGCGCCAACGTGCCGTCTTGATACACCTGCCATTCTTGTCCTGTTTCTTGGCGCACCCATGAGCGCAGTTGCAATTGATCTAAGTGATCTTTCACTTCTTCAAGTGGCCACAACGTACTGGCCAATGGTTTGGGGCACAGTTGCTTGGCAGCGGCAACCGAGACGGTTTCCCAACCCCTGTCGGTGTGATCAGAACCTGTACCGAGATAAAAGGTTTGCCCATCAAAAACCAACAGCGGCTCAACTTCACCAGAGGATTGCTCCCCTAAAAAAGACTGCTCTGCACCGAGCGTGGCCAATTCAGGGCTAACACGATAAAAAAGTGGGCACGTTGACGGTGGCGGCACACCGATGGCTTTGAGTTCATCAATGTGGTGTTGGACCGCATCACGGTTGCGGCCAGTCCAGCCAGCAACGGTTAGAGCATTGATTGGCAGATCTATCGTTTTGTCAGCAACAGTGAATGTCATAAATTGACTCAAAAAAATTGGGTTAAGTATCTGAGTTAAGCGATCCGAGTTTGGTGTCGTTACTTCAAAGTGGCCGGCAACCAAAGGGCCAACTGTGGGAATGCAATCAACAATCCCACCATCACAAACATTACGAAGACATAAGGCACTGCCCCTACCATCACTTGTCCAATGCGGCCTTCGCCTCGGGCGCTTTGAACCACGTATAGATTTAAACCAACTGGCGGGGTAATCAGCGCCATCTCGACCAACACAATCATCAGAATGCCGAACCAAACGACATCAAACCCCAACTGAGCCACCAATGGCACCACGATGGGTATGGTCACAACCATCAGCGAGAGTGTCTCGATAAACATACCCAAGATGACGTACATGAGGACAATTACCAGCAAAGTCGACAAGGGTGATAAACCCAGGCCACTGAGAAAGGCATCTAACTTGCCACCCAAGCCAGCCGATGCCAGCGTGAAGTTTAAAAAAGATGCGCCAATGACAATGAGCATGATCATTGACGTGACTTTTACCGTACCGGTTACGCTTTCGGTGATGACAGCCCAGTTGAGCTGCCCAAACGACAAGGCAATTAAAACCGCACCGCCCACGCCCACAGCGGCTGCTTCAGTGGGTGTGGCGATCCCATAGTAGATCGTGCCAATAATCACCGCAAATAAGAGCAAGATTGGCAATAGGTCTTTGAGAGACCGCAACCGTTCTAACCCGCTAAAGTGACGCCGCTGCCCGCCCAAGCTCGGTTTGACGACACACACCAGTGCCGTGATTAACATGAAACCCAAAGCCAATAACAAACCGGGTACCAAGCCGGCTAAGAACAACTGGGGAATTGAGCTTTGTGTCAAAAACCCATATACAATCAAGTTGATGGAAGGCGGGATCATGATCCCCAAAGTGCCACCCGCCGCAATCGCCCCAGAAAACAAACGGGGGTCATAGCCCAAGGCTTTGGCCTGCGGCATGGCCACCGTGCTCACGCTCGCGGCGGTCGCCACTGAAGAACCTGACGTGGCAGAAAATAGGGTAGCGGTTGCGATGTTTGCGTGCACCAAGCCGCCAGGCAACCACGAAACCCAGCGATCCAAGGCGCTGTAGGTCGATCGGGCAATGCCGGATCGCACCAAAATCTCGCCCAGCAGCACAAAAAAAGGAATGGCAATCAGAGAAGAAGAATTCGAGGTCGACCAGACCATTCGCCCCAAGGCTTTCATCAGCGGAAAAGCGCTGTAGAACAAGTCAATACCAAAGCCCAACAAAAACAAGACAATGCCAACGGGTATGGTTATGGCCAACAGCCCCAGCAAACCCACGGATAGATAAGTCATCATGGGTTGATTTGACCTTCATTTGGCATGCCAATGAGTTGCATGGCGCGCTCGGCTTTGCCCTGCGCTATCAAGACCAATGAAGCCAAAAACTGAACCCAAGCCACCACAGCGAACCATATCCAACCGATGAACCACGGCAGTTGGACTGTCCATAACAATGTCTCAAGTGGCGTGTTGGCACGCGATTGATTGCGTATGGATGTTTCTACGACGGGCCAACCCTTAAAGGCGATGAGGGTGATCACCACTGCCACAGCCGCTATGGCCAGCACGTCTAGCACCAATTTAAAATTTGTTCCGCACCGATCGCGCAAGGCTTCAATGCGAATATGGCCTAACGCCGTGAGGGTATAGCCCATCCCCCATGCCGCCACGATGGCCATGATGTAGCCACTGATTTCATCTGTGCCCCCTAAAGAGGAGCCAAACAGACGCAGGGTGATGTCGATTAATACGATCATCACCCCACCCCAAATCAACACACCCAAGCCAATAAGCGTCAGACGGTTAATGGCTCGGCATACACCAAGGGTGCCGTCAATAGGGTTCATGTCAAAGCCAACCTGTTACTTGATGCTGACGCCAACAACTTTACCCACGCTGTCATTCCAGCGCTGGCCCCAGTTGCCGCCAGCACGTGCCGACCAGTCGGGTAGAACCTGTTCAATCAGAACGGTTCTGGCGCGATTGAAGTCGGCATCAGACACTTCGACCAAGGTCATGTTTCGCGCGTCACCCGCTGGGCAGGCGCCATTGCCTGTCAAACAAGCGATGTCGTCTTTTAGGGCAGACTGAGCAGAAGCCCAAGCGGGGTCTTCAAAGTCCTTTTTAATCGTCTGCGTGATGAGGTTGCGTTGTGCCTCGGTCAAGCTCTTCCACTTGTCGAGATTAATGGCGGTAACCACGGGGTCCCAGCCGCCAAGGGGAATGGCGAGCAAGTGGGTGGATACCTCCCACCAGCCGGCTGAATAACCCTATCCTGCACCAGTCACCGCACAATCAACAACCCCTTTTTGCAGGGCACCAGGCACTTCAGAAAACGCCACATTCACGCCTTCGGCACCAAGCGCCTCTAAGAACTTAGCCGTCATTCGGCCAGAGCCGCGGATTTTTTTGCCTTTCAGGTCATTGAGGTTGTTGACCACTGCGTTACAAAACACAACTTGTGGCGGGTAAGGGGCAATCGCGAGGACGTGACTATTGAAACGGTCGCGGAAAATCTCATCGACCATGGGCCTGGCGGCAACGACCATTGCCCGAGCTTGATCAGCTGTTAATGCCACGAGAGGCACGTCCAAACCTTCCAAAGCGGGCGCGTCAGCAACCGCATAATCACCAACGGTCATGGCAACGTCGTAGACGCCATCACCCAGAAGACGAAACACATCGCCAACCGACGTACCCATCTGGTTGTGCGTGGTCATCGTGACCTGAATGTCACCATTCGATGCCTTGGGAAGCACTTCAGTCCAGTATGGCTTTTCATATTTGTTGTAAAGCGGCAGACTCGACCAGCTGCCGACCACCGACAACGATTCTGCAAAAGCGCTCACACAAAACAGTGAAGCGACCGCGGTCATTAGGAGTTTTGACTTCATGGGACAACCTCTCTTTTCAGATGGTTAAACAAAAAATAGACGCGTTGTTTCGTTTCTAAAAAAATAAATCACAACTAACCCTAACACTGTAACTAAATCTAAGGTTGTTTGGCGGTAAACGGTGATGATCTAGAAAATTCGTTTTGTGGCGGACATCATGGGGGATGTGGCATCCCAAAC